>Ga0335072_10000927_pt1 | contig 50636 bp, 44 predicted proteins | sample Lox_Sample_21_FD_206725 | JGI IMG/M metagenome (GOLD analysis project Ga0335072, IMG submission 206725) | Soil microbial communities from Loxahatchee National Wildlife Refuge, Florida, United States - Lox_Sample_2.1 | ecosystem: Environmental > Terrestrial > Soil > Wetlands | place: USA...
ACGCGGCGTTGCTGCGTCACGCTTTCGCGCATTGCGCAAGATTCCCCACTGCTGCCTCCCGTAGGAGTCTGGGCCGTGTCTCAGTCCCAGTGTGGCTGATCGTCCTCTCAGACCAGCTACCCATCGTTGCCTTGGTGAGCCGTTACCTCACCAACAAGCTAATGGGCCGCGGGCCCATCCCGATGCGGAGGCCGAAGCTTCCTTTCCCCTTGCGGGCACATCCGGTATTAGCCCGAGTTTCCTCGGGTTGTCCCAGTCATCGAGGCAGGTGACCCACGTGTTACTCACCCGTTCGCGGCTCTGCCCCAGGGCAAGCCCTGGTTCGTCGCTCCACTTGCATGTGTTAAGCACGCCGCCAGCGTTCGTCCTGAGCCAGGATCAAACTCTCCGTGAAGAGGGCCTTGCGGCCCGGTCTGGAGCCTGTGCGGCTCCGCGCCTTTCATGGGGCCCGCCGAAGCCGGCCCGATGCATCTCACGAAAAGCTGTCATGGACCTGAATGGGGACCCATACACGCGGTCCCCGGCCATGACGGGGTGTTCCTACTTGACTCTTTGACCGCCGGGCCAACGCCCCGGCCAGATCTGCGATCTGGCCGCGCTGCCGCCGGCGGGTCGAACCTGGACGCACCACGATCCACGGATGGATCGCGGGTGCGCATGCTGTTGAGTTTTCAAAGACCGTCGAGCCCCACCGAAAGGGCGTCCTTCTGGAGGAGACCGATCAGGCCCTGCGCCCTGGGGCGCCTGCGGGCCGACCAGCGAGTATAGCGCGATGCCCACCGCCGGGTCCAGGCGCCGGACGCGCCGGACCTGGCGAGCCTGCGTGGCGAGCTGCGCTGCTCGCGGCGGGACCCTAGCGCACGCGCAGGCGGCGAAAGCGCCGGCGCCCCACCTTCAGGATCTGGCCGTCGGCGCGCTCGCACGGCACGTCGTGCTCGCCGCTGTCGAGCGCGCGCTCGCCGAGGCTCACGCCGCCCTGGTCGATCATCCGCCGCGCCTCCGAGCGCGACACGCCGAACTCGCGCGCGATCAGCGCCGGCACGTGCAGGCTGCCGCCGGCGCACTCGAACGTCGCCTCCGGCACCCGGTCGGGGACGCCGCGGGCCACGAACACCTGGTCGAAGTGGCGCTCGGCCGCCTCCGCCTGTTCGGGCGTGTGCAGCCACGCCACCAGCTCGCGGGCCAGCGCGCGCTTGGCGTCGCGCGGCGAGAGCGCCTGCGGGCCCTGCGCGGGCGGCGGCTCGCGCTGCAGCAGCAGCCGGTAGTAGTCGCCCATCGCCGCGTCGGGGATCGACATCGTCTTGCCGTACATCTCCTCCGGGGCGTCGCTCACGCCGATCTGGTTGCCGAGCGACTTGGACATCTTCGCGCTGCCGTCCATGCCCACCAGGATCGGCATCGTCATGATCGCCTGCTCATCCTGGCCGTATGCGCGTTGGACGTCTCGCCCCAGCAGCAGGTTGAACTTCTGGTCGGTGCCGCCCAGCTCCACGTCCGCGCGCACCGCCACCGAGTCGTAGCCCTGCAGCAGCGGGTACAGCAGCTCCAGCACCGAGATCGGCTCGCCGGCGCTCCAGCGCTTGGCGAAGTCGTCGCGCTCCAGCAGCTGCGCCACGGTGGTGGTGCGCAGCAGCGCCAGCAGCTCCGCCACCGCCATGTCCAGCCATTCGCCGTTGCGGCGCACCTCCAGGCGCTCGGGATCTGCGTCGAGGATCTTCAGCGCCTGCTCCTGGAAGGTCGCTGCGTTCGCCTCGATCTCCTCCACCGAGAGCATCGGGCGCAGCGTCGAGCGCCCCGACGGATCGCCCACGCGCGCGGTGTAGTCGCCCACGATCAGCACCACCCGGTGCCCGGCGTCCTGAAAGCTGCGCAGCTTCGCCAGCACCACCGCGTGGCCCAGGTGGATGTCCGGCGCCGTCGGGTCGATGCCGAGCTTCACGCGCAGCTGGCGGCGCTCCGCCCGCGCCTGGCGCAGCTTCTGCTCGAGCGCCCCCGCCGGCAGGCTGTCGACCGCGCCCGACGCCAGCTCGGCGGCGAGCCGCGCGCTCTCCCCGGCGGCCGCGTCGTCGGCGTCTGGCATGGGGGCCAATGCTAGACTCTCGCGCGCCGGAGGGTCCCATCGCGCTGCGCCGCCGTGTGCGCCCCGCGCGGCCCGTCCCGTTCCGGGATCTGCCTGCTCGCGCGCAGCAGTCCGCGCCGTAGCCGCCGATGAGCGATGACGATCGCCCCGACATAGCACTCGCCGCCGCCGAACCCGGCGAGCTGCAGCCGGCGGCGGCGCCGCCGGGAGCCCGTCCCAAGCTGCCGCCGCCCCCGCCCGCCCCCGACCCCGGCGACAGCGCCGCCGCCCGGCGCACGCGCCTGAAGCGCCTGCGCTTCGTCGCGATCCTCGCGGCGGTGCTCGTGCTCGGCGCGATCTCCTTCGTGTTCGGCATGTTCGTCGCCGTCGCCTCCGACCTGCCGTCGCTGACGAAGTTCTCGCTGTACAAGGACGAGAAGAGCTCCACGCTGTACGACGACCTCGGCCACCCGATCGGCGTGCTCAGCCAGGAAAACCGCGTGATCGTGACGCCGGAACAGATCCCGATGATGGTCAAGGACGCCGTCGTATCGATCGAGGACAAGCGCTTCTGGAGCAACAGCGGCGTGGACCTGCGCGGCATCGCCCGCGCCTTCCTCGACGACGTCGTGCACAAAGGCGCCGTGCAGGGCGCCTCCACGATCGAGGAGCAGTTCATCAAGAACGCGCTCGCCGCGCAGTCGCACCGCACGGTCTTCGAGAAGCTGCGCGAGGCGGCGCTCGCCTACCAGCTCTCGCACAAGTGGTCGAAGCAGAAGATCATCACCGCCTACCTCAACACGATCTACTTCGGCAACGGCGCCTATGGCATCGAGGCCGCCGCGCAGACCTACTTCGGCCACGAAGCAGAACACGCCGGCTGCGGCACCCCCGGCCAGAAGCTGTGCGTGCAGGAGCTCGCGCCGTGGCAGGCCGCGCTGCTCGCCGGCATCATCCAGTCGCCCACCCAGTACGACCCCGTCACGCACCCCGCCGCCGCGCGCCAACGCCGCGAAGTGGTGCTCCAGCAGATGCGCGAACAGCGCTTCCTCACGCGCGCGCAGTACCGCCAGGCCGTCGTCCACCCGCTGCCCGGCGCCGCCGAGATCCAGGCCCCCGAGGAGCCCACCGTGGAAGGCGTCGACGCCGGCTACTTCACCAGCTGGGTGCAGCAGCAGGTGATCGAACGCTACGGCCAGCGCGCCTTCTACGGCGGGCTGAAGATCACCACCACGCTCAACCTCGAACTGCAGCGCGCCGCCGAACAGGCCGTCAACGACTACCTGTCATGGCCCGAAGGACCGACCGCGGCATTGGTCGCGATCGAAAACTCGACCGGCGAGGTGCGCGCCATGGTCGGCGGGCGGGGCTATGACGAGAGCCCCTTCAACATCGCCACCGAGGGCGAGCGCCAGCCCGGCTCCTCGTTCAAGGCCTTCGACCTCGCCGCCGCGCTCGAGGACGGCATCTCGCCCTACTCCGAGTGGGCCTCGCGCGAGAAGACGTTCATCGTCCCGCACACCGGCGGGCACGAAAAGTTCGTGGTCCACAACGACGAAGGCGCCTACACCGGCGAGAACACGCTGGTCGGCGCCACCGCCTACTCCGACAACTCGATCTACGCCGAAGTGGGCCTCAGGGTCGGCACCGCCCGCATCGCCAAACTCGCGCACGAGATGGGCATCACCACGCCGCTGTCGACCAACCCCGCGATGACGATCGGCGGGCTCACGATCGGCGTCACCCCGCTCGACATGGCGCACGCCTACGAGACCATCGCCCACGACGGCGAGCGCGTCAGCGGCACGCTCGCAGAAGGCGGCGCCCCGGTCGGCATCCAGGAAGTCGCGACTGGCGGCCGGCCGCTCCCCAACGGCCGCCACAGCGAACGCAACCGCGTCACCGCCAGGCGCGTGCTGCCGGGCGAAGTGGCCGCAACCGAGACCTCGATGCTCGAGACCGTGCTGCAGTACGGCACCGGCAAGGCCGCCGCGCTCGGGCAGTTCGCCGCCGGCAAGACCGGCACCACCTCCAACTACGTCGACGCCTGGTTCGTCGGCTGGGACTCCAAGTTCACGGTCGCGGTGTGGGTCGGCTACCCCAACAAGTTCGTGCCGATGCTCACCGACTTCGAGGGCGGGCCGGTGCTCGGCGGCACCTACCCCGCGCTGATCTGGCACGCCTTCCAGGTCGCCGCGCTGCAGGTCGAACGCGAACGCGCCGAACGCGCCGCCGCCGCCCACGCGGGCAAGGGCGCCGCCGCCGCAGCTGCGCAAGCGGCCGAAAGCGCCGCCAGCACCGTCGCCGCGCCGGCGCCGAGCCAGACGACGAAGCCCTCCCCGGCCGGCAGGCAGGGCGCCAAGCCCTCGCGGCCCGAAGGCGCCACGGCCGGTGGCGGCGAAGCGACCGGCGGCGGCGAAGCAGGCGGCGGCGAACACGAAGCCGCCGCCGCGCCGGCGCCCGCCGGCGAACCCTCCAGCGCGCCCGTGCAGACGCCCGCGCCGCAGGCCCCCTCCACCCCCGCCAGCACGCCCTCGGCCGAAGCCACCGGCGGCGCCAGCGCACCCTGAGCCGTGCCCGGCGGCCACCGGCGGCGCCAGCACACCGTGAAAAGCGGCCCCCGGCGGGATCCGGCGGCCTAACCGGGGCGCGGGCGCGGGCGCGAGACGTGCGGGCTGTCGAGGACGGCGAAGCGCCAGCGCAGCTCGACCGCGCGGGTGATGCCCACCCGTGGCCCGTCGACAGTCACCGGCTCGCGCCAGCCCGGCGGGCGCCGGGCGATGCGCACCGGGCCGCTCGCCAGGCTGGTGTCGTTGTGCTCGAGCGTCACGCCCAGCGCCTGCGTGAGCTTGCCCGGCCCCGAGCACAGCTCGCGCACGTGGTGCACGCCGCGGCGCTCGCGCATCAGCTCGATCCCCGCGGTCGGATGCAAGGCCCGGATCAGCACCGCCGCCCCGACCCCCTCGCGCTCGCACACCGCGTTCAGCAGCGCGTGCACGCCGTAGGAGCGGTACACGTAGGCGCGGCCGGGCGGCCCGAACAGCGGGCGCGTGCGCGGCGTCAGCCCCACGAACGCGTGACAGGCCGGCTCGCTCTCGTGGTAGGCCTCGGTCTCGACGATCACCCCCGCGGTCTCGCCGTGAGCGACCGTGCAGCCGATCAGCGCGCGCGCCACCTCCAGCACCGGGCGCGCGTAGAAGCGCGCGGGCAGGGCCAACTCAGCCCGCCGCCAGCTGCGCGCGCGCCTGCTCGAGCTGCTCGCGCACCCGCGCCAGCGCGGTGCCGCCCTGCGAGCGCTTGGACTCGAGCCAGGACTCCTGCGAGAGCACGCGCAGGTACTCCTCGTGGTGCTCGCCCAGCACGGCGCTGTGCGCCGCCAGCTCCTGCGCGCTCAGCGCCGACAGCGGCCTGCCCTGCTCGAGCGCGCCGCGAACCAGGCCGGCGACCACGCCGTGGGCCTCGCGGAACGGCACCCCCAGCCGCACCAGCAGGTCGGCGAGGTCGGTGGCCGCGATCAGCTCGTCGGCGGCGGCCGCGCGCATGCGCTCGCGGTCGAAGCGCACGCCGGCGAGCATCCCGTTCGCCGCCGCCAGGCTCAGCGCCAGCGTGTCGGCCGCGTCGAAGAGGTGCTCCTTGTCCTCCTGCAGGTCCTTGTTGTAGGTCAGCGCCAGCGCGTGCATGACCCCGTGGAAGGCCGCCAGGTGGCCCACCACGCGCGGCGCCTTCGCGCGCAGCAGCTCGGCCGCGTCCGGGTTCTTCTTCTGCGGCATGATCGAGGAGCCCGAGCTCCAGGCGTCGGGCAGCTCGCAGAAGCCGAACTCGGCGCTCGACCACAGCACCAGCTCGGCGCCCAGACGAGACAGGTGCGTGGCGCAGGTGGCGGCGGCGCCGAGGTAGTCGAGCACGAAGTCGCGTCCGCTGACCGCGTCGATCGAGTTCGGCGCAACGCCGGCGAAGCCCAGCTCGCGCGCCAGCAGCTCGCGGTCGGTGTCGAAGTTCACGCCCGCCAGCGCCCCCGCGCCGAGCGGCAGCAGCCCCGCGGCGCGCTCGGCGAAGGCGAAGCGCTCGCGGTCGCGCGCCAGCATCCAGAAGTAGGCCAGCAGGTGGTGGGAGAGGTAGACCGGCTGGGCGCGCTGCAGGTGCGTGTAGCCCGGCAGCGCCCAGTCGAGGTGCTGCCCGGCGCGCTCCAGCAGCGTCGCCATCAGCGCGGCGATCGCGCGCTGTGCCGCGGCGGCCTGCTCGCGCGCGTACATCGCCAGGTCCGTCACCACCTGGTCGTTGCGCGAGCGCGCCGTGTGCAGCCGCCCCGCCACCGGCCCCGCGATCTCCGTCAGCCGCCGCTCGATCGCCATGTGGATGTCCTCGTCGTCCGCCGAGAAGGGGAACTCGCCGCGCTCCAGCTCGCCGGCGAGCGCGTCCAGTCCGGCGAGCAGCGCGTCGCGGTCGCCCTCGGCGATGATTCCCTGCGCGGCCAGCATGCGCGCGTGCGCGCGCGAGAGCGCCACGTCCTGCGGCCACAGGCGCCGGTCGAACTCGATCGAGGAGTTCAGTCGCTGGAAGTCGGGGTGCTGGGGCTCGCGGAAGCGGGACACGGCGCGCTCAGTCTACGGTCGCCGCACGCGCCCCGATCGCCGCCGCGAGGCGCTCGGCCACGCGCGCCACCTGCCCCTCGCTCATCTGCGCGAAGAACGGCAGCGCCAGCGAGCGCGCCGCGACGTCCTCGCACACCGGAAACTCTCCACGGCGGTGCCCGAAGCGCTCGCGGTAGAAGCTCATCAGGTGGATCGCCGGCAGGTAGGGCTTGCTCTGCACGCCCGCGGCCGCGAGCGCGCGGACGGTGGCGTCGCGGTCGACCCCGCGCGGCAGCTGCACCACGAACACGAACCAGCCGCGCTCCTCGCCGCCCGTGTCCACGCACGGCAGCGCCAGCCCCTCGCCGGCGAGCTCCGCGAGCGCCTCGCGGTAGAGGCCAGCCACCCGCGCGCGCGCCGCCAGCATCTCCTCCAGGCGCTCGAGCTGCGCGATGCCGATCGCGCAGGCCACGTCCGAGAGGCGGTAGTTGAAGCCCAGGCGGTCGTGGTCGAGCCAGCCCATGTCCGGCGCGCGGCCCTGGTTTCGCTCGGAGTCGATCCGCTCCTTGAGCTCGGGCTCGGCGAGCGTCACCATCCCCCCCTCGCCCGTGGTGAGCTGCTTGTTGGCGTAGAAGCCGAACACCGCCGGGTGCCCGCGCCCGCCCACCGCGGCGCCGTCCGCGTGGCGCGCCCCCAGCGCCTCGCAGGCGTCCTCCACGATCGCCAGGCCGTGGCGCGCGGCGATCCGCTCGAAGGCCGGCATCGCGGCCGGGTAGCCGAAGACGTGCACTGGCAGCAGCGCCCGCGTGCGCTCCCCCACGGCGGCCTCGGCGGCGGCCGGGTCGAGGTTCAGGGTCGCCGCGTCGATGTCCGCGAACACCGGGCGCGCGCGCTCGTAGATCGCGGCGTTGGCGGAGGCCACGAACGAGAACGGGCTGGTCACCACCTCGTCCCCCTCCCCCACGCCGGCGGCGCGCAGCGCCAGGTGCAGGCCGGCGGTGCCGCTGCTCACCGCGCACGCCAGCGGCGCGCCCACCCGCTCGGCGAAGGCGCGCTCGAACCGCGCCAGGCGCGGTCCCAGCGACAGCTGCCCGGAGCGCAGCACCTCCAGCACCGCGCGCTCCTCCGCCTCGCCCAGCAGCGGGCGCGCGAGCGGGATCGTGTCGCGGTCGGCCACCTATGCCCGGCCGGCGCCGGCGGGAGGGGCGCCCGCCCCGGCTCCGGCGTCTGCTCCGCCGGCGTGCGCCGCGCCGGCCGCCCCGCCGGCGGCAGGGCGCCGGCCCGGCTGCATGCCGTACTCCAGCGAGTCCACCAGCGCGTCCCAGGAGGCCGCGATCACGTTCTCGGAGACGCCGATCGTGCCCCACAGCTCGTGACCGTCGGAGGCGTCGATCAGCACGCGCGTGACCGCGCCCGTGCCCTTCGTCTCGTCGAGGATGCGCACCTTGAAGTTGACCAGCTCGATGTCGCGCAGGTGCGGGTGGATCTCGCCGATCGCGTCGCGCAGGGCCGCGTCGAGCGCGTTCACGGGGCCGTTGCCCTCGGCGGTGCGCACGAAGCGCTCGCCGCCCACCCAGCCCTTGATCGTGGCCTCCGTCACCACCTTGCCGTCGGCGCGCTTCTCCACCAGCACGCGCCAGGACTCCAGGCGGAACAGCGGCTCGTAGGTGCCCGCTTCCTTGCGCATCAGCAGCTCGAAGGAGCCGTCCGCCGCCTCGAACTGGAAGCCCTCGTGCTCGAGCTCCTTCACGCGCTCCACCACGCGCTGGGCGAAGGACTCGTCGAGCTCGCCCGACGGGGGCGCCACGCGCGCCTGTGCGGCCTTCTCCATCACGGTGCCCTTCCCGGACAGCTCCGAGACGATCACGTCGCGGCCGTTGCCGACCAGCTCCGGGTCGACGTGCTCGAACGTGCGCGCGTCGGCCTGGATGCCGGCGGCGTGCATGCCGGCCTTGTGCGCGAACGCGTGCTTGCCCACGTACGGCTGCGCCGGGTCGGGGGCGCGGTTGAGCAGCTCGTCCACGAAGTGCGCCGTCTCGGTCAGCCGCGCCAGGCGCTCCGGCGCCAGCAGCTCGTAGCCCATCTTCAGCTGCAGGTCCGCGATGATCGTGATCAGGTTGGCGTTGCCGGTGCGCTCGCCGATCCCGTTGACGGTGCCCTGCACCTGGGTGGCGCCGCATTCCACCGCGGTCAGCGTGTTCGCCACCGCGCAGCCGGAGTCGTCGTGCGCGTGGATCCCGAGCGGCGTCCCGCCGAGCGCTTCGGCGACCACCGCCAGCGCGGTCCTGATGAACGACGGCAGCGAGCCGCCGTTGGTGTCGCACAGCACCAGGCGCTCGGCGCCCGCCTGCGCGCCCGCGCGCAGGCAGTCCAGGGCGTAGCCGGGGTCGAGGGCGAAGCCGTCGAAGAAGTGCTCCGCGTCGAGCAGCACGCGCTTGCCCTGCGCCACCAGGAACGCCACCGACTCGGCGATCATCGCCAGGTTCTCCTCGCGCGTCACGCGCACCACCTTCTCCACGTGCAGCACCGAGGCCTTGCCCACCAGCGTGCACACCGGCGCGAACGAGTCCGCCAGCACGCGCAGGCCCTCGTCGCGCTCGGCCGCGCTCTCGCGCCGGCGCGTCATGCCGAAGGCCGCGATCTGCGCGGTGGAGAGCGTCTCGCGCTCCAGCAGCGAGAACAGCTCGAGCTCCTTCGGGTTCGAGGAGGGGAAGCCCGCCTCGATCAGCTCCACGCCGAGCGCGTCCAGCGCGCGCACCACGCGCAGCTTCTCCTGCGCGGTCAGGCTCATGCCGCCTCCGCCCATGCCGTCGCGCAGGGTGGCGTCGTATAGCTGTATGTCGGCCATCGGCCTAGCCCGCTGGCACGCCGGCGTCGCCGGCCGGGGTCTCCAGGTGGACCGCGTCGACCACGTCCAGCCACTCGCGGTAGCGCTCGGTGCGCCCGTGGATGGCGTCGTCGAACTCCTTCTGCAGCACGCGCGTGATCTCGCCCGGCCGGCCGCCGCCGAGCTCGTGGTTGTCGACGTGGCACACCGGCACGATCTCCGCGGCGGTGCCCGACATGAACATCTCCTCCGCCAGGTACATCTCCGCCCGCGCCACGTCGCGTTCCACCACCTCGTAGCCGAGGTCCCGCGCGATCTGCAGGATCGCGCGGCGGGTGATGCCGTCGAGGATCGAGTTGTACTGCGCCGGCGTCACGATCTGGCCGTCGCGCACGAGGTAGATGTTCTCGCCTGTGCCCTCGGAGACGTGGCCGTGGTCGTCGAGCAGGATCGCCTCGTCGTATCCGGCGTGCAGGGACTCCACCTTCGCGAGCACGTTGTTCAGGTACTGGCCGCTGGCCTTCGCGTGCGGGATCAGCGAGTCGGGGCTGATGCGCCGCCACGAGGAGGTCATCGCGCGCACGCCGTTGCGCACGCCCTCGTCGCCGTGGTAGCTGTCCCACTCCCAGCAGGCGATCGTCACGTCCACCTTCGCGTCAACCGGGTTCAGGCCCATCGTGCCGTAGCCGCGATACACCAGGGGGCGGATGTAGCACTCGCGCAGCCCGTTGCGCGCCACCAGCTCGAGCGTCGCCGCGCGCAGCTCCTCCAGCGTGTACGGCACCGGCATGTAGTACAGCTCCGCCGACTTCAGCAGGCGCTCGAGGTGGTCGACGTTGCGGAACACCGCCGGCGGGTGGGTGGGGTTCAGATCCGTCTCATAGCAGCGCATGCTGTCGAACACGCCCGTGCCGTAGTGCAGGCCGTGCGTGAGCACGTGGACCTTCGCGTCATCCCAGGCGACGAAGTCTCCGTTCATCCAGATGAGGTCCGTGGGGTCCACTTTCACGCTGCTCCTATTCGACGTTGGCGAGCACCGCCCTGGTCGCCTCCTCCGTGCCGGCCGTGCCACCCAGGTCGGGGGTGCGCAGCCCCTCGGACAGTGCACCTTCGACCGCCGATTCTACCGCCGCCGCCTCGCTTGCCAAGCCCAGCCCGTGGCGCAGCAGCATCGCCGCCGAGAGGAACATCGCGAGCGGGTTGGCGATCCCCCGGCCGGCGATGTCCGGCGCCGAGCCGTGCACCGGCTCGAACAGGCCGGGGCCTTCGGCGCCGAGCGACGCGCTCGGCAGCATGCCGATCGAGCCGGTCAGCATCGCGGCCTCGTCGGAGAGGATGTCTCCGAACATATTCTCGGTGAGGATCACGTCGAAGTGCCTGGGGGCGGACACCAGCTGCATGGCGGCGTTGTCGACGAGCACGTGCTCGAGCTGGACGTGCGGGAACTCGCGCGAGTGCAGCTCGCCGACGACCTCGCGCCACAGGCGGGAGGTCTCCAGCACGTTGGCCTTGTCCACGCTCGACACCTTCGCCCGCGCGGCGCCGAAGGCGGTGCGCGCGATCCGCTCGATCTCTTGCGTGGTGTAGGAGCACACGTCCGAGGCGGACGTGGCGGCGCGGGTCTTCTCGCCGAAGTAGATGCCGCCGGTGAGCTCGCGCACCACCAGCAGGTCCGTGCCCTCGATGCGCTCGCGCCGCAGCGGCGAGGCGTCGTACAGCGCCGGCAGCGGCTTCACGGGCCGCAGGTTGGCGTACAGCCCCAGTCCCTTGCGCAGGCCCAGCAGGCCCTGCTCGGGCCGCGGCGCGTGCGGGTCGGTGGTGTCCCACCTGGGGCCGCCCACCGCCGCCAGCAGCACCGCGTCCGCGCGCTTGCAGGCGTCGAGCGTCTCGTCGATGAGCGCCACGCCGTGCGCGTCGATGCAGGCGCCGCCGAACGCGTGCTCCTCGAACTCGAAGTCCCCCAACGCGCGCAGCAGCTCTAGCGTCGGCGCCATGATCTCGGGGCCGATGCCGTCGCCGGGGAGGGTGACGACGCGGTGGCTCATAGCGCCGTCGTCACCGGCACCCGCGGCGCGCGAGCCTCGCGCGCGGCCTCGTAGGCGTCGATCGCGTCGGTCTGCTGGAGCGTGATGCCGATGTCGTCGAGGCCCGCCAGCAGCCGCCGGCGGATCTCGTGGTCGATCTCGAACGGCACCTGCCGTCCGTCGAAGCGGACCTCCTGCTCGCGCAGGTCGATCTGGCCGTGGCCGGCGCGGGCGAGCGCTTTGCAGTCCTCGTCACAGAGCACCACCGGCAGCAGCCCGATCTTGGTGCAGTTGGAGTAGAAGATGTCGGCGAAGGACGGCGCGACGATCGCCTGGAAGCCGTAGTCCTGCAGCCCCCAGGGGGCGTGCTCGCGCGAGGAGCCGCAGCCGAAGTTCTCGCCGGCCACGAGGATCGGGTTGGGCGGCAGGTCCCAGCCCGGCTCCTTGGCCCAGTCGTAGAACAGGAACTGGCCGAAGCCGGTGCGCTCGACGCGCTTGAGGAACTGCTTGGGCATGATCTGGTCGGTGTCGACGTCGGCGCGGTCGAGATGGCTGACCTGCCCCGCGATCGTCTCGATCGGTTCCATCAAAGCTTTCTCCTGTATCGCGTTTGTCGTACAGCGTTCGGAAGAGGGCACTCCCTCCCCGGTCGCAGCGGCTCGGCGTGGGCGCTGCCCGCCGCGCTCACGACCACTCCCTGACGTCCACGAAGCGTCCCTCGATGGCGGCGGCGGCGGCCATCTGCGGGGAGACGAGGTGCGTGCGCCCCCCCCGCCCCTGGCGCCCCTCGAAGTTGCGGTTCGACGTGGAGGCGCAGCGCTCGCCGGGCGCGAGGATGTCGGGGTTCATGCCGAGGCACATGGAGCAGCCGGCGACGCGCCAGTCGAAGCCGGCGTCGCGGAAGACCTTGTCCAGGCCCTCGGCCTCGGCCTGCGCCTTGACCTGCTGGGAGCCGGGCACGACCATGGCCGACACCGAGGGCGCGACCTTGCGGCCGGCGACGACCGCGGCGGCGGCGCGCAGGTCGCCGATGCGCGAGTTGGTGCAGGAGCCGATGAACACGCGGTCGATGGCGATCTGCTCGATCGGCGTGCCGGGCTCCAGGGCCATGTAGCGCAGCGCCCGTTCGGCGGCCTCGCGGTCGGCGGGGCTGTCGAACTCCTCCGGCGCGGGCACCCTGTCGGTCACGGGTCGCACCATGCCGGGGTTGGTCCCCCAGCTGACCTGCGGGGAGATCGCGCCGGCGTCGATGCTCACGTCCTTGTCGTACACCGAGCCCTCCTCGCTCGGCAGCTCGGCCCAGCGCTCGATCGCGGCGTCGAGCGCGGCCCCGCCGGGCGCGCCGGGACGCCCCTGTGGCCAGCCATGGCGCTCCGGGTGCGCGAACCACTCGAAGGTGGTCTCGTCGGGCGCGATCATGCCGGCGCGCCCGCCGCCCTCGATCGTCATGTTGCACACGGTCATGCGCCCTTCCATCGAGAGCGCCTCGATGGCGGCGCCGGCGTACTCGACGGCGTGGCCGGTCATGCCGCCCACGCCGAGCTGTCCCAGCGTGCCGAGGATCAGGTCCTTGGCGGTGACGCCGAAGCCGAGCTGACCCTCGTACAGGACGCGCATCGAGCGCGGCCTGGCCTGCACCATGCACTGGGTGGCGAGCACGTGCTCGACCTCCGAGGTGCCGATGCCGAAGGCCAGCGCGCCGAACGCCCCGTGGGTGGAGGTGTGCGAGTCGCCGCACACGATCGTCATGCCCGGCTGCGTGACGCCGAGCTCGGGGCCGATCACGTGCACGATCCCCTGGCGCTCGGACCCGAGCGAGTAGAGCGGGATGCCGAACTCCTCGCAGTTGCGCTCGAGCGTCTGCACCTGCTCACGGGAAAGGACGTCCTTGATCTGTGCCGCGACAGGGGTGCCGTCGGTGGGCGTGTTGTGGTCGGCGGTGGCGAGCGTGCGGTCGGGCCGGCGCACGGCGCGCCCGGCCAGGCGCAGCCCGTCGAAGGCCTGGGGGCTCGTGACCTCGTGCACGAGGTGCAGGTCGATGTAGATGAGGCCGTCGGCCACCTCGTGGGCCTCCCAGATCTTCTCGAACAGGGTCTTGGGCATCGTCATCGGTCCTCGTGCTCGTGGGTGGTGGTGTTGGTGTTGACGGGGACGCCTGCCGGCGTCTGGGCGGGCGTTCGTGTGGCGCTCATCTAGCTGCGCCTCAATCCGGCGGCAACGATGGCGATGAACTCGGCGTCGGCGTCGCGCTCCTCGGGATTCTCGAAATGGTGTGGCAGGTCGGAGTCGAAGGTGACGCAGTCGCCCTCCTGCAGCTCGTAGCGCCGGCCGTCGCACACGAGCACGAGCGCACCGCGCTGGACGAGCGCCGTCTCGCGGCTGCCGGGCTCGTGCATCGGCGGGTCGTCGGGTGCGCCGGTCGCGCCGCCCGGCGCCAGCCTGTGGCGCGAGAGCTCGGCACGCTGGCCCGGCTGCGGGGAGGTGAGCACCTCGAAGCTGTGGCCGCGCCGCTTGTTGCCCCCCCGTGCGCGCTCGCCGGCGCGCACGATCGTGACCGCGCCGTCCTCGTCGAGGCGCAAGAGCTGGGAGAGGCGCAGGTCGAGGCCGGCGGCGATGCGCGCGGCCACCGTCAACGTCGGGCTGGTCTCGCCGCGCTCGACCTGCGAGAGCATCGGCGCGCTGACGCCGCTGCGCTCGGCGAGGTCGCGCAAGGACAGGCCCGAGGACTCGCGCAGCGCCTTCACGCGTGCGCCGATGACAACCGGCGAGAGCGCCGAGGCGTGGTCGATTGGAGCGTCCGGGGCGGGCGCCTCGATAGCCATACAAATGTACGCTATCACAGACGCGGGTGGCTCGCCGGAGAGTGGCGGTCGCCGACCTCTTCGCCTAGGCGGCCGTCTCCGGCAGCCCGATCGCGTCCGGCGCCTGCGCGCGCGCCACCGCCACCGACAGCGCCCGCACGTACGCGCGCGCGGCCGCGTCGATGATGTCGGTGGAGACGCTCTGGCCGGCGCCGGTGAAGCCCTCGAGCTCCACCACCACCGAGACCTCGCCGAGCGCGTCCTGGCCCTCGGTGACCGCGCCGATCGTGAACTCGCTCAGCGCCGGCGCCCGGCCGGTGGCCGCGTTGATCGCCTGGAAGACCGCGTCGATCGGTCCGTCGCCGGTGAACGCGCCGGTGGCCGAGCCGCCCTCGGGCAGCGTCACCGACACCTTCGCGTGCGGGGAGCGCTGGGAGTGGTCCTCGACCTCGAACCACTCCAGCGCGTAGCCGGCGATCTCCTCGCGCAGCTCGTCGGTGACCAGCGCCTCCAGGTCCATCGCCGTGAGGAGCTTCTTGCGGTCCGCGATCTCCTTGAAGCGCTTGAAGGCGGTGTTGAGCGCGGCGCCGTCCAGCTCGAAGCCCATCTCCTGCAGCGCTTTGCTGAGCGCGTGCCGGCCCGAGTGCTTGCCCAGCACGATCGAGTTGCTGCTCACGCCCACGCTGGCGGCGTCCATGATCTCGTAGGTGGTGCGCTCCTTCAGCACGCCGTCCTGGTGGATGCCCGCCTCGTGCGCGAACGCGTTGCGCCCCACGATCGCCTTGTTGGGCTGCACCGGGTAGCCGCTCAAACGCGAGACCAGCCGGCTGGTGCGCGCGATCTCGGTGGTCTCGACGCCCGTCCACAGCCCCAGGCTCGGCTCGCGCGTGCGCAGCAGCATCACCACCTCCTCCAGCGACGCGTTGCCGGCCCGCTCGCCGATGCCGTTGATGGCGCACTCCACCTGCCGGCAGCCCGCCTGCAGGCCCGCCAGCGAGTTGGCGACCGCCAGGCCCAGGTCGTCATGGCAGTGCACCGACACGGTCACCTCGCGCAGGCCCGGCACCAGCCGGTAGAGCGCGGTGAACATCGCCGCGTACTCGTGCGGCATCGTGTAGCCCACCGTGTCGGGCACGTTGATCGTGCCTGCGCCCTCCTCCAGCGCGATCTGGATCACCTCGGCCATGTACTCCACGTCCGAGCGCGAGCCGTCCTCGGGCGAGAACTCCACGTCCTCGACGCATTCGCGCGCCTGCGCCACCGCCGCGCGCACCTGGCCCTTGACGTCCTCGCGCGTGGTCTGCAGCTTGCGCTCGATGTGCACGTCGCTGGTCGCGATGAAGGTGTGGATGCGCGGGCGCGCGGCGTCTTTCACCGCCTGCCAGGCCGCCTCGATGTCCTGCTTGGACGTGCGTGCCAGGCCGCAGATCACGGGGCCTTCGACCTTGCGCGCGATCGCCTGCACCGCCTCGAAGTCGCCCGGCGAGGTGATCGGGAAGCCCGCCTCGATCACGTCCACCCCCAGGCGCGCCAGCTGGTGGGCGATCTCGAGCTTTTCCTGCCTGTTCAGGGAGATCCCCGGCGACTGCTCGCCGTCGCGCAGGGTGGTGTCGAAGATCTTTACGCGGTTCGCGTCGCTGCGTGCCTCGATGTCGCTCATGCCGTTCGTGCTCCTTCTCTATCTCGCTTGGTCTTCCTCTCCGTTGGGTATGCGGCTACGCGGCCGCCACGCGCTATTCCCCCCGAGGGGGGAGCAGGAGCTGCAGAAGCGAGTTACGGGACGACATCAGAGATGCTGCACGTTAGCACCGGCCGCCCGCTGGGCAATGCCCATCGCGCAACGCCGGGCGCGCGCTGCGTCGTGACCGGGCTTGACCCTGACCCGCTAGACCCTATGCCGGTCAACCCCACGGGCCAACCGGCATAGGGTCTAGGCGTGCAAATGACTGACCAGGGCCTCGGCGGCGTACTCGGGATGCGCCGGATCAGCTGCGAGCAGCGTTACACCCAACTCCCGAGCGGCCTCGGCGGTGTTCTCCGAAGCGTCACCCTCGATCACCAGGATCGCCTCAACATCTCGCCCGAGCGCCGCCTGTGCCGCTCTCCGATAAGCCGCGACTTGTGCCACGTCCGCGAAGTGCCCGGCTTCCCCAGGCGACTTGATCTCGACCACGTACGACCGACCGCCCTGCGGGTCGCTCGCCAGCAGATCAGGCTGAACCCCGCCGATGATCGGCTCCTCCTGAATCGTCCAGTGGCGCGCTCTGAGGGCTTCGGCGACGATCTCTGCGACGCCGCGCTCCATCGTTGACCTGTCATTCGACACGAATAGAGACTGTAGATTCGGGCGCACGGCTGTTAGCTCCAGACGAGTTTGTTCCGCTTCCAGCTTAGAGCAAGGACTGCGCCCGCAACGACACCGGCTACCAGCGCTGGTATCGCGCCTAGGACGAGATCGCTCGTCGCGTTGAACACGGTCAGCCCGACCGCGAGCCAGACGACAGATGCGATCATCGTCGCGAACGCACTGATCGTGTCCGCACGGGCGACCAACGCGCCAAGCCCAGCCTGCGCCTCAACGGCGCTTTTTAGCGTCGCGTCATCGACGATCGCCAGTGATTCGAGCCGCGGCTTGATGTTCGGACGACCGTTGCAAAGAGTTCCCCACACCGTTTGACACGCATCTCTCAGGTCCGCGGCGAGCTTGGGTTCGACGAACAGCTCAAGCACCGGAGCCGTCGAACTGCCAGCCATCACGCGATAAGAGAGCGTCTCATGCGCGTAGGAGATCAGGGCTTTCGCCTTGGGCTCTTGAGCGAGCAGAAGGCTCTCGTCCACGACGTTGGGTTCGTGCGCCCCAAACCTCGTGACGAGCACACCCGAGAGGTCGCCACCGCCGTGTGTGATGACAAACTGAGCGCGCACGGATCACGAGAACGAGCGAACTATCTGGAACACGGTCGATCAACGTATCGCAGCGGCCGGCGGATAGTTCGAACGCTGACACGGAGTTTCACCGTCGCGCGTCGAGCGCGTTACGGCGTCAGCACCACCTTGCCCACGTTGCGCCGCTCCACGATCATCGTGTGCGCCGCGCCCGTGTCGGCGAAGTCGAACTCCCCCGCGATCACCGGCTCGATCGTGCCGTCGTCCAGCAGCTCCTGCAGCGGCGCGATCCACGGCTCGAGCGTGCCCCGGTCCTTCCACAGGCTCAGCATGTTCAGCCCGATCACCGCCTTCGATTCCGACATCTGCTTGACGACGTTGAAGCGCGGCATGCGCGCCAGCGTCGACAGCGCGCCCACCACGTTGCGCCGCTGCCCCGACACCACCGCGGAGGCGCCGAACGCCACCAGCCGCCCGCCGGGTCGCAGCAGCGAGTAGCTGCGGCGGAAGCTCGCGCCGCCGATCGCGTCGAGGATCACGTCGAAGGGCGGCAGCCCGCGCTCCCAGCCCGCACGCGTGTAGTCGAGCGCGTGGTCCACGCCCAGCTCCAGGCAGCGCTCGTGCTTGCCCGGCGAGGCCGTGCCGTACACCTCCGCGCCCGTGCGCTTGGCGATCTGCGTCGCCGCGATGCCCACGCCGCCGCCCGCGGAGTGCACCAGCACGCGCTCGCCCGCGCGCAGGCTGCCGTAGCCGAGCAGCGCCGCCCAGGCGGTCGCGTAGTTGACCGGGATCGCCGCGCCCTGCGCGAAGCTGAGACGCTGCGGCAGCGCCACCGCGTCGCCCGCCGGCACCGTCACGCGCGAGGCGTAGCCGCCGAACTTGGTTCCCGCCAGCACGCGCTCGCCCACCGCGAGGAACGGGTGGGACTCGGACACCCCCTCGCCCAGCTCGAGCACCGTGCCCGCCACCTCGTAGCCCACCACGCAAGGCGTCTTCGGCGCATCGGGGTAGAGGCCCATGCGCGCCATCACGTCGGCGAAGTTCACGCCCGCCGCCGCCACCTCGATCGCGATCTCGCCCGCGCCGGGGCGCGGGTCCTCGCGCTCCTGCACGCGCAGGACCTCCGGCCCCCCGTGCTTGGTGATCACCACCGCCCGCATCGCCGTCCACCCTAACGCCAACCGCCGGCCGGCGCCGGCGGCGCCGTCGCCGCGCACGTCCATCCGCCGCCCGCCACCGCCAGCGCGAGGCGATCAGATCAACTCAACGGACCAACCCTGCTGGAATCCCTCCGAGGCCACGATCTCCTGCACCACCGCCTCGGACACGGGGCCGTCGGTGCTCACCACCATCGCCGCCAGCCGCTGCCCGTCGTCTCCCGAGCGGCCATCGGGGGTGTGCCCCACCGTCGCCGAGGAGATGTTGATGCCGTGCTCGCCGAAGATCGTGCCCACGCGCCCCACCATCCCCGGCAGGTCCTCGTAGCGGAACACCGTCACGTAGGGCGCCAGCTCGATCGTCAGCCTGCGGCCCTGCACCTCCACCAGGTGCGGGATCTGATGGGGGCCCATGCCGGTGCCGGCCACAGCCACGCGCTCGCCGCCGGCGATCACCGTCACGCGGATCAGCTCGTTGAAGTCCTCCGCCTCGGACACCGCCTTCTCCTCGAACACGATCCCCCGCTGCTGGGCGATCGTCGGCGCGTTCACCAGGTTCACCGGCTCCTCCGTGCGCCCCTGCAGCGCGCCCACGATCACCGCGAGGCCGAGCAGGCGCGTGTCGAAGTCCGCGATGCGCCCCAGGAAGGCCGCCTCGATGCGCTCCACCGAGCTGCCCTCCGCCAGCGCCATCGCCAGGCGGCCGAGCTTTTCCGCCAGCGGCAGGAACGGGCCCAGCACCTGCATGTCCTCGGCGCCGATCGCGGGGATGTTCACTGCGGTGGAGACCACGCCGCCGGCCAGCGCCGCCACCACCTGCTCCGCGCTCTGGTAGCCGGCGCGGTCGGTCGCCTCCGCCGTCGAGGCCCCCAGGTGCGGCGTCGCCAGCACGTTCGCGTAGGCGAACAGCGGGCTCTCGGTCATCGGCTCGCTCGGGAACACGTCCAGCGCCGCGCCCGCCACCTGGCCGGAGTCGAGCGCGTCCTTCAGCGCCGCTTCGTCGATCAGCCCGCCGCGCGCCACGTTCAGCACGCGCACGCCCCTGCGCATCTTCGCGAGCGCCTGCGCGTCGATGAAGCCTTCCGTCTCCGGCGTCTTCGGCAGGTGGATCGTCACGAAGTCCGCCGCCGCGTACACCTCCTCCGGGCTCTCCGCCTTCTCCACGCCCAGGTCGCGGTAGCGCTCCGCGCTCACGAACGGGTCGAACGCCAGCACGCGCATGCCGAAGCCGCGCGCGCGCTGGGCCACCAGCTGGCCGATGCGCCCGAAGCCGAGGACGCCGAGCGTCTTCTCGTACAGCTCCACGCCCGAGTACTTCGAGCGGTCCCACCTGCCCTCGATCAGCGACTGGTGCGCCGGCGAGACGTTGCGCGCCAGCGCCAGCAGCAGCGCCATCGTGTGCTCCGCCGCCGTCACCACGTTGGACTCCGGCGCGTTCGCCACCACGATCCCGCGCTTGGTCGCCGCCGGCACGTCCACGTTGTCCACGCCCACGCCCGCGCGCCCGATCGCCTTCAGGCGGCCCGCCTTCGCGATCAGCTCCGCGGTCATCTTCGTGGCCGAGCGGATCACGATGCCGTCGTAGTCGCCGATGCGCTCGGCCAGCTGCTCCTCGCTCCAGTCCAGGCCGAGGTCCACGTCGAAGTGCTCGCGCAGCAGCGCCACGCCCGAGTCGCCGATCTTCTCCTTCACCAGCACGCGCGGGCGCGCGCCGTTGGCCTGGGCCGTCCCCGCCGCCGTGCCGGCAGCGGCGCTCATGCGCCCATCCTCTCCACCACGAACTCGATGCACGCCGTCAGCGCCTGCACGTCCGCGCTCTCCACCGCCGGGAACATGCCGATGCGCAGCTGGTTGCGCCCCAGCTTGCGGTAGGGCTCCACGTCCACGATCCCGTTCGCGCGCAGCGTCTTCGCCAGCGCCGCCGCGTCCACGGCCTCGTCGAAGTCGATCGTTCCCACCACCAGCGAGCGCTTCGCCGGGTCGGCCACGAACGGGGTCGCGTAGGGGGTGCGCTCGGCCCAGCCGTACAGGTGCTCGGAGGACGCGCGCGAGCGCGACACGCACCACTCCAGGCCGCCCCCGTCGAGCATCCAGCCGATCTGGTCGGCGAGCAGCAACAGCGTCGCCACCGCCGGCGTGTTGTAGGTCTGGTCCTTGCGCGAGTTCTCCAGGGCCGTGTGCAGCGACAGGAACTCCGGGATCCAGCGGCGCTCGTCGGCGTGCAGGCGCTCGATCCGCTCCTGCGCCGCCGGGCTCAGCAGCGCCAGCCACAGCCCGCCGTCGGCTGCGAAGCTCTTCTGCGGCGCAAAGTAGTAGGCGTCCGCCTGCGACACGTCCACCGGCAGCCCGCCCGCGCCGGAGGTCGCGTCGATCGCCACCAGCGCCTCGCCGGCGCCCGCCGGGCGCACCACCTGCGTCATCACGCCGGTGGAGGTCTCGTTGTGCGCCCACGCGATCACGTCGCAGCCCCCCTCGGCCGCCTGCGCGCCCACCGCCGCGGGGTCGGGCGCGTCGCCCGGCTCGGCCGCCACCACCACCGGCTCGCCCAGGAACGGCGCGCCCTTCGTCACCGTCGCGAACTTCTGCGAGAACTCGCCGAAGGCCAGGTGCAGCGAGCGCTCCCGCACGAGCGCGAAGGCGGCCGCGTCCCAGAACGCGGTCGCGCCGCCGTTGCCGAGCGCCACCTCGTAGCCGTCCGGCAGCGCGAACAGCTCGCGCAGGCCCGCGCGGATCTCGCCCACCAGCGCCTTCACCGGCTGCTGGCGGTGCGAGGTGCCCATCACCGCAGCCCCGCGGCCGGCCAGGTTGGCGATCGCCGCCGGGCGCACCTTCGAGGGCCCGCAGCCGAAGCGCCCGTCGCCGGGCTTCAGCTCGTCGGGGATCGCGAGCGGCGTCTCCTGGATCGTCTGCGTGCTCGTCATCGGGCTCCTCGCTCTCGTCGGACCTCGCCGGAATGGTCTGCTGTGAGGGTGCCCAGGCGCGCGGCGGTCAAATCGTCGCTCCCCGGTGGTGCACTCCACCCGAGCGCCAGTCGCGACGACGAAGGCGAGTGTAGCGAAGTGCCTCAGGCCTTGGTCAGCGCCTCGCGCGCCAGCGCCGTGGCGCTCCAGCCGGCCGGGAGCCGCGTGGGCGCCACCCCGGCCGGCGCCTCCTCGGCCAGCAGGCACAGCTCCGGCGAGGGGCCGAGCACCAGCTGGCGCCGCCACAGGCTCGCGCGCTCGGCGTCCATGCCGTCGCCCAGCAGCTCGTCAAGGCCGCGCCTGCGCGCCGCGGCGCCCGCGCCCAACGGGCGCTCGATCCACACCGCCAGCGAGCTCCCGCCGATCGCGCGCGCGCCGGAGGCGCCCTCGATCAGCCCGTACAGAGCGCCGGCGCCGCCGCCATAGCGGCGCGCCACGGCGTCGTGGGCGCTCTGGTGCCCGCGCCCCACGGCGGCCTCCCCGAGCACGCCCAGCGCGGCGTAGTCCTCGAGCACGTACCAGTCCTCGTAGGCAGAGGTGTCTCCGTCCCGGAGCCACGGCGGGCGCCGCACGCGGAAGGCGGCGCTGCCGAGCAGGCCCACCGGCGGACGGTGCGCGAGCGAGCGGTGAAAGGCCACGTGCGCGTGCTCGTACTCCTCGCGCTCGACGCCGCCGAGCGGCTCGTGCCAGAAGACGTAGGCGAGCACCGCGGCGGCCGGCCGCTAGAAGGCCGGCTTGATCCAGTCCATGTGCGAGCGCAGCTCCTCGCCCACGTGCTCGACCTGCGTGTCGGCCTGCTCTGCGCGCATGCGCTTGAAGCTCTCCTGCCCGGCGCGGTTCTCGGCGATCCACTCGCGCGCGAAGTCGCCGCTCTGGATCTCCCGCAGGATCTGCTTCATGTTCTCGCGCGTCTCCGCGGTGATCACGCGCTTGCCGCGCGTGTAGTCGCCGTACTCGGCCGTGTTGGAGATCGAGTAGCGCATGCCCGCGAGGCCCTTCTCGTACATCAGGTCGGCGATCAGCTTGAGCTCGTGCAGGCACTCGAAGTACGCCATCTCGGGGTCGTAGCCGGCGTTCACCAGCGTCTCGAAGCCGGCCTGCACCAGCTCAGAGGCGCCGCCGCAGAGAACCGCCTGCTCGCCGAACAGGTCCGTCTCGGTCTCGTCCTTGAAGGTCGTCTCGATCACCCCCCCGCGGGTGCAGCCGATGCCCTTGGCGTAGGCCAGCGCCAGCGCGCGCGCGTGGCCGGTCGCGTCCTGCTCGACCGCCACCAGCCCCGGCACGCCGCTGCCTTCGGTGAACTGGCGGCGCACCAGGTGCCCTGGGCCCTTGGGCGCCACCATCGCCACGTCCACCCCGGACGGCGGCTCGATCTCCTTGTAGTGGATCGAGAAGCCGTGGCCGAACAGGATCATGTCGCCCTCGGCGACCCCGTCGCGGATCTCCGCCTCCCACACCTGGCGGTGCAGCTCGTCCGGCAGCAGGATCATCACCAGCTCGCCGCGGCTGGCGGCCTCGACCACCGGCAGCGCCTCCAGGCCCTGCTCGCGAGCCTTGGCCGCCGAGGGGGAGTCCTCGCGCAGGCCCACGACCACGTCCACGCCCGAGTCCCTGAGGTTGAGCGCGTGGGCGTGGCCCTGCGAGCCGTAGCCGATGATGGCGACGGTCTTGCCGTCGAGGAGCGAGAGGTCTGCCGCGTCGTCGTAGATCATGCGCGCAGGCTATCTCAGCGCGCCCGTCGAGCCGGGATCCGGCCACGGCGCGCCGGCGGGCGCCTGCCCGCCGAGGCCGGACCAGGCGCCGGCGCGCGCACCCGAACCGAGGCCGGATCAGGCGCCGGCGCGCCACCCGAACCGAGGCGGGATCAGGCGCCGGCGCGCGCCACCAGCGTGCGCGCCGGGATCGCGAGGCTGCCGTCGGCGGCGGCGTACGCCACGAAGCGCTCCGCCAGGGAGGCTTCGATCGCGGCGACCTCCTCGGGGGGGCGCGAGAGCACCGCGTCGTGCAACGGGCGCGAGAGGTCAAGCGTCGTCTGCCACAGCTCCGCGAAGCTCGCGTGGCGGCGCAGCAGCTCGAGCGCCTGCACCTCCACGTCGAGGAAGCCCGCCTGCTCGAGCAGCGTGCGCAGCCGCTCGCGGCCGGCGAGCGCGAACGGCCCCGGCGGCCCCACCGCGGCTCGCTGCTCCTGCTGCTGCTGCGCATCCGGCGCCGGCGCCAGGCCGCGCTCGATCAGCTCGCGCGCGGGCAGCGCCAGCCACGGGTTGCGCGCCGCCTCGTCCCAGACCGCCAGCGCGAGGCGCCCGCCGGGGCGCAGCACGCGCCTGGTCTCCGCCAGCGCCGCCGCGGGGTCGGCCATCAGCATGTAGCCCCAGCGGCACACCGCCGCGTCCACGCTCGCCAGCGGCAGGTCGATCGATTCGGCGTTCAGCTGCACGAACTCGACGTTGTCGAGCCCCAGCTCCTGGGCACGCTCGCGTGCCCCCGCAAGCATCGCCTCGGCCTGGTCGGAGACGAGCACGCCGCCGTGGGGGGCGACCAGCTCCGCCGCCAGCATCGCCGTCTCCCCCAGTCCCGCGGCCAGCTCGAGCAGGCGCTCGCCGGGCTGCGGGGCGACCGCCTCGATCAGCCAGTGCGACACCGGCGCCGCGAACTCGCGCATCATGCGCTCGTGACGGCGCCAGCCGGCGGCGGCCGCTTCCCAGCCCTCGAAGCTGTCCGCGCGGTAGGCGTCCGCGTCGAAGCCCTCGTGCGCGCGCTCGCGCGGCTCGCCGGCGGCGTCGTCGCTCACCGCAGCTCCCGGCGCAGCAGCTTGCCCGAGCGCGTGCGCGGCAGCGCCTCAGCGCGGATCAGCACCCGCTTGGGCACCTTGTAGGGGGCGAGCGCCGCGGCGCAGTGAGCGCGCAGCGACTCCTCTGCGGGAGCGCTGCCGGGGCGCGCGACCACGATCGCCGACACCGCCTCGCCCCAGCGCTCGTCGGGAAGCCCCACGACGGCCGCCTCGAGCACGTCGGGGTGCGCCTCGAGCACCGCCTCGACCTCGCCCGGCACGACGTTCTCGCCGCCGCTGATGATCGTGTCGGCCTTGCGTCCCAGCACCGACAGCCGGCCGCGCTCGTCGAGCGCGCCGAGGTCGCCGGTGTGCAGCCAGCCGTCGGCGTCGAGCGCGCCGGGCGCCACGGTGGGCCCGGCCACGAGGATCTCGCCGCCCCCCTGCGGGGAAGGCGCCGGGGCGATGCGCACGCGCGTGCAGAACAGCGGCGGGCCGGCGCCGCAGTCCCCTTCGGCCAGCGCGGCGACGGGAGCGGTGGTGACCTGCGAGCAGCTCTCGGTCAGCCCGTAGGTCAGGCTCACCGGCACGCCGGCGCGGCGCGCGCGCTGCACCAGCGCCGCCGGCACCGGCCCGCCGCCGGTGAGCGCGCCGCGCAGCGACGGCGGGCGCTCGAGCCCGGCGTCGAGCAGGCGCGCGAGCGTGGTCGCGACCAGGCTCACCAGCGTGATGCGCCGCTCGCGCAGCGCGGCCAGCGCGCGCTCGGTCTCGAAGCGCTCGTGCACCACCGCGGTGGTCGCGTAGATGGCCGAGCGCACGAGGATCGAGAGGCCGCCCACGTGCGAGAGCGGCAGCGCGCACAGCCAGCGCTCGTCCTGGTCGAGCCCGAGCGCCACGGCCGAGCCCAGCGCGCTCCACAGCAGGTTGCCGTACGTCAGCTCGACCGGCTTCGGCGCCGCGCTCGTGCCGGAGGTGTGGATCACCACCGCCGTGGCGTCGAGCTCGTGGCCGGCGAAGGCGCTCGCGGGCTCGCGTCCCGCCCGCCCCGCGCCGGCGGCGCCGTCCGGCGGCATCGTTCCGGCGACATCGTCCGGCGTCGCCGCGCCGGCGTCGCCGTCGAGCTCGAGCGCGCAGCCGGCGGTGATCGCGCTGCGCTCGGAGGAGGACAGGCGCAGGTCCACCGGCACGGCGACGGCGCCGAGCAGCATGCAGGCGTGCAGCGCGACGGCGAAGTCGAGCCCCGGCGCCAGCGCGATCGCGACGCGCTCGCCGCGGCGCACGCCGCGGGCTCCCAGGGCTGCCGCGGCGGCGCTCGCGGCGGCCATCAGCTCGGCGTAGGTGAGCGTCCCCGCCGGGGTGTCGAGCGCGGTGCGATCGGGCCGCGCGGCGGCGGCCCGCGGGAGCCATGCCTCGACGAGCATGGCGCACAGGCTAGCCTTCAGCGCCGTGAGCACCGCCTGGACAGACGCCGGCGCCGCCGCCGGCGGCGACTTCGCGGACATCCGCTACGAGAAGTCCGCCGGCGCGGACGCGGGCATCGCCAAGATCACGATCGCGCGCCCGGAGGTGCGCAACGCGTTCCGCCCGCGCACGATCGTCGAGATCTCGCGGGCGCTCGAGGACGCGCGCGAGGACGGCGAGATCGGCGTGATCGTGCTCACCGGCGAGGGCCCCGACGCGTTCTGCTCGGGCGGGGACCAGCGCGTGCGCGGCGACTCCGGCTACATGACCGACGAGCAGCTCGGCTCGCGCGCGGCGGTGGGGCGCTTCCACGTGACCGACCTGCACGTCCAGATGCGCCGGCTGCCGAAGCCGGTGGTGGCGATGGTGGCGGGCTACGCGATCGGCGGCGGGCACGTGCTGCACCTGGTGTGCGACCTCACGATCGCGGCGGACAACGCGCGCTTCGGGCAGGTGGGACCGAAGGTGGGCTCCTTCGACGGCGGCTTCGGCGCCGGGCTGCTGGCCAACCTGGTGGGGCCGAAGAAGGCCAAGGAGATCTGGTTCCTGTGCCGCCAGTACACGGCCGAGCAGGCGCGCGAGATGGGGCTGGTGAACGCGGTGGTGCCGCTCGAGCGCCTGGAGGAGGAGACCGTCCAGTGGTGCCGGGAGATGCTGGCGCTCTCGCCGTTCGCGCTGCGCCTGCTGAAGGCGAGCTTCAACGCGGCCGAGGACGGCCTGTCGGGGATCCAGCAGCTGGCGCACGACGCCAACCTGCTGTTCTACGGCAGCGAGGAGGCGCAGGAGGGACGCGACGCCTACCGCGAGAAGCGCAAGCCGGACTTCGCGCGCTTTCCCAAGCGGGCCTAGCGTGCGCGCGCCGGCGCGGCACGGCGGTCGCGGGCGCTGGGGCGCCGGCGCGGCCCTGGACGCGCGCCGGTGAGCGCGGTGCGCATCTGGGTGATGGCGGCGCGCCTGCGCACGCTGCCGGCGGCGGTGGCGCCGGTGCTGGTGGGCACCTCGCTGGCGCTGGGCGCGGGCCGCTTCCACGCGCTGGCGTTCGTGGCGGCGCTGCTGGGCGCGGTCTTCATCCAGGTCGGCACCAACCTGTCCAACGACTACTCCGACGCGCGTCGCGGCGCCGACACCGAGGACCGGCTGGGGCCGGTGCGGGTGACCGCGGGCGGGCTCGTGCCTCCTAGCCAGGTGCTCACCGCCACCTACGTCACCTTCGGCCTCGCGGTCGCCTGCGGCGCCTACCTGGTCGCGGTCGCCGGCTGGGAGCTGCTGGCCGTCGGCGCCGCCTCGATCCTCGCCGGCGTGCTGTACACCGGCGGCCCGCGCCCGTACGGCTACGAGGGGCTCGGCGAGGTGTTCGTGTTCCTGTTCTTCGGGGTGGTGGCGGTGGCGGGCTCCTACTTCGTGCAGGTGCAGCGGCTGCCGTGGCAGGCGTTCGTGTGCGCGGTGCCGGTGGGCCTGCTGGCGAGCGCGATCCTGGTGGTCAACAACGTGCGCGACCTCGACACCGACCGCCGCGCGGGCAAGCGCACGCTGGCGGTGCGCCTCGGGCGCCGGCGCACGCGCGCGCTGTACGTCGGGATGCTGGCGGCGGCCTTCGCTACCGCGCCGCTGCCGTGGGCGCTCGGCTCGATGAGCGCGTGGCTGCTGGCGCCGTGGGCGACGGCGCCGCTGGCGGCGCGGCTGGCGGCGGTGGTGCGCACGCGCAGCGACGGCCCGGCGCTGAACGCGGCGCTGGCGAAGACGGGGATGCTGCAGCTGGCCTTCTGCCTGCTGTTCGCGGCCGGCATCCTCGCGAGCGGCGGGATCTGAGCATGCGCATGGAGATCGAGCGGCGCTCGCTGCGGCTGGCGCGGCCGCTCGAGACCTCCTACGGCGCCACCGGCGTGCGCGAGGTGCTGATCGTGGCGTTGACCGGCGAGGACGGGCTCACCGGCTACGGCGAAGCGGCTCCGCTCGAGCCCTACGACGGCGTCGGCGTCGGGCGCGTGCGCCGGGCGCTGGAGAGCTACGCCCCCGTGCTGTGCTCCGAGCGGGGCCGCAACGGCGCGCAGCTGGTGGACGCCTGCCGGCAGGTCGACGACCTGCCGCAGGCGTTCGCCGCGATCGACATGGCGCTGTGGGATCGCGCCGGGCGCCGCGCGGGCAAGCCGATCGCGCAGCTGCTGAGCGACGAGTCGCCGGCGTCGGTGCCGGTCAACGCGACGCTGGCGGCGAGAGATCGCGCGGGCGCGGCGTGCGAGGCGGCGGCGGCGGTGGGCGAGGGCTTCGGCTGCCTGAAGCTGAAGGTCGGGGTGGGCGACGACGCCGCAAGGGTGGCGGCGGTGCGCGCCGCCGCCGGCGCGGGCGCGGCGCTGCGCCTCGACGCCAACGGCGCCTGGGAGGTGGAGCAGGCGGTGGCGGCGATCGAGTCGCTGTCCCCCGCCGGCCTGGAGCTGGTGGAGGAGCCGGTGCACGGCCTGCGCGCGATGCGCGAGGTGCGCGAACGGGTGGCGGTGCGGGTGGCGATCGACGAGACCGCGGCCGAGCACGGCGCGCTCACCGCAGGGGTCGCCGACGCGGTGTGCCTGAAGGTCTCGCGCTGCGGCGGCATCGCCGGGCTGCTGGCGGCGGCGGCGCTGGTGCGCGCGACCGGCGCGGAGGCGTATGTGGCCTCCACCCTCGACGGCCCGCTGGGGGTCGCCGCGGGCCTGCACGCGGCCGCCGCGCTGGCCTCGCGCGGGCCGGTGCCGCACTGCGGGCTGGCGACGCTGGCGCTGTTCGAGGGTCTCGAGAACCCGCTGCCGGCGCGCGCGGGCGCGATCGCGCTGCCCGACGCGCCGGGGCTGGGCGTGGAGGCGTTCTGAGGCCCCGGCGGCGAGCGCGCGCGGGCGGGCTGTGGCCGCGCGGCCTGTGCGGGCCTCGGCCGTGCGGACCCCGGCCGCGCGGGTCTCGATCGTGCGGGTCCCGGCCGTGCGCGCTATGCCCGCGCGAGCACGCGCGCGAGCGCTGCGGGGCTCTCCAGCGCGAGCCCGTGGCCGCCGGGGAGGATGACGAGCTCGCCGTCGGGCAGCGCCGCGGCGGCGCGGCGGCCGAGCGCGGCGTACTTGCGGTCGCGCTCCCCCGCCACCACGGTGACGGGCATGCGCAGCTCCCCCAACCGCTGCCACAGCGGCTGCATCTGCCCGGCGCCGAGGCCGCGCAGCACGGCGGCGAGGGCGTCGGGGCGGTTGCGGCGCTGGTCGTCGCGCGCCAGCGCGGCGGCCTCGGGCGGTTCGCCGGCGAACAGCGGCTGGGCGCGCCAGCGCTCGATGAACTGCTCGAAGGGCTCGCCTTCGAGCTCGCGCGCGAGGCGCTCGTCGGCGGCCCGCCGGGCGGCGCGCTCGCGGGCGTCCTCGATGCCGGGGCTGGTGGAGACGAGCACGAGGCGGCTGACGCGCTCGGGTGCGGCGAGCGCCACGTGCAGGGCGAGGCGCCCGCCGAGCGAGTAGCCGCACAGCGCGAAGCGCCCGCCCTCGCCCTGCGGCGACGGCGGGGTCGGTCCCGGCGGCGCACCGTCCTCGTGGACGGATGTGCGCTCGCGCGCGAGCACGTGCTCGACGCAGGCGGCGAACGTGATCGGGCGCGGCGCGTGCGCCTCGGTTCCGTGGCCGGGCAGGTCGAGCGCCAGCGGGCGATAGCGTTCGGGGGGCCGCGGCTCGCGCGCGAGCGCGGCGATGACGCCGTCCCAGGCGCGGTGGGTGCCGGCGAAGCCGTGCAGCAGGACGAGGTTCTCGGGCATCCGTTGATCGTATGAGCGCCACCACCGATATGTACGTGCTGCTGCGGGCGTTCGTGGACGAGCTCGCGCGCTGCGGCATGCGCGCGGCGTGCACCTCGCCGGGCTCGCGCAACGCGCCGCTGACGATCTCGCTGGCGCGCGAGCGGCGGCTGCGCTGCTACTCGCACGTGGACGAGCGCTGCGCGGGCTTCTTCGCGCTGGGCCTGGCGAAGGCGTCGGGGCTGCCGGTGGCGGTGACGTGCACCTCGGGCACGGCCGCGGCGGAGCTGGCGCCCGCGGCGGTCGAGGCGCGCGAGGCGCGCGTGCCGCTGCTGCTGCTGACCGCGGACCGCCCGGCGGAGCTTCGCGAGAACGGCGCGGGACAGGCGATCGACCAGCTGAAGCTGTTCGGCGCGGCCGCCAAGTGGTTCGTCGAGGTGCCGGTGCACGAGGCGAGCCCGGCGCGGCTGCGGTGGATGCGCACACTGGCGTGCCGCGCCTACTGGACGGCGCTGGAAGGCCGGGCGGGGGCGGTGCACCTGAACTTCCCGCTGCGCGAGCCGCTGGTGGGCGAGGAGCCGCTGGCGGAGGATCGCAGCGGCCGGCCCGACGAACGCCCGGCCGTGCGACGGCCCAGGGCGGCGCCTGCGAGCGAGCCGGAGACCTCCGACCTGCACGGGCTCCTCGCGCGCGCGCGGCGAGGAGTGCTCGTCGCCGGGCGCCACGAGCGCCGGCCCGCGCTCGGCCCTGCGGCGGCCGCGTTCGCCGAGAGCATGGAATGGCCCCTGCTGGCGGACCCGATGTCGGGGGCGCGCCGCGGCGGCGCCGCGGTCGCCCACTACGACGCGCTCCTGCGCGAGCCGTCGTTCGCGAGCACGCGCGCCCCTGACCTGATCGTTCGCGTCGGCGACCTGCCGGTGTCCAAGCCGCTGCGCACCTGGCTGGCGGGCCACGCGGATGTCAGGCAGGTGGCGCTGGACCCCGAGGGCGCATGGCAGGACCCCGATTCGGTGGTCTCCGACTCGCTGGCGCTGGAGCCGGTGGCGACGCTCGAACGCATGGCCGGCGCCTTCGCCGCCTGGGTGAACGCGGATGAGGGCTGGCTGGCGGACTGGCGCAGCGCGGACGAGCGCGCGGCGGCGGCGATCGACGGCGCGCTGGACGGCCACGCGCTCTCCGAGCCGGCGGCGGCGCGGGAGCTCGGCGTGCTGCTGCCCTCCGAGGCGACGCTGTTCGTGGCCTCCTCGATGCCGGTGCGCGACGTGGAGACGTTCTGGCCGGTGCGGGCGGACCCGCCGCGGGTGCTGTGCAACCGCGGCGCCAACGGCATCGACGGCACCGTGTCCTCGGCCCTGGGGACGGCCGCCGCGGGCGCGGGCCCGGTGGTGCTGCTGATCGGCGACGTGGCGCTGGCGCACGACCTCGGCGGCCTGCTGGCCTGCTCGCGGCTGGGGCTGAAGCTGACGATCGTGCTGCTCGACAACGGCGGCGGCGGCATCTTCGACTTCCTGGCGGTGGCCGGCGCGCCGATGGCGCGCGGGCCGGCGGGCGGCGCGCGCGACTCCCACGGCCCCGAGGCTGGCGGCGCTCCCGCGGCGCCGAGCGACGGCGAGGACCTCTACACCCGCCACATCGCGACGCCGACGGGCCTGGACTTCGCGCGCGCGGCGGCGCTGTTCGGCTTGGCGCACGAGCCGGTGGGCACGCGCGAGCAGCTGCGCGCGGGGCTGGAGCGGGCGCTCGCGCCGGCCTCCCCCGCGACGATCCTGCACGTGCGCACGGAGCGCGCGGCCAACGTGGCGCTGCACCGCGGCGTGTGGGAGGCGGTCTCCGCCGCGCTCGGCGCGGGCTGAGCTCAGCCGGCGAGCAGCGGCAGCAGCGCCTGCAGCTTGACCTCGGTCTCGGCGAGCTCGGCGGCGGGGTCCGACTGGCGCACGATGCCGCCGCCGGCGTAGCAGTGGGCGACACGGCCGCGCAGCAGCGCGCAGCGCAGCGTGACGCAGAACTCGCCGTCGCCGGTGGCGTCGGTCCAGCCGACGGGGCCGGCGTACCAGCCGCGGTCCATGCCCTCGAGCGCCGGGATCAGCTGCATCGCCCGCGCGCGCGGCTCGCCGCCCATGGCGGGCGTGGGGTGCATCAGCTCGACCAGTTCGAGCGCGTCCATGGGCGCGGCCAGCTGCGCGCGGATGGGCGTGCCGAGGTGCTGGATGTTGGCGATGCGCACCAGCTCGGGCTCCTCGGCGGTGGTGACCCAGACGGCGTGCGGGCGCAGCGTGCGCGCGATCCAGCGCGCCACGATCGAGTGCTCGCCGCGGTGAGCCTCCTCGCGCAGCAGCTGCTCGCCGAGGTGGGCGTCGACGGCGGGGTCGGCGCTGCGGCGGGTGGAGCCGGCGAGCGCGAGCGTGCTCACGCGGTGGCCCTCGCGGCGCACCAGCAGCTCGGGGCTGGCGGCGACGAGCGTGGCCTCGCCGCGCCCGGCGCAGAACACGAAGCATGAGGGGAACTCCTGGCGCAGCACGGCGAAGATGGCCGCGGGGTCGTGGGGGCGCGGCGCGTGCACCTGCACCTCGCGGGCGAGCACGACCTTCTCGAGCTCGCCGCGGGCGATCAGCTCGGTGGCGCGGGCGACGGCGTGCTCGTGGTGCTCGGGCGCCATCACGCTGGTCACCTGATAGCGGCCGGTGGGCGCGGGGTCGAGCAGCGGCAGCGGCTCGCTGCGCAGCGCGGCGAGGCGGCCTTGCAGGCGTGCGAGCAGCTGCTCGGGGACGTCGTCGCCGGCGGCGAGCGCGCTCAGCGTCATGCGCAGCGAGCGCTCGCCGCCGCGCTGGCCACGCACCAGCGCGAGCTCGGGCACGACCAGCGAGGCTGGCGGGAAGCCGGCCCAGTGCGGCGAGGACCCGCCCTCGGGCGCGAAGGCGAAGCCGCCGAGGGCGACGGGACCGCCGCCGGCGCCAGCGTCCGCGGGGTCCGCGACGGCGGCGGCGGCGAGCGCGCGCCAGCGGTCGGCCACGTCGGAGAAGCGGGTGCGGCCGCCGGCCTGGAGGGTGGCCGCCTCGCCGAGCGCGCCGAGCGCGGCGTGGCCGCGCTCGGGCTGCTCGAGCACGAACCAGTGCTCGCCGGGCAGGCGCGAGGCGCACACCACCTGCGCGGGGTCGACCGCGGGATCGAGCGCGACGGTGATCGACGCGAGCACCGGCTCGCCGCCGCGGCGGGCGCGGCGCACGGCGAGCGCGAGCCGCGCGTGCAGGCGCTCCCGCTCGCCGTCGCTGAGCGCGAACGGCGAGACGGTCGAGGAGGACGTCGCGACCAAGCCGCTCAGGTCTCGGTGCGCCCGCGCGAGATCGCGATCTCGCCGGTGCGCATCATCTCGATCAGCCCGAACGGGCGAACCATCGTCTCGAACGCCTCGATCTTCTCGGTGGTGCCGGTGACCTCGACGATGACCGCGCGTTTGGTGACGTCGACGACCTTGCCGCGGAAGATCTCGGCGATCTGCATCAGCTCGCCGCGCTGCGCGCCGTCGGCGGATACCTTGAACAGCGCGAGCTCGCGGGCGACGGTGTCGCCGGGCTCGAGGTCGCGGATCTTGAGCACGTTGACGAGCTTGTGCAGCTGCTTGGTGACCTGGTCGATCGGGTGCAGCGCGCCGTCGACGGTGAGCGTTACGCGCGAGACGCGCTCGTCCTCGGTGGGGCCGACGGTGAGCGTGTCGATGTTGAAGCCGCGCCTGGCGAACAGGCCCGCGATGCGGGTGAGCACGCCGGACTTGTTTTCGACCAGGATCGAGAGCACGTGCTTGCGCCCCGTGCGCATGCTGGTGGCGGCCTCGAGCTCTTCGAGGCTGAGGGGGGTCTTGGTGCCCGGTTCTCCCATCGCGAGGCTCACCCCCCCACCCTCTCGTGGCCGTGGGCTTCGGGGCCGACCATGTCCCTGGCGGCGGAGCCGGCGGGGATCATCGGGTAGGTGTTCTCCTCGCGCGTGACGCGCACGTCGACGAGCACCGGCCCGTCGATGGCTATCGCGCGCTTGATGTCGTCGACGAGCGTGGTCTTGTCGGTGAAGCGCAGGCCGGTGACGCCGTAGGCCTCTGCGAGCTTGACGAAGTCGGGGAACTCGCCCATGTCGACGTGGCTGTATTTGCCGTCCCAGAACAGCTCCTGCCACTGGCGCACCATGCCGAGGTAGCCGTTGTTCATGATGAACACCTTGATGGGGATGCGGTTCTGCGCGCAGGTGGCGAGCTCCTGGGCGTTCATCTGCACGGAGCCGTCGCCGGCGACGCAGCAGACCACGCGCTCGCCCGCGCCGACGGCGGCGCCCATCGCGGCGGGCAGCCCGAAGCCCATCGTGCCGAGCCCGCCGGAGTTGATCCAGCGCCGCGGCGCGGGGAAGTCGTAGTACTGCGCGGTCCACATCTGGTGCTGGCCGACGTCGCTGGTGACGATCGCCTCGCCGCCGGTGGCCTCGTACAGCGCCTGGATCATGTACTGCGGCTTGATCTCGCTGTCGGCGCTGTCCTCGTAGAGCAGCGGGTACTTGGCTTTCCAGCCGTCGATCCTGCTCCACCAGGCGTCCAGGCGCGAGCTGTCGGCGCCGATTGCGCGGTACTCGACGACGAGCTTTGAGAGCACGTTCTTGGCGTCGCCCACGATCGGGATGTGCGCCGGCACGTTCTTGGAGATCTCGGCGGGGTCGACGTCGATGTGGATGAACTTGGCGCGCGGCGCGAACTCGGAGAGCTTGCCGGTGATGCGGTCGTCGAAGCGCGCGCCGACGGCGCAGATCAGGTCGGCCTCGTCCATCGCGTAGTTGGCCGCCCTGGTGCCGTGCATCCCCAGCATCCCCAGCCACTGGGGATTCGCTTCCCGCCCGCCCGGCCCGTCGACCGTGGCCGGGAAGGCGCCGAGCGCCATCAGTGTGCAGGTGACGGGGAAGCGGTCGCAGGTGGCGAACTCGGTGAGCTCGGCGGAGGCTTCGGCGTTGACCACGCCGCCGCCGGCGTAGATCACGGGGCGCTGCGCGGCGGCCAGCGCCTTGGCGGCCTGGCGGATCTGCTTCTGGTTGCCGTCGACCTTCGGCTGGTAGCCGGGCAGGCGCACGTCGGCGATCGGCTCGTAGTCGATCTCGGCCCGCGAGAGGTCCATGGGGATGTCGACGAGCACCGGTCCGGGCCGGCCGCTGCGCGCGATGTGGAAGGCCTCGTGGATCGCGCGCGGGATCTCGGTGGGGTGCTGGATCATGAACGAGTGCTTGACCACCGGCATCGTGATGCCGATCGTGTCGGCCTCCTGGAAGCCGTCGGTGCCGAGCAGCTCGGTGCGCACCTGGCCGGTGATGAACACGCACGGCACGGAGTCCATCATCGCGTCGGTGATCGGCGTGACGAGGTTGGTGGCGCCGGGGCCGCTGGTGGCGAAGGCCACGCCGACCTTGCCGGTGGCCTTGGCGTAGCCCTCGGCGGCGTGCCCGCCGCCGGCCTCGTGGCGCACCAGGATGTGGCGGATGCCGCCGTTGACGAACGCGTCGTAGGTGGGGAGGTTGGCGCCTCCGGGCAGGCCGAAGACGACGTCCACGCCCTCCGCCTTCAAGCATTCCATCAAGGCATCGACAGCCCGCATCTCGCCGCCTCCTTCCTTCTATTCGGGGGAAAAAGCCAGTGTACCAGCGGGTTTACACGGCCCACGAGCGCACAACCGCCGCTAGGAGGAACCTATCGCGACGCCGATCGCGAGCACGATCGCGCCGCCGACGGTGACCACGAGCAGCGAGGAGCGCAGCGAGACCTCGAGGAAGCGGTTGCGCACCCAGGCGATGGCGAACAGCTCGACGGCGACGACGACGCCGGCGACGAGCAGCGCTTTGTGGACGTTGGAGATGAGGAAGGGAAGCGTGTGGAAGATGCCGCCGAGCGTGGTCATGCCGCCGGTGATGGCGCCGCGCACGACGGCCGAGCCGCGCCCGGTCTGCTCGCCGGTGTCGGACAGCGCCTCCGACCAGCCCATGCTGACGCCGGCGCCGAGCGCGGTGGAGAAGCCGACGAGCAGCGCGGTGTGCGAGCTCGAGGCGATCGCGGCGGCGAAGATCGGCGCGAGCGAGGAGACGGTGCCATCGATCATGCCCACCAGCGCGGGCTGCACGACGCGCAGCACGAACTCGCGCTCGCTGGCGAAGCCGGCGCGGTGGATCGCCCGCGCGAGCGGCGAGTCCCCCGGCGCGGGCGCGGTCTTGGCCTGCGTGCTCATGGCACGCAACAGCGTATGCGAGCGGGCGGCTTAGGCCGGCCGAATCCGGCTTAGGGGACCCAAATCCGGGGCGCTCGGCGCGCTCAGGACGGCGGCGCAGCGCGCACGCGCTCCCAGGATTCGGGCGCGATCGCGACGTCGGGGAACTCGAGCTCGTGCCCGCAGCGCGTGCACAGCGCGTCGTAGATCTTGGTGACGCGGCCGCAGTTGGGGCACTGGCGGCGGAGCTCTTCGCGCTCGACGCGGTAGGCGATGGCGGCGAACAGCCCGAGGAAGGGCACGGCGCCGGAGATCAGGAACCACAGCCAGAAGGAGCTGCCCTTGAGCTTGCCGATGATGCCGCCGGAGAGCCCGAAGCAGACGGCGATGATGACGTACGCCAAGGCCGACGCCCGCCGCGCCTACAGCAGGATGCGCAGGGCCCAGATCACGGCGAGGACGGCCACGATCAGCAGGGCCGTGCTGAACAGGAACGACAGCACGTGGATGATGACCCCGAGCAGCAGCCACGCCGCGACCAGCAGCACGATCGCCGCGAGCACCGTTCGCATGAACGAGCGGCCCGTCGACGGAGATGAGGTGGGATCGCCCATGTCGATCTGTGGAGATGGTAGCGCGGCCGGACAGGAACCACTACCCCTGCCCGGCCGCGCCGCCACGACACCGGCCGAGGGAAGCCGGTGCTGGTCGCTGCGGAGGGATCACTACATGCGACCCAGCCGACCGAGCTCGCGAGCGTTCCGTGCAGTCGCGAGATCGACGTTGCTGATTCCCGCGTGCCCAGGCCCCGCGGCCTGCCCCAGACTGGAGAGCTGGTAGCGGCGGACACGCGGGTCCCGATGCGGAGCATCCACCAGTTCCTCGGGCAGCAGGATGAACCGCCGAGGAGATGAAACGCTTGCCTTTGCTGCTGAACGGTTCACGCCGAGAATATTGGCGCGCGGGCGGGCGCTTGCCTTTAGCCGCACGTCCAAAATGTGGCGGGCGGCGCTGTCGTGGATGGCGTTGCGTCAGACGCCGAGCTGCTGGTGCACGAGGCGCGCGACCTCGGTGCCGTCGGCGCGCCCGCGCGTCTCGCGCATGACGTGGCCGACGATCGGCCCGATCGCCTTGTCGTTGCCTTCGCGCACGCGCTGGGCGGCGTCGGCGTTGGCCTGCAGCGCGGCGGCGACGATCGCGGCGAGCTCCTCGCCGCCGCCGATCGCGGCGAGCCCCTCGGCCTCGACGATGGCGCGCGGCTCGCCGCCGTGTGCGACGAGCGTGTCGAGCACCTGGCGCGCGGCGCCGACGCTGATCTGCTTGGCGTGGACCATGCCGGCGAGCTCGGCGAGGGCGCGCGGGGTCACCAGCCCCTCCCCCGGCTCGGTCCCGTCGTCCAGCCGGCTCGCGAGCTCCACGGCGACCCAGTTGGCGAGCGCCTGCGCGGGCACGTCCCCCGGCGGGGACGATGCGACCTGGGCGTCGAGGGCGGCGTCGAAGAAGCCGCCGAGTCCCGGACGGAAGGCGAGCAGCTGCGCGCTGTCGGCGCCGAGGCCGAGCTCGCGCCGGTAGCGCTCGGCGCGCTGGGCGGGCAGCTCGACCATGGCGGCGCGGGCGGCTGCGAGCATGCGCTCGTCGATCGCCACGGGCAGCAGGTCGGGCTCGGGGAAGTAGCGGTAGTCGTGCGCCTCCTCCTTGGAGCGCAGCGAGGTGATGCGGTCGCTGCCGGGGTCGTAGTGCAGCGTCTCCTGCGCCACCTGGCCGCCGCCGCGGAGGACCTGCTCCTGGCGCGCGACCTCGGCGCGGATGCCGCGTTCGATGAAGCGGAAGCTGTTCATGTTCTTCAGCTCGGTCTTGACGCCGAGCTGCTCGGAGCCGGCCGGCCGCAGCGAGATGTTGGCGTCGCAGCGCAGCGAGCCCTCCTCCATGTTGACGTCGGAGACCTTCAGCTGGCGCAGCGTGGTGCGCAGCAGCTTGAGCCATTCGCTGGCCTGCTCGGCGCTGCGCAGGTCGGGCTCGGTGACGATCTCGGCCAGCGGCGTGCCGCCGCGGTTGAAGTCGACGATCGACGCGTCGGAGCCGTGGATGCGCCCGCTGGCGCCGACGTGGATGAGCTTGGCGGCGTCCTCCTCGAGGTGCACGCGGTGGATGCGCACGTCGCCGAGGCGCCCGCCGCGGCACAGCGGCTCGTCGTACTGGGAGATCTGGTAGCCCTTGGGCAGGTCGGGATAGAAGTAGTTCTTGCGGTGGAAGATCGAGCGCGGCGCGAGCTCGGAGCCGAGCGCGAGCCCGATCACGAGCCCGAGGTGAACCGCCTGGGCGTTGGCGACGGGCAGGCTGCCGGGCAGCCCCAGGCAGACGGCGCAGGTGCGCGTGTTGGGCGGCTCGCCGAATGACAGCTCGCAGCCGCAGAACATCTTCGTGCGCGCGGCCAGCTGCACGTGGATCTCCAGCCCGATCACCGCCTCGTAGCCGGGATCGTCTTCAGCGGCGCCGCCTGGCGGCGGCGCGGCCGGCGTTCGGGCCGGCTCAGACATGGGCGACGGCGGAGTCGAAGGCGAGCGCGCGCTCGAGCGCGTGGGCGGCGTCGAGCAGGCGGTTCTCGGCGAACGCGGGGGCGGCGATCTGCAGCCCCACCGGCAGGCCCTGGGAGAGGCCGCAGGGGATCGAGATGGCGGGGATGCCGGCCAGCGACATGGGCACGGTGCAGAAGTCGTTGAGGTACATGGCCAGCGGGTCGGAGGTCTTCTCGCCGAGGCCGAAGGCGACGCTGGGCGCGGTGGGCGTGAGGATCAGCTCGACCTGCGCGAAGGCGGCGCGGAAGTCCTCGGCGATCTTGGTGCGCACGCGCTGGGCGCGGCCGTAGTAGGCGTCGTAGTAGCCGGAGGAGAGCGCGTAGGTGCCGAGCATGATGCGCCGCTTGACCTCCGCCCCGAAGCCGTCGTGGCGGGTGCGGGTGTACATGCCGATGAGATCGCCGTCGCCGTCCGCCTTCGATGACGACGCTGCGCGCAGGCCGTAGCGCACGCCGTCGAAGCGGGCGAGGTTGGAGGAGGCCTCGGCGGGGGCGATCACGTAGTAGGCGGACAGCGCGTGGGGGGCGTGCGGCAGGCGCACCTGCTCGATCTGCGCCCCGAGCTCCTCGGCGCTGGCGAGCGCGGCGTTGAAGCGGTCGAGCACGCCGGCTTCGATGCCCTCGCCGGTGAGCTCCTCGGGCACGCCCAGGCGCACGCCGTCGAGGCGCTCGGCGGCCGGCTCGGCGATCTCCTCGGGGAACGCCAGCGAGGTGGCGTCGCAGGGGTCGCGGCCGACCATGTGGCGGAGCGCCAGCGCGGCGTCGCGCACGTCGCGGGTGAGCGGGCCGGCCTGGTCCAGCGAGGAGGCGAAGGCGATCATGCCGTAGCGGGAGACGGCGCCGTAGGTGGGTTTGAGCCCCACGATCCCGCACAGCGCGGCGGGCTGGCGGATCGATCCCCCCGTGTCGGTGCCGAGCGCCCACGGCGCGAGGCCGGCGGCGACGGCGGCGGCGCTGCCGCCCGAGGAGCCGCCGGGGACGCGCCGGCGGTCCCACGGGTTGCGCACCGGCCCGAAGGCGGAGTTCTCGTTGGAGGAGCCCATGGCGAACTCGTCCTGGTTGGTCTTGGCCAGCAGCGGCGCGCCGGCGGCGGCGAGCGCACGCACGACGGTGGCGGTGTAGGGCGGCAGGTAGCCGGCGAGGATGCGCGAGCCGGACTGGCTGGGCACGCCCTCGGTGCAGAACAGGTCCTTGACCGCCAGCGGCACGCCCGCCAGCGGCGCCGCCGCGGCGGCGCCGTCACGGGGCGCGTGCTCGGCCACCCACGTGAAGCAGTTCAGGCCGTGCTCGCCGGCGGCGGCGTCGGCGGCGGCGCGGGCGCGGTACGCCTCGAACAGCTCAGCCGCGGACAGCGACCCGGCGGCGATCTCGCCGGCCGCCTGCGCCGCCGTGAGCTCGTGCGCGCCGCCCACCCTAGGCCTGCGGGCTGGGGACGAGGAAACCGTCGTCGGCCACGGCCGGGGCCTGGGCGAGCGCCACCTCCCGCGGCAGGCAGGGCCGCGGCTCGTCGGGGCGCAGGGCGCCGGTCACCTCGACCACGTGCGAGGTCGGCGCCACCCCCTCGAGGTCGAGCTCGCCGATGCGGGCGACGTGCTCGAGCACCGCCGAGAGCTCGCGCGCCATTGGCTCGATCTCCTCCTCGGCGAGCGCCAGGCGCGCCAGGCTCGCCACGTGCAGAACCTCCTCGCGTGCGATCACGCTGGCGATTCTAGGGGCAGGCGGCGCCCGCCTGCACGGGCGGCCGGCCGCCACGGGACGCGGCCCGGCGGGCGCCTATGGGCGCGGGCGCGGCGCGGGGCGCGCGGGCGGGTACAGCGAGGGGCGTTCGTCGCGGAGCGCGAGCCAGGCGCCGGCGAGGATCGCCACCGCGCCGGCGAGCGCGAGCCACACGCCGAGGCACGCCTCGGTGGCGTGGTCGGGGCGCTCGAGCGCGCGCACCACCATCGCGATCACGGCGAGCAGGCCGAGCAGCACGCTCCACACGGCGGTGGACACGGGCAGCGCGGGGCTGCGCTCGGTGAGCGCGCTCAGCACCATCGCCAGCGCGGCGCAGAGCGCGGCCAGCAGCAGCACCACGCCGGGGCCGAACGTGTCGAAGGCGTCGAGTTCGCCCGCCGGCCCTTCGTACCAGCGCTCGAGCAGCGACACGATCACGAGGATCGCGCCGGCCAGCGCGGTCAGCTCGCCGACGCGGAGCCGGCGCAGCACGCTCATCGGCGCCCCCGCCGCTCGCGCGCGCCTCGCGGCCGTCGCCCGGCGGGCGCCCGGCGGGCGGCGCTCACGGCGCCAGCTCCCCGTCGGCCTCCGATGCGGCGAGCAGCGACTGCAGCTGCGCGTGGTAGCGCGCAGCCTGCAGGGTGTTGCGCAGCAGCAGCGCGATCGTCATCGGGCCGACGCCGCCGGGCACGGGCGTGATCGCGGAGGCGACCTCGGCGACCTGCGCGAAGTCGACGTCGCCGACGAGGCCGCTGCGATTGCCGGCCTGCTCGGGCGCGATCCGGTTCATGCCGACGTCGATCACGACCGCGCCGGGCTTGACGAACTCGCGCGTGACCATGCGCGCCCGCCCGATCGCCACGATCAGCACGTCGGCGCGGGCGCACACGGCGGCGAGCTCGCGGGTGCGCGAGTGGCAGGTGGTGACGGTGGCGTTGCGCTCCAGCAGCAGCTGCGCGATCGGCTTGCCGAACAAGTTCGAGCGCCCCACCACCACCGCCTCGGCGCCTTCCAGCTGCACACCGGCGTGGTCGAGCAGCTCGATCACGCCGAGCGGCGTGCAGGGCCGCAAGCCGGCGCGGCCGAGCGCCAGCAGGCCGGCGTTAACGGGCGTGAGCCCGTCGACGTCCTTGTCGGGGCTGATGATGCCGGTGAGCTGCGGGCCGTCGAGGGGCGCCGGCACCGGCAGCTGCAGCAGGATGCCGCTGACCGCGGGGTCTTCGTTGAGCCGGTGCAGCTCCTCGGCGACCTGCTCGAAGGAGGCGCTCGCCGGCAGGCGGCGGTCGAACGGGGTGATGCCGACCTCGACGCTCGCGCGCTGCTTGCCGCCGACGTACACGGCCGAGGCGGGGTCCTCGCCGACGAGCACCGTGGCGAGGCCGGGGGCGCGGCCGCTTTCGCGCGTGAAGCGCTCGACCTGCTCGGCGACCTCGGCGCGCACCCCCGCAGCCACCGCCTTGCCGTCGATGATGTGCGCGCCCATGGCTCAGATGCTATGCATTCCTGCGGCGTTGCAGGGGATTTCGCGGCCGCTCGGCCGCGCGCGACGGCGACCCGAGGCGCGTCCGGCTCAGCGCCGGGACACCGGGGCGTACTCGGCCATCAGCTTGCGCTCGGAGCCGTCGCCGGCGAAGCGCACCACGATCACGCCGCCGGGCTCCACGCCGGTGACCACGCCTTCGCCGAAGGCGGCGTGCACGACGTCCTCGCCGAGCCGGAAGGAGGCGGCCGCGGCCTCGCCGGCGTGCTCGCGCGCGGCGCCGGCGTGCGGGCGCTGCCAGCCGCCGGCGCCGCCCGCCCGCGCCGCGATGCGCTCCCGGCCGGCGGGCGCGAAGCCGCCGGCGAGCGCGCCGGGGCGGAACGCGCGCTCGCGCTGCTCCCCCTCCCGGGACGATGCGTCCAACAGGTCCGGCGGGATCTCGTCCAGGAAGCGGCTCGGCAGCCCGTAGGTCTGCGCGCCGAACACCGCCCGCCGGCGCGCGTAGGTCAGGTAGAGGCGGCGCATCGCGCGGGTGATGCCGACGTAGAACAGGCGCCGCTCCTCCTCCAGGCCGCCCTCGTCGATCGCGCGCGAGTGCGGGAACACGCCGTCCTCCATGCCGGCGATGAACACCACCGGGTACTCGAGGCCCTTCGCGTTGTGCAGCGTCATCAGCGTGATGAGGCCCTCGTCGCTGCGGGTGTCGGCGTCCGCCACCAGCGCGACCTGCTGCAGGTAGGCGTCGAGCGTGTCCTGCCCCTCCGGGGCGGAGGCGTCGAACTCGCGCGCGCCCTCCACCAGCGCCTCCAGGTTCTCCAGGCGCCCCTGCGCCTCGATCGTGCGCTCCGCCTCGAGCGCCTCCACGTAGCCCGTCTGGGCGAGCAGCGCCTCGAGCAGGTCGCCGACCGGCGCGCCCGGCGCGAGCGCCGCCTCGCCGGGCTGCGCCTCGCCGGTCGCGGCCTCGCCGGTCACCGCCTCGCCGGGCCGCCGGTCCTCGTCGCCCACCGGCGGCAGGCCGGCGATCGCGCGCAGCTCCCGCATCGTGTCCATGAAGCGCGCGAGCGCCTTGACCGCGGCGGCGCCCACGCCCGCCTGCTCGCCGCGGGCGGCGGCCTCCCACGCGGTGATCCCATGGGCGTCGGCGAACGCGAGCACGCGCCCCACCGAGGTCTGGCCGATGCCCCGCCGCGGCGAGTTCACCACGCGCGCGAAGCTGACCGCGTCGGCGGGGTTGGCCAGCAGCGACAGGTAGGCGATCGCGTCCTTGATCTCCGCGCGCTCGTAGAACTTGGTGCCGCCGATCACCTGGTAGTCCACGTCCGCGCGCGTGAGCGTTTCCTCCAGCGCCCGCGACATCGCGTTGGTGCGGTACAGCACGGCGATCTCCGAGCGGGCGACCTGCTCCTCGTCCAGCAGCCGCTGGATCTCCCCCACCACGTGCCGGGCCTCGGCGAAGTCGTCGTCGAGCGCGCGCAGGTGGATCTGCTCGCCCTGCCCCAGCTCGCTCCACAGGCGCTTGGCGATGCCGCCGCGGTTGTTGGCGATCACCGCGTTGGCGGCCGAGAGGATCGTCTGCGTGGAGCGGTAGTTCTGCTCGAGCTTGACCACGCGCGCGTCGGGGAAGTCGTCCTGGAAGTCGAGGATGTTGCGGATGTCGGCCTGGCGGAAGCTGTAGATCGACTGCGCGTCGTCGCCCACCACCGCGAGGTTGCGGTGTCCGAGCGGGCCCGCGTACGTGGGCCGGTCGCCGGGCTGCGGCTCCTCGTCACGCCGCGGCGGGCGCCCGCCGCCGACGAGCAGCTGCAGCAGCCGGTACTGCGCGTGGTTGGTGTCCTGGTACTCGTCCACCAGCACGTGGCGGAAGCTCTCGCGGTAGCGCTCGCGCACCTCCTCGAACAGCTCCAGCAGGTTCACCGTGCGGAACAGCAGGTCGTCGAAGTCCATCGCGTTCATGCGGTGCAGGTCGCGCTCGTACACGTCGTACACGTCCGCCACCATCTCCTCGAACTGCGAGCCCGCCCGCCGGCGGTAGGCGGCGGCGTCCAGCAGGCCGTTCTTGGCAGCCGAGATGTGGTTGTGCAGCGCCGCCGGCGTGTGGCGCTTGGGGTCCACGCCGACCGCGTCGGCCGAGCGCTTGGCCAGCCGCCGCGCGTCGGCCTGGTCGTAGATCGTGAACTGGCGCGTGTACCCCAGGCGCTGCGCCTCGGCGCGCAGGATGCGCGCGCAGGCCGCGTGGAAGGTCATCACCCACATCCCGCGCGTGCCGTGGCCGAGCAGCCGTTCGACGCGCTCGCGCATCTCCCTGGCGGCCTTGTTGGTGAACGTGATCGCCAGGATCTCCCCCGCCTGCGCCTGGTCGGTGTAGATCAGGAAGGCGATCCGGTGCGCCAGCACGCGCGTCTTGCCCGAGCCCGCCCCCGCGAGGATCAAGAGCGGCCCCTCGCCGTGGGTGACCGCCTCGCGCTGGGGCTCGTTGAGCGCCTCGAGCAGCTCCTGCAGGTGCTCGGCGTGCGGGTTGGCGACCATCACGCTGAGCATAGATGCGCGGTCGGGGGACGACGGCGCCCCCGGCCGCCGGTCAGCCTCCTGCCGGGTTGCGCCCTCTGACCGGGCGCAGCGGCGTCACCTGCGCCGGCGGCTGCGGCTCGCTCTCGCCCGCCTCGGCGCGCAGCCGTTCCAGCTCGGCGATGCGCGCGGACAGCGCCCCGATCGCCTCCGCGATCGGGTCCGGCAGGTGGATCCAGTCGGCGTCCGGGCCCTCCACGCGGCGGCCGTCCACGCGCACCGGGTGGCCGGGGTTGCCCACCACCGTGGAGTTCGCCGGCACGTCGGTGATCACCACGCTGTTGGCGCCGATCTTGGCGCCGTGGCCGATCGTGATCGGCCCCAGCAGCTTCGCGCCGGAGCCGATCGTGACGTTGTCCTGCACCGTCGGGTGGCGCTTGCCGGTGGCGAAGCCGGTGCCGCCCAGCGTCACCCCCTGGTACAGCGTCACGTCGTCGCCGATCTCGGCGGTCTCGCCGATCACCACGCCCGCGCCGTGGTCGATGAACAGGCCGCGGCCGATGCGCGCCGCCGGGTGGATCTCGATGCCGGTGAACGCGCGCGTCAGCATCGAGATCAGCCGCGGCGCCAGCGGCACGCCCGCGCAGTGCAGCGCGTGCGCCACGCGGTAGGCCAGCAGCGCGTGGATGCCCGGCCAGGTCGTCAGGATCTCCGCGCGCGAGACGCCGCGCGCCGCCGGGTCGCGCTCGCGCGCCGCCAGCACGTCGCGCTGCACCTCCTTGACCACCCGCGCGAACTTCTGCAAGCCCGCCATCACCACAGCGTAGCGGGCCACAGGGCCGATCGTTGACCGTGCAACCGAAATCTTCACCGCCCGCGACCCCGCCCGCGCCCCCCTCGGGGGCGCCCATATCAGACCCCTCCACGGCCGCGCGCGTGCGCGCCGCCTCAGGGCGCGAAGAACGCCTGGGAGACGTAGCGCTCCCCAGAGTCCGGCATCACCACCACGATCCGCCGGCCCCTGGACTCCTCCCGCGCCGCCACCTGCAGCGCCGCCCACATCGCCGCGCCGCAGGAGATGCCCGCGAGCAGCCCCGCGCGCCTGGCGCAGCTCCACGCCGTCTGGATCGCGTCGTCGTCGCTCACCGGGATGACCTCGTCGATCAGCCCGCGGTTGAGCACCGCCGGCACGAAGCCCGCGCCGATGCCCTGGATGCGGTGCGGTCCGGGGGGGGCGCCCGACAGGACCGCCGATCCGCGCGGCTCCACCGCCACCACGCGCAGCCGCGGGTTGCAGCGCTCGCGCAGGTACTCGCCGGTGCCCGTGATCGTCCCCCCCGTGCCCACGCCCGCCACCAGCACGTCCACGCGCCCCTCCAGCGCCCGCTCGATCTCCGGCCCGGTGGTGCGCCGGTGCGCCTCCGGGTTGGCCGGGTTGGAGAACTGGTCCGGCAGGAACACGTCCGCCTCGCGCGCCATCGCCTGCGCCGCCGCCACCGCCTCGCCCATGCCGCCCATCGACTCCGTGATCTGCACGCGCGCGCCGTACAGGCGCAGCAGGCTCTCGCGCTCGCGGCTCATGCCCTGCGGCAGCGTCAGCACCAGCTCATAGCCCTTGGCCGCGCACACGAACGCCAGCGCGATCCCCGTGTTGCCGCTCGTCGCCTCCACGATCGTCGTGCGCCCCGGCTCGATCCTGCCCTCCGCCTCCGCCGCCTCGATCATCGACACGCCGATGCGGTCCTTCACGCTGCCGCCGGGGTTCAGCGCCTCAAGCTTCGCGTACAGCTCCACGCCGTTGCGCTCCGCCGGCGTGCCCTCGAGCATGCGCGGCACGCCCACCAGCGGCGTCCCCCCCACCAGATCCGCAATGTTGATCGGGATTCGCGCCATCGCCGCACGACAATAGTGCAGGCGTGTCGGGCGCCTCGCCGTGGCGGACGCCTCTGAGCGGCGGGCGCCCCTGCGTGTCGGGCGCCTCGCCGCGCCGAGCGCGCCGGCGCTCAGATGTGGTACATGCTCGCGCCCGCCTCGCGCAGCTCGCGCTCGAGCACGTCCGCGATCGTGGTGCGCTCCAGCACCCTGCGCGCCGCGTCCGCCGCGTCGGCGAACACGCCCTCGGAGTCGCGCCCGAGCGGGCCGTCCAGCAGCTCCACCACCTCCAGCACCGTCACCGTGGAGGGCTCGCGCGCGAAGCGGTAGCCGCCCTTCACGCCGCGCTGCGAGCTCACGATGCCCGCGCGGCGCAGCGCCGCGAACAGCTGCTCGAGGAACTGCACCGGCACCTCGCGCCGGCGCGCCAGCTCCCCGATCGGCACCGGCTCGGCGCCGCCGGCGCGCGCCAGCTCCGCCAGCGCCGCCACCGCGTACGGGGACTTGCTGGTGATCGAGATCATCGCGCGCTCACAGCGGCGATGCTACGCGGCTACAGCCAACCCCGCTCAGTCGCTATGAGAACCGCCTGGGCGCGGTCGACGGCGCCGAGCTTGCCGTAGATGTTGTGCAGGTGCGTGCGCACGGTGCTGGTCGACAGCGTCAGCTCGTGGGCGATCTGCTTGTAGACCTTGCCTTCCGCCAGGCGCTGCAGCACGCCGAGCTCGCGCCCCGACAGCGGGCAGGGGTCGACGTGGCGCTGGCGGTGGTTGGCGGCGCTCGGCAGTTCGTACATCACGCGCCGCAGCTCCTCGGGACCGAGGCCGACGGCGCGCGCGGTGTGCAGCATCTCCGAGGGCGACACGCGCGCGCCCTGCTCGTAGTGCGCCAGCATGTCGGCCAGGCGCACGAACGCGGCCTCGCCTTCCACGTCGGGGTTGTGGTGGCGCTCGATCGGCGTGGCCACCGAGGCCGGCAGCCCCCAGCGGCGGATCAGCACGCCGCCCACCAGCGCATGGTCCACGCCGAGCTCGCGCCGCTCCTGGTGGATGCGTTCCTCCGGCGTGCGCGCGCCGCGGTGGACCTGCGCGGGATAGCCGGGGTAGGCGTGCAGCAGCACCAGCTTGCCCACGTCGTGCAGCAGGCTGGTCACGGTCAGGCGGTCGCGGTTCTCGTAGCCCACCTCGCTGGCCACGCGGTCGGCGGCGTGCTGGGTGGCGAGCGCGTGCAGGCGGAAGCGCTCCGGCGCGGCGTCCCACACGCTGGCGCGCTCGAAGAAGTCGAACGTGCGCATGCGGTTGGCCACCGCCTGCACGGTCTGCGGGCTCAGCACCTCCACGGCCGCCACCGCGGTGTCCACCCGTATGCGCCCTTCGCGGGCGCGGTTGGCGAGGCGCAGCACCGCGATCAGCAGCGCCACGTCGGACTCCACCGCGGCGACCACGTCAGCGGTGGCGACGTGATCCTTGGAGACGACCGCCAGCAGGCGGTCGCGCGACTCCGCCAGCGCGGGGAAGGCCTCGAGCGCTTCAAAGGCCATCGTCAGGCGGCGACCGTGGCCCTCGTTCTGGTGGCGCTCTCCGGAGGGCGCGGCCGCGACGCTCGCGCGGTGGTCCGGGGCGGGGGTCTTAGGGCTCTGTCCGTTCAGTTTCCTGCCCGTCTGCTGCGCCCTCTTGGCGCGCGTCTCGGCTGTGGTCGGCTTCTTGCCTGCGACCAGCTTCCGTGCTGCGGCGGGTGCCTGCATTCCCTTTCGATCCCCTTCCTTGGGCTAACCGGCCTGTGGCTGCCGATATTGCGAAGTTGGGGTCCTATCGGCATCTATGGACGAATATTTAGGCCAATACGCTTACCTTTGGCCAGCGATTCGACGCTGTGCGCTCAGCTGAGCGCCAGCACGCGCGCGATCCTGCGCATCGTCTCCTCGCGGCCGAGCAGCGCCACGCTCTCGAAGATGCCCGGCGAGACGGTCGCGCCGGTGAGCGCCACCCGCAGCGGCTGGTAGACCTCGCGCGGCTTCACCGCCCGGCGCTCGATCACCGCGCTCAGCGCCGCCTGCACGGCGTCCTCGTCGAAGCTCGACGCCGCCGCCAGCGCATCGCTCACTTCCGCCAGCGCCGCGCGTCCTTCTTCGCCGAGCCAGCGCTCGCGCGCGCCGGCGTCGTCGGCCGGCCCGTCCAGCAGCGACCCGGCCAGCGGCCAGAAGTCCGCCAGCGTCTGGATCTTCTCCTGGCTGATGCGCGCCGCCTCGCGCAGGCCGCTGCGCCCCGTGAACGCTTCCAGGCGCTCGGTCAGCTCCTCCAGCGGCATGCTGCGGATGTAGATCCCGTTCAGCCAGCGCAGCTTCACCTCGTCGAAGCGCGCCGGGTTGCGGCTCACGCGCTCGAGCGTGAAGCGTTCGATCAGCTCCTCGGTGGACAGCACGGTGGCGTCGTCGCCGGCGCCCCAGCCCAGCAGCGCCAGGTAGTTGCGCACCGCCGCCGGCAGGTAGCCCGCGTCGCGCAGCTCCTGCACCGAGGCCGCGCCGTGGCGCTTGGAGAGCTTCTTGCCGTCGGGACCGTGCAAGAGCGGCAGGTGCGCGTAGACCGGCAGCCGCGCCGGCTCCCCGCGCCGCGAGGAGCCGCCGCCTCCGTCCGTGCGGTCGAGCCCCACCGCTTTGGCCGCCTCCAGCACCAGCAGCTGCTTGGGCGTGTTCGACAGGTGATCCTCGCCGCGCACCACGTGCGTGATGCCGGCGTCGAGGTCGTCGATCGCGACCGCGAAGTTGTAGAGCACCGACCCGTCCGCGCGCGCGATCACCGGGTCGTCGAGGTGCACGTGCTCGAAGCTGGCCTCGCCGCGGATCGCGTCGTGCACCACGGTGGCGCCGTCTTCGGGCACGCGCAGGCGCACCGCGCCGTCCTGCTCGGCGCGGCCGCGGAAGCCCCGGTCGGCGCCGTAGAGCTCCTTGAACTGGCGCACGTCGGCGGCGGTGGCGTTCGAGCGGTAGGCATGGCCGGAGTCCAGCAGCGCCTGCAGCGCCTGGCCGTGGCGCTCGCTGCGGTCGGTCTGCATGATCGGGCCCTCGTCCCAGTCGAGCTCGAGCCAGCGCAGCGCGTCGAGGATCTGCTGCACGTTCTCCGGCGTGGAGCGCTCGCGGTCGGTGTCCTCGATGCGCAGCACCAGCTCGCCGCCGCTGTGGCGCGCGAGCAGCCAGTTGAACAGCGCGGTGCGGGCGCCGCCGATGTGCAGCGCTCCCGTCGGCGATGGCGCGAAGCGGAGCCTCATAGGATGGGCCGCATGCTAGTGCCAGCGGCCCGGCCGCACGCGCGGTGCTGATCGGCGCGCACGTCTCCCCCGCCGGCGGCCTGGAGAAGGCCGTGCAGCGGGGCGTCGAGCGGGGCTGCCAGGCGATCCAGATCTTCAACCAGTCGCCGCGCATGTGGCGCGCGCGGCCCTACGCGCAGGCCGATGTGGCCGCCTTCCGCGAGGCGCTCGACGCCAGCCCGATCGGCGCGGTGCTGATCCACGCCTCCTACCTGCTCAACTGCGCCAGCGAGGACCGCGACATCCGCGCCAAATCGCTCGCGTCTCTGACTAACTCGCTGCGCGCCGGCAGCGCGATCGGGGCCGCCGGCGTGGTGCTGCATCCGGGCTCGGCCAAGGGCGGACACGCGCAGGCCGCGATCGAGCGCGCCGCGCGCACGATCGCCGAGGCGCTCGCCGAGAGCGCATCGTCCCCGGCGGGGGAGGGCTGCGAGCTGCACCTCGAGAACACCGCCGGCGCCGGCGGCACGCTCGGGCGCTCCTTCGAGGAGCTCGCCCGGCTGATCGAGGGCGCCGGCGGCGGCGAGCGCCTCGGCGTGTGCCTGGACTCCTGTCACCTGCTCGCCTCCGGCTATGACATCCGCACGCCCGCCGGCATGCGCTCGGTGGCGGCGCGCGCGAAACGCACGCTCGGCAGGGGGCGCATCCGCTCGCTGCACCTCAACGACTCGCAGGCGCCGCTCGGCTCGAACCGCGACCGTCACGCCAACGTCGGGCAGGGCGAGCTCGGCGAGCGTGGCTGCTCCGCCTTCCTCGCAGCGCCAGGCTTCGCGCGGCTGCCGTGCGTGCTGGAGACTCCCGGCGCCAAGCGCGAAGGGCCCTCGCGCGAGGAAGTCGCCTACGCGATCGAGCTGCGGCGGCGCGCGCTCGCCGCGCGGCGGCGCTAGCCGGCCAGCGACGCCACCGCCACGGGCGCCACCACCGCGGGCGCCTGCGCGACCGCCGCGGGCGCCTGCGCAACCGCCGCCGGCGCCTGCGCGACCGTTCGCCCGGCCTGCGCGAGCACGTGCTCGATCTCCGCCAGCAGCGTCGGCGTGTGGCGCACGCGATAGCCCTCGCCGAGGCGCACCCGGCGCGTGCTGCCGTCGCTGGCGTCGATGTCCACGTACACCTCCGCCGGCCCCGGGCGTTCCTCGAGCACCGCTTTGAGCTCGTCGATCGCGCTCGCGCACAGCCTCGACGCGGGCACGCGCAGCTTCACCGGCTGCGCCAGCGCCGCCGCCTCGCGGTCGGCCGCGCGCGCCCGCGAGCGCGCCTGCTCGAGCTCCTCCGGCGTGGGCGCGAAGCGCTCCACGCTCTGCACCACCAGGCAGGTCTTGCCCGCTTCCTTGTGGTCCACGCGGCCCTTCACCAGCACCACCTCGTCGACCACCAGCGCCTGCTCGAACTCCGCCAGCGCCTTGCCGAACACGAGCATCTCGACGGAGCCCGCGAGGTCGTCGAGCGTGGCGAACATCATGTGCTCGCCGGCGCGCGTGCGGATGCGCTTGGTCTCGGTGATGATGCCGCCGACCGTCACCCAGTCCTTGTCGCGCCGGTCCGCCAGCGCCGCCAGCGGGCAGTCCACACGCGCCCGCAGCGCCTCGCGCAGCGGCTTCAGCGGGTGCGCCGAGACGAACAGGCCGATCGCCTCCTTCTCGGCGGCCAGCAGCTCCGCCTGGTCGAACTCCTCGGTGGGGATCGGCGGGTGCACCGCCGCCAGGGCTGCGGGTGCG
>Ga0335072_10000928_pt1 | contig 50624 bp, 41 predicted proteins | sample Lox_Sample_21_FD_206725 | JGI IMG/M metagenome (GOLD analysis project Ga0335072, IMG submission 206725) | Soil microbial communities from Loxahatchee National Wildlife Refuge, Florida, United States - Lox_Sample_2.1 | ecosystem: Environmental > Terrestrial > Soil > Wetlands | place: USA...
GGAATTTGGCGACGCCGACGTACAAAGTGAATCGCAGGCGGACATTGGGTTGGCTGCGGACGCTGTAATTGATCCCGACGAAAGAATTCGAGAAGCGGCGCGTCGCTGGTTCGATTCATGGAAGGGCAAGGAAAACACCATCGACTTTTCGGGGATTGTGGAAGTTCTCATCGCGGCCTACCAGGCGAATGCCCCGCCGGCGACGATGGTCGCGATTGCAGAAATGCTGTCAGACAGGGAGCGGCCGCGGGTAACGCGGTTCATGCGTGCGGCTATGGACGCTCCGAACTCGGAGATTCGGGGAATTGCCAATCAGTATCTGTCCATCTACGGAGCGACTGAGGCGGCCGCGGAGGCCAACGCGGAACCGCGCACGGCGGATGAAAAAATCGATTACCTGAATCGCCTGGCGGGAGCGCCGCCCGATAACGTAAACGAAGAGATCACGCCGTTTCTGGCTGATCCAGATGCCGGTGTTCGAGCCGCAGCTGTGTCAGCTCTCGGGAGCGTGAACATGATGTCCACCGATCCTCAAGACTCGCGGGAGAGGGATCCGGAGTCCGCGTTGCCCCGCATTCAAAACGCGTTGAAGGACTCTTCTCCTCTGGTGCGCGCCGCCGCCGTCAAAGCCCTGGGAGATACACGCCCCGACGACCTTGCACTTCTCATTGCAGCGCTGGACGATCCTGACCCATCGGTCGCCATTTCTGCTGCGAACGCGATTCAGGAGATTCCCGGCAACTCCGCCGCGGTTCCCGCCCTCACTCGGGTCTATCGCGATGCAAAGGAACCGCCGGAGGTGCGAAAACAAGCCTTACTTGCGCTGGAAAGCACCGGCGACCCCAACAGCATTCCCATTTTTCTCGAAGAACTGCGCTCTGGCGGCAACGCCCCGTCATTTGGCGCTGCGATGGCGCTGGCAGGCGCCCTCCGTAAGCGCCCCGACCCCGCCGCCTTCGATCCGATCTACAGGGCCTTTGAAGAAGCGCAGCCTTCGTCGACGCGTGAGTTTCTGATCGTTGCGATGGCCGCGACGAAGAACCCTCTCGCATTCGACGCGTTGGTGAATATTTCGCAGTGGCATGACTCGATCCTGGCGCCAAAGGCCGCGGGCGCTCTGGGGCTGCTCGGCGACAGGCGGGCAATTCCCGTACTCGCGGAGCTTCTCAAGAATCCCGATTACTACAATGTTCGCCCCTCGGCGGCGGAGGCGTTCACCCACTTTTCCGATTTCACCGTGCCACCCGAGTTGGTCGCCGCGTTGCGCGACCCAGACACCGAGGTTCAGCGCCTGGCCGTGAAGGCGCTGCTCCAGTCGCATGATCCGAAAGCCATCGACGCCCTGATCGCTGCAATTCCCAACCCCATGGCCATTGGGGCTCTCGGCGAAGCCCACGATTCGCGCGCACTGCCTGCCCTACTTGCGTGCCTGCGGAACCCGGCGAACGAGACGGCTGCCCGCGCAAACGCTGCCGCGGCCCTCGGCGAACTGGGCGATGCCCGGGCGGTCGATCCACTGATCGCGGCTCTGCAGGAAGACAATTCTGCTATCACCATGCGGGCGAGCTACGCTCTTGCAGAGCTCAAGGACAAACGAGCCATCGAGCCTCTCAAGCAGGCTTATGCCCGCTGGAGCACCGGCCAGCAAGAGAACGCAGACTCCGTTAGGAACTTCATCGTCCAAGCCCTGCTTCAACTCGGCGTCACAGATATCCCCAAAGCGACAACGGGAACGCCGACTCCCTAGGAGCTGCGCTCTTCCGACTAGCCCGTCCCAATTTGGCTGGAACAACCGCCAGGCGTCACACGTATTAAGTCTGTGAAGGCGCGACCCGCCGTGTCACGCTTCCTCGAGGAGGAAAGGATCTTGGTCGAACCGTCCGATGGTGCCAAAATGGCCTCCTCGGGTGCTAACCAACCGCCGGTCCCCTCGTCTATATGGACAGGGCCCGGCAAGGGGCCCGGGCAGGGGTCCACGGAAAAGCTTGAAAGTGGACCGGATGCGCCGGATGGATCGAATGAATCCGGGCGCACCGATACAGAATCCAGTTTGGCGGCGAATACGATGGGGATGAGCGTCGCACTCGACGGAGATGCGCGCCAGGCAGCGGCGGTGAAGCTCGGCGAAGAGCAGGCACTGGTCCGTAAGGCCCAGGCGGGTGACCGGCTGGCTTTCGAGGACTTGGTACGCCGCTACGATCGCGACGTCCTGCGCCTGGCATTGAACCTGGTTCACCGCCCCGAGGACGCTCGCGACGTCTATCAGGAAGGTTTCCTGCGCGCCTACCGGAACCTGCATCGCTTCCGGTTCGAGTGCAGCTTTTATACGTGGCTCTATCGCATCGTGACCAATGTGGCGCTCGATCATCTTCGCCGCCGCACCAGCCATCGCGAGGAGCAAGCCCCGGCCCCGAAAGAAACGGAAGGGGTCGCGCAAGACTTCTTCGATCGCCAGCCGGAATTGAGGGCTTCGGCGAATCCGGAAAAAAGCTTGTTGGGCCATGAAGTCGGCCAGCAGATCGAGCGTGCGATGAAAAGGCTTTCGCCCCGCGAGCGCGTCGTTTTCGAAATGAAGCACTACCAGGGCCTCCGGCTCCGGGCCATCGGCGATTTGCTCGGCACTTCTGAAGAAACGGTCAAGAATTCGCTCTTCCGGGCCACGCGTAAGCTTCGCGAGAGCCTGGACGGCATTCGGTGAGGAATTCCGGGATGAATCGGGACGCAGCGAATATGCCCAACTCTTCATGCACTGAGTGGCAGCCGCTGCTGATGCTTTCCGCCGCCGGCGAGGAGCTCGAAACGGCCGAGCACGATCGCCTCTCCGCCCATCTCGCCGAGTGCCCCTCTTGCTCTGAATCTCTCGAACGTGAAAAAGAACTTCTCGCTCTTCTCGCCGAAAATCACGCCGAGCCCGATGCGGCCTTGCTGGCGAGCTGCCGCGCCGGCCTCACCGACGCGCTCGACCGCGAAGAGGAAGGTGGCTGGCTCCGCCGCGCCTTTGGAAGCCTGCTGCCCGCGAATTGGCTTTCGCCGCGCCCCGCATGGAGCGCGGCTGTGCTTCTGTTGATCGGCTTCAGCGTAGGAGTCCTCGCTCCGCGCCTCCTTCGCCATCCCGAAAATCTCAAGGCTCCGGGCAATCCCAATGCTCAAGTCGCCGCGGTCAATGATTCCGATTCGGCTCAAAACAATCCCGCGGATTCTTCGGATCCTAATCCGCTTGCGAATCTCGCTCGGTCGCCGATCGACCTGCGCACCGCCGACGTGGCGGGCATCAGCGTGTTGCCATCCGATGGCGAAGACGATTCTCCGCGCGTGGAATTGCAGCTTCGCTCGCAGCAGCCCGTCACGCTGAGCGGCACTGTAAACAATGACGACGTGAAGGACGTCCTTCTCGGCGTCCTGCGCAATGGCGAGCGCTTCTGCCCCGATGTGCGCCTCGACGCCGTCGATCTTCTCCGCGCGCGCAACAACGATCCCGACGTCCGCGCCGCGCTTTGCCACACGGTCCGCAGCGATCGCAACGCTGCCGTGCGCCTGAAGGCGCTCGAAGCCCTCGATGGCACCGAGCCCGAGGATATCGTGCAGCAAACGCTCCTCAGCGCGCTCGTCGACGACGATAACCCCGGCGTGCGCGTTGAAGCCATCAACGAGCTCCGCGAACTCGCCGCGAATGGCCGCGTCTCTTCCGACGACGGGCACATGCTCTCTGTCCTCCGCGACCGCATGCAAAAGGATCCCAACACCTACATTCGCCTGCAGAGCGCGCAGGTGATCCGCGAGCTCGGCCCGCGCGAAAAATTCTGACATGCAGAGCCCAGAGCCTATTCGCTCGCTTGCTCGCGCCGGAAAAATCCGGGGGCCGTTGCTTGCGGCAGGGCTGGTTTCTGTGGTCGCACTGGCCGGCGCCGCATCGGCGCACCGGAGAGTCGCTTCCTCACCCGCCCGCGATTCGAGCCCGCATCTCACTTCGGATTTGACGGGCTCGGTGGCCACGCGCCCCGGCGAGCACATTCGCCTCTCGACCGAACTCGGCAGCATCGTCGTTCACACGCACGACGCCGACAAAGTGGATTACCACGTCCATCTCGAAACCGACGCGTCGCAAAAAGACGCCCAGAAGCTCCTGAAAAGCTTCACCATCTCCTCGCGCGACACGCCCGACGGCCTGCTCCTGAAGGCGGAAAGCTCGGCGCGTTCCTCTGGCCGCCTCTGGGTCACACTCGAGCTGGATATTCCCAAAGACGCCGGCCTCGATGTCTCGACCGGCGGCGGCAATATCGATGCAGGCGAAATCGATGGCCGCGTCTCGCTCTCCACCGCGGGCGGAAACATCACGGCGGGGAATATCGGCGGCCCGGCGCATCTTGAAACGGGCGGCGGCAACATCAGCGCGAAAAGCGTCGCGGGCGAATTGACTGCCGATACCGGCGGTGGCCACATCACGATCGGGACGGTGCAGGGCAATGCCACCCTGCACACCAGCGGCGGCCACATCCGCGTGAATTCCATTCAAGGCTCCGCGCATCTCGATACGGGCGGCGGGAATATCACGCTCGAACATTCGGGCGGCGAACTCACCGCCGAAACCGGCGGCGGCGAAATCGAAGTCGGCGAGGCGGCGGGACTCGTGCGCGCGCGAACCGGTGGCGGCGGCATTCGCGTGGTCCGCGTGATCGGCCCCACGAATCTCGAAACTTCGGGCGGCAGCATCTATCTCACCCAGGTCGATAGCCCGGTGAAGGCATCGACCAGCGCGGGCGGGATCACGGCATGGTTCGTGTCTCCGCCGAAGTCGGCCGGCACCTGCGATCTGCAGTCGAGCGCGGGCGATATCGTGGTGCACATGCCGCGCGACCTTGCGGTTACGATCGACGCGGAGGTGGCGCTCGGCAACGAACATCGCGTCATCGTCGACCCGGCATTCCCGCTGCGCGTGTCCTACGATGATTCATCGAATGGAGCCCGCACGGTTCGCGCCGAGGGCTCGCTCAATGGCGGCGGTCCGCTCGTTCGGCTGCGCACGGTCGACGGCAACATTCGCTTCGAGCTGAGCGACGTCAGCAAGCAGTTGGAAATTTACAAGCAGCAGATGGCGCAGCTTCAGCAGCAGTTGCAGTTGCAATTGCAAAAGGCCGGCGTCTGGCAGCCCGGCGGCAACAACGGGCCGTAGGAAAGGTTGCAGGTGTCAGGTGGCGCATTTTCTTGCGTAGCGCCGGCGTCCCGCCGGCTCTGTAGGGTGGAAGCGTGAGCCTTCTTGCCCTGAGCGAAGTCGAAGGGTAGGCTCGCGAAAAAGCGTGCTCTAATAGGGGCTTCAGCCCAGGGATTCATTTCGAGCAGTCGCAAATTGCAAACGGAAGCTTAGGGGGCGAACCGTGCGAGAAACGACCAGCCTGTTGTCTCGGACCCATTCGTGTGTTCACTCGAAAATCGAATCGCCACGCTATCTGCCGTCGCTCACGCGAATGTTCCTGGCCCTCGCCGCCGTTCTCTGCCTCGCGCTTCCGGGCTTTGCGGATGTGCAGGTCTTCGAGCAAACGTATCCGCTCGCATCCGGCGGCCAATTCGTGCTGCAGAATGTGAACGGCTCTGTCCGCGTCGAGGGATGGGACCGCGATGAGGTGGAAGTCCGCGCCGTGAAAACGTCCGAGAGCGACGCGCGCGATCTCGCTCTCGTGAAAATCGACGTCGAGAGCCATCCGGGCGAAGTCGACGTCCACACGCTCTATCCCGACGGCGAGAACGCCGAAGTCGCGGTCGAGTATATCGTGCACGTGCCCTATCGCGTCCTGCTGCACAGCGTCCGCACCGTCAACGGCAGCGTCTCCGTGCGCGGCGTGCAAGGAGCGGGCGAACTTAAATCCGTGAACGGCAACGTCGAAGTGCTCGAAAGCTCGGGCCGCTTCAGCGCGCGCACCACCAACGGCAATCTGCATCTCGAACTTTGCAGCCTTGCCGACGGCGCGCCGATGGATCTGGAAACGGTCAATGGCTCGGTCACGCTCGGCCTTCCTTCCAACGCGAGCGCCGACCTCAGCGTGCGCAACATGAATGGCGACGTCTCATCGGATGTGCCCGTCACGTCGACGGCCGCCCTTCCCGGCGCGCAGGTGCTGCACGGCCGCCTCGGCCACGGCGGCAATCCAATCTCGCTCCGCACCGTCAACGGCGGCATCCGCCTGCTCCTCGAGCATCCCGGCGTCTGATAAAAGGCTGCAGGCTCAACTCCTCGGCGCGTCCGCCGAACGGAACACGCTTAGGGGGCAGCCCGCTCACCCGCGCTATGTAAATCCGCCCCAGGCGATTATTCTGAAGTGTGACCGAGAATCCCGGCGCGAACGAAATCGCAGGCGAAAGCGCAAGCACGAACGCGAACGCCCCGCCCCCAATCAGGAAAGGCGCTCTCCGATCCTTCATTCGATGGGTGGTCATTGCGGCCGCGCTTCTTTGGTCGGTTGCTGCGCTGATCCTGGTGGCTGCCAAGTGGGTCGATCCGCCCACGACCGCGGTCCAGACCGAGCGGCGCCTGGAGGCCTGGATTCACGGCAAGCCGTATCGCAAGCGATACGAATTCGTTCCGCTCAGCCAGATCTCGCCGGATTTCCAACACGCCGTGATCGCCGCGGAAGACGCGCGTTTCTACCAGCATCATGGATTCGATTGGCAGGCGATGGAGATCGCCGCCGAAGACGATATGGAGGGCGGCCACCGCCTTCGTGGAGGGTCCACCATCACGCAGCAGTTGGTGAAAAACCTCTTCTTCGGCACGGGTCGCTCGGTCGTGCGCAAGGCCTTCGAAGCCACGCTTGTGCCGGTGGCCGAATTGGTCCTCGGCAAGCGCCGCATTCTCGAGCTTTACCTCAATGTGGTGGAATGGGGCCCGGGCGTCTACGGCGCCGAGTCCGCTTGCCGCTACTACTACCAAACCTCCGCCCGGAATATGGACCCTGAGCAGTCTGCCCGCCTCGCCGCCATTCTGCCGTTGCCCCTGAAGCGCCGCCCCGATCGCATGAATCACTACAGCGCGCTCATCCTCGAGCGCATGCGCCAAATGGGCTGGTAATCTCACCGCAGTCGAAAAGCGTGGCCGGATCGTCAGTAACGCATTGGCGGCAGGTAATCTTGCCGGGGTAGAGGAGGCTTTGTATAGTGCCGGAATGAGAGAGCTGCCCTGGATAGTCCTCCTTGGTCTGATTGTTCTGGCGTTCTTCGCGGCTATCTACTTTGCCGCTCGATCCTGGGGAAAGATGGGACCGGGGAAACGGATCGCCGGCCTCTTGCTGCTCGCGCCGCATTTCCTGCTTCTCGCCTGCATCGTCGTGTCGCTGCTCAATGGTCACCCGCCTCAAGGATCGCCCGGTTTCAGCACTCAGTTCATCTGTGGCGTTCTAATCGTGTTCATACTCCCGCTTCCAGCTTTGGTAGGGACGGTCTCGGCGCTCGTAATATTCACGCGCGCTCGAGTCAGTCCATAGACTTGTCTCAGGCTTCCTCTGCGTTCTCTGCGTCTCAGCGGTGAATCCCGGTCTTGCCTGGTAGCAGCTCCGACGATTCGCCATTCACTGTCACCAATCACGACTCAAGCACTCACGCCTTCGTCCCAGCTATTTCGAGCCGGGTGCTTGAAATGCCAGCAGCAAATTGCCGGGCATGCCGGAGGTTCCGGTGAATCCCGACGTGACGAAAACCATCCCCGAGACGGTCGGTCCGCTGCCGCTCATTGATCCGCCGTGGGCCGACACTCCATTCACCGTTGGGACGCTTGGCAACGTGTCGTAATCCCAGAGGATCGCGCCGTCCTTCGCGGAATACGCGCGGAGGTGGCCGTCCATCGAGCCGGAAAAGACCACGCCGGGAATCACGGTGACGGCCGCGAGCTGGCCCGCGCTGCATCCGGGCTGGCCTTCGCACGCGGGCTTGGGCGGCATGGTCTTCCAGACGAGTTTGCCTGTACGGATATTCACCGCGAAGAGACCACCCGATGGCGGCACCACGGCCCCGGGCTTCGGCGGCGAGAGCGACGACGGAATATCCGAAAGCGCGACGTATGCGTTCGTGCCGTCCGTCGCGAAGCCCCATTCGATTCCGCCCAGTCCGCCGCCGTGCCCAAGGCGGATTTGCCAGAGTTCTTTTCCGCCATCATCGGGATCGAGCCCGAAGAGCACGCCGCTTTTCTGTCCCGCCAGCAGTATGCGATGGCCGCCGCCGAGATTCTGCAAAATCACCGACGAGCCAAAATCGAAATCGGGGCCCACTTTCGGCGGGCAATTGATCGGATGCGCCTGGAAGCAGCCGAAATTGAAAACGTCTCCCGAGGTTTTCTGCTGCAGCCAGAGGCGCTTTCCGCTGGCGAGATCGAAAGCGACGATCGCGTCGGTGCCTTCGGCCGCGGGATCGACGTAGGCGTCGCCCGTGCCGGTGTAGAGGCGCCCGAGTTTCGCGTCGATCGTCGGCGCGCTCCACATCGCGCCGCCCGCCGGGCTGAATTTCGCGTGGCTCGTGCCGGGCGCGGAGGGGCCGGGCGTTCTTGCGATGCCGTAAGCCTTCCAGATGATTTTGCCGGTCCGCGCATCCACCGAAGTGATGTTCCCGCGGAACGTGCAGCAGGGATACGCAGGGTCGCCACCGGTGAGCTCCTCGTTGCCCGTGAGCGGAACGTACAGGCGGCCTTCGTAAAGCTGCGGCGCGCCGGTGATGCGCGCGGTCGGATGCGGATCGACTTTCGTCTTCCAGACGAGCTTGCCATTCGATGCATCAAGCGCGTAGAGATTGGCTTCGCTATCGCCGAAATACGCGAAGGCGCGGCCGTTCGCCCCCGGCGCGACGGTGATTGCGTCGCGCACGGTGGTATCAGCTTTAAACGCCCAGATCGTGCAGCCGGTCGAGGCGTCGAGCGCGTAGACCGTGCCGTCGCCCGAGCCGATGAAAAGCCGCCCGGAGACGATGGTCGGCTGGCCGAGCGCCGAGCTCGCGTTGGGAATGCCGAACGCCCACTTCAGTTTCAGATGTGCGACATTTTCGGCATCGAGGCTAGTATCCGGCTGATAGCGTGTGTTGACGATATCGACGCCCCAGCCATTCCAATTGTGCGGATTCGCAAGCCCCGCGGGCGTGATCGGCGGCGCCGAGGCGCAGGAGTTGGCCCGCGAAACATCCGCGCCGACTTTCGAGCTGAGGAACGCGGCCACGGCGCGCCGTTCGGCTTCGTTCATCTGATTCCCGTAAATCACCATCGCGCCTGATTCCAGCGTCTGCAAAATTTCCTGCTGCGTTTTTTCCGCGAGCACAGCGCGCGTGGGCGCTCGGCTCGTCGCCGCAGCCGCGCCGGCATGGCACGTCGCGCAGTGCTGCGCGAAGAGCGCAGCACCGTCGGGCGCCGCCTGCACCGGTGCACACGGCGCGGCGAACAGAATCGCCGACGCCAACAGCAACGCAGAAGCGAGGAAGGCCAGATTCGTTTTCATCGGCGAATTGCATATCAGTTTTGAACGCGCGGCGCAAGACGATTGCAAAATGGCGTGGCTGCAAGCGATCCGATTTTGGGCTTTACACGAGGGCGGGAAAATCCCTATGCTGAAGGGCCATGTGGTACGTCAATAAGCTGTTCGATCAGGCGCAGGTTGAGTCGCTCGCGGCGAAGGGGTTTCTGGTGCGCAGCTCGGGCGGCGTGGTCCGCATCGAGAAGCACGGCTGCGGCGCGGAACTGCGCAAGAATCCCGCCGGGCATTTCCAGATGACCATCATTCCCTCGATCATGCATCAGGGGCAGTTCACGCGGCTGTGGGATGCCGGGTATCAGAAATTTCTGCTGACGAATGAGGGCCTGAAGCTCCCGATCCGCGTCGCGCAACTCGGCGATCTGCGCACCTTTAACGAACAGCTACGGACCGCCCTCGGCGTTCCCACCTACTACAACGAAGCCCTCGGTTCCACCTGCCAGTACAGCGTCTACGACCGCGTCAAAGGCCGCACCGGCGACGTCCCCGACGAAACCGTCGGCGCCCACGAAGAATCAGCCGAGCACTAGGGTTTGCCGTTGCCCCATCGAAAGACGCCGCAGATGCGCACCTATTTCGACTCTCAGTTTGCCACGCTTGTGCGGGTTGCTTGTGTCTCAATACTGGTAGCGGTCGCGATGCCCTGTGCTGCGCTAGGGCAGAGCGCGTCGCCTGACAGCGGCGATGTTTGGTTCTGGTTTGGCGCGTGTAAAGACGGCAAGCCGATGGGTGTCGAGTTGTCTGTCGAAGGGAAGACTGTTTATCACTCCAGTTTTCGTGCCTGCCGAATGATGAGGACTGACGCTAACGGCGAAAGGGAAGGAAAAGCCAAGGCGTTCCGTTTCGTGGGCGGACACACTTTTCAAGGCACCTACCGCACCACGAAGCAGGAGCAGATTGAAGGCAGTATTTGGCAGGCGGGAGCGGATCCGGACGACATCCTATTGGGGGTTTCTTTCGTCGCGCATAACCAGATTTTGCTCAATACCATCCACATCGTCCGGCCGGGCAAGTCGACACAGTCCGAGCTTGACGCCGGCGTCGTCATCAAGACCTACCCGATGACATCGACGCCAGTCCCTCCGACCGATCGGTAAGATCTGCTCAACTCGCGCATTGAAAACGAAAGTCGGCCTGTGTCCACGGCCCTGCCATGTTGACAACTCGAACGCCGGGCGCATAGCATGGCCGCAGAATCAGGCGACGGCGCGAGTTGGGGCGCGCTGCGAGGAGTTCCTATGTCGACCGTATATCTTGAAGAGCTTTCGGCGGTGGGCGCGGTTCGTTTTCCCGATATTCCGATCTATCAGGGTTTCGGCGCGCCGAGCCGGCTTGAGGCCGATCTGCGCGACTGTGAAGTGACGTACGGCGCGGTGCCGAAGGATCTCAATGGAATCCTCTACCGTTGCGGGCCCGACCGGCAGTATCCGCCGCTGCTTGGCGACGATATCTTCATCGACGGCGAAGGCATGGTCGTGATGTTCAAATTCGAGAACGGCCACGTCGATTACAAGAGCCGCTACGTCCGCACCGAGCGTTTCAAGCTGCAGGAAAAGCATCGCCGCGGGCTTTTCGGCCGCTATCGCAATCGCTACACGCACGATCCGGTCGTGAAGGGCTGCAATCCAGGCACCGCGAATACGAACGTCGTGTGGCATGCGGGCAGATTGCTCGCGCTGAAGGAAGACGACATGCCGTACGAGCTGAATCCCTACACGCTCGAGACGGTTGGCCGCTACGACTACAACGGCAGCGTGAAATCCCTGTGGATGTCCGCGCACCCGCATCTCGATCAGACCACGAACGAGCTGCTCACGTTCGCCTATCAGGCCAAGGGCGACGGCACCACGGACGTCGCGTATTTCGTGATCGGGCCGGACGGCAAGCTGAAGCACGAAGTATGGTTCAACGCGCCTTGGCCGGGAATGGTTCACGACTTCGCGATTTCGGATCAGTACGTGATCTTCCCGTTTTTCCCGTTGCTCACGGATGTGGAAAAGATGAAAAAAGGCGGGCCGTTCTACACCTGGCATCGCGACAAGGAGACGGTGGTCGCGGTGGTGCCGCGCTACGGCACATCAGACCAGGTGCGATTCTTCCGCGGGCCCACAAGCTTCGCAGGGCACATGATGAACGGCAGCACGAACGGCTCGAAAGTGAGCCTCGATGTCTGCCTCTCGCAAGGCAGCTCGTTTTTCTTCTTCCCGAATCACGACGGCACGCCGCCCGATCCCTCCACGGCCCTTCCGCACCTCACGCGGCTGACGTTCGATTTGGCCGGCAACACGGAAGACTACAAAACGGAGCAGCTTTACGATTGGATGTGCGAGATGCCACGCGCCGATGATCGCTACTACGGCAACGGGACGTACCGCAAAGGCTACGTGATTTGCCGCGATCCGAATACGCCCGGGGCAGGGAACATCGGATTCGGTGCCGTCGGCGAGTTCGATCACAAGACGGGCAGCGCCACATTATGGAATCCGGGGCCGGATTCGGGCGTGCAGGAGCCGCTGTTTGCGCCGCGCAAGCCGAATTCGCCCGAAGGCGATGGCTACCTGCTCGCGCTCGTCAATCGCATGGCCGAGAATCGCAGCGACCTCGCGATCCTCGACGCGCAGAATCTCGATGCGGGTCCGGTGGCGATCGTGAAGCTGCCGCATCGCGTGCGCATGACGTTCCACGGCATGTGGGTATCGCAGGAAGCGCTCGAGAGCGGCCGCTATTCGGTGGCCCGCGCCGGCAGCTAGGCGGAATTAGCTGATCGCATGCCAGTCGTGCTTCAGATCCGCAACGTACCTTACGATTTGCATCGCAAGCTCAAAGCGCGAGCGGCGCTCGAAGGCATCTCTCTCTCGGACTACCTGCTCCGCGAACTCCGCCACGCCATTGAACGGCCTACTCTTGATGAAACCCGGAAGCGGCTTTCGAGGCGCCAGCCCGTGCGGCCGCGTCCCATGCCAGCGGCTGTCGTGCGCGCCGAAAGGAAGAAGCGCTGATACAATCCCGTTCATGCGCGCATTTGAGATTTCCCTCAACGGTAAGAAAATTTGTCTCGCTGGGATCGGCGACGACGGCGTTCTCTCGACGACGATAACCTACACTCCATTTCGAAGAAGGCGTGAGACGAGACTCTATGTCGGTGGATTGGTCCTGCCTCAGGACGAACACGTGTTCTGGAGACAATCGATTCTTCACACGGGCGATGAAGTACGACTCAAGATTGTTGAGAGAACTGTTGTCGATGAGCCTAGAGAAAGGCGTCCTCGAGATCCCGCCGCGGAAACTGCGGCAGAGAAGCGCCACTTGCGACGACTCGCGAGGAAGTTCGGGTGGAAGCTCGCACGGTCCAAGAAATCGAGATAGCTCCGAGGATCCGCCACCTAGAATTGCGTGCGCTTGTGTCCTGTGTTCTCGCGTGTACACTGAGGGACGAGGAGACGCGCATGGCGCAGGTAGTGGCGCTGGTCGACGATTTGTTCTTTCAGGCGAAGCTGGTCGAGACGGCGAAGCAGCTGGGCGTGGAGCTGCGGACGTGCGCCACGGCAGATGCGCTGGCGGACGAAATCGGGGCGCACGTGCCGAAGCTGATCGTGGTGGATTTGAATGCGCGGTCGAATCCGCTCGAGGCGATCGAGCGGGTGCGCGCCAGCGGCGCCGAAATTCCTCTGATTGGTTTTCTGTCTCACGTGCAGGTCGATCTTGCGGCACAAGCGCGAGCGGCGGGCTGCGCGGACGTAATGCCGCGCTCGAAGTTCACCCAGAACCTGGCAACCATCCTCGCGCGCGCGAAATCCGAATCCTAATGAGAGCATTCTCGATTCTCGCGATACGCGCGCGCAAGTTCGAGCTCGCCTCTGGAGCGATGGCGGCATTTCTCGCCGTGCTGCTTTTCGCGCTGCCGGTGGCGGCGCAGCAATCTCCTGCGGACGAGCAGCCGTCCGGCGCCGTGGCTGCGCTGGTGGGCGCGCTTTCCGCTGCCTGCCGCGCAAACCAAACGGATTTCGCCAACTACCTCACAGCGGAAAATGCGGCGGCATTTCGCACGCTTCCTCCGGATCAGCGCACGTCGTTCATGAAAAGGTTTTCGCTTTCGGATCAGGAAGGCAGGCCGCTGATTTCGGCCGACACCCAGGGGCGCACCGTGTTCCGCTGCATCACGGATCAGCAGACGGCCGAGTTTCGCTTCGGAATGGCGAACACGCACGAGAATCTTTCGTTCATTCCGGTAACCGTGGTGAATGCCGAGCAGACGCAATTCGGGCTCGTCCGCGAGAATGGCGCTTGGCGATTGCTTTCGCTCGGGCTCGTGCTGTTGGATATTCCGCAGCTTTCGAAAGAATGGGCGGAGAGCGACCTTATTGCCAGTGAAGATGCTGCGATCGGGACGCTGCACGACCTGGCCCAGGCGATTCGCACCTATCTCGATGCCTACGGCAAGTTGCCGGATTCGCTTGCGCAACTGGGTCCCGCGCCCAAGGGCGAGATTTCGGACGAGCAGGCGTCGCTGGTCGACGCCAAGCTGGCGGCGGGCAGCGTGGGCGGCTACCGGTTCCAATACCGCGTGATCGCGACGGCTCCCGAGCCTTCCGATGGGGCCGAACCGGCGCGGCCGGGCGATCCGAAATTCGAGGTCGCGGCGACTCCCGAGTATTATGGCAAGAGCGGGCGGCGTTCGTTTCTGCTCGATAGCGCGGGAAAGCTGCACGGCGCCGACAAAAACGGTGAGATGGCCACGGCGGACGACCCTCCGGTCACGGAAACCCAACCCGATGCCGAATAGCCGCCTGCGCTGAAGCGCCTTCGGCGCGCGGGCTTGCTTGAGGGTATAATCCCAGTCCAAGTTCGGTTCCTGATCCTCATGGCTCCAAAACCTGCGCGCGAGAAACAGACGCCTGAAGACTCGGTTCGCGATGCGAATCAGCGGTTCTATGCGGCGTTTGAGGCGCTAAACCTTGCGGAGATGGAAGCGGTGTGGGCGCATGATGACGCCGTCGAATGCGTCCAGCCCGGGTGGGACCTGCTGCTCGGCTGGGAAGAGGTACGCGAGCGCTGGGCGCGGATTTTCAAGAACACCAAGCGCGTGCGCGTGGCGCTGAGCGGCATCTGGGTGCGCGTCGAGGGGCCGGTCGGCTGGGTGGCATGCACGGCGCGCGTCACCACGGCGTTCGCGGACGGATTCGACGAGGCCACCGTGCAAGCGACAAACATCTTCATCGAGCGCGAGGGCAAGTGGCTGCTCGTCGCGCATCACGCATCGCCCCTGCCCACCGCGCCGCGGTCAACAGTGCAATGAAGCCATGCCAAGGTTACAGGACCAGTTAGCGCTTCCTGTGTGTAGAATCAACCCCTAGATATGAGAACGCTTCTTGCTCTCGCGGCGACGATGTTGGCGCTAGCTGGTCAAGCTAATGCCGGAGTTGTGTACAGCGCTCGCATGGAGAAGTTCGGCAAGAAATCGACGTTTGCCGTGTGGGCAACCGACAGCAAGGCGAAGTTCTCGGTAACAGCGAGCGACGATCCGAAGATGCCGACCGGAACCTCGATCATAGCGTTGGATGGAGGACAACGATATATCCTGATCGACCCAGAAAGACGGGCGTTCATTGGCTTGACCCGCGATCAATACTCTAGTCTTAGAGAGAAGCAGGCCGAGTCGCACGGCATTCAAATCCTAAACCCAAAACTTGAGGAGTTGGTTGTGAACGGCGACGGAGGAGTCGTTGCCGGAAACAAGACACGCTATTTCAAACTGAGCATTTCCCTGAATGCCGCCGAGGATGGGCGGCAAGTAGCTATCGTCGCCACCGAGGAGTTTTGGACCGCGCCGTCTCTCCCCGATCCGGCGCCGTCGCTCGACATGCTTACTCAGCAAGTGTCTGGCCTCGCGAAACTTGACGAGCTATTGGATTACAAGAAACTTCACGGATATCCGCTCAAGCGAGTCGTTCAACTGCAAGAGAACGGCCAGTTTGCTGGAAGCAGTCTGGTGGAAGTGACGCGGATTGCCCAATCGCGGATCCCGGACTCTACTTTTGATCTTCCGGCGGGTTACGCGAAATTGGACATATCTGGACGTCTACAATAATCGTCGGCGAACGGCTCGCGTTTATTGACTCGACTGTAGGCGGCTGCTAAATTTGTTTGTTGGTGTTTCTCACTCGACGAAGACAAAGGCTTCCCGGATTATTCCTACTGGTTTCGGCTGCGCTTGGCGCGGCTCTAGGCTGGGGCTGCGCCGCGAGCCAGCCTACGGCGACGAAGCCGGCCGGCCCGCCTGTGGCGTTGCAAACAGCGTCGAAATCCGACCTGATCGCCGCGTACAATCGCCACGCTACCGCCGTTACATCGATGAACGCCGGCGTGACGATGACGCTGACGGCGGGCTCGCAATATACGGGCGTGATCAAGCAGTACCACCAGATTACCGGCTTCATTCTCGCGCAACGACCTTCGAGCATTCGGGTGATCGGGCAGGCGCCCGTGGTGGGTACGAATATTTTCGATATGGTGAGCGACGGCGAAACATTCGAAATTTTCATTCCATCGCAGAACAAGTTCATCACGGGTTCGGCGAGCGTCGAGCGGCCTTCGGCGAAGCCGATCGAAAACTTGCGGCCGCAGCACCTGATCAACGCCGTTTTCTGGAATCCGATTCCGGCGGATGCGCCGGTGCTTTTCGAACAGGAGCGGGAGGGAAATTCACAGTTCTATGTCTTGACCGTGGTGCGTGCCGCGAATTCCGCCAGCCCGCAGGATTGGGAGATCGCCAGCAGAATCTGGTTCGATCGCGCCGACCTGAGCGTCGCGCGCATTGAGAGATACGATCCCGGTGGCAAGCTCGTAGCCGACGCGCGCTATAGCGGCTGGGATGCGTTTGGCGGGATACGATACCCGCGCCAGATTTCGTTGGAACGCCCGGAGAACGATTACCGTCTTGATATTGGGGTCACCAAGCTGACGCTCAACGAAACGATTACCGCCGACCGGTTCGTATTGAAGCAGCCGCCCGGAACGCAGCTCGAACGCGTGGGCGAAAGCGCGCCGGAGCCGGAGACCAAACCTTGATCGGCCATCTGATTTTCCGCAACGCGATGCACCGGCCGGTCCGCACGGCGATCACCGTGATCGCGGTCGCGATCGAAGTGATGCTCGTGATCATCGTTGTGGGCTTGACGAGCGGCTTGATTTTCGAATCGGCCAAGCGCACGGAGGGAATCGGCGCGGACATCATGGTCCAGCCGCCCTCGGCATCGATTTTCATGGCTTTCAGCGGCGCGCCGATGCCGATCAGCATCGCCAACAAGCTGCTGCAGCTCGATTACGTGCACGCCGTGGCGCCGGTGCTCATCCAGTTCAATTCGGTGAACGGCCTCGACATCGTTTACGGGATCCAACCCGACACGTTTGACGCGGTTTCAGGCGGATTTGTGGTGCGGCAGGGCACGACCCTGGTCGACGCGAACGACATCCTGGTGGACGACGTATACGCGCGCGCCAAAAACGTCCATGTGGGGCAGACGCTGCATATCCTCGAGCACAATTTTCACGTGGCGGGGATCGTCGAGCATGGCAAGGGCGCGCGGCTGTTCGTTTTCATGTCCACGCTGCAGGAGATGTCGGGGGCCCGCGATAAGGCGTCCGTATTCTTCATCAAGTGCGACCGCTCGGACCACACGGCCGCGGCGGCCGATGAAGTTCACTCCCTGCTGCCCGGCTACGAAGTGCGCCCGCTCAAGGATTTCATCTCGCTGATGACCTCGTCGAACCTGCCCGGGCTCGGCGCGTTCATCAACGTGATGATCGCGATTGCCGTGGGAATCGGCTTTCTGGTGATTTTTCTTTCGATGTACACCACGATCATCGAGCGGACCCGCGAAATCGGAGTGCTGAAGGCGCTCGGCGCGTCGAAAATCTACATCGTCGAAATCATTCTCAGCGAGACCACCCTGCTGTGCCTCGGGGGAGTCGTCTGCGGCATCGGGCTCAGCTATCTGGTTCGGATGATTTGCCTCCGCGTGTTTCCTTCGCTCACGATTCTGATCACGCCGAAATGGATGCTGCTATCCATGATGATCGCCATCGTCGGCGGCTTGCTCGGCGCCGCCTATCCCGCGTGGCTCGCCAGCCGCAAGGATCCTGTCGAAGCGCTCGCCTACGAATGATTCGCGGAACCTTTTCGCTTCTAGGCAAGAATGCAAAACGCGACTAAAATGATTTTATCCGCGCCAGTTTGTTCGCTCGTCCGGGAGCCGGCTTTGGAGCCGATACTCAAGACTGAAAATCTGTGGAAAGTGTATCGCACGGGCAAAGTGGACGTGCCGGCGCTGCGCGGAATCAACGTCGAGATTTTTCCGGGCGAGTTCGTTTCGGTGATGGGGCCGTCGGGCTGCGGTAAATCGACGTTCCTGCACGTGATCGGTGGCCTCGCCCAGGCGACCAAAGGCCACGTCCTGCTCGATGGCAACGACCTTACGGGCATGACGGACGCGGCGCGCACGCTGCTTCGCCGCCACAAGGTCGGGTTCGTATTTCAGAAGTTCAATCTGCTGCCCACCCTCGATGCGTATCACAACATTGCTCTCGCGCAGCACATCCACGGCGACGGCTTCGATCCTCACCGCTTCGAGGTTGTGACAAACTTGCTCGGCTTGCGCGACCGCCTGCATCATAAGCCTTCCGAGCTTTCCGGCGGAGAGCAGCAGCGCGTGGCGCTGGCGCGCGCGATCATCAGCGAGCCGAAGATCGTGCTCGCCGATGAGCCGACGGGGAACCTCGACACGAAAACCTCAGACACCGTGCTGGCGTTGCTGCGGCAGCTGAACAAGGATCTCGGGCAGACGATCGTGATGATCACGCACAATCCCGAAGCGGCAACCTACGGCAACCGCGTGCTGCACATGCGCGACGGAATCGTGGTCGACGGGCCGGCCGTCCACTAAGATGCGATCCTTTTGGCGCGGCGTCGGCCGGGTAATTTTTTGGTCCTACGAACGCGGGAGCTGGCCCTACGATGTAATGGTTGTTGCGATCCTCCTCTTCGTGCTCGTTACGCCGCGCAGGTGGTTTCACGATGAGGAGCAAACGCGGGTGCTGGCCGGCACCGCCGTTCAGTTGGTTTCTCAGGATTCCGACAGCGACACGCGAACCTACCGGCTCGATGCCAAGGCGCTGCCCCCCGAAAAGCGCTCGACGAAATCGACTCCGGAGCTTGAGCGCGAGACGCACGATATTCTCGGCCAGACAGCGGGAGATTTGAAGGGGCAGACGTTCCAGGTGGTGCGCATCGATCCCGCGCTTTCGAGCGATGGTTCGGTGCTCTACTACGACGTGACCGTCCATCCGTGAGGGGCGTTCGGCACAAGCGCAGCGTTGGAGTATATTATTTCGGGCGGAACGTTGTTTCGAGCTGAACCGATGAAAACAGACACGGCGATCCAGAACGCGGAATTCACTCCGCCAGGCGCGGCGAAGATTCGAGGCGCTATCGACGAATTGAAGGCGCTGCTCGGCGAGCGCGCCACCACAGCCGAAGTGATCCGCGAGCACCACAGCCACGGCGAGTCGTATCATCCCGCCGCGCTGCCAGACGTGGTCTGCTTTCCGCAATCGACCGAAGAGGTGAGCGCGATCGTGAAGATCAGCGCCAAATACGGCGTGCCGATGATTCCGTTCGGCGGCGGCACGTCGATGGAAGCGCAGGTTAATGCGATCTACGGCGGCATCACGCTCGACATGCGCCAGATGAACAAGATCGTGAACATCAGCGTCGAGGACCTGCAGGCGACGGTCGAGGCGGGCGTGACGCGGCTGCAGCTGAACCGGGCGCTGGAAAATACCGGCTTCACATTTTTCATCGATCCAGGCGCGGATGCGACCCTCGGAGGCATGAGTTCGACGCGCGCTTCGGGCACCACCGCCGTGCGCTACGGCACGATGCGCGAAAACGTGATGGCGCTCAAAGTGGTGCTTGCCGACGGGCGCGTGATCAAGACAGGCTCGCGCGCCCGGAAATCCGCCGCGGGCTACGATCTCACGAAACTCTTCGTCGGCGCCGAAGGCACCCTGGGCGTGATCACCGAGGTGACGGTGCGGCTCCATCCGCTGCCGGAAGTGGTGGGCGGGGCAAGCTGCACGTTCGCCACGATCCGCGATGCGATCGAAACTGCAATGGAAACGATCCAGCTCGGCATCGCCGTCGCGCGGATCGAGTTCATGGACGAAGTGCAGGTCGAGGCCTGCAATCGCTATTCGAAAACCACCTATCCGGTGGCCCCGATCCTGTTTTTCGAATTTCACGGTGACAGCATCCGGAGCGTCGACGAGCAGGCCGAGACCGTGAAGAAATTGGCGGAAGAGCATCACGGGCGCGAATTCCGGTGGTTCACCACGCCGGAAGAGCGCGCGCAGCTTTGGAAGATGCGGCACGAGGCGTATTTCGCCAACGTCGCCTATCGCACGGGCGCGAAAATGTTCACAACCGACATCTGCGTGCCGATCTCGCGCCTCGCGGACTGCATCGTCGAATCGAAAAAGGACATCGAGCGCGCATCGTTTCCGGCGCCGATTGTGGGGCACGTGGGCGACGGCAACTTTCACATGTCGTTCATGATCGACCCGGCGAGCGCCTCGGAATTAGCCGAAGCGAAAGCACTCGAGGAAAAAGTGATCCTGCGCGCTCTCGAAATGGGCGGCACGTGCACCGGCGAGCATGGCATCGGCACCGGCCGAAAGAAGTACCTGCCGATCGAACATGGTCCGGCGCTCGACGTGATGCGCGCGGTAAAACAGATGCTCGACCCCGAGAATCGGATGAATCCGGGCAAGATGGTCGAGCCGCGCGCGCTCTGGTAGCCGAGATTCCGCTTGACCATCCAAGCTCGATGAGTGATAACGCTCGGGCGTCTTCGCGGCGGCGAAATTAGCCCGCCGAGGCGCACCCTAACCTTGGCAACGAGCGCATCGACGGCGCCCTCCGCAGCACCCGCATCAGCCGGAAAAACCTCTCTTGGTTATGCCTGGTATGTCGTTTTCGTGCTGATGCTGTGCTACACGCTCTCCTTCGTCGACCGGCAAATCCTCAGCCTGCTCGTCGGACCCATCAAGCACGATCTGCGGATCAGCGACACGCAAATGGGCCTGCTGCTCGGCTTCGCGTTTGCCATCTTCTACACCTTTGCGGGCCTGCCCATCGGCCGGCTCGTTGACACGCGCGGCCGCCGCAACCTGATCGGCGTCGGCATCTTCCTCTGGAGCATCATGACGGCGGTGTGCAGTGCAGCGCGAAGCTATTGGACGCTCTTCCTCGCGCGCATCGGCGTCGGAGTGGGCGAAGCGACGCTTTCGCCCGCCGCGTTTTCGCTGATCTCGGATTATTTCCCCGCGGAAAAACTGGGGCTTGCGATCAGCGTGTACACGATGGGGATTTTCTTCGGTTCGGGCGTGGCGCTGGCCATCGGCGGCACGGTCGTCGACAGCGTGATGCATATGCCCGCACTGCATGTGCCGATCCTGGGAACGATTGCGACGTGGCGGCTGTCATTCCTCCTCGTGGGCCTCCCCGGCGTCCTGGTCGGGTTGCTCGTCTACACAGTGCGTGAGCCGCTCCGCAAGAATGTCCTTCGCGATGCGAGCGGCAAAGAAGCCCACGTTGGGGTGATCGACATGTTGCGGCAGATCGGGCAGCGCTGGCAATCGTTCTGGGGCATGGCCGTCGGAATGATTTTTCAGTCGATGGCGAGCTACGCGTTTCTTTCATGGGCGCCCACTTTCTTCCAGCGGATTCACGGATGGACCGCGGGGCAGGCCGGCAGAGCCCTGGGAATCCTGGTGCTGAGCTTCGGCTGCCTGGGAATGTACGTGGGCGGTCTTTTGTGCGACCACTGGCTGCGCAAGGGCGTCGCCGAAGGGCCGTTGAAAGTAGCCACGCTGAGCGCGATCGGCGCCGGATCTTTCCTGGGCTTCGCGATGCTGATGCCGAATCCCTACGTGGCGCTTGCGCTGATGGGCCCGGGGCTATTCTTTCAGGCGATGCCGATCGGGACGGTCTACGCGGGCGTCCAGCTGATTTTCCCGAATCAGATTCGCGGGCAGGCTTCGGCGCTCTTCATGTTCATTCTGAATTTCGGCGGCATCGGGCTGGGTCCGCTGCTTCCCGGCGTGCTCAACGATCATTTCTTCAGAAATGAACGCATGGTGGGGCCATCGGTCTCTATCACTGTTGTTTTCGCTTCGCTGTGCATGCTGGTGATTCTGCCGCTGACGTACCGGCATTACCGTCGCGATTACCTTGCGCTGAATTCGGCCACCGGCGGCGCGTAATTCGCGAACCCTACACTCGCGGCTGAACCGCCCAGCTGGCGGGCACATCCACATAGGAACGATCGAGCTCCGCAATCGACTTGCAGCCGAGCAGCGCCATCGCGCGCTCGAGATCGGCGCGCAGAATCGCAATCGCTCGCGCCACGCCGGCCTCGCCCGCCGCGCCCAGGCCATACATGTAGGCGCGGCCGATCAGCACGGCCCGCGCGCCGAGGCAAAGCGCTTTCGCGATGTCGCTGCCGCGGCGAATGCCGCCATCCACCAGTACCTCCGTCCGCCCGCCCACCGCCGCCACGATTTCCGGCAGCGCGCGCAGCGCCGGCGCGACGCCATCGAGCTGCCGCCCGCCGTGATTTGAGACGATCACGCCCGCCGCGCCTTCCTCGACTGCGCGCTTCGCGTCTTCGCCGATCATCACTCCCTTTACCACGATCGGCCCCGTCCACTCCTTGCGAATCCATTTCAAATCGTTCCAGGTGACGACCGATTTCGCGAGGCTCGATTGCGCTTCGGAAAGCGGCAGGGTGCCGCGCCCCGGCACGACGATGTTGTGCAGCTTTCGCACGCCGCCCGCGCCGAGGAAGCCCGCAAGCCACCCCGGATGCGCCAACACCTGCGGCAGGAAGGGAATTTTCGCCAGCAGATTTGCGCCCAGCAGGGAGCCGGCGCCGTTTCGTACGTCGCGCTCGCGCATGCCAAACGTGCCGGTGTCGATCGTGATCACGAGCACGGAAAAGCCAGCCTTCTGCGCCCGCTCGATCGCGCCCTTGCCCGCCTCGTGGCCTCCTGCGAGATAGAGCTGATACCACAGCGGCCCGGTGGTGGCCTGCGCCACATCCTCGAGCCGGTGCCCGGACATTGTGGTGAGCACGTAGCCGATTCCGGCTTTCCCGGCGGCGCGCGCCGCGGTCGGCTCAGCCTGTGGGTAAAACATGTGGCTGAAGCCGCATGGCGCAAGCAGCACGGGCATGCTCAGATTGCTGCCCAGCACGGATGCGCGCGTATCGCGCTCGGGAATGTAGAGCGCCTGGCGCGGGCGAAACGTCACCTCTTCGAAAGCCCGCACATTCTCGCGCAGCGTCACTTCGCCTTCCGCGCCGCCATCGAGATAGTCGAAGAGCACGCGGGGCAGCCGCTGCTGCGCCAGCCGCCGCAAATCGCCAATATCCACCACTCGTGGCGACGAAACTTTCCGTTCCTGTCGAGTCATCGCGGGGCGCCTTCGGGCCCGCCGGCGGGCTGCGAATGATTTTCTTTCCGGAGCGACTTTCGAATCCGCTTCAGCATGCTCAGGAGATTTTCATTTTCGGGGGAATCGGCGCGGTTCGGATAATGGAAGTTCACGAACGTCCACTCTCCCGTTTGGAACACCAATTCCGCGACCACGTCGGGGTTGTCGTGCTTCCTTCCGTCGTCCGAGACTCCGTACACTTCCACCAGGTAATGCTCGCCCTTTCGGGTCACGCTTCCCGCCAAATACCTATCCGCCGGATCACGGCCGTTGATGATCGGATCGAAATCCAACAGTGTCTGGCCACCGTTCGCCTGGGCGTCCAGCACGACGCGCAGATGCTCGCCGAGCTCGGGGTCGACTTGCTTTTTTTCGACCGCGTCGCCGAGTGAGGTAAATTCCAGTGTGTGTCCCGGCTCGAGGGGCTCGTAGAGGTTATAGAATTGCTCGACGAAATTGCGGCACGATTCGTCCATATCGCGGGCGTCTGTTGCACCAACGCAGCGGACGTACACCATCCCCGCGAGGGCGACGCCGAGGATCGCCGACCGTTGCAGCCTTTTCACCGGCATGGATTTCCGGACGAATGCAAGGAATTGGCTTTCCCCGCGCCCATTCTACCGAGTATCCTCACACGTTTGTTGGTTGGACCCATTAGGTGGACCCCGATGCGCGTTCGGTGAGTATACATTTTCCGGAGGGCATGGCCTATGAAGGTTGGCGACGCGATCGCCGAAATACTAAAGCGCGAGGGCGTGGACGTCATCTTCGGCTACCCGGTGAACCACGCGCTCGAATCGGCGGCCGCGGCGGGCATCCGCCCGATCATCGTGCGCCAGGAACGCGTGGGGCTGCACATGGCAGACGCGCTCTCGCGGCTCACCAGCGGGCGGCGCATCGGCGTTTTCGCCATGCAGCATGGACCCGGGTCGGAGAACTCGTTCGGCGGCGTCGCACAGGCCTACAGTGAATCCGTGCCGATCCTGGTGCTGCCGATGGGCTACGCGCGGCGGCTCGCGCACGTCGATCCGAATTTCAATTCCGTGGCGAGCATGCGCTCGGTCACCAAATCCGCCGAGCCCATCATGGCCGCCGCCGAGATTCCCAATATCCTTCGCCGCGCATTTTCGCGCCTGCGCAACGGGCGCGGCGGCCCTGCGCTTGTCGAGATTCCCATCGATCTCTTCGCCGAAGAGATGCCGGAACCCTGGTCGTACGAGCCGGTCACTTCGGCGCGCTACGGCCCGGACATCGCGGATGTGCATCGGGCCGCGGTCGCGCTGATTGATGCGAAAAATCCCGTGATCTACGCGGGGCAGGGAATTCACTGCGCGCGCGCCTGGGATTCGCTCAAGCGCCTCGCCGAATGGCTGGGCGCGCCGGTGGCGACCAGTTTGCAAGGCAAGAGCGCGTTTCCCGAAGACCATCCCCTCGCGCTCGGCGCAGGAGGCAACGCGTTTCCGCGCACCGTTCCGCATTTTCTTGCCAAGGCGGATTGGATTCTTGGCGCAGGATGCAGCTTCACCGAAACGGCTTTCGGCATCGCCATGCCGAAGGGAAAGAAGTTCATCCACGCGACCCTCGATCCGAACCATCTCAACAAAGACGTTCGCGCCGAAATCGGCCTGATCGGCGATGCGCAAATCACCCTCGATGCGCTCTGCGCGGAGGTCGAGCGCCTCATCAAAAAGCCGCGAGAGTTTTCGGGCGTCGCCGGTGAGATCGCGCAAGTGCGCAAAGCCTGGCTCGACGAATGGGCGCCGCGGATCAACTCGGATGAAGCGCCGTTTTCGCCTTACCGTGTCTTGCGCGACCTGCAGGCTACGGTCGACGTGGCGAATACGATCATCACGCACGATGCGGGCAGCCCGCGCGATCAGCTCGCGCCTTTCTGGGTGACGCAGAAACCGCTCACCTACATCGGTTGGGGCAAGACGACGCAGCTCGGCTACGGGCTTGGTCTTGCCATGGGCGCGAAGCTGGCGTGCCCGGACAAGCTGTGCATCAACGTGTGGGGCGACGCCGCAATCGGCTTCACCGGCATGGATTTCGAGACGGCGGTGCGCGAGCGCATCCCAATTCTTTCGGTGCTGTTGAATAATTTCAGCATGGCGATGGAGATTCCGATCATGCCCGTCTCAACCGAAAAATATCGCGCGACCGATATCTCGGGCGACTATGCGGCGATGGCCCGCGCCTTCGGCGGCTACGGCGAGCGCGTTACCGACCCCGCGCAGATCGTTCCCGCGATTCGCAGAGGAATCGAGCAGACGCGGAAAGGCGTGCCCGCGCTGCTTGAATTCATCACGTGCAAGGAAATAGCGGTATCGAAGCAGTACCACGGCAAGTCGTAGGCCGCTGCCAGATGTAAACAAGGAGGAAACGATGCGGGGGAAAGTTTGCATTTCCGGTGTGCTTGTCGCGGAGCTCGCGCTTGCGTTCTGTGCAGTCTGGCCGGCGCGGGCTGAGGCGAAAAACGCGCCAGCGGCGGAGGCGCGCTGCGATCGCGCGTGCCTCGATCACATCATGGACGAATATATCGCGGCGCTGCTGAAGCACGATCCCTCTGGGCTTCCCGTGGCCGCTAATCTCAAGGCCACGGAAAATACGAAGCCCACGCCGCTCGGCGAGGGCGTCTGGAAGACGATCAAGTTCATGAAATTCTACGGCGAGACGGTTGCCGATCCGTCAACCGGGCAAGTCACCTACTGGGGCGCGATCCAGGAAAATTTTGTGTCGCTGCTGATGGTTCGGCTCAAGGTGGAAGACGGCAAGATCACCGAAGTCGAGACGACCGTGCCGCACGGTTCCGATCCGAAGGCGCCGCGAGACGGCTTCGAGGTGATGCCTGATCTGCAAGTGCTCGCGGTGATCAAGCCGTTCCTCGAAAGCGAGATTCCGCCCGCGCAGCGCGAGTCGCGCGCCCAGCTCATCGCCGCCGCCAACGCGTACTTCGACGGCATCGAGCATGGCCCCGGCCACATTCCCTTCGCCCCCGGCTGCAATCGCATCGAGAACGGCCAGCTCACCACAAATAATCCCACCAACACCGAAGGTCTTCCCCCGCTCGGCTGCCAGGGACAGTTCCAGGCGAGGCTTTTCAGCTACATTCCGCACGTGCGCCCCCGCCGTTTTCCGGTGGTCGACGAAACGCGCGGGCTCGTGATAGCGCAGGTGGTGTTCGATATTCCCGGCAGCAAAACGTGGATACGCGACGGCAAGGTAGTTCCCGCGCCGCCCGCCGTGGCGAATCCGCGCAATAACATCCTGAACGAAATGTTCAAGATCGAGCGCGGAAAGATCGAGCTCATTCAGGCGTTCATGCTGCCCAACGAGCCTTACGGCACGAAGACCGGCTGGGACGACTCGGGGCAATGAGCCCCAAGTCGCAGCCGGCAATCTGAATCGCAAGCCCGGTTACAACCCGAGAACGTAAGCGAATACCAGGGGTGCGACAATCGTCGCATCCGATTCGATGATGAACCGCGGCGTATCCACGGCGAGTTTGCCCCACGTGATTTTTTCGTTGGGGACGGCGCCGGAATACGATCCGTAGCTCGTGGTCGAATCGCTGATCTGGCAGAAATAGCCCCACAGCGGCACTTTCTCCTTGCGCAGATCCTGATGCAGCATCGGCACCACGCAGATGGGGAAGTCTCCCGCGATGCCGCCGCCGATCTGGAAAAAGCCGAGCGAATTTTTCGTCGCCGTCTCCATGTACCAGCGGGCGAGTTCCACCATGTATTCCACGCCGCCGCGGACCGTGGTGGCATTCTTCACCCCGCCGCCGATCACCTGCGCGGCGAACATGTTCCCGAGCGTCGAATCCTCCCACCCGGGAACGAACACGGGCAGGTTCCTCTCGGCAGCCGCGATCATCCAGCTGTCCTTCGGATCGATCTGGTAGAACTGTTTCAGCTTTCCTGCGTTGAGAATTTTGTAGAGGAACTGGTGCGGGAGGAAGCGCTGGCCCGTGCGGTCGGCCTCGCGCCACTCCTCGATCACGATGCGTTCGATGCGGCGCATCGCTTCTTCTTCCGGGATGCATGTATCGGTCACGCGATTCAAATGGTTGTTGAGGAGCTCCACCTCTTGCGCCGGCGTGAGCTGCCGGTAATCCGGAACGCGCCGGTAGTGATCGTGCGCGACGAGATTGTAAAGGTCCTCCTCGAGATTCGCGCCCGTGCAGCAGATGCCGTGAACCTTGTTCTGGCGGATCAGCTCGGCCACCGAAATCCCCAGTTCCGCCGTGCTCATCGCGCCGGCCAGCGTGAGAAACATTTTCCCGCCCTTGGCGAGATGCTTCACGTAGCCTTCCGCAGCGTCGACGACCACGGCTGCGTTGAAATGCCGGTAATGGTGTTTGATGAACGCGGAAATCGTGCTCGTTGCCAATACCTCTGTAGCTGTGCTCATGTGCCCTCCCTGATTGAGCCCGTTCGAAAATCCGAAAATGTGAAAACACCCGTAGCGAATGGAGTGTTGCGTTGTTCGCAGCGGCTTAGAAGTAGCTGGCCGTGTAGCTCAGCAGGCGGAAAAATTCGCGGGATGAAATATGGTGTTGAAAGAAACGAAGATGTCGATCGCGTGCCACGAAGGATAAATAACACAGATCGTGCGTCACGCATAACGAATTCGTCGCCATCGCGGCTCGTTTCCTCCGCGCGCGTCGTCTCGAAAAAATCGCAGACGAATGCCTCGCGGCTTTCCCTGCGGCGGTTAGTGGCATCCAAGCTAACGGTTGCCCGAGCGGCCTAGGCTCCCGCCGCTCCTTGCGCTAACATTTGAATTGCCGGTGCGGCGGCGCGGCAAGGAGGAAGACCTGTATGTGCGGCATCGTCGGCTATATCGGCCCGAAGCGCGTTGTGCCCTTGATTCTCGACGGCCTGAAGCGGCTGGAATATCGCGGCTATGATTCCGCTGGAATCGCGGTCGTCGGCGACAACGGTAAGCTCGAGATCCGCCGCGCGCCCGGCAAGTTGCGCAATCTCGAAGAATCGATTCGCACCACTCCCCTCGAAGGGGTTTACGGCATCGGCCACACGCGCTGGGCCACGCACGGCCGCCCCACGGAAGAGAATGCCCATCCGCATCGCGATTGCACCGGCGATATCGTGGTGGTGCACAACGGCATCATCGAGAATTACATCGAGCTCAAGAAGAATCTGGTGGCCGAGGGCCACAAGTTCGTCACCGAGACCGACACGGAAATCATCGCGCACCTCATCGAGAAATTTTCGAAGGACGCCCCGCTTGAGGAAGCCGTGCGCAAGGCGGTCAAGTCGATGACCGGCGCCTACGCCCTGGTCGCCGTTTCCGCGAAGGACCCGAACAAAATCGTCGCCGCGCGCCTGGGGCCTCCGATCGTGGTGGGCCTGGGCGAGCGCGAATTTTTTGTCGCCAGCGACATTCCGGCGATCCTCGCGCACACCCGCAGCATTTTCTTTCTCGGCGACGGCGAGATGGCCACTCTGACGCCGCAGGGAGTGAAGCTCAGCGATTTCGAAAGCCACACGATCACGCGCCCGCCCCAGCACATCACCTGGGACCCCATCATGGCGGAAAAGGGCGGCTTCAAGCATTTCATGCAGAAGGAAATCTTCGAGCAGCCCCGCGCCGTCCGCGACACCCTCCTCGGCAGGATTTCGCAGGAGACGGGAAAAGTCTTCCTCGACGAAATGAACATCACCGAGGAGGAATTCCGCAATTTCCGCGACGTGAAAATCGTCGCCTGCGGCACCAGCTGGCACGCCGCGCTCGCCGGGAAATTCATGATCGAGCGTCTGGCCCGGATGCCGGTCGAGGTCGATTACGGCAGCGAATTCCGCTATCGCGATCCGATCGTCGACAATCACAGCCTGATCGTCGCCATCAGCCAGTCCGGCGAAACGGCGGATACGCTGGCCGCCGAACGCGAGGCGCGCCAGAAGGGCGGCAAGGTGATCGCCATCTGCAACGTGGTCGGCGCCATGCTGACGCGCGAATCGAGCGGCACGGTCTACACGCACGCCGGCCCGGAAATCGGCGTCGCCTCGACCAAAGCGTTCACCGGCCAGCTCACCGCCCTGATGCTGATGGCTCTTTACCTGGGGCAAGTGCGCGGGAAGCTCGCGAATGCCGAATCGCAGAAGCTGATGCAGGCGCTCACGCGCGCTCCGCACAAAATCGAAACGATCCTCCAGCACGATGCGCAGATCGAAGATCTCTCGCGCCAGTTTTTCCGCCACACCGATTTTCTCTATCTCGGGCGCGGCATCCATTATCCGATCGCGCTCGAAGGCGCGCTCAAGCTCAAGGAAATTTCGTACATCCACGCCGAAGGCTATCCGGCCGGCGAAATGAAGCACGGCCCCAACGCGCTCATCGATGAAAATCTGCCCGTCGTGATGATCGCCACCCGCGACGAATCCGATCCCGAGTCGATGATGCGCTACGAAAAGACCATCTCGAACCTGCAGGAAGTGAAGGCGCGCGACGGCATCGTGATCGCGGTCGTCACCAAGGGCGATAATCTCGCGAAGGGCACTGCCGACCACGTCATCGAGATTCCTTCGGCGCCCGAGCTGATCGCCCCGATTCTCGAGATCGTGCCTCTGCAGTTGCTCGCATATCACATCGCCGTGCGCCGCGGTTGCGACGTCGATCAGCCGCGGAATCTCGCAAAATCCGTCACAGTCGAATAGACTCAGCCTATGAGGCATCGAGGTCGTTTCCGCTCGCGGCTGCATGCTCCGGCGGCCCTCTGTTTTGCGTCGGTTGTTTTCACGCTGGCGGCCTTCGCAGCGTCGCCGGCCTGCGCCGCTCGCCAATCGCAAGAAGCGACCTCCCGCCTCGATTCGGTCGAAGTAACGGGCTCTTCGCGATTTCCCGCCGCGCAACTGTCCGCCGCGACCGGCCTGCAGGCGGGCGCGCAAGTTTCTCGCGATGATTTACAGAAAGCGGCCAACACCCTCGCTCAGCTCGGCCCTTTCACCGCCGTGAATTATCGCTTTTCGACTGCCGATGCAGGCGTTCGCGTCGAGTATCAGGTGAAAGACGGGCCCGAAGTCCCGGTTTCCTTCGATAATTTCCCCGGTTTTACGGACGACGAGCTGAAGGCGGCGATAAAATCTGCCGGCGTGCTTTTCGATGGCCAGGCGCCGCCGCACGGCGCGATTCTCGACGCCATGTCGGACGCGCTCGAGCAGCTGATCGCCAAGCGCGGAATGAATTTCTCCGTCTCACACGCGCTGATCACGCTGCCTTCGGGCGCCGAGGTTCAGCAGTTCCATATCGAAGGCGATGCGATCCGGATCGCCTCCGTTGATTTCTCCGATCCGCTGGCGCAGACCGATCGCGACATTCGCGCGCGCCTCGGCGATATCGTGGGGCACCCTTTCTCGCGCAGCGCGATCGATCTCTTCGAATTCGAGCAGGTGCGCCCGGTGTATCTGGCCCATGCGTTCCTGCAAGTGCGCTTCGATCCGCCGCAGGCGAAATTCGTCAATGGCGCTGTCGCAGTGGTCGCGCACATCGATCCCGGTCCCGCTTTCACCTGGGGCGGCGCTACGTGGCAGGGCAATACGGCCGTCGGCGTGCTCGATCTCGATACGGCGGTTCCTCTGCACGCGGGCGATCCCGCCAACGGAATGAAAATCGAGGCGGCGTGGGATGCGGCGCGGGCGCTCTACATGCGGCATGGCTATCTCGATGTCGATCTCAAGCCCGTGCCCGCGTTCGACGCCGCCGCGGCGAAGGTAATCTATGCCGTCACCGTGACCGAAGGGCCGCAATATCACATGGGCAAGCTCGTGCTCAGCGGGCTTTCGCTCGATGGCGAGAGCCGCGCGCGCGCTGCGTGGAAGATTCCGGCGGGCGCTGTGTTCGATAACAGCATGTACGAGGATTTTCTCGACAATGGAATCAAGCAGGCGTTTGCCGGCTTGCCGTTTCACTACGAGAAAATCGGGCGCTACCTTCAGAAAGATCCGTCGACGCACACGGTAGATGTTCTGCTCGACTTTCAATGAGCCGCCAATCGATGCGCCGACCGCTTTCTGGCCCGCGCGGCGGGATCGCCGCATGATGCGAACCGCGTTGCTGCTGGTTTTCCTCGCCGGCGCCCTCGCCTTTTCAAGGGTCAGCGTCGCGCAAGCGCCAAATCCCGCCACGCCCGCCTCAAAAGCAGCTCAAGAGGCCGAAGCGAAAAAACAGGCGGAAGCTGAAGCCGAGTTGCAAAAGGCGCTGGCTGAGGCGGGTGACGATAGCGCCGCGCTGGTGCGGGAGTTGACGGCCTACCTCGCGCGCTTTCCCGATTCCCCGCGGCGCCCCAGCATCTACCGGGCCCTCGTCGAGGCTTGCCAGCAGATTCGCAACAATGATTGCGCGCTCGATTACGCCGAGCGATTCATCGCGCTGCGGCCGGACGATTCGCAGATGATGCTGCTCGCATCGAGCTTATTGCAAAAAAAAGGAGACGATGCCAGCCTCGTGCGCGCGTCGGGATACGTCTCGCGCGTGCTGGATCGCGTCGAGAAAACTCAGCCGGACGAAAAGCCCGCCAGCGAATCGCTCGCTGAATGGCAGGACGGCCACGCCCAGCTCCTCTCTGCCCTCTATTACGTGCGCGGCGAGATCGAAACCTCGCAGAAAAATTATGATGCGGCGACGAAAGATCTCGAGAAGAGCAATTCGTCGCGCCCCAATGCGCTTGCGGCCGAAAAACTCGGCGAAATCGCCGAGCTGAGAAACGACCCTGCGGCGGCGATCGACGAATACGCTCTGGCTTTCGCGCTGCCCGAGGATGGCCCGGCCGGCAAGATCGACCGCCGCGACTTGCGGCGCAAACTCGGAAATGCCTGGCGCCACGTTCACGGCAGCGATCGGGGATTGGGCGATGCCATTCTCGCCGCGTACGACCGCGCCTATCCGCCTCAAGCGGATGCGGCCAAAGGGCCCGCCGCGCGAAATAAAGACGCCAAAGACGCATTCGAATTCGTGGTGCGCCGCCTCGATGGCACGCCGCTCCCTCTCGCGCCGCTCAAGGGCAAGGTGATCGTGCTGAGCTTTTGGGCCACCTGGTGCGAGCCTTGCCAGGAACTTGAGCCGCTGTTTAATCAGGTCGCCATGAATTACGTGGGGAATAAGGATGTCGCATTCTTCGCCGCCAATACGGACGACGATCAGGCGCAGGTTCCGCCGTTTGTCGCCAGCCAGAAGTGGGATGTTCCCGTGATCTACGCCGATGGCCTCGACGATTTCATGAAGGTCGATAGCCTGCCCACTGTGCTGATTCTCGGCCGCGGCGGCAACATCGTCTACCGCGTCGGAGGGCTTCCGCCGGAAGGATTCACGGAATCCCTCACGGCAGCCGTCCAGAGCGCGCTGGGCAGCGGACACGAATAGCGTGGATAGCGTGTATAATCCGCAAAACGAAGTCCGGCCCTGGCGGGGCCAGGAGGCGCCCACGATGGAAAGCGAACATCTGCCTCGAAAGCATTATTTTCTGGCGTTGGCGATGGTCTTCGTTGCCCTCGCTTTCGCGCTCGTATTCGTCTTGTGCGTCGCGATCGAGCGCCATCTCTCTGCGAATGCCGCGTATGCCGGCGTGCCGGCAGGCATCATCGCCTCATGGACGCCGATCGCCGTCGGCGTATTCCTGCCGATCGCTGCCGCCCTCTTTCTCGTGCGCAAGCCCTCTCGGCCGCCCAGGCCCAATCACCCGCGCATCGAGCACCTTCGGATAGCCGGAAAGTACGCTCCCACGGGTCCGGCGAAGATGGGCGTCTCTCCCCTGGATCTCACGTAGCGCCCCCGCATCAACGGGCCGGCGATTTCACGCCGCTGGGCTGCGCGGCATCGCGGGCGGCCAGCATCGTATTGACGTGGATGCTCACCGTATCGTCGAGCTTCCGCGCGTAGCCTCCCGCCAGCGTGATCGCCACCGGCGCGCCATTGCGCCTCGCGTAGTCGAAGACGAGGGCATCGCGCCGCGCGAGGCCTTCCATCGTCAGCGAAAGCCCGCCAAGTTGATCCTCGCGGTAGGGATCGGCGCCGCCGACGTAGAAAAGAATCTGCGGCGAGAAATCGCGAAATGCCTGGTGCAGGTGCTTTTCGAGAATCGCGAGATAGTCGGCATCGCCGATGCGGTCGGGCAAGTTGATGTCGAGGGTCGAGCGCGCTTTCGGGAAGGGATAATTGTGTTCTTGATGGATCGAGAGCGTGAAGATGTCCGCATCGCCCGAGAAAATCTCGGCGGTCCCGTTGCCCTGGTGGACGTCCGTATCGACCACGATCGCCCGCTCGATCTTGCCGTCGAATTGCAGCCGCCGGATCGCCACGGCCACATCGTTGATCGCGCAGAATCCCTCGCCATGATCCGGGCAAGCGTGGTGAAAGCCGCCGCCCACATTGGCGGCCCAGCCGTCCTCGAGCGCGCGCTGCCCGGCAAGGATTGATCCGCCCGCGGCGAGCCAGCAGGCCTCGACCAATTTTTTCGAGTAGGGAACTTCCATTCGCTGAATCTCTGCGGCGCTCATCGAGCCTGATTTCAGCTTGTAGACGTAGTCCTGCGAATGGACGCGCAGAATATCCTCATCGGAGGCAGGCTTTGGCGCGAGGAAATCATCGGGCGAAGCCAGTTTCTCGGCAAGCAGCCGGTCGTGGATCAGACGGAATTTCTGCGAGGGGAAGACGTGCGCGCCCAGATTCAGATCGTAGCGCTCGTCGTAAACCAGCTTGAATGGCAGCACGATTGGGCCAGCCTATCGCGAACGCAGGCGGAAAACAATTCGCCCGGCGGGCCCGAATTCGGCATTGCCGCGCGACGCTGCCGTGTGCTAGGGTTTTCGCCATGCGGCGTGCGCATGCCATTCTCGTGATCCTGGCCCTGCTGGCAACTCCGATGGCGCTGCTCGCGCGCTCCGATTGCAATCCGTCCGCGTGCGACTGTATGTGTGCCCTCGTGAATAAGACTCTTCTCGCACACGGGCACCACGCCCCGCTGCTGTGCGGGCAGGGCGCCGGCTCGATGCATCAATGCGCGATGAACACCAAGCATCACCCGCCGGATTACGGCCTGAACGCGCTGATGGCTCCCACGGCGCCGCTGCCGGTTGCATCCTTTGCGGCGTCCGTCGCGACCGCGCAGGTCTTTGCTCCTCAAACGCCGTCCATGCCTTCTGGTTTTCTTGCTGCTCCCTTCGAGCCTCCGCGAAGTTAATTCATCTCCGAAAAAACAGTCGTCGTTCAGCCTTCGGAATAGTTGAGCCGATAGGCTGCCTTGGATGCGCCTGACGTCAGGTTGCGAAGCGGCGCGGGCCGGAGCTGTTCGGCAAGGCCGGCTCAAGTTCGCAAAGCGCTGCGCACAGTTGTCGGCGATGGAAGACTGCCGACCCGGAGGGAGTGTTTCGCTATGCGGGCGAAGTGGGTGAGTCTGTGTGTTTTTGTGCTATTGGCGCTGGTCACGACGGTTCGAGCCACCGTCTTCGGCACGGTTCGCGGCATCGTGCACGATCCTCAGCACCGGCCCATCGCCGGCGCTCAGGTTACGCTGAAATCGGCCACTTCCGAGTGGTCGCAAAAGACGCAAACCAATTCCGACGGCGAATTCACGTTTGCGGCGGTGCCTTTTGGCGACTATGTCGTCTCCGCGAAGGCGCCCGCGTTCGCCGAATTGCAGCAGAGCTTCACGCTGGCTTCGGACACTTCCTCGGTGCTTCACATGCAGCTTTCGATCGCATCGGTCAGCCAGACTGCCCGCGTCACCTCCGAGGAGGATACGTCCGCTCAGGAAACGTTTACGCCTACCACGACCATCGATCGCGAGGATATCGATCGGACGCCGGGCGCCGGCCTCATCAATAGCCTCGCGATGATCACTGACTACACTCCCGCCGCTTATATGACGCACGACATGCTTCACATGCGCGGCGGCCACCAGACCTCGTGGCTCATCGACGGCGTTCCCATTCCCGACACCAACATCGCCACGAGCCTCGCTCCGCGCGTCGATCCCGAGGACATCGATTACGTCGAAATTCTCCGCGGAAGCTACGACGCGGAATACGGCGACCGCACCTACGGCATGTTCAACATCCTCCCCAAGTCCGGTTTCGACATGAATAACGACGCCGAATTGACGATCACCGGCGGCAGCTTCTATCAAACCGACGATCAGCTCAGCTTCGGCGGCCATTCCGAGCGATTCGCCTACTACGCCAGCGTCAACGGAAACCGCAGCAATCTCGGCCTGGAAACTCCAGTCGCGCAGGTCTATCACGACGCCGAAAACGGCTACGGCGGCTTCAGTTCGCTGATGTACAACCTCGATCAGAAAGATCAGCTGCGCTTCGATGGCCAATTGCGCCAGGACTACTACCAGATTCCCTACGATCCCGATCCGGATAGTTTCGACAACTCCCAATGGCCCACCCAGGATTTGCGCGATCACGAACTCGAAACGGACGGCTACGCGCTCTTCTCGTGGGTGCATACGTTCAACCCGAACATGGTCCTCACCGTCTCGCCGTTCTATCATTACAACAACTCCGCCTATCACAGCCCGCTCGACGACTACCCGGTTTCGACGACGGCTGTCTTCTCCACAAATTACGGCGGCGGGCAGGCCGTCCTTTCGTTTCATGCGCCCAGAAACGACGCGCAGGTTGGCGTCTATTCATTCGCGGCGAATCAAAATGAGACGTTCAATCTCGTTTTCAACGATGGCAGCAACCCCCCGACTTATGAAACCGACGGCGTCCCTGGCGACGACATCGCCCTCTTCGCGAGCGACAAATTCAGCGTCACTTCCTGGCTCACGCTGATCGGCGGCGTCCGCGCCACTCATTTTTCCGGCGGAGTCACCGAGAACAGCACCGACCCGCGCATCGGCGGCACGGTCCGCATTCCCCACTTGAATTGGGTCTTCCGCGCATTCTGGGGCAAGTTTTATCAGCCGCCGCCGCTCGTCACGCTCAGCGGCCCGCTGATCGGTCTTTGCAACTCCGAGGATTGCAGCTTCTTGCCGCTCCACGGCGAGCGTGATGAAGAGCATCAGTTCGGCGTCACGATCCCGATCCGCGGTTGGTCGCTCGATATCGACAACTTCGAAACTCGCGGCGTGAATTTCCTCGACCACAACAACATCGGCGAATCGAGCGTCTTTATTCCCGTCACGATCGCGGAATCCCGGATTCGCGGCACCGAACTCACCATTCGGTCGCCCCGCCTCTGGAATCGCGCGCAGGTGCACCTCGCCTATTCGAATCAGATCGCGCAGGCGGCGGGCGCATTCACGGGCGGACTCATCACGGCCGGCGATCCGCCGGATTGGTCCGCGCTCGATCACGATCAGCGCAACACGCTCAACGTGGGCTCCAATGTCACCCTGCCGTGGCAGGCGTACACGGGCCTCAACATCTACTACGGCTCCGGCTTCTCGAATGGCGAAGCGGGCGTGGACGGCTCGCCGTATCAGGCCCCCTATCTCCCGGGCCACGCGCAGGTCGATCTTTCGGTCGGCAAGAGTTTCGGCGAGCGCTATTCTCTTTCCGTGACGGCGCTCAACATCGCCAACCGCCATCTCCTCATCGACAACAGCCTGACTTTCGGCGGATTTCATTACGATAATCCCCGCGAAATCTACGCCGAATTTCGCTGGCGGTTCCATTACTGACTTCGATTTCCGATTTCGGGCGCGTAGAATGCAGGTTGGCCCAGAAAGGTGAACTTAAATATGGAAAGCAGACGAAATCATCAACGGCGGCTGGCGCACGCGGCATTCGCGCTCGCCGTTGTCTGTTTTGTTTTCGGCCTCACAGCATGCAAAAAGCAGCAGGACGCTAACGTCAAGCGCTACCACCTTGTCGGCAAGGTTGTGGCCGTCGATACGAAGGGCAGTTCTGTCGTCGTCGATCATCAGGCCATTCCCGGCTTCATGGACGCGATGACGATGGCCTATCCCGTGCGCGATATTCGCATTCTCCAGCCGCTCGACGTGGGCGATGAAATCACCGCCGACGTCGTGGTTGCGAACGATGGCGCGTATCTCGAGAATATCGTCGTCACGAAAAAGGGCACGGGAGGCAAAGGCCAGGCCCCGACCAGCGAACACGAACCCACCCCGGGCGAAAAGGTTCCCGATTTCGCCTTCACCAATCAGGATGGCAAGCGAATCCATCTGAGTTCGTTCGAGGGCCACGTTTTGCTCGTCACGTTCATCTACACGCGATGCCCGTTCCCCACGTTCTGCCCGCTCGTCTCGCGCAACTTCGCCGAGGTCTACGCGCAGACCCGCAAGGATCCCTCGCTCGCCTCGAAAGTGCGCCTGCTCACGATCAGCTTCGACCCTCAGCACGACACGCCGAAGGTCCTTCGCGCCTACGGCGGATCGTTTGAAGACGTCGCTGGCAAGATTCCGTTTGACCGCTGGGAATTTGCCGTTCCTTCGCAGGCGGACCTGAAAAAAGTGGCGGACTATTTCGGCCTTTTCTTCACGGACAACGGCGGCCAGATCGTGCATTCGCTGAGCACGACGGTGATTTCACCGGAGGGAACCGTCTACAAATGGTACGAGGACAATCAGTGGACGCCCAAGGAGCTCGTCGCCGATGCGAGCGCCGTGCTGCAGGAAGGAAACGGCTCGACGGCCGTGGCGAAAGCCGATCCGGCGAAAGACGGCCCGCGCGCGAATTAGACGTAGCGCCGGCGTCTCGCCGGCTCTTTCCTAATTTTCGCGTTCGAGGATGAAATCAGGCACCGCGCGCAGCGCGCGGCGATATTCGGTGTCGGGCAGCTCGTCGAGGCAGGCCTTCGCGCGGTTCACGTAATCGCGCGCGAGATTCGCTGCGCGGTCGAGCGCGCCCGTTTCGCGCACCAGCTTCGCAATCTGATCCGGGTGAACGCTCAGGAATCCGCGCTCCTCGAGCACTCGCGCGATCAGCTTCCGTCCCTCGGAAGCCGGATGCCCGTTGCCATTGCCGTCGGCCGCGCCCGCGCCATTTTGCAGCGCAAAAATTAGAGGCAGCGTCACTTTGCCTTCCTTCAAGTCGCTCAGCACCGGCTTGCCCAGCTTTTCGAGCGACGCCGTGAAGTCCAGCAGGTCGTCCACCAGCTGAAAGGCCAGCCCCGCATTGCGCCCGTATTCGGCGAGCGCCTCTTCGATATGTTTCGGCTGCTTGCCCAGCACCGCGCCGAGCCGCGCGCAGCCGCTGAAGAGGCATGCCGTCTTGCGATACGCAAGGTCGATCGCTTCGGCTTCCGTCAGATCGATCCGCCCCAGGCACGCGAGCTGCAGCAGTTCGCCCTCCACCATGTTTTGCGTGAGGTCGATCAGAATGTCGAGCACCGCGAAATTCCGCTCGCGCAGCGCCATCTCAAAAGACTGCATGTAGAGCCAATCGCCCGCCAGCACGCTCATGTGGTTGCCCCACCGCGCGTTCGTGCTCGGGCGTCCGCGCCGCGTCTCCGCGCCGTCGATCACGTCGTCGTGCACCAGCGTCGCGCTGTGGATCATCTCCACCACCGCGCCCAAATGGATCGCGCTCTCGCCGCGATACCCCGAGGCCCCCGCGCTCAGCAGCAGCAGCGCCGGACGCAGCCGCTTCCCGCCGCCCTCGCGCAGGTAGCTCGAAATCTCCGCCACCGGCTCGATCGCGCCGCGGCTCTGCCCGGCAATCTCCGCCTCGACGAGCGCGAGATCGTCGCGCACCAGATCGAATATGCCCTTGATGCCCTTGGCGATTTGGACAGCGAATGCCATCCCCTGGTCTACCTCGCGCCCTCGTGGGGCTAATCCTGAGAAGCTGGCGTGCCGAGTCTGAAGAACCGCCGAAAATTCGCCGCCGTGGTGGCCGCAACCTCTTCGGGCGCTAAGTTTCTCACATTCGCCAAGGCTTGCGCTACCTCTACCACAAAGGCGGGCTCGTTGCGCCTGCCGCGGCGTCCCTGCGGGGGAAGAAAGGGCGAATCGGTTTCGGTGAGCAGGTTTTGCATAGGCAAGTCCCGCGCCACGTCGCGCAAGTGCTGCATTTTCGGGTAGGTGACGTTCGCCGCGAACGACACGAGAAAGCCCATGTCCAGCCCGCGCCGCGCCTCATCCCGCGTCGCCGTAAAACAGTGAAAAATGCCGCCCAGCCCGCTCGGCCGCCAATCGCTTTCGAGGATCGCGAGGCAGTCGTCCCAGGCATCGCGGCAATGAATCACGATCGGCAGCTTGGCCGCGCGCGCCTGCCCGAGCTGCCGCCGGAAGACGCGCTGCTGCACGTCCCGCGGCGCCTGCTCCTCGTCGTAATGGTAATCGAGGCCCATCTCGCCCCAGGCGATCACGCGCGGGTGCCGCGCGAGCTGGTCGAGCTGCGCGAAATGCTCCTCGGTCGCGGCCTTCGCGTCGTACGGGTGGACGCCAATCGTCGCGTAAATCCAATCGTGCTGCTCGGCGAAGGGAATCGCCGCATCAATCCGCTCGGCGGGACTCGTCCCGCTGCCGATCGCCAGCAGCGCCTCGACGCCCGCCGCCCGCGCGCGCTCGAGCATCGCCGCGCGGTCGCCATCGAATTCCGCCGTCTCCAGATGCGCATGCGAATCGATAATTTTCATGGCGCTTCGATGCAACTGTACCCGGTTTTCACGGCGCACCCAAGCGCCGGTGCCAACCAGGACGAACAAGGTCTCGCACTCCACGGCGGCGCGGTTCATTTGGAGTGCGGTGCCTTGGCACCGCCGCTCGCCGCCCGGGCTTGCCCGGGCGTGCTCCACGCACGCGCCATCGGCTTTGCTGCGGCGAGGCGCGCTCATTTTGGGTGCAGTGTCTTGGCGAAGCGCTCCCGCGCTTTCGGCGCGAGGTCTGCCGGCCACTAGCGAGGGCGTGGGATGGCTATTTGACCTTTGCGCCGGGCGGGACATCCTCTGCAAACGTGCACAGCACGGGCTTGCCGTCCGGCCCAACCGACGCCGCGAGCAGCATGCCGTTCGATTCGAGGCCGCGCATCTTCCGCGGCGCGAGATTTGCGACGATCACCACTTTGCGCCCAATCAAATCCTCGGGTGCGTAGGCGAGCGCGATCCCCGCGAGCACCTGCCGCACTTCGTCGCCGATGTCGACCAGCAGCTTCAGCAGCTTGTCCGCCCCCTGAATCCGCTCGGCCGATTTGACGACGCCGACGCGTAGCTCAACCTTGGCGAAGTCTTCGATGCCGATCTTCGTGCTCGCAGGCACAGCCGCCGGAGTCGTAGCAGTGGGTGACTCCGGACTCGTGGCTTGTGACTCGTGGCTCGCCGCCGCAGCTTTGACTGCTGGATTGCGAATCTCCTGTTCCATTGCTTCAATCCTCCCCGAAAGTTGCTGCTTGTCGACACGCGGGAAAACGGCATCTGCTTTTCCGATCCGGGTGCCCTGTACAGTCGTACCTCCCATCAACCTGTTGATCCTCTCCTCACTAAGCCTTCCCTGTCCGCCTAGCCGCCGCCAAATCTTTTCCGTGGCATCCGGAATCACCGGATGAGCCAAGACCGTGACACAACGGAGCGCATCTGCAGCGCGCCACAATACGCCCTCCAGGCGGACGCGCCTCGTCGCGTCCTCTGCCAAAACCCAAGGAGCTGTCTTAGTCAAATACTCGTCGGTGGAAGCTACTATATTCCAAACTTGCACCAGCGCTAGATCCGGCTTCATGTCACCGTAGAGCGCACTCGTTAGAGAAACGGCCGTACCAAGGGCTTGATTCAGCTTCGCGTCGGCTCGAACATCTTCGTCGCTCTTGATAGCTTGATCATCTTGATTTGGGATGTCGCCTCCGCAATATCTCTGAATCATGGCCACGATGCGACTGGCGAGATTGCCGAGGCCGTTCGCCAGGTCGGCGTTGTAGCGGGTTATGAGAGCTTCGCGAGAGAAATTGCCGTCCTGACCGAAAACGGTTTCGCGCAAGAGGTAGTAGCGCAGGGCGTCGTTGCCGACTTTGGCGCCGGTCAGCTCGTCGAAGGCTTTCACGATCGGCTCGGGGTAGGCGACGTTCCCCTTCGACTTGCTCATCTTTTCCTGCTCGAAGAGCAGCCACCCATGCGCGAAAATCTGCTTCGGCAGCGGCAGCTCCGCCGCCATCAGAAACGCGGGCCAGTAGACGGCGTGAAAGCGAATAATCTCCTTCCCGATCATGTGCATGACGTACGCATCGTCCGCGGTCCAGTATTTTCGAAACTGCGGATTCGCCTCGCCGTCGTCGCCTTCGCCGTAGCCGATCGCCGTCATGTAGCTGGTCAGCGCGTCGTACCAGACGTAGAAGACGTGCTCGGGATCGCCCGGCCACGGAATGCCCCACTTGATCGATTTGCGGCTGATGGAGATGTCCCTGAGGTCCCTCTCGACGAAGCTGCGAACCTCGTTCATGCGAAAGTCCGGCTGCACGAACTGGGGATTCGCTTTGTAGAGATCGAGCAAGCGGTCTTTGTAAGCCGAGAGCCGGAAAAAATAATTCTCCTCGGAGATCAACTCCGCTGGCCGGCCGCAGGTAGGGCAGTTGATCGGCTCGGGCGTGTCGCTCACATAAGCGTTGTCGTAGATGCAGTACCGGCCTTCGTATTTTCTTTTGAAAATAGCGTTGGGCGACCGCCGCATCGTACGGCGCACCAGGGTCTGAACGGCGCGCTCGTGCTCGGGCGATGTAGTGCGAACGAAGCCCTCGCCCGCGTCGTCGATCCGATTGGTGATGCCGAGCAGCTTCCACAGTTCGCGGAAAATCTTCTCGTTCTGATCGACCAACTGCTGCGGCGTGATGCCTTTGGCTTCGGCCGCGCGTTCGATATTGACGCCGTGCTCGTCGGTGCCGGTCACGAAAGCGACGTCGTACCCGCACATCCGCTTGTACCGCGCGATCACGTCGCACACGATCGTCGTATACGCCGACCCGACGTGCGGCCGCGAGTTCGCGTAGTAGATCGGCGTCGTCAGGTAGAACTTGGGTTTACCCTGAGCGTTCGCCGCGAAGGGCTTCTCAGCTTTGCCGTCAGATTGATCCATGGAGTCTGTGCGAGCGACGCGAATCCGCTGCGGAACCGCCAAAATCGATACTATGGTGCCCCGAAGTCCGTGTCAAATCATCGCCAAGGCTGAACGGGGCCTCGTGCCAACACCGCAACCCGAGACGAGAGGCGCAGCCGCGGAGCGGCGATTGTAACTAGCCCGGCACGCAGCGAAGCGAAGTGCCGGGTGACCGACGCCGGGGGGACGCAGCCCCGGAGGGGCGATTGAGACGCTTGTAATTCGACTCGATGTTGCTAACCTTCTTGGGCTAACAATTCCATCTGGGGCTACGAGTGTATAAGACGATCGACGAGCGGATTCGCAAGGCGCTGCGGCACCACATCCACGAGCGCTACAAGACGGACGTGCCGGTGGTCACCGAGCGCCCGCCGAAGCTCGCGATGGGCGAGGTGGCGTCGCCGGTGTGCTTCGAGCTGGCCAAGCGGCTGAAGAAGCCGCCGCGCGCGCTGGCGCAGGAAATCGCGAACTCGCTGAAGCCGATTCCGGGCGTCGCGCGCGTGGAAGTGGCCGGCGGCGGATACCTCAACGCGTTTCTCGACCGCGGAGAATTTTTCCGAGCGGCGTGCGCCGAATCGCTGAAAGAAGTGGCCGCGCCGAAGCCGGATGCGCCGAAGGTGCTCGTCGAACACACGAGCGTCAACCCGAATAAGGCAGCGCATATCGGGCATTTGCGCAACGCTGTTCTCGGCGACACGTTTTGCAGGCTGCTGCGCTACGCGGGGAAGCGCGTCGAGGTCCAGAACTACATCGACAACACCGGAGTGCAGGTGGCGGATGTGGTCCTCGGTTTCACCCACCTCGAGCCGCGAACGCCGGGCGACGTGCGCGCGCTCGCAGACCAGCCGAAATTCGATTACCTCTGCTGGGACTTGTACACGCGCGTGACGCTATGGCTCGCGGACGACAAATCGCGGCTCGAGCTTCGCGCGCAGACCCTGAAAGAAATTGAAGAAGGGCACGGCGCGGCGGCCAAGATGGCGGAAGTCGTTTCGACGGCAATCGTCCACTGCCATCTGCGCACGCTCGACCGGCTCGGCATCGATTACGATTTGCTCTCGCGCGAGAGCGAAATCCTGCACCTGAAATTCTGGGATGCGGCATTCGATATGCTGAAGCAGCGCGGCGCGATCCAGTACGCCACGACGGGCAAGAGCGCCGGATGCTGGGTGATGCAGCTTCCCTCGGACAAGGAGAAGCCCGAGGGCGCCGAAGCAACCGAAGCGGAGGACGAGCCCGCCGAATTGGCCGATGCGAAAATCATCGTGCGGTCGAATGGGACCGTCACCTACGTGGGCAAAGATATCGCCTACCATCTCTGGAAATTCGGCCTGCTCGGGCGCGATTTCTACTATCGCCGCTTCCACAAGCATCCCGACGGCCACGAGGCTTGGACGACAGCGAGCGAGCACGGCGAAGCAGGCGCGCCGGAATTCGGCCACGCGAAGGAAGTTTTTAATGTGATCGACTCGCGGCAGGCGTATCCGCAGCAAGTGGTAGTCGCTGGGCTGCGCGCGCTGGGGTACGCCGAGGAAGCCGATCACCTGAAGCATTTTTCCTACAACGTCGTCGCGCTCACGCCCCGCTGCGCCCTCGAAATGGGTTACGAAATTCCGCCCGAGGACGCGAAGCGGCCGTATATCGAAGTAAGCGGCCGCAAAGGCCAGGGCGTGAAGGCGGACGACCTGATCGACCAGCTTCTCGAAAGCACACGGCAGGAAGTTGCATCGCGCCATCCCGAGCTGGCGGGCACGTTCGAAGGCAACCAGATTGCGAACGCCGTGGCGGTCGGCGCGCTCCGTTATTTCCTTCTGCGATTCACGCGCTCGACGGTAATCGCTTTCGATTTCAAGGACGCGCTCAGCTTCGAGGGCGAGACCGGCCCGTACGTGCAGTACGCCGTCGTGCGCGTGAATGGAATCCTGCGCAAGGGCGCGGATGCGCATCCGGAAAACGAAGCGATCGACGCGGCGAACGTGGCGAAGATCGCGAGCGGCGAAATCGACTCGGCGAAGTTTCTGGGCGCGCCGGCGGGCGACGACCTGTGGGATCTGACGCTCCTCGCAGGCTCACTCGACGCGCGCGTGAACGCGGCCGTCGACTCGCAGGAGCCCGCGTTTCTCACGCGCTACGCCTTCGAACTGGCGCAGGCCTTCAACGTCTTCTACCACAAGCATCACATTCTGTCGGAGGAAGACGCCGAGAAGCGGGCGTTTTTGATACGGCTGACGCAGCTGGTGCGCGAGCAGTTGGTCACTACGCTCGCGTTGCTGGGCATCACGGCGCCGGAAATGATGTGACGACATTCCGTCAGGGGCGCGACCGGTGCCGGACGATCCCATCCGCGCCAAAATCGCCGCGCGCCTCCGCCCGGGGCCGATTACCGCGCCAAATCGGGTTTTTATTGGCTTCCTAAGGCCTTTTAAGCTCCCGACGAGTGCAACATTGTTGTATACGTTGGAGCAGAAAAAACGCCGCTATTGCTTCAGCGCGAAGTCGATGATCGAGCGAATGGCGATGCCCGTGGGACCTTTGGCGAGCCACGGGCGGCCGTCGTCGGCCCAGCACGTGGATGCGATGTCGAGGTGAATCCACGGCGTGTCTTCAGCGAACTCCTTGATGAACCACGCGCCGGTGCTCGCGCCGCCGCCCTTGCCGCTGCCGGTGTTGCGAATGTCCGCGATATTGCTCTTGATCATTTCCTCGTACTCTTCGTCCATCGGCATCGGCCACATCTTTTCGCCCGCGGCTTTCGCGCTCTCGAGGAAGCGGTCGAGATATTCGCGCGGCGTGCCGAACGCGCCCACATGAACGTTGGCCAGCGCCACTTCGATCGCGCCGGTAAGCGTGGCCGCGTCGATGAGGTGCGTGCAGCCGAGCTGCCGCGCGTAGTAGACGGCGTCGGCCAGGATGAGCCGGCCCTCGGCGTCGGTATTGATCACTTCGATCGTCTTGCCGGACATGGCGACCTGTACGTCGCCCGGTTTTTGGGCGCGGCCGCCGGGCATGTTTTCGGTGGCGGGAATCACGGCGATCACGGAAATCGAGGGTTTTAGTTTCGCGAGCGCGCGCATGGCGCCGAGCATCGTGGCCCCGCCGCCCATGTCGTATTTCATCTTTTCCATGTTGTTCGCGGGCTTGATCGAGATGCCGCCGGTATCGAAGGTGACGGCCTTGCCGACGAGACCCAGCACGGGCGCGCCCTGCCGCGGATGTTCGGGCGTATAGCGCACGACGATCACGCGCGGCGGCTCGTTGCTGCCTTGCGCGACGCCGATCAGGGCGCCCATCTTCATCTCGGCGATCTTTCGTTCGTCGAGAATATCGATGGCGAGCCCGGCTTCCTTGGCCATGGCCTCGGCGCGCGCGGCCAGCATGCGCGGCGTGAGCTTATTCGAGGGCTCGTTGATCAGATCGCGCGCGAAATTCTGCGATTCGGCGACCACGCGGCCGTTTTCGATGGCCGCCTGAAGATCCGCGCCAAGGCCGCCGTCGAAGCCGCAGAGCGAAATGGACTCGATCTCGCGATTCTTGCGGTCGGTGCGGTACTTGTCCGTTTCGAAATCGGCGACGATGAGCCCTTCGACCACAGCTTGCGCAGCGGCGGGCCCGCGTTCGCCTTCGCGCGTGAGAAACGCGAGCTTTTTCACGCCGCGCGTTTTGAGATGGCGCACCGCGGCGCCGGCGATCTTGCGGAGGTCGGAAACCGTGAACTTCTCAGGCTTGCCCGCACCTACGAGAAGCAGCTTTTTGGCCGTGAGGCCTTGCGGGAAATGCAGCAGCGTGAGCTCGAGCGACTTGCCGGTCAGCTCGCCGCTGGATACGAGCGAGGTGAGCTGCCCATTGATCGCGCGGTCAATTTCGCCCAGCACTCCGTCGAATTTGGCGTCCTTATCGAATACGTAGGTGACGAGGGCGTCGGACTGCACGGCAAAGTACGGCTGGGATTCGAGTCGGATCTCCATGGCTTCCTTTCGCTTTCATCGCCGGCGGGAACGATAGATCGCTTCGTCCGCCTCGCGTTTCGCTTCCTTGCGTCTCTCGGATTCGCGGCGGTCGTGGAACTTCTTGCCTCGCGCCACCGCCAATTCGCATTTCGCGATGCCGTCCCGGAAGTAAATCTTGAGCGGGACGATGGTCATGCCCTTCTGCTGGGTCTGCACGATCAGCCGCTCGATCTCGCGGCGATTGAGCAGCAGCTTGCGCCTCCGGAGCGGGTCGTGATTTCGAAAACCGCCCGGCTGATATTCGGGTACGTGGAAGTTTACCAGCCAAGGCTCGCCCGCGCGAATCTCGGCGTAGGCTTCGCGAAGAGTTCCCTTACCTTCGCGGAGGGCTTTCACCTCGGTGCCGACCAGCACCAGGCCCGCTTCGAGTTTATCGAGCAGATCGTAGTTGTAAGAGGCCGACCGGTTCTGGGCGACGATCTGCAGGCCTTCCCGGCCATTTTTTTTCGCCGTGGATTTCACCGTTTAGCCATGATAGCCGCGGGTGGAGGGCGCCCGCAAGTTGTGCTGTGTGGTGGATTTCCGGGATTTGCGAACAGATTTTCACGGCGTTGTAACAGTCGCGGATGCCGCGATCCCCATATTAACCAAGATGTTCGGCAACGGGGAGGATTCCTTGCCGCATCAAAACGCGGGTGCTAGACTTCACAAGGCTCGGGTGATTTCGGAGGTTTTTTTGCGCCGTTCAACGTGTGTAGCCGTCCTGGCGTTCGCCCTTCTTCTCGCAGGCTGCCCCAAGGGGAACCAGGATTACGATGCCGGCCGAAAGGCTGAGTCGATCCAGGACTACGATACCGCTCTGGTTCACTACGAACAGGCGCTGAGGGCGGACCCGACCAACGCCGAGTACAAGCTTCGCGAAGCCAACGTGCGATTCGCGGACGGCCAATACCACCTTGAGCAGGGCGAAAAAGCCTTGAAACAGGGCCAATTGCAGCTTGCCCTGGGCGAGTTCCAGAAGGCGCAGGCTGTCGATCCTTCGAACGCGGCCGCCGATCAGGAAGTGAAACGGACGATGGACCTGCTGGCCGCAAAGACGGCTGCGGAGACCCCCAAGATAAATCCGAATCCGCCGAACGACAGCGATCTGCTGGCGGCCCCTCCGGAACTCAAGCCCCTTTCCCACGATCTCATCAATCTGAAGATGACGAACGACTCGCGGGCTGTTTTCGAGACGATCGCGAAATTGGCGGGCCTGAGCGTGATTTTCGACCCGGATTTCACCTCGCGCCGCATTACAGTCGATCTGCCAAATATCACCCTGGAAGAGGCGCTCGACGCCGTCTCGTTTGAAAGCAAGGCATTTTGGGAGCCGATGACGAGCAACGTGATCCTGGTCGCGCCCGATAATCCTCAGAAACGGCGCGATCTGGAAGACGAAGAGGTGAAGACGTTTTACCTCTCGAACACGCTGACGCCCCAGGACCTGACCGAAGTGGTGAGCGGACTGCGCCAGCTTTTGGATCTGCGGCGCGTCACCCAGGTGAACTCTCAGAATGCGATTGTGGTCCGCGACACTCCCGATAAGATTGACCTGGCCGCGAAGATCATCGACGACATCGACAAAGCGAAGCCGGAGGTTCTGATTCACGTGCAGGTGCTGACGGCCAGCATCAACCGGCTGCGCGATCTGGGCCTACTTCCGGGACAGAGCATCACGCTGGCATTCAATCCTACGTGCGCGAATCAGCCGAGCAGCAGCAGTAGCAGTTGCGGCAGCACGACCACGAGTTCCACGACGCCTGCGCAACTGGCGCTCAATAACATCAAGAACCTCTCGACCGCGGACTATAGCCTGACGTTGCCCGGGGCGACGGCCAACGCCATCCTTACCGACAATCAGACGAAGATCATTCAGGATCCCGAAGTGCGGGTGAGCGACGGCGAAAAGGCCACGCTGAAGGTCGGCGAACGCGTGCCGATCGCGACGGGAAGCTTTCAGGCCGGAGTGGGTGTGGGCGCGGCAGGTGGGGCGGGCCTGGTGAATCCGCTGGTCAACACGCAATTCACTTACATCGACGTGGGCGTAAACATCGAAGTGACGCCCCGCGTGCATCCCGATGGGGACGTGAGCATGAAAGTGTCCGTTGGCGTCTCGGAAATCGACGGCACGAGCAACATCGGCGGAATCAACCAGCCCATCATCGGCCAGCGGACGATCGAGCACGATATCCGACTGAAGAACGGCGAAGCGAGCATGCTGGGCGGGCTGATCGAGCGCACGGACACGAAAAATATCAATGGCATCCCGGGGCTGGCCCAGCTTCCGCTGTTGCGCTATCTCTTCTCGGACAACAGCACCAGCCTGGCCGAGAGCGAAGTGCTGATCATCATGACGCCGCACGTGATCCGCTTCCCGTCGATTTCGGCGGAGAATTTGCGGACGCTCGCAGCTGGAACGGACTCCAATGCGCGGGTCTACCGCGAAGACGAGTTTGCGCCGACTCCCGCAACGGGGTCGGGGGCGCCTTCGGCTCTGCCGTCCACATCGCAGGCGACGCCGCAACCCGGAGCGCCGGTGGCGGCCCAGCTTCATTTCGATCCGCCGAACGCGACGCTGCAGGTTGGCGAGCGCACGACTCTGGGCCTGGCCGTTTCAAACGTCAGCGATCTCTACTCGATTCCGCTGTTGATTCACTACGACCCGGCGGTGGTGCAGGTGGAAGAGGTTCGCGATGGAGGCTTCCTCTCGGGAGGAAAACAGGAGATTGCGATCGTCCAGCGGATCGACCAGCAGCGGGGCGAGGTGATCGTATCGGCCACGCGGCAACCGAACACGCCGGGCGTGAACGGCTCGGGCACGCTGCTTGGGCTTGTCGTGAGAGCGGTGGCGCCGGGCAAGACCGCGCTTCAAGTGCTTCAGGTAAACGCGCGCAATTCCCAGCAACAAACGATTCCCATGGTCTCCGGCGAGGCGACCATCGAAGTGCCGTAAGGAAGAACGAAGATGGCGAACATTCACTGCAGGGCCAAAGATTCGCGGATGGCGTGGCGCACGGGTGTGCGCATGTGGGATGGGACGTGGCCGAGGCGAGGGCGGCCGACGGACGCGGGAATGACGGTGCTCGAATTGCTGATTTCGTGCTCGATTCTCGTGATCCTGGCGACGGTGGCTCTGCCGCTCGAGCGCGTGAGAGTGATCAGCGCGAAGGAAGAAATGCTGCGCTACGACCTTCGCGAAATGCGCGATGCGATCGACCGCTATCACGATGACGCCGAAAAGGGCAAATTTCAGGTGCAGGCCGGCACGGAAAACTATCCGCCTGATCTGGAAACGCTGAAAGATGGCGTGCAAATGAGCGCGCAAGGAACAGGAATTTTTGGCGCGACGACAGGAACAACCGGGACGAGCGGCACAAGCGATCAAAGCGGGACGAGCCAGAGAATCCGCTATCTGCGGGAGATTCCGGTCGATCCCATGACCGGGAATACGGACTGGGGCCTGCGATCCGTGCAGGATGACGCCGATTCGACGTCGTGGGGCGGGCAGGACGTTTTCGATGTTTACAGCAAATCGCAAGGCACGGCGCTCGACGGAACCAAATACTCGGACTGGTAGCAGCAGGGAAACGCACCGCTATCCATCATGACGATCCGCGATATGCAACCGGGCGAGTGGAACCGGGAAGCCAGGAAGCAATCCGGCTTCACGCTTCTCGAAGCGATGATCGTATGCGTGCTCATCGCGATCCTCGCCACTCTTGCCGTGGGCGGCTACCGGCAGACCGTGATTCACGCGCGCGAAGCGGCCCTTCACAGCGATCTCGATACGATGCGCCGGGCCATTCAGGAATACATTCACGACAAGAATGCCGCTCCGGCGTCGCTCGATGATCTCGTGGACAGCAAATACATCGGCTCGGTGCCAGACGATCCCATCACGCATCAACAGGACTGGCAGACGGACCAGTGCGACGCGTATTTTGATTCCGACCAGACCTCAATGAACGGAATTTGCGACGTACACTCGTCCTCTCAGGAAGTCTCCCCGTTCGAGAACAAGCCGTACAGTCAGTTCTGACCAGTTTGAGGCGGGTGGGCGGCGAAATACTGGCCCAGATTTGTCGTGAACTGATTCATGCCTGCGAGAACATCGCGATCCATAGCTTCGACGACATCGGCGACGGTTTTGCCTTGGATGGGCTCGTCGTGTGAATACTTGTCGCTCCAGACCGTTTCGCCGGACTTGGGATCGAAGAGATCGATTTCCATCGAGAAGCGGGCGACCATGCTGGGCCTGTCGACGCCGTAGAGAGAATAGAGCTGGCCGCGAAGGATGTAGTCGCCCCGGGCGGTGCTGCCGATGGGTGTAACGGAACGATATTGCCCCGTCGCGCGCAAAGAGGAAACCAGCAACTGTTGGAGCATTTCCGGGGGCAACTCCGCCCAGCGATGATACTCGTAGGCACCGAGCTGAACGTTGCCGCTACCGTAGACGATCCGCGAGTCGCGGTAAAGCTCCGGAGCGGTGACGCGGCCGACGATGAGATTCACGGGATAGGGAGTCGCCTGGGCGGCCGGCGCCGGGGGGCTGACGTCGAGCACGTAGTATTTGT
>Ga0335072_10000929_pt1 | contig 50596 bp, 47 predicted proteins | sample Lox_Sample_21_FD_206725 | JGI IMG/M metagenome (GOLD analysis project Ga0335072, IMG submission 206725) | Soil microbial communities from Loxahatchee National Wildlife Refuge, Florida, United States - Lox_Sample_2.1 | ecosystem: Environmental > Terrestrial > Soil > Wetlands | place: USA...
GAATCTGAAATGGATAACAAATGTGCACGAAATCCGGGTGATCGACCCGATCGACGGCAGGTTCGATATCGACTCCGACGGTTTCATGCTGCCCCGAACAGAGATCAAACAGAGGCTTGCCGATTTCGCCCAGTCCAACGATCACAACCTTTTTGCGCTCAGTCATGGATGTACGCCTTTCTCAAGACAAGGTGTGAGGTGGATCGTTACGAAGCAACTGCTTCTCGCATGAAGCTCACGATCGAGTCCACGACTTGAGCTTGTTGCTCGGCCGAAAGTTGGGGGAACATCGGCAGCGAAATGATTTCCGGCGCGACGCGCTCGGCTACAGGGAAATCCCCGGCACGATAATTCAGGGAGGCGTATGCCTTCTGCAGATGCAACGGGATGGGATAGTGAATCGCTGTGCCGACGCTCGCAGTCTTCAGGTGATTCATCAAGGCTTCGCGATCATCTGTCCGAACGACATACAAGTGATACACCGCCTTGGACCACAACGGTTCGTGAACCGGTTCTACGCCACAATCCGCAGCTTGCAAGAGGCGCTGGTATTCCACGGCGCGCTCCCGCCGTGATTCGTTCCACTTGCCGAGATGACCAAGTTTTACGTGAAGCAGCCCCGCTTGAATGGCGTCCAGCCGTCCGTTGTAGCCCTCAATATCGTGGTAATACTTCTTGGCTTGTCCATGATCGCGGAGCATTTTCATCGTTTGCGCGATTGAACCATCTTGCGTGGTCGCGGCTCCTGCTTCGCCGCAGGCGCCAAGGTTCTTTCCGGGATAGAAGCTGAATGCCGCGGCTTTCCCCATCGATCCGGCTTTCACCCAACGATTCTGTTTGCGCGAGAAATACTCGGCTCCGTGCGCCTGGCAAGCGTCCTCAATCACAAGCAAGCCATAGCGCTCGGCCAATTCGAGAATCGGATCCATGTCGGCCATCTGCCCGTAGAGATGGACCGGTAGAATAGCGGTGACTGGGCGTCCACTTCTGCGGCTCACGAGCTTTCCATCAGACTCGAGAGAACACCGCTTATCGAGATACTCTTCGAGATTCGCCGGACTCATGTTGTAGGTTTGCTCGTCGATGTCGACGAACTCCGGCAAGGCGCCAGCCTGAGAGATCGCTTCAGTTGTTGCGATGAACGTATTGGGAACCGTAACGACAACGTCTCCGTTCTTTACCCCGCACGCAGTCAAAGCAAACCGCAGAGCGTCAGTACCGCTGTTAACGCCGACGCAATATTGCGAATCGCAGAAGGTCGCGAATGCCTTTTCGAATTCTTCTACCATGGGACCGCCGATGAACCCGGCGGTGCGTAGAGCTTTTTGAAATACTTCGGTAAGTTCCTGTTCGAGTTCGAGATGAGGAGATACCAGATCGAGAAACGGCACATTAGAATGAAGGCTCACTTTGCACACTCCACTTCAGATTCGATATGACGAAGTATCTTTGCCGGATTTCCGGCGACGATTGTGTTTGCTGGAACATCTTTCGTGACCACGCTCCCCGCGCCGACGATGGCGTTTTCGCCGATCGTCGTGTTAGCGAGAATCGTCGCCCCCGAACCGATCGAAGCACCTTTCTTCACTAGAGTCCGGTCGACTTTCCAGTCCGCTTCGGTTTGCAATTGTCCGCCCGTGGTTGCACGTGGATAGATGTCGTTAATGAAAGTGACTCCGTGCCCGATAAAGACATTGTCTTCAATGGTTACGCCTTCGCAGATGAAGGTATGGCTCGAAATCTTGCAGCGTTTTCCGATGGCGGCGTTCTTCTGAACCTCAACAAACGTCCCGATTTTTGTCTCGTCACCGATCTCGCAGCCGTATAGATTGATGAATTTTGCCAGGCGAACGCCTTGCCCGAGCTTCACATCCGGAGCAATAGACAGGAATTCACCTGTAACTAGGGTAGAAGGATTGGTACTCATGAGATACCTCGCGGGCAGCTGGACGCCAAGCGTATGAGAGAAGTTGTTGGATCAGAGATAGACCAGCGCGCCGCGCTTGCGGAGGGATTTGTTTACTGCTTCAAGCATTTTTACCACGCGTAAGCCGGCAGCGCCATCGTTCAAGGGGTTGTCACCGCTCTGAATACAGCTGATAAAGTAGGCCAATTCCATGCGCAACGCCTCGACCTGCTCCAGCTGAGGCGCCCACATATCGCCGGAGCGATAGTTGACGAGTAACTCGTATACACCCTCGCGATTGTTAATATCTACGCCCTTATCGTAGATCTTGACCTTTTCATCGGCTTCCAGGTCATTCCACACCAACATCTTCTTTTCACCGCCGATCAGCGTCGTCCGGATCTTTACTGGGGAAAGCCAGTTCACATTCACATGCGCGATCACTTGGTCGGGGAAATAGAGTGTGATAAACGCAATATCCTCGAAGCCGTTCAGGTGCTTCTGCCCAGTTGCCACCAAGGCTTCTGGACTGCATTCAATCACATGATCCATGATCGCAAGATCGTGCGGCGCAAGGTCCCACACCACATTGATGTCGTGCTGGAATAGGCCCAGGTTCACCCGCGTCGAATCATAGTAGTAGAGCTTGCCTAAGAGGCCTTCCTTGAGCAGCTGTTTGATCTTCTTCACCGCGCCGGTGAACAGGAAGGTGTGATCCACCATGATCTTCAGATTCTTCTTATCCGCCAGTTCGATGAGGGCTTCGGCCTGCGCCACATTGCTCGTGAATGGCTTCTCTACAAACACATGCTTACCATTCTCCAGCGCCGCCTTGGCCAACTCGAAATGTGTCCACACAGGGGTGACGATTGCGACCGCATCAATCTCCGGCGACGTGAGGACTTCATTCGGATCAGCGGCGACATAGACATGCGGATAATTTTTGTGTACCTTGCGACGAGCAGTCGAACTCTTGTCACAAACTGCCGAAAGCTCTGCTCCAGCGGCGGTATGGAGATTACGCACGACGTTCGGCCCCCAATATCCATATCCAACCACTCCAAACCGGATGGTGCTCGTTGCTCTCGATGGCATCGCCGTAAGCTTCGGAGTTACATCGTAGCTGGCCAGTGCGGTATTGCCATTCGTTGCCATAACAGTCCTTTCGTCTTAGTAAGCTCCTTCAAGTACTGCTTTGGGTGTGCGAAGGAGAATTTTAAAATCCAGCCAAGGCGACCAAGATCTTGCGTATTCCAGGTCAAGCCTGACCATTTCATCAAACGGCACCCGGTTTCTTCCGCCAACTTGCCACAGTCCAGTAATGCCCGGCTTGGCTTCGATGAGCCTTCGCCTGTGCCACAGCGAATACTCTTCCACTTCGTAATCGATGGGAGGACGAGGACCGACCAATGACATCTCTCCCCGCAGCACATTGATCAACTGCGGCAACTCGTCGAGGCTGGTCCTCCGCAAGAACGCTCCCAGCTTCGTGACCCTAAGATCGCCGGTCAGCTTGTACACACTTTTTCCGTTCTCACGACTGGGATGTTTGTCCGCAGTCCCGGCAATCAGTTGCGCCACGTACTCTTTGTGAACACTACTATCGTTGTTTTCGTACATGGATCGAAACTTCAACATCCAGAACGGTGTTCCGAATTCTCCGGCGCGGCGCTGCCGGAAAAATACAGGTCCCCTCGATGTTGCTTTAATGACGATTGCGATTAGGAGAAATGCAGGAGACAGGAACAGGAGTGCAGACGCGCTGCCCATGATATCCATCGCGCGCTTGATTGTGCGGAACGGGGCGCGTGTTCTCTCCCGTTGAATCAGATCTGGATACAGCACCGGATTACTTGGCCGTTTGCCGTCGGTCTCATTCCAGTCTTCCGGGTAAAGGTGAAAGGAAAGGCGTAGCAGGCTGAACTGTTCAACAGGAAGGCTTTTCTGAATTCTTGTTGTCACCGCAGTGATCAAACCATCGACCTCGGCCCGGGAATTTCCGCAACCGATTTCAGTAAATGCGACGCCAAACGTGTGACTGTCTTCATACCAACCCGCAATATCCGTCTCGCGGATAGATCGGCAGAGACAATCGAGAATCTGTTCCAGCAGTTCCCGCCTTTCCCGGCCTGCCCCGATTTTGCGCACGCCAGCAAGCATCAGAAGAAAGAATTTCTGCGAGCGTTCGCTCCTCTTCCTCTCGAGCGAAATTCCACGGTGGAACGAAACCACATCGAGGATGGTTCGCGGATGAACGGTTTTGCCCGCAAGTTCGATAGGATGTGAGTTTGAGCGTGTATCTGATGACTGCTCTTTCACAACTTGTCTCCGATTATGTGGTCCAGTTCGAGGTGGGTTGAGGATGCGCCAACCGGCGTGAGTCGTTTAAAAAGGAAAAACAAGAAATCTTTGCGGTGGATTAAATCAGGCAGCAGGAGTTACGGCTGCACCGTAGTGTTGATAGTAGTCGCTGTGCGTGGCGTGGGACGAGCTGTTTACCAGGGCTCCAAGCAGTTTCGACGGTTCAATCGCCTCCAACCCACTCTTCAGTTGGTCTCTATCTGTAGTGCCCTGGCGGGTTACTAACAAAATGCCATCGGAAAGCCGCATCCAAATGCTGGTGTCGGCCAAGGGAAGAACGGGCGGCGAGTCGATGATGATCCAATCGAACGCCCCTGCCATTTGCTCTAGCAACGACGAAAGCCTGGGAGACTGAATAAGCTCAAGCGGATTTTTGAGAGGCTTACCTGCGGGGATGATCCAGATCCCTAGAGCCTCCAGACGATAGACGGGAGGCCGATTGACAGTCGCATCCAGATAGTCGGCCAGTCCAGGAATCCTGCCCAACCCAAACTGGTTCTGCAGCGTCGGGCGCCGCAAATCTCCCTCGATCAGCAGAATCCGTTGTTGCTTTCGCACTCCCAATGCGCACGAGAGGTTTGCCGCGACCGTGCTCTTCCCTTCCTCTGGAACCGTGCTTGTGATTAATAGCTTCTGGAGGCTTCGCCGTTGCTTCATATGCCGCAGGCGAACTGCGAGAAAACGAAACTTCTCAGCAGCCAGACTGTCTTTCTGCGTCACGGTGACAAGCTTACCAGTCGGCGATAAGGAAACCGGCAAAGATTCGAACTTCTCAAACTCAGAATTCGCGATTGCCGAACTACCCTCCATTGAGCCGGTAGCCGGCGTCTCAAGACTTGGGGTTACCGGTTGCTCTGAAACTGCCGTTTGCGTCTTGACGGCTGATTCGGCAATCTGCAGCAGTTCTGTCGGGACGTCAAATGCGTCCAACTCTACTCCCGATCGCTCTGCCTCCGAACGCTGGAGGGCGTCAAAAATATGACTCATCGCTATTTACTCTCTCGTGGACTCGCCGTCCTCACCAAAGTTGCTTGCGCGGAGACTTCTTTGCAGCTCTTCATATAGTCCCAGCAGCGCGTCTTTCGGAACGGCCTCCCGCTCTGTGGGTTTCTTCTTCTCGCCTGAACCTGAATAAGCCGATCCTAATCGAAACTCCATTGCAATATCCTCGATGATCTCGGGAGTTACACACGGCACCTGCTTGGAGTACGCGGTGATTAGCGCGTTTTCGCAGATCGTATTGATGAGCCGTGGAATCCCACCCGAATAGTGGAATACGGCGGCTATGGCATGTGTGGAAAATAACTCCGCGTTTTGAGGATTCACGCTGGAAAGCTGTAGCCTGCGTTCGATGTAACCCTTTGTTTCCGGCAAATCGAGCGGCTCGAGCCGCGAGCGGAAGGAGATTCTTTGCTTGAGTTGTCGCAACTCCATCGAATCCAGTTTGTCATCGAGTTCCGGCTGTCCGACCAGAAGGATCTGCAGCAGCTTGGATTGCGTCGTCTCCAGATTCGTGAGAAGCCGGATTTCTTCAAGGATTCCTTTGGACAATAAGTGCGCTTCGTCGACTACCAGCACGGTGGTGAGATTCTTCTGGTTGCGCTCGATCACATACCCATACAGCTTCAGCAGCAGTTCGCTCTTGTTCTTGTTCGCCGCGTCTAACCCGAAGTCGGTGGCGATGTATTGCAGAAACTCGTGGGACGATAGCTGACCGTTAAACACATACGCGTAGGCGACGTCGCGACTTCCCTTGAAGAGCTGCAGCAGGCACCGGAGCAGCAATGTTTTCCCGGTACCCACTTCTCCAGTCAAAACCACGAAACCTTTATGACGGCGTACTCCGTAGTAGAGTGCAGCCAGGGCCTCGTTGTGTCGCTTCGTCGGAAACAAGAAGGCCGGATCCGGGGTAATTTCAAAAGGATCGCGATTTAGATTGAAGAATGCTCGATACATATCGGCCAATTAACCGCGAAGATAGCTGAACGCCGAACCCGCCAGGATGCAAACCACGACGAATGTTGCCGTTGCCCATCCCAGCCATAGGCGCTTCCGCGCGTATTTCTCCTGAGCAGCGTCGACTACCTCAGGGATCTCTGCAATCACGGGAATCGGCAGCAGATTCTTGAATTCTTTTTCATCGTGGATACGTCTATCCATCACCTCGAAGCTGCCGGCCACGATAAGTCCCAAAGCCAGACCGAACCCCAAACCCATTCCACAGAATTTCAGGCGGTTCGGAAATTGTGGCTTCTGAGGAAAACTGGGAGGATCCATGACGCGAAACTGCTCGCCCCGCTGCAGCAATTCCATGCTGGTCGCCATAGCGGAATCATTTTTCTTTTTAAGCAATTCGTCGTAATTGGCCTTGGACTGATCATATCCGCGAGTAAGATCAGCTAACTGCTGCTCGCGAATCGGTTCGGTATTCAAGCGACTTTGATAATCCTCAATCTTCGTTTTGAGAGTCGCAACAGTATGTTCTCGATTCGCAATCTCGATCTGGTTGGATCGCAATTGGCTCTGCAGTTGCGCTAGCATCGATGGTTGGGTCGGATCTGCGACGGCGGGGCTGGCAGCAGAAACTGCATCGGCGTTATCAGATCCTTTCGCCTTCAAACTCGCCAAGAGTTGGTCCCGCATCTTTTCCGTTTCCGCAATCTGCTCCTTCAGCTTGCGCACATCGGGATGCCGGTCGGTGTAATGAGAACTCAAGTCGGCGAGTTGAGCGCGGAGCTTCTCCAGTTGCTGGTCGAGTGCGGGCAAACCAGCCGACGTTCCCCCGGCGCCTTTCGGAGAAGCCTGCAGGGCCCGGTATTGATCTGCCAGACTCTGCAAGTAGACGCGCTGCTGATTGGCGGCGTTTAATGCGTCCTGCTCGCCTTGCAGTTGCGACTGCAAGCCACTCAAGATTTGCAGGTTGGTCTGCAGTTGAGTTGGCATTTCACCGATGTGTTCACTCTTGAACTGACGGATTTTGTCTTCCTGCGCGGCAAGACTCTGGCTGGCAGCTTGAAGTTGAGTTTCTAAGAACTTCGTGGTGTCCTCGGATTGTTGCTGTCGAACTTCAAGATTCTCGTTAATGAATAAGTTAGTCAGTTCGCTGGTGACCTGCTGCGCAACCTTGGGATCATCGGCTATGTACGTGACATTAAACGAACTAATCTGATTTTGCGGATCCCGAACCAATTCGATCCCGATGTCCTTACGCATCATCTCTACTTTTTCATCGGGTGATCTCTCTGCGTGAGAGTTGGCATAGAGTTTGAACTGATCGATAATATGAAGCAGACGCGTCCGACTCAGAATCTGTTGAGTGATGCTTTGCAGACGATCCTGGAGGTTATCGTTTATATTCGGGGTCACATAATCCTTGGGCATGGAGGGCTGCTCAACTAGGATCAAGGTCGTCGACTGATACCGCGGGGGCAGAATCCAACTTACGCCCCACACGATGATCCATCCTGCAAACAGCGGTATTAAGAAGAGAAGATGCCGCCGCCGCACGATCCCCAGATAATGCTGGATGTCCAGCCCTTCTAACGGTTTTTCTTCCAATTCTTCGGCCATAATCTATCGGCCCAACGGCCGTGAAAAGTGATAAGAGATCGCGATCGACTCGCGGTTGGTGTTTGGATTTGTCGAGAGAATGGCTACGCCGCTATAGTCCTGATGCAAGCGAGAGTATGCCAGTTGCGCGCTAACGTGCTCACCAAATTGTTGAGTAATGGAAGCCGTCGCAATGAGTGAATGACCATTGTAGTTGCCGTCGATTGCAGTTCCTACAAAGTTATTCTGAGTGTAGCTCCCTGCCATTGAAGCGTTCAGATGGGCTGTGAGTCGTTGTTTTATTGCTAAGCTCGCGTGATCCATGTGCACCGCCCCAACCAGTCCTCCACCCCCAGAGATCACATGCGAGTAGCTCACGGCCAAACCGGTGATGCGGCTTTGTAGTCCGACGCTGCCGCCGACTGCGGGATTCCAACTATCGGCATTCAAGGCCTGGAGTTGCAACTGAGGCTGCGCCGGCTGCACGGTTTCAGAGTATTGAGGACCCCCAAAAAGAGAAAATGAGAACCAACGGGAAGGGATCAAGCTGTAGAAGAAGATGCCGGCGTGAGTCTGGGTCTCGCTAACTCCGGCCGGCAAGTACGAAAGCAATCGCTGGTATTGGTAGGTTGCGCCGAAGTAGTGCATGCGAGACAGCCTGAACGAGTAAAAGATCGAACCTGACTGGGAGCTCGCGTCGTAGAGGTCGGGCACTTCGGATGCATTCGGATAGTGGAGGTTCGAGAACGAGCCGGTGGCGCCTATCATATTACTCAGGCTGAATTGATATGTGAGACTGACATTCGCGTTGTTGCTGAGACGCTCAGCCAAAGGCGCAATCACGGAGAGATTTGCCTGCTGCGCACCTCCCGACGGCGTCACAATCGAACCAAGGTCCGGCTGATTGAAGACACTTGAGCTCTTGTGGAGATTGTCGGACGCGCTGAGAGTTATATGCGGGCTCAGACGATAAGCGAAATTCATGGCAGCGTTTTGATCAGCTTCGTTCAGGTAGGTTTCTTTCTGGTAAGAGGTAAATCCCGGAGCGTAGGTGAAGCTTGAGTGCAGCCGGGGCGTGGTCTGATCAAGCGTTAGCGTTGGAGTTACGGAGTAGCTGATATCGCTGATTGGAGCTCCGCTTGAACCTCCCAAGGCATTGTCGATATACGCTGAAGTGAAAGTGACTCCCCCGCGCACATAGTTCGAGCGTTCGGCCTCCGGGATAAAAGCCGTCGAATAGGATTGGCCACTGACCGGCGCCGGAGTCTGCATCCTGTCGTCCTGATCGTCCGATGAGACGAAGGTCGTTACCGATTGCGACGGACTGATGTTTGCCTGAGACCAGAGCGGTCCCGCGAGCAGGAACATCGCTGCCGTGCAGATTGTGAAGCAACGTATCATCAAGGCACAATCACGGTGTCGCGCGGTTCAAGCTTTATGTTCTGGGATGCGTTTTTACCCTTCACGACATCTTTGTAGTTGAAAGGGATACGTTTCTCGGTGCCGTCGGGGTTCTGACGCAGTACGTAGACTGATTTTTGTTTTGCAAAATCCCGGAACCCACCGGCCAGGGCAATCGCGTCGAGAATAGTGGCACTGCTGGTCAACGCATATGCGCCAGGCTTGTTCACCAGGCCGAGGATGTTGAACCTCTGGCTGTTAATCTGCTGAACAATCACGGTGACTTCGGGTTCATCGATATAGTTCTTGAGGCGACTGGCTATCTCCTGCTCAAGTTTGAGGGGAGTGCGACCGGCCGCTTGTACTTCGCCGACCAGTGGAAGTGAAATCTTGCCGTCGGAACGTACCGGGATGGATCTTGAGATGTCAGGCTCCTTCCAGACGTTGATCGCCAGCATATCGTCATCACCAATCACAAACGTGTCGTCGTGCGGTCGGGCACTGACTGACGCTTCACTTCCGGCCGGTCGAGCAGCCTCGGCTAGAGTGTTATTTGCTGGGCTGTTCTGGGCAAGAATGTAAGACGGGAGGCTCAGGAAACACAGGAGCGCGGTTGCCAACAGGATTCGAAAGCTGATGCGATTGAGTTCCATCTTTGCTCCTTCCTTGGGGGAAACTTCGCGCGGAGCACTTAATCCGATCTTGCTCTCCGCCTATCTCTGCCTGCACTTATAGTTTGCAAGTTACTTGTGGGGAATGGAGATGCGAACGACTCGGACGCACTCATCTGGTACTGATCGATTTTGTACAGCAGAGTTCGATAGCTGACTTTCAGGAGCCTGGCAGCTGCTTTTCGGTTCCAGCCCGTTTTTTGAAGGGCAGTCCCGATCGCATTTCGTTCGGCCTCCCACTTGACGATCTGCATCAACGACTTGAGCGAAGTTGGAGTCGACGCACATGGATTGTCTTCGCACGCCGGCACGTTAAAGTCCGTACCATCTTGCCTTCCGTCATTCTGCAAATCCGCGCCTTCTTTTCCCTTAAAGCTCAATTCCTTGTCACCTGCAACCAGGTAACGCTTCACAAAATGCTCGAGTTCGTTCAGATTCCCCGGCCACACATATTCTTCACATGCCTGGATCAATGCAGGCGGAAACTCACGAGGCGGCAGACCGTATTGCTTGGCCAGATGATGCATGGAATGCTGGAGCAGCAGCGAGATTTCACCTTTCCGCTCTCGCAATGGTGGAACCTGAATCGTGAACGCGCTTAGGCGATAGTACAAATCTTCCCGAAGTTTTCGTAACTCGAGTGCGCGGTCAATACTCATGCTCGACCCGGCTAATATTCGAACGTCCGCGGGGATTACTTCGCCGTCATCGGGTCTTGCAAAGCTTTTCTCCTGTAAGACTCTCAACAGCTTCCCCTGAAGATTCGGAGACATTTCGGCGATCTCATCGATGTAAATGGTTCCTTGCTTTGCTCGTTCAATTTTTCCCTGGCTGTATGTGCGGGCATTGCGAGCAAGTCTTTCCCCGAACAGCTCTGAATCGAGCAGGTCGGTAGGCATCTCTGCGCAGTTCACCTTCAGAAATGCGAACCCCGAGCGAACGGAGAGCTTATGGATCAGTCTTGCAACTCTGTCTTTTCCGCTTCCTCGTTCCCCCACGATAAAGACCGGTACGTCCGCTTCCGCGAGTAATTTTGCTTGCGCACGAACCTTCTGCGTCGTGGGGCTCGCACTCACGAAAAACAAATCTGGTGCTAGTTGTTCAATATCTTCACTAGCGACTTCGAGGACCTGACTGCCGTTCGGCCTTAGATGACTTTCGATGACCTGAGCGAGCCAGGCCTCTTCAAATGGTTTAAGGACTACTTCTTGAGCTCCCAGACGAATGGCCTCCACCCGATGCTGCAGGTCTTCTGCAGAGCAGGTAACCACGATTTTGAGCCCTGGACGAAGCCGCCGGAGCCAGCGGATGATATGCAGCGAATCGCCGTCACCGCGAGGCAGGTCCAGCAGCAACAGGTGTGGAGTTATGCCGGACTGAATGCGTTCCATCGCTTCCCAGGGACTGGTTGCACTTTCAAGTTGCCAGTGGTTCGAGTCGGCCACTGAAGATAAAGTGCGGAGAAGCGAAGAGTCTCGACTGACGAAAAGTAGACGGGCAGTGTCAATATTGTTTTCTGTCAAGGGCAGGACACTCCGTACAGAAAATGAATCAACTTGTCGGGAAAAATGAGGTAGGCTCAGGCGGGCTCGAGTTCGTAGCCTTCAATGCGCACGGCCAATGAGCGGTGAATCGCATCTACAGAAATAACCAGGGAATGACTTCCATCGCGCGAAACGAGAACTCCTTCCATTCCGGCGAGTGACCCGCTGCAAACTCTCACACGCTGTCCGATCTTGAGAAATGGATAGCAGGCCCAGGGCAAAGCGGATTCCATTACGGAACGAACAGCATCGATTTGTTGATCCGGGATTGGGGTGCCTTCCCCTCCACTTCCCACCAGACACAAAACTCCGGCGACCCGCAGAACCCGCAGCCGGTCAGCTTTGTTGGGAGTAAATCTGGCAAACACATAGCAACTGAAAAGGGGCAACTGAATTCGTTTTTTCCGGTCACTCCAACGATGCTCTTCCGTAATGGTTGGCAGAAACGTTTCAACTCCGCGTTCTGCAAGGCGGTGAACTGTTAATCGTTCGTGCTTCGGGCGGGTATGGAGCGCATACCAATTTTTCGGTTCGCTCGCCAGGAGAGTGGGCGGGATGCTCAGCGTTCCGTATGTCAGATCGTTTGCGACCATAGCTTCGCCCAGAAGGTCACAGTTGACCTTTGTGAAAAATCGTTGCTCTCTGCATCGTCCGATCTCAAACCTTGAGATCGATATTCGCTTGGGGGGAAGAAACGACAGTAGCGGGTCGTTCTTTAACTGAGGAATCAACCCGTGTGGCATGGACTTTACGTCTGATTGCATATCGCTGCAAGAGGTAGAAGCTCTCGAAGGTAAAGCTTCTCTGGCCACTAGGGAACGATGCCCCTCTAATGTGGGGAGACCGACCTAGAGAAGGAGTTCTCATTTCTCTGTTGCTGAAACCGCAGATAGCTAGAAAGTGTTAGCTGTCGTAGGCTTTTGAAATAAAACGGCTTAGTCTCATGGGAGTAGTCGCTCTCGGCGGAAACCTCGGCAAGAGGCGTTGCGGCGAAGCCATTGTGAACAACAGGTTAATGAATGTGAATGGATTTGCAACAGGCAACAAAAGTTTGCAATCTCACAGCCGAAAAAGCTTGCTTATTCGCATAACCAGACGTTACGATGGTCAAGCTTTTTCGGCCCCGATCACTCCCCTTATTAATATCGCCACGTCGTCAGCAGTGTCAGAAGCTGCTGAGTGACCAGGGTTTGGAAATGGTAAAAGTAGTTGTTGCAGACAATTCACCGATACACACCAATCTCCTCGCCGAAGCGCTAAAACGGGACGAGGGTCTTAGTGTCGTTTCGTTCGAATCCGACTCATCCGCATTAAGCGAAACCGTCGTCAAAGACAGCATTGATGTAGCGGTGATCAGCTCAACTCTCGATGAGCAACCGCTTCGCGGATTAGAAATCGTTCGGGAATTGCGCAAAATGCGTCCCACGACGCGCGCGGTATTACTTCCGGACTCCTCCAAAACCGAGCTTGTCCTGGAGGCTTTCCGGGCGGGAGCACGAGGTATTTTCAGCCGAAAGGATCCAATTGAACTGCTAAGCAAATGTGTGCGTGCGGTTCACGGTGGGCAGATTTGGGCCAACAGCAATCACGTCGAGGTCGCAGTGGCGGCTCTCGCGGACCTGCCCAGCTTCAAATCGGCGAAGATTGACAGTATCAATCGACTTTCGCGGCGTGAAGGAGAAGTGGTTCGATATCTTGCCGAGGGGATGACGAATCGCGAAATTGCCGAGCAGATGAAGCTGAGTCAACATACCGTCAAGAATTACCTTTTTCGGGTCTTCGATAAGCTCGGGGTTTCCAGTCGGACAGAACTGCTGTTCATGACTTTAAGTAGCAATGGCGATGCACTCTCTGGCCACAACGGGAATACGCAACCAGAAGTTGCCCCTGAAGCGGGTTATTCAAAGCAAGAATATGAGCTGATCAAGAGATCGGCCGAGGCGGGCCTTCCCGCTGCACAACTTGCCCTCGCACAACTCTATCTGACGAGTCGAAATAGTCCTCAGGACTTGATTGCCGCTCACATGTGGTTTCTGATTGCGACGGAGAGTCTTTCGCGCTCCCGTGAGTTCGTCAAAAAAGAAATGACACCCCAACAGATTTTTGAGGCTGAACGAGGGGCGAGTATTTGGCTGTCAAAACGAAAAGCTTCTACCGCCATGCAAGCTGCACCCTCAAAGAAAAACGCGGCTAACGCAGCCAGCGACATGCGTCTTGGGCAAAGTGTTGGATGACACAAACAGTCGGCCCTGGCGAACCGCGAATTTAGTAAACACACTCTCCTTGTCCCCGTGTTGGCGAGCCTTTCCTTTCTTGCCCTCCTCTGAATCGTAGGGACGGGCTATTCGCAAACTTCACAGCCCGGCCGCAAAACAAGACCACTCCCAAGAAGCTGCCGTCATTGAACAGATGTGGACCAGAACTCTGTTCGAGAATGACTGAACCCTATCCGCGAACAAACAGCGGGACATCCATTTCCGGAGTTCACTGAATTCTCAGTCGACTCGGCGTTTCTCCTGCGTGTAAAGATTGCCGGTGGAGTGCCGGTGGACGCGTCACTGGACAATTAGGTCGTCGGGTTGTCAAAAGGTGAAGAATCGGCTCATTCAGCGATCAATTCACGTATTATCCGTCGTAGATACGCTGACAAATGATTGTCATCCAGTCCCCAAGATTGCAGCTCAGCCAGTTCCAGATGATGGATGCGCAGGAGGTTTTTGGATGCATCACGCCTGCCATCGCCAAATTCATGCCATGGGAGCCGCCATCGTGGAGCGAGTACGTCACGCGATGCGAAAAGAGAGTGCAGACTCCAGAACCGAACAAGTTTTCTTTCGTCATCCGGAGGCTAGACAACAGGGAATGCCTCGGCATGGCCTCGTTCGAAGGCGCGGATTCTGTTTCGCCCGAACTCGGCCTTTGGCTCAAGGAAAGTGCGCACGGGCAGGGTTTTGGCCGGGAAGTCGTGGCCGCACTTGTTGAGTGGGGACACGCAACTCTCGGTAAACGAAGTTTCATCTATCCGGTAGCCGTACAAAACACCGCCAGTAGGCGTATCGCCGAGAAGCTTCACGGGGAGATCATAGGCAACCGCACGAATCCAAAATACGACTCCGTCGTTTACAGGATTCCCTTCCACGAATCGCCATATTCTTCGTAGGCTCAGACTTCATCTCTCCGGTAATTGTCCGAAGCGCCGCAGGACGGACTCAGGCATTCAGTAGGCGTGAAACCCGGATAGCACTCATCTTCCGACTGCTGACAATCGGTTGCGAAGTAAAGCGAATCGAAAGAAGTCGAAATTTGAGCGCTAAGAGCTGCTTACGACGGTTAACAATCCCCGTCGAGTCGATTCGGTCAATCATCGATAACCTGAGTGACTTTCGGCCAACCAATGAATCCCTTCGTCGCATCTGGCCGAAGGAAATGGAGGCGCTGAAAATGAAAGCGACCGACAGTTGGCTGACATGGTAGGGATGCTACGAAGGTGAAGTCAACGAAGCCGCGGAAAGTCCCAAACTTGCTGCCTCCCAGTCGGCGCTACGGCTCTAGTCCAGAGCCGTGTTACCGAAAATTTCTTCCGGAAACTAGACGAAATTTTCGCTTCGCCCGCATACCAATGGATGCGGCAAATCAGCGAAGTGAAAGACGCCATCGAGTGCCCACTTTGTTGCGGAGCGGGAGACTGAAGCGCACGGAGATTCTGACAGCCTTGGAGTGAAGGACTTTGCTCGTGTTGCACAGCTTTCCGCTGAGGAGGCCTTCCGCCTGCTTCAGCAGAAACACAATCACGACCAACAAAGCGTACGGACTGATACAAAATTCCAACTTCACCAGCGCGAGGATCAGCGTAAGCAACGAAGATGTTGTAGCCCTTCTTGGTCATCTCGCGACATGCTGCACTGATTAAGAACGACTCCGCTGAACCCGTATGCGTTGACCCCGGAATGCAGAATGTCGCAGCGATCTCGGAATTGCTAAAGCCCTACGATGCTCAGTCGATGCGGTGTTACCCCGTGAGCAGTCGCATCAACCACGTGGCGAACGATGACGAAGAATGCTCTCGACCTATCGAGTCTGCCGAAAATCAAAACCGACTCTTCGTGTGATTACTGCTTCATTCGATGCCAACCTTCTTGCTTCGCCTCTCAGTCAAGATCGTGTCATGCCACAGTCCAGAAAGCTTGCCGATCCGCTCGCGTCGACCCACGACCCGGAATCCGCATGTCGCCTGAAGAGCCAAACTGGCAGCGTTTTCCGCGATTGTCGCGCCCTGAAGAGTCCAAATGCCGTGGGACTCCGACGATTGGATGAGCGCGTCCAGCAAGGCGCGTCCGACGCCGCGACCGCGTGCCACGGCTACTACGTAGACACCAAACTCGGCGACACCTGCGTAGCACGCTCTATTAGAGACCGGACTCAGAGCAGCCCATCCCAGCACCCGTTCCTCCCGCGCAACCAACCTTGAATGCGGCAGACGCGCTGCGTCCCACTCCTCCCACGAAGGTGCCTGCATCTCGAATGTGCCTAGCCCCGTTGCAATCCCCTCCTCGTAAATGGCGCAGACCTGCTCCCAATCTGCACGAATCATCGGCTCAATTCGTACACTCACGTGTTCCATAATATATGGAGGATGCCTGACAGCAACGTGCTCGACCGCGAACCTGCTCTTGACAAAAGCCACGACTCCTCCGGCTCGCGCATCCGCTGCCCGCTCTGCGGCTGGTCGCCCCGCAAGGAGGACAGATGGTCTTGTACCTGCGGTTGCGGATGGAACACGTTCGAGACTGGAGGCGTCTGCCCAGCCTGCCTTCATGAGTGGACTGAGACTCAGTGCCTCTCATGCAGCCGATGGTCGCTGCATTCGTTGTGGTATGCGCAGTAATCGAGAAGTGACTGGACGATTATGGAATCGTTGCTCATCATTACGGGCAGCATGGGTTCAGGAAAGACGAGTGTTCTCGGCGAAGCCTCTGACCTCCTCGCGAAACATCACATTATCCATGCCGCGATTGACTCGGACGCATTGGGGCTTGCGCACATCGAGTCTGGCGAAACGAGAACAGTGATGCACCGCAACCTTCAGTGCGTGTGCGAGAACTACGCTGCTCTCGGCGTTACACGGCTATTGATGGCGCGTGCAATAGAAGATCGCGCTGAACTCGAACTCTGTCGCACTGTCGTTTCTGCTACAAGCACAGTCGTCTGCCGCCTTACTGCAAGCATTGAAACTATGGAGCGGCGCATCAGGATGCGCGAGTCAGGCGTGGCGCAGCAGGCTTACATCACTCGCGTGGCGGAATTGAATGCCATTCTCGACCATGCGCGACTAGAAGACTTCGTTGTGAGCAGCGAAAACCGCTCCGTCACCGAGGTTGCAGAGGAAGTGCTTATCAAAGCTAGATGGATTTCAAAGTGAAAAGCGGCTTCCGAACACGTTCGAGACGCGAAGCGTCTGTCCAGCCTGCCTCCATCAATGTACTGAGACCCAATGCCTCTCGTGCAGCCGATGGTCGGCGCACTCGGACTGGTATGCGCAGTGACCTCGGCGCTCGACTCAAGATTGTGCTCTGATATTTTTCGGCGGGCGAGTTAGTCAGCCTTCACAAGTTCGATTTCAACGACACTTGTTTTGCCGGTCATCGGAACAATGACTCCCGGCGACTTCATCGTCAATTTGTTGCCTTCGACCCTCATGAAGTACACGCGGTCGGTGCCAGTGATCGCCTGACTCGATGCGGTATCAACGTGGGCGATTAATTTGACGCCTTCTGGCGTCTGACCTTCAGTCGAGTATTTGCCTGTCCAAGCCACATGTGACTTCATCATTGCCACGGCTTCAGCATCCGTCAGTGATGGTGCGACTGGTGGTTTTCGGGTCGAGTCAACGAACAACAGCCAAATCCGGTCGCGGGTGATGCTGACGTACCCTGCTACCTGATCTCCCAAAGGGTAGCTGACCTTACCTTCACTCGTAGTTTTGAGGATGACGACCTTCCACGTCCCTACGAGTTGGTCTTTACTCGTTGTGTGCTGGGCGAATGACGGCAGGGCAACGAGTGCAGCCGCGACATTCGCGAGAAGAAGCAACGAGCCAAGATGAACGCGAATCGCCATACACCCTCCGCTTGGTCACGGGGGATTCTACGCGGACGCGGGTTGGCTTACAATTTGACCTTCCACCCCGGTATCTTGCAGGAACTAGTGGGCTGCAAGTAGTAGAATGCTGACCGACTGAGTTGTGTCCACTGTTTGCTCACAGAGGACAAACATGCGCTACTTCGCCTGCCTGTTGGTTGCACTGTGCATCCCTGCCAGCACCCTCTACGCCGCTGACCCGAACGGCCAACAACTCAACACTTCGAAAAAGCAACAGGTCAGCAAGCAAGGCACGCAAAATCCAGAAGCCTATGCTTTGTACTTGAAGGGGCGCTACCACTGGGCCAAACGGACTCGCGCGGACATTGAGACCGCAGTCTCCTATTTCGATCAAGCCATCGCCAAAGATCCCAGCTACGCAATGGCGTATGCGGGGCTGGCCGATTGCTATGCCATGTTGCCTGACTACGGCGCCAGTGTCGAAGACATCGCGAAGGCGAAAGCTGCCGCCCTCAAGGCAATTGAGTTGGACCCTACCTTGTCGCGTCCCCACGTCAATTTGGGCGGCATGAAGATGGCGCACGAATGGGATTTCGCGGGCGGAGAGGCTGAGTTCAAGAAGGCTTTAGAACTCGACCCCAACGATTCCCATGCGCACCAGCGATATGCGGACAATCTGGATCTGCTTGGCGGCAGGGAGCAGGACGCTCTTGCTGAGATCAATCGCGCCCACCAGCTTGATCCACTGTCACTCACGATCAGCGTTGATGTAGGGAACGTTTACGCGTATGCACGCCGGTTTGACGAGGCCATTGTCGTGTGCAAGAAAGTGGCGAATGAGAACCCGACATTCGCCGATGCACACTCCTGTTTAGCCAATGCGTATTGGGGAAAGAAGATGTACCCGCAGGTTATTGAAGAATGGAAGACATATGCCAAGCTCACTGGTGAGCAAAGCGATTCTGATTACGCTGCGGCTCTGGAGAAAGGATTTCGTTCGGAGGCCTGGAAGGGAGCTCTCAGCAAAAGCATCGAAACGCTGAAAGATCAACGTAAGACAGGCAACTCGGTTACCTACATTATCGCTGAAGCCTATGCTGAGTTGGGCGACAAAGAGCAGGCTTTCCAGTGGCTCAACACCGCGTTTCAGGAGCACGATGAAGGTCTAATGGGCTTGAGGACTGACTTCACACTCGATTCCCTGCGTTCCGACCCACGATTTGACGAGTTGGAACGGAAGGTGGGGCTGCCGCAATGAGCACTTCAATCACATCATCGGCCAGACCATCTCGCACTACCACATCGCTGAAGAACTCGGTGGTGGCTTGGAGCACACTCATGGCTCGGAAAGCCGCCGCATACACCCTCTTCGTCGTCGTCCCGCTTGCCGCCTATTCGCAGGACGCGCCCGCGCCGGAGACCCACGGCATTGTCGTCGCCAACATGGATCGGTCGGTCAAACCCGGTGACGACTTCTATCGTTACGCGAACGGCGACTGGATCAAGCGCACCGAAATCCCTCCCGACCGCAGCGAGATTGGAGTCTTCGACTCCCTAATTGATCTGCGCCAAAAGCGTATCGCTGCGCTTATCGAAGAAGCAGGCGAAGCCAACGCGCCTGCTGGTTCCAATACCCGCAAAATTGCCGACCTTTACTACTCCTACATGGACGAGGCCGCCATCGAAACCAAAGGCCTCGCATCGCTTCGCCCACGACTCGACGCCATTGCTGCCATCCGCGACAAGCACGCACTGGCGCGGGCTTTGGGCGAGAGCCTCCGGTCGGATGTTGATGCCCTGAACTGCGGCTGCTTTCATACGCCGAACCTTTTTGGACTGTGGGTCGCACCCGACTTTAACGACCCCGAGCACTATACCGCCTACCTGCTACAAGGGGGCCTCGAAATGCCCGACCGCGAATACTACCTTGCCGATAGCTCACAAATGCGCGACCTACGCAGCAAGTATCAGACGCACGTCGCGACGATCCTGAAGCTCGCGGGATTCAGCGACACTGACGCTCGTGCAACGCACATCGTCGAACTGGAGCACGCCATCGCCGAAAAACATATTCCCTTGGCGGGTCAGCACGACATCCACAAGGCGAACAACGCTTGGAAGCAAGCCGATTTTGTCTCCAACGCTCCCGGACTCGACTGGGCAGAATACTTTCGCGGCGCGGCTCTCAGCCAACAAACGAGTTTCATCGTCTGGCAGCCCTCAGCCTTCACGGGAGAGTCCGCTCTCGTCGCATCCACGGCGCTCGACACATGGAAAGACTGGCTGGCCTTCCACTTGATTGAGGACTACGCCGACGTTCTGCCCAAAGGCTTCGCCGACGAGCACTTTGCCTTCTTCGGTAAGACCCTGTCCGGTACACCGGAACAGAGTCCGCGCTGGCAGCGCGGCGTCGAACTCGTCAGCAACCCGTTGAACTGGGCTGGAACTTCTATGCCTGTAGGCCGGGGTGTGCTCGCCGACGCCGTCGGGCAAACGTACGCCACGCGCTACTTCTCACGCGAAACCAAGGCCCAGATTGAGGCTATGGTTGCGAACATCGTCGCCGCGTTTCGGCAGCGGATTGATGCGCTCTCATGGATGGATTCTGCGACGAAGGCTGAAGCTAAAACCAAGCTCGATAATCTCTATGTGGGAGTCGGTTACCCGGACAGTTGGCGCGACTACTCGGCCTACGAAGTCAAGGCGGATGACATTTTCGACAATCTTTGGCGCGGTGGATTGTTTGACTACCAGCGCAATGTCGCCCGCCTTGGCCATCCGGTTGATCGCAGAGAGTGGAGTGAGGCACCGCAGACCGTAGATGCCACTGAATTGCCCCTGCAAAACGCACTCATCTTTCCCGCCGCGTATCTCGAACCGCCAAACTTCGACCCGCAGGCTCCCGCTGCGGCGAACTACGGTGCCATTGGCCGCACCATCGGGCACGAAATCAGCCACACCTTTGACACCCAAGGCAGCGCATTCGATTCCACAGGGCGTGTGCGGAATTGGTGGAAACCCGCCGACCTCGTGCGTTTCAACGCTGCCGCCGCGAGCCTTGTCGCGCAGTACGATACCTACAAACCTTTTCCGGACCTTGCTGTGAATGGTAAGCAAACGCTTGATGAGAACATCGCCGACCTCGGCGGCATTTCCGCTGCCTACGACGCATACCATGCTTCCCTCGCGGACAAGGTGGCTCCCGTCCAGAACGGTTTCTCGGGCGACCAGCAGTTCTTCCTTAGCTTCGCACAGACGTGGGCATCAAAGTCGACTGAGGCCTCTCTGCGCCAGCAAGTAATGACCGACACTCATCCCCCCGACCAGTTCCGGCCTGCTACGGTGCGCAACCTCGACGCGTGGTACGCAGCGTTCGATGTCAAGCCCGGAGATAAGCTCTACCTCGCGCCAGCCGACCGCGTGCGCGTCTGGTAAGGCAAGCGCACTCTTACCGCGAACCCAGCCGCACCTTCCGACTATGTCGGCACTGTCGTCCTCGTTCGCGGCTCCCCCGTCTGAGGAGCCTCAGAAGGTATACTGGCTGACCATCTTCCGGCGAGGCGAAACAGGGGGCGAAAGCCCGCGTAAAATGAACCTGGGGATTGCAACCTTCTGAGACGTGGTCGGGAAGCCTGTCAGAAAAGCCCCAAACCGCTCAGATTTCACGGCCATCGGAAGGTACGTTCATCGCGGGTTGCTACTTGCCGTGTCCCCGCAACTCTTGCTCTTCACTGCCGTAAGAATTCTCCGAGCAAACTCCTTTTCGTCCGCCTCATAGTCGTCCGCCTCCTTGCCGAGGATGCGCCAGCCTGTAAACACAGCGATCAGATTTTCCTTTGGAAACACCATCAAGTGTTGTGCGCCAAATCCCCGCGCCATCCAGACATACTCGGACGAATCGACCCGCTTCAGCAACCACCACAGGAATCCATAATCGACGTCGCTATCGACTTCAATGGAGCGTTTCAGCGATTCCTTCACCCATTCCTTCGAAACAATCTGTCTGTCCTCCCACATTCCGTCGTGCAGGAATAGATAGCCTATTTTCGCCAGATCGCTGCTGCTCAGGAACAACCCACCTTCGGTATCGACAACGCCCGCATACGTTCGCTTCCAATAGTGCTTGATGCCCAACGGCGCGAAGAGATACTTCCCGCCGTAGTCGTCAATGTCCTGCCCGGTTTCTTTCTGAAAGATGTAAGCCAGCAACTCCGTGGCTCCGCTGTTGTAGTTTGCTACCTTTCCCGGTTCCGCAGCCATAGGTTTATCAATCGTGTATTGCACCCAGTCGTCAGTCCCCTCCATCCGGCTCATGTCGTTTCGTGGATCGTTGTCTGGGAAATCGTCTTCATGCCAATCGAGGCCCGCTGTCATGGTCATCAGGTCGTGCAGCGTCATGCGCCCTTTGCGCTCGTCTACGTTCTTCACCTTGGACACGTCGAAATATTTCAGCACCGGAGTGTCAAGCCCAGCCTTGAAGTCGCCGCGAGTTTTCGCCACTCCGATAATTACAGATGTGACCGTCTTGGTGACTGACTGCATCGAGTGCATATCGGTGCCGTGATAATACGGGTGCCAGTATGGATCAAAGTAGTTGTACAGCCCCGTCTGCCGCTGATTCAGCGGCCCCTTTTCCTTTGCCTCTTTGCTATAAATCTTGACGTAATCATGGGCATAGGTGCGCTCGTAGACTTTCTTGCCGCAACGGAAAACCACAAAGCTATCCATCAGCCGAAACTTTCCCTCGGCAAAGTCCTTATCCAGAGCATTGAGAACCTGTTCATCCAGCCCAACGCTTAGCGGAGTTGCAGTGATCCAGCCCTTGGTCGGCCACAAATCATCGCCCGCAGCCCGTGCGGCAGGTTCACTGGCAAGCACAACAATCGAGGATGGCAGAAGTAGGTACAGCACGACCGCAGCACAAACGGCTTGTTTGTTCATTGTGGCTCCGCTTGCACGGATCGCAAGCAATTAAGAGAGCGGCTATTGCTCTACCAATAGTTCGGGATTCTCCGCTCGCCGCGTTGACTTGTCAAAACGGGCGTGCTTCCCTCGTTGACTCTACCTCGTCCGATCCCTAACATTGCAGCCTGAGTCTCCGCACCCATGATCGGTCAGACCATCTCGCACTACCGCATCGTCGAGAAGTTGGGCGGCGGCGGGATGGGTGTCGTCTACAAGGCAGAGGACACGGAACTCGGTCGCTTTGTCGCACTGAAGTTTCTACCCGAAGACCTGGCGAATGACCCCCAAGCACTGGAACGCTTCAGGCGTGAAGCGCGTGCCGCGTCCTCTCTCAACCATCCCAATATCTGCACGATCTATGAAATCGGCAAGCACGATGGGCAGTCGTTCATCGCGATGGAATATCTCGACGGGATGACGCTCAAGCATCGGATTGCCGGGAAACCTCCGGAAGTCGAGACATTGGTGTCGCTGGGCATTGAGATAGCCGACGCGCTCGATGCCGCCCACTCAGCAGGGATAATCCACCGCGACATCAAGCCTGCGAACATCTTCGTCACCAAGCGCGGGCACGCCAAGATTCTGGATTTTGGATTGGCAAAGGTGACGCCCGTCCCAAGCACGTCGGGCGAGGCTGAGGCGACAGCCGCTTCGACCGTGACGCTCGAAGAACACTTGACTAGCCCCGGTCAAGCGGTCGGAACTATCGCCTATATGTCCCCGGAACAGGTTCGCGCCAAAGAACTGGATGCGCGGACGGACTTGTTCTCATTCGGTGCGGTTCTCTATGAGATGGCAACGGGCACGTTGCCTTTCCGAGGCGAGAGTTCTGGCGTCATCTTCAAAACCATTCTGGATAGGACGCCCACGCCAGCCGTGCGGCTGAACCCCGACATTCCGCCCAAATTGGAAGACATCATCAACAAGTGTCTGGAAAAGGATCGCAACCTTCGCTACCAGCACGCCTCCGAAATCCGCACCGACCTGCAACGGCTGAAGCGGGATACGGAGTCGGCGCGGACACCCGCAGCGTCAAGACTTGCAGCCAGCACTCACCTACGAATGCACTGGAGGGTCACGCTCTCAGTTGCATTAGCTGTGGCGGCACTCGCAGTCGGCGGTTACTTCTACCTTCACCGCCCGCCCAAACTCACCGACAAGGACACCGTCGTTCTCGCCGATTTTGCCAACGGCACGGGCGATGCAGTGTTCGACGATACGCTGAAGACCGCGCTCAACCTATCCCTGCGGCAATCGCCTTTCCTCAATGTGCTATCCGACAGCGCGGTTGCGAAGACCTTGCAGGAGATGACCCGTCCCGCAAGCACGAAACTCACATCCGAGGTTACTCGCGAGGTCTGCCAGCGTGCCCAAAGCAAAGCGTATATCACTGGCTCGATTGCAACTCTAGGGAGTGAGTACGTACTAGGGCTTAAGGCGGTGAATTGCCAGAGCGGAGACACGCTGGCGCAGGAGCAGGTGACGGCGGCGTCGAAGGAGAAGGTGCTGGATGCGCTGGGTGAAGCGGCATCCAACCTGCGTGGTGAACTGGGCGAGTCTCTGGCTACGGTGCAGAAGTTCGATGTTCCGCTCTCCGAGGCTACCACTTCTTCGCTTGAAGCGTTGAAAGCGTACACCCTTGGCGAAAACGCCCATCGCGAGAAAAGCATATCCGCCGCGCTGCCTTACCACCAACGAGCCGTCGAACTCGATCCAAACTTTGCCATGGGCTATGAGGAATTGGGCAAGGATTACTCCACTTTGGGTGAGACAGGACGCGCCAGCGAATATTTCACGAAGGCGTTCCAGTTGCGCGAACATGCCAGCGAGCGGGAAAAGCTAGACATCATCGCTGGATACTATGCGAACGTGACTGGGGAACTGAATAAAGCGGTACAGACTTTTCAGGAGGAAATCGAAGCCTACCCGCGAGAATACAGAGCACATCTCGATCTGGGTAATCAGTACTTGTCGTTAGGTCAGTATGAGAAGGCGAGGGACACCTATAGCCAAAGCCTGCGCCTCGCCCCGGACAACGTCGCCCCATACGTTAATCTCGCCATCAGCCTGCTCGCCTTGCAGCGGTTTGACGAAGCGCAGCAGACAGTTCAGCAGGCGCAAGCGCGAAAGCTGGATAATTACCTAATACACCAAGACCTCTACGCGCTGGCATTTCTTCGAACAGATTCGCAAGCGATGGCAGAACAGCAACGGTGGTTCATGGGCAAGCCGGAAGAGAACGACGGGCTTGCGCTCGCATCTGACACAGAAGCCTATGCAGGTCACCTGCACAAGGCACGAGAACTTACCAAGCAGTCGATAGATTCTGCCATCCGCGCTGACAGCAAGGAGACTGGAGCAATATGGCAGGAAATTGCCGCCCAGCGGGAAGCCGCGTTCGGCAACGCAACAGATGCGAAGCAGGAAGCAGCACAGGGCTTGAAACTTTATCCAGTAAGCCAAGGGGTTGAGGTGGAAGCGGCTCTGGCGTTTGCGATGGCGGGTGACACGACACGAGCCGAATCGCTGGCGCAAGACCTCAACCAACGCTTCCCGCTGGAGACGCAGATGCAGTCGCTCTGGCTGCCTTCGATTCGTGCGCAGTTGGCACTGAACAAGAAGAACCCGGCTCCCGCTCTGAATACTCTGCAACCTGCTTCGCCCATTGAGTTGGGCAGCCTCGCGTTCGGCAACAACACTTCCTGCCTCTATCCGACCTACATTCGCGGAGAGGCGTATCTCGCTGCCGGACAGGGTGGTGCTGCCGCCGTCGAGTTTCAAAAGATTCTCGACCACGGCGGCATCGTCTGGAACTGCTGGACGGGAGCGTTGGCGCATCTGGGAGTGGCTCGTGCGAATGCTCTGCAAGCAAAGAATTCGACCGGGGCTGATGCCGATGCTGCCCGCGTCCGCGCTCTCGCCGCCTACAAGGATTTCCTCACCCTCTGGAAAGACGCCGACCCCGACATCCCCATCCTGAAGCAAGCCAAGACCGAGTACGCCAAACTTCAATAGTTTCTTCCGCACGCCGGAATTGACCCGTCCGCGATAGCGGCATAAGATTTCCCGCCAATGACTCCCGACTCCCAACCCGTGGGGCAGACGATTTCCCATTACCGCATCCTCCGCAAAATCGGCGGTGGGGGCATGGGCGTAGTGTATGAGGCGGAAGACCTGAAGCTGGATCGCCACGTCGCCCTGAAGTTCCTTCCCGACGAACTCGCCAGTGATGCACAGGCGCTCGCCCGCTTCCAGCGGGAACGCTTGCATGGCACGGTGCGCCATAGTGGTGTCACTCCACAGACAGTCGCCATTACAATTTGAAGCATGCCCGGTCGGGAATGCCATCACTGCAAGCAGTGGATTGAAAACGGAGAAGAGCACGACTGTTGGACAACCACTGAAGCCGCTCTGACGCAGGAACTCTCCGACGATCTGCGAGACGCTTGGGAGCGATTGCGCGAGACCGCTGTTTCCTTCGGCGAACAGCGGATTTATGCCTCGCACAAGGCGATCATGTTTTCACGGAAATCCTGCTACTTCTTCGTGCGTCCGAAGAAGAACTTTCTCGAAGTCTGCGTGTTTCTCCGTCGTACGCTGAAGGCTCCTCAAGTGCGACGAAGCGACCGGGCTTCAAAATCGAAGGTCTATCACATCATTCACATCAAGCACCGCGATGAAGTGGAGGCACCGATTACCGAGTGGCTTCAGGAAGCCTACGAGCTTTCTGACGTCCTCGCGCCGAAGGGCAAGGTTGGTGCCAAGTCGAAGCAGAAACCGAAGTCCAACCGGATTTCCCCTCGATGAGAGCGCCCGCCCCATCGCAGACGCGCGGAGGCACTAGCGACTAATGAGCCCCGGAGCGGTAATTGCCATCGTAATCGCCATCGCCGCGTCAGGCGTTTCGATGATGCGCTTCCGCAAGCGATGGCTGGCGAAAATCAATATCGCAGTCACCAACCGGATCACCGGGCTATTCGCAGGCCGGCTTCCCGGCTTCGGCATCCTGACCCACGTCGGACGAAAGTCCGGCAAGGTCTACCGTACACCCATAAACGTCTTTCGAGTGTCGAACGGCTTCATCATCGCGCTGACGTACAGCAGCCAATCCGGGTGGGTGAAGAACGTCCTTGCGGCGGACGGTTGCGAACTGAAGACTCGCGCGAAGACATACCAGCTTTCCGCGCCGAAGGTCGTGCTTGACCCCACTAGGCAGCGGTTCCCGTTTCTGGTGCGGATGGTTCTGAGGATCGTAGGCGCGGACGAGTACATAGAACTTGCACGTCACTAGGACAGACCAAATTGCACGCAGCTTGGCGAACATTCTCTTTCATAGGGTCTCTATTTCTTTGCGCAGCATTCGCCAACGCACAGTCAGCGCAGAAGGAACCGTCGGCAGTTGTTGAGCTTGGAGCCGCTGCCGAGAGGAGTATCACCGAGGGGCAGTCAAGCTTCGGCCCCACGGTTGCTGTTGAGGTCACACCGATAGAAAAGTGGCTCGAACTTGAGGCTGGGGTCACGCCTCTGTTTCGGCGGCACTCAACAGAATGGGGTGTAGACCTACTTTTCAAGAAGCCGTGGACTTTCTCGGACAAGTTCGAATTTATGATCGGTGTCGGCCCGGAGTGGATTCACACGAACGCCTACGGAATAAGAACGAACTCAGTTGGCGCAGAAATCGCTCCCGATTTCATGTTTTGGTCATCCAAAAAGCACAGGCTTGGCTGGTATCTCGAACCGAGCTACGAGTACAAATTCGGGACTGCACATGAACATTCGCTAGCCGTGAGCGGCGGTCTTCTGATCGGGATTTTTTGAAAGACTTTCACCCACCAATGAGGCGGTTTTGTATCGATGACGGACGTAGATTTCGGAACGTATCACCATTCCACGCCAGAGGAGTCGAAACGAATCAGGCTGGGAGCCCTCAACCCTTGGTTCCGACTACCGCGTCTCGGCCTGCCAGTTGTTTTTCTGGTCCTGAATTATTTGGTAACAGTCGCAGGCGGCTTCCGCAAGCTTAGGTTTATCCACGATGGTCACATTTCCTCGTGTGTACGTAATCATTCCGGCTTTCTGCAAAATGCTGGCAGCTACACTGACGCTCGATCTGCGGGTTCCGAGCATTTGTCCCAAGAATTCTTGAGTCAATGGCATCGTCTCGCCGCCAATGCGGTCGTGGCTCATGAGTAGCCATCTGGCTAATCTTTCTTCGACATCGTGCAGGCGGTTGCAGGCTGCGAGTTGCGTTGATTGCATAGCCAAGGCCATCGCAAAACGCTGAATCTGCTTTTCTAATTTCGGGCATTCGGGCAAGATTTTCCGCAGACTTGGCACATCCACCCGATAGGCGGTTGCATCCGCTTGTACCACAACCCTGAGAGGGCTCGTTTTAAAGTCGAACACGATGGCTGACCCGACGAAGCCTTCTTTGCCGATTAACCCACCCTCCACACTCTTTCCATCCGGCAGAACGGTGAGCACTGAGCCCAATCCATGCAGAGTCCTCCCGCGCTGACAAACGACGCCGCGTTCGAGCGCTACGGTCTAGAGGATTTCCGCTAAATGCCCATCTCTTTGGCAGGTCGAATCCGATAGCTTTTTCGCTCCCCTAAAAGACAAGGGCAATTTTTTGAAAGAGGATATTGGGAGGCCCGATTCACCTGACGGAGACTTTCCGGAAAAGTGCAGGACTGCATTGGGCGGAATACCATACCACAACCTCTTGGCCGCAATGCTGATCTCCGAAAGCCTGTGACGTCAGCGACGTCTGTCACGACTCAACGTGATTCGGCTCACTAATCCTAGAGTGATATCAGCACAGATACCAGGAAGCTCCCGAACGGCGGGGGGACGACCGACAGGAATGGCATTCCTTTATTATGGCGAGATCGCGTCATGCCCAGATACTACACTGAGAGGCTTGCTGCCGAACGCCTTCGCGCTTGCTATGATCTCGCTCCTCCTCGCACCAAAGCGTACCTTGACGCGGAAATCGAGTTCGTCCTATCAAAGACGACGCCTTCGACGCTTGCCTTGGAATTGGGCTGTGGCTATGGACGGGTTCTTGAGCGGCTTCTTCCGAGGGTGCGCATGGCGTTCGGAATCGACACGTCACCGTCCAGCTTGCGCATGGCGCTGGAATGTCTGGGACGCAAACCGTCAGTCCACCTTGCCTGCATGGATTCGGTTCAACTGGGCTTGCGCGACCGCACCTTTGATTTAACCATCTGCATTCAGAATGGCATCTGTGCCTTCGCGGTTGATCAAGAGCAGCTTTTCCGAGAGGCGATTCGGGTGACCCGACCAGGTGGACTGGTGATGTTTTCGAGCTACACGTCTCAATTCTGGGAGCATCGACTGGAGTGGTTTGAAATTCAGTCCACACACCACCTGCTCGGCGAGATCGACTACCAAGCCACAGGCAACGGAATGATTGTCTGCAAGGACGGTTTTCGCGCAACGACTGCGGATAGGGCGACTTTTGAGAAGCTCGCCGCCAGTCTGGGAGTCACACCCCACATTACTGAGGTAGACGGTTCCAGTCTGTTCTGCGAGTTCGTTGTCCCTTGAACACCGCACGTCCACGCTGAGGCGAGCCTACGCAACGGCTCCCGATACTCGCTCGACTGACTTTCTCGCCGGAGCCAGCACGACCAGCACAACACCGACGATTGCGAATACAACCACTCCCGCGAGTTCTCGGCGCTCGATCACATTCCGGTATTCCTGCGCTGCCATTACTCCGGCATGCGCAAGATTTGCCCATCCGCCGAAGGCGATCAGGCTGCGGTTCGCGGCTGGGTCACGCACCGCCAGCAGCAAGAAAATTCCGAGCGTGACATAGATGCTCATTATCATTGGCACCGCAGGCTCTCGCGAGAAAAACATTGTGAGCGGATAAACGCCAGCGCAGAAGAGCAATCCCACAACTACTAACACGATCTTCAGTGCCCGTTCTCGATTCATGACCCCCTCCATGTCACGTTCGCAATCAGGTCATCATAGCGCGAGTGACTATTGCAACTTCGCGTACTCGGCTTTGGCTTGTTTCAGGATGGGGATGTCGGGGTTCGCGTCTTTCCAGAGGGTCAGGAAATCTTTGTAGGCAGCGAGGGCGCGCGTGCGGGCTAGATCGGCATCCGCTCCCTGCGACGTTCTCGACTGCAAGGCATTCGCACGCGCCACACCCAAATGTGCCAACGCTCCAGTCCAGCAGTTCCAGACGATGCCGCTGTGGTCGAGAATCTTTTGGAACTCGGCGGCGGCTTCTTTCCCCCGCCCTGCCGCCAGATACGCCTCGCCGCGAATGTAAATTTGAGAAAGGCAGGAAACACTATTAAGGGACTGAATTTCCCCTAGCTCGATAGGTGAATCTTGCAGGACATTTAGTGCGACGGCCGGATTCTTTCCGTCTAGCGCCAACTGCGCATGCATTGCGGGCAGCCACAGAGATTGCATCTGGGTATCCAGCGGGTAGCGTTTGTTCAGGTCTTGCGCTAGCGATTCGGCTCGCCTCGTATCACCTATCATGGCAAAGGTAAGTGCGGCTTCGATCTCGACGCCCTGACTCCCGGGAGCCATCTTCAGAGCCTCGGTCGCTGACTGCCGTGCTTCGGCAGCGTTGCCGTAAGCGGCTTCCCGTTGAGCAGCTATCGCTCGAAATGCTGCCCCAGTTTCTTTGCTGTCAGCCTGAACTGCGGACTCCACAGCCCGGTTGGTCATTTGTTGCGCATTGCGCATACGACCGCCGTACGCCTCGGTGTCGGACGCGAGCGCCAGTCCGAACCTCTCATAATCGGGATTGGCTCCAAACCAATGTTGCTGTTCCGCCATCTCCCTAGAGTCGGCTTCAATGAATGCAAGTGCGTAGAGACCAGAGTGGAAGGATAACCTGTCCAGTTTTCGAGCCTGTGCCTCTCGGATAATTTGCTGCATCTCGTCAAAACGCTGCAACGCCAGAGCATAAATGGGGAGATTATCGTAGGCATTTATGTTTTCCGACCCTGACCTAAAACTCAGGCTCCGCCTCGTGACTTCTGCCGCTTTCTCGTACTGCCCGTCTGCCGCGTACACTATGCCCAAAATGACGTAACCTGAAATTGCTCGTGGGTAGCTTTGGATCTCCTCCTGAAGCGTCTGAGACGCTTTATCCAATTCCCCGGTCACAAGATAGTAGTAAGTCGCTGTAATTGTCAGCTTTTCTCTGTCACTGGTGTGTTGCCGCAACTGGAATGCCTTAGAGAGATATTCGCCTCCTCGCGCTGGCTCGCCGAGATCGTGGTATTCCGTGCCCACTGCCCAGTACCCCATAGCGAAATTCGGATCAAGCTCGATGGCGCGTTGGTAGTAAGCCATGGCTGCGGCCTCGTTTTGCTCGCTGTATATCTTTTGTGCAAGGCTGTATGCCTTCAGAGCTTCGAACGAAGATGTTGTGGCCTGTTCGAGTGGAACATCGAATTTCTGCACCGTCGCGAGTGATTCGCCGAGTTCTCCCCGCAGCTTGGATGCTGCTCCTCCCAGCGCGTTTAGTACCTTCTCCTTGGACGGCGCTGTTATTTGCTCCTCGGCCAGCGTGTCTCCGTTTTGGCAATTTACCGCTTTCAATCCGAGCACATATTCGCTGCCCAGACTGGCAATCGACCCCGCAATATAAGCCTTGCTGCCCGCCCGCTGGCAAAGCTCGCGAGTCACTTCGGGAGTGAGCTTCGAGCCTGCTGGGCGAGTCATCTCACGTAAGGTGTTCGTGACTTGGCTGTCAGAGAGCACGTTCAGAAATGGCGACTGCTGCAAGGAAATGTCGAGTGCCGTCTTGAGTGTGTCGTCGAAGATTGCTTCGCCAGTACTGTTGGCAAAATCGGCAAGAACGATATTGTCTTTGTCGGTTAGTGGCTTTCTTCTATGCGCACGATAGTAAAGCCCGCCCCAAACCAGTCCGACAATCAGCAAAATTGCCGCTGGCGTAACAAGCCTCCAGATTTTGCTCTTCCGAGTAGCGAGAGCCGTGAACGTGCCGAAGCTTGCGGCAGAAGTGCGTCCACTCTCAGAGTCCCGCTTCAGCCGTTGCAATTCCGCACGCATTTCGGAGGCGTGCTGATAACGTAGATTGCGGTCTTTCTCCAGTGCCCGGTTGATAATCCGTTCCAAATCGGGCGGGATGTCGGGGTTCAGTCTCAATGGTGACAATACAACGCGGTTCATGATCCCATCGAAGATTATCCCCGTACTCTCTCCACGAAACGGCAAGGTGCCCGTTGCCATCTCATAGAGAACCGCACCGAATGAGAACAAGTCCGTCCGCGCATCTAGTTCCTTGGCGCGAACCTGTTCTGGGGACATGTAGGCGATGGTTCCAAGCGCTTGACCGGGGCTAGTCAAGTGTTCTTCCAGTGTCACGGTCGAAGCGGCTGTCGCGCCGGCCTCGCCCCACTTACCTGAGACAGATGTTACCTTCGCCAGCCCGAAGTCGAGAATCTTCGCGTGACCGCGCTTAGTGACGAAGATGTTCGCAGGCTTGATGTCGCGGTGAACAATGCCCTCAGCGTGGGCGGCATCGAGCGCATCGGCTATCTCAATACTCAGCGACAGCACTGTCTCGACTTCCAGAGGTTTCCCGGCAATCCGATGCTTGAGCGTCATCCCGTCGAGATATTCCATCGCGATGAACGACTGCCTCTCGTGCTTGCCGATTTCGTAGATCGTGCAAATGTTGGGATGATTCAGTGCGGACGCGGCACGCGCCTCGCGACGGAATCGTTCGAGTGCTTGCGGGTCTTGGGCTAGGTCTTCGGGCAGGAACTTCAGGGCGACGAAGCGACCAAGCTCGGTGTCCTCTGCCTTGTAGACGACACCCATCCCGCCGCCGCCCAGCTTCTCGATAACGCGGTAGTGCGAGATGGTCTGCCCGATCATGGCGCTCAGGTTGACATGGTAGGAGTGCTGCGAAGGCGAAGTCAACGAACGGAGTCAGAGGGGCGTGGGATGCCCGAACCAGCGTCACCTTGGCTAAACCCAAGCGAATCAGCCGCTGGTCAAGAAGGGGTCTCCCGCAGCAGCCGCAAGTGAATCGTTCTATTGATGCGGAATTTTCGAATTCGCTAGTCCGCCCGGTATACGTTTTGAAACGAACCTGACCCGCCTTATTGCAAGAAGTGCCGTTCAGCACGTTCCCCAAGTAGAATATTTAAACGCACGCTCTGTGTAGGTATGCAACGCATCTGTCTCCGAAAATTCTGCTTACGGCAACGCTTCTTCTCGCCGCATCCGCTTCCATCGCTCAGGAGCCGTACCATTTCACCGATCCAAACTTGATGGCTCGACTTTCCTATGAGAGTTCCCCTGCTGTGCAGCGGGGAACTGTGCGTCACGTGTGTGTTGCCGTTTCTCGTGATGGCGAATATCGAATCGTGCGGTCGTTGGATAACGGCCAGACAGAAAGGTTATATGGCAAGATGCCGAAAGAAGACTTTCGCCAGTTAACCAAGCTGCTTGGAGCGGCTGACTTCCGAAACCTGTCTGGGGATGAGAGTGGTGTGATTCGCCAAGAGGCAGAGATTTTTGTGACGGAGATTCTCGAACCTGAAACATGGCACTTGCAGTGGTTGAATGCAGACGGTGAAAACCCATTTCCAGATTCGATTTCCAAGCTGATTAATTGGCTACAACGTTTCCAGCCTAAAGACGGAAAGTCGTTCGAATATGCTGAGTATCCGGATGTGTGTCCTGCCGGAGGTCTTCGTTTGCTGCAGCCACCTGTCGCTGAAAATTCGCACCACTGACAATTGCAGCTTCACAACGCATTCTGGATCGACCTGACCGCCGCTTCCGGGTCATCCACTTCCACGACCAGTTCGTTGTATCGCTCGTCATGCAGGTCTATCACGATGGTTTTCTCCGGATGATGCACGTCCCAGAAGACCCGCTTGCCGTCCTGATAGAAGGTTCCCGCCGTGACGACTCCGGGAACATTGGTTCCGGGCATCCTCATGCCGTGATACCAGCCATGTGCGGCTTCCGGGTTTGCCCGGACACCAGCGATGTGAACGAGCGGAATTTCGAGAGTGCTCTTGAAAGCCCAGAGCTTGTCCGCACCCCGGACATGCAATGTCAGCTTGCCTTCCGCTATCGACAAATCGACCATTCATTGCTCTGATGGTTTCAACTTAGTTCAGCCAGCCGCGACCGCCACATCGAGTTTTGAGTAGTATTTCCTGACGTCCCTAGCCTCGTACTTCTCGCCGAACTTCTAGGGTATAGCCAATGGGAAGCCATAAGTTCAACGTTTCAGAGGAAACTCTTACATCTCATACGGTGTCAATGAAACCGTGCGAACTGCCCACTTGACGCTCGCAAACTCCCCGCACGTCAGCGTGGAAATTCTGGGTCGCTCTAGGTACTAGACTAGGATGATCGTCCTGAGGAGGCCTCTCCCATGCACGTTCTTGTACGAACTCGCACCTTGCACTCACGCCTTTCTTCAAGACCACTGAAGAAAACGAGAATCGCGTTGCTTCTCCCCATTTTGCTGATTGGGCTTGTCGCGAACGGCCAAACCACCATCCCCGACACTCCAGCCGGAAAGGTGCTACGCGCATGGCTCGAAGCGTTTAACAGTGGTGATCGGGCAAAAATGGAAGCCTACATCAAAGCGTTCGATCCTCAACAGTCGGTCGAGCGGATGATGGGGTTCCACGACCAGACAAGCGGGTTCGATCTGCTCGGTATCGAGAGCAGCGAGCCGCTGCTCATCAAGTTTCGGGTGAAAGAGAAGGCGAGCCCGACTGTCGGGATCGGCAGCATACAAGTGAAGGATGCTCAATCAGGAGTTGTAGAGAGCTTTGATCTGCGGGCAATCCCCCCGGATGCTGTGGTCGAAAATATCAAGGTAGATGGGGCTGAGCGGCAGCGGGTGATAGACGGAATAACCAAAAACCTGAATGAGTTCTATGTCTATCCCGACCTTGCCCAGAAGATGGCGGAAACCGTTCGCGCCAACCAGAAGCGCGGTGACTACGAGTCAATCACCGATCCCAATGCTTTCGCGAATCGGCTCACCAAGGACTTGGAGGCGGTGAGCCACGATAAGCATCTGCGGGTTGACTACAGCCCCGTGAAACTTCCGCCCGAAGAGCAACCCGACCAAAAGCCCACGCCAGAGCAGGAAGCTCAGTTTCGCAAGATGCTGGAACGAACGAACTGCTCGTTCAAACAAGTCGAGATTCTGCCGCGCAACATCGGCTATCTCAAGTTCAACGCTTTCCCAGACCCCACGTTTTGCGGTGCAACAGTAGTTGCGGCAATGAACTTCTTGGCACATGTGGACGCGATCATCTTCGATCTCCGTGAGAACGGCGGCGGCGATCCAAGCATGGTCGCCATGATCTCAAGCTATCTGTTCGACAAGCCGACCCATCTGAACGACCTCTACAACCGAAAAGAAAACTCCACGACTCAATACTGGACACTACCCTACGTTCCCGGAGCCACGCTCGCCGACAAGCCTGCATTCGTGCTGACCTCGAAAAGCACGTTTTCCGGCGCTGAGGAATTCACTTACAACCTGAAGAACCTCAAACGTGCCACGATAGTGGGCGAGACGACCGGAGGCGGGGCGCACCCGGTAGCACCACATCGGATTGACGACCATTTGATGATCGGAGTCCCGTTTGCGCGGGCTGTGAATCCGATCACCAAAACCAACTGGGAAGGCACAGGTGTCGAACCAGATGTCCCGGTCAAGGCTGCCGACGCTTTGGAGAAAGCGGAGGAACTGGCAGCCAGCAAGATCGTGCAGAAGTGAAGAACTAGGGATACCAGTCTGTATTTGGATTCAATCTGAATGTGGGAAGTCAATCCGAAGTACAAACGGCTCAGAGTTGCCTTTAGGGTGCGGTTGCAACGCTCCAAGGGAGATCGGAACTCTGTTATCGAGACTGCACCCCGTGACGTAAACATCTCCATTCGGAGTTGCGACTACTCCAGTCGCCTCGTCGTTGTACCAACTCGCGAGGAGGCGCGTTCCGCCGATAAATGTAGCGAATTGAAGCTGCCCGTCCAAGGCTCGAAAGGCGGCAAGGATAGAATCGTTGTCCGCCGCAAGCTGGCGATAGAACGCTCCCGGATGTGGTGGGCAAATCTTTCGATCCACTTCTGCCTGCCCCAAATACGGACTTTTGCATTCCCGCTGACACGGCTAACAGTGCATCATCGCCGCTGCCGCCGAACCGCCTTGACCAGATTAGTGAAGATGCACCTGCGCCAAACCTCGCCGCTGAGTTTCGAGACAAATGTCCCACCAACTTGTGCGCGATTGATTCCTTTGACCGGAAAATTTGTCGAATTAGTCGATCCGACGACGTAGACATCCCCCCTCGAATCAACTGAGATGGCGTCGAGGCTTTCTTCCCCTGAACCACCGATACGCATACCGAATGGTGCTCCCCTCCCTTTCAGGTCGAATCTAATGACAAAGCCGTCCGTCTTGCCAAGCTCTCCGAGGCGAGCTAACCGAATGTCGCGCCAAGTCACTGAGTCGGTTACCCCCGAAACGTACACCTGCTCGTTGGCATCCACTGCGATTCCTGTCACACGGCTATCGCCCGTTCCTCCCAAATAGCTGCTGTAGAGAAGCCTCCCAGACTGGATGTCAACCGCCGAGAAGAAAGCATTCGTTGTGCCTTCGAGCTTGTTTTGAAATGCGGCGGGCGTGACCGGGAAATCCGATGACGACGTGAACCCTCCAACGTAGACCACATTCTCGGATTGCGACAAAGAGATTGCAGTAACGGAATCCTCTCCGGTTCCGCCAAGATAAGTTGCATACTCCAGTCGAGAACCATCGGGGCTAAGCCGGGCTAGGAAGCCGTCACATGCGTCAATCTTGTGACTGCCTAAGAACGTCTAACAAAACCTCATTTCTACAGCAACTCGTGAAAGGGTCGACACATCCCTACGAACGGGAGTTGCTCAATGGCCATCGAACTCTTGCCTGACGGTTTGTGGAAGCTGATCGAACCTTTAATCCCAGTCGCAAAGGCCAAGCCCAAAGGCGGAAGGCCGCGCTTAACGGACAGGGCATGTCTCACCGGTATTGTATTCGTCCTTCGCAGCGGGATTCCTTGGGAGATGCTGCCGCAAGAGATGGGGTGTGGCTCTGGAATGAGTTGCTGGCGACGACTGCGCGACTGGCAGGAGCTGGGTATCTGGCAATTCCTACATTTCGTGATGCTGGACTGGCTGGCGCGTTACGGACAAATCGACTGGTCGCGGGCTGTCGTGGACGGCAGTTCGATCCGGGCAGTTTTTGGTGGCTTGAGACCGGCCCCAATCCCACCGATCGGGCCAAGCTGGGCAGCAAGCGCCATCTGATCTGCGACGGTCGCGGGGTTCCTCTCGCCATTCAACTGACTGCAGCCAACCGAAACGACTCACAGCAAGCCTCTCACTGGTTGATGCGATCCCTGCCTTGCAAGGAAAGCGAGGGCACCCACGCTGCCGACCCGATTGTGTGTTCGGCGACCGTGGCTATGACGCGGAGTCAATCCGGGACGGTCTGCGCGACAGACGCATCATCCCTCTTCTTGCGAAGCGCAACACCGAGCACGGCAGTGGATTGGGGCGATGGCGGTGGGTGGTGGAACGGACCTTCGCTTGGCTGAACCAGTTCCGGCGGCTGCGCGTGCGTTATGAGAAACGAGCCGACATTCATGAAGCGTTCCTAGCTCTGGGTTGCATTCTGATCTGCTGGCGGTTTCTTGGACGGATAAAAACCCAGTAACGAGACTAGAAGAGTAGCCAACGACGATTCTCGATTTGCATCGAGGAAAACCCTCAGAGGGGATGTGCCAGTCGATGCGCATGTTGGTCCCCGGGTTTTGCGGTCGAATTCGTGTGGCCAGCTATGGGCTACTGCGTTAACCGGGCCTGTAACTTCAAGGCGGCTTTTCGTAGCGGAAGATTGGCATCCGCGTCTTTCCATGAATCCAGCAGCATCGCGAGCGTTTGCTGTGCCTTCTCCGTCTGTCCCCGCTCTTGATAATCGACGGCCAATTGGTAGCGAGTGGATGCCCACCGTTGTTGCGGTTCCCAGAAAGCCAGCGGCCCGAGCGGGCTCGCCAGCTTCTCATACCAAACTATCGTTTGTTCGAGATTGCCGGACAATTGGTAAGCGTGCGCAAGCGCCTCGATACCGAGACCGTTCACGGAACGACCATACCTGGGATCGGTGATGGGCATGAGTTCCACGACAGCCTTCGCTGTCTCCCCTTTTTCTGCGGCGATGGCTCCTCGCAGCAGATGCACGTAGCCTATCTGCTCACTATCGTGAGCGTCGGCTAAAGGGGTGATGAATTCTGCGAGTTTTGCCGCCTTTGCTAGAGCGCCTGCGCGGACATACTCCTGGCCGACTATAGAGCCCCACTCGACTTTAGGCCCAATGTCCTTGAGATCGGCTGCTGCAGCATCGAGTTGTTGAAGACGTGTGGGGCTGTCGCCCATGCCTTCTGCTACTACCGCCATCAAGAAGTGAATACGCGCTGCTGCAAAGACGTTATGGCCATTCTCGTCGACTTGTAATGCCTGCTGAAGACGAGCTTGCGCCCCGGAATACCTGCCGTGGTAAAGGTCGAGCAGAGCTAGAGAACGCAGCCCATCCTCACGCTTGTCAGGTCTCTCCAGAAGATCGGAAAAGACCGCGACCGCCTTCTGCTCTTCACCGTCGCCAATCAACGCCATACCGTATTCGCGGTTGACATTGCCGGCGGTCAGTTGATCCGGCTCGATCTGAAAGGCATGGGAGTACGCCTGCACAGCCGCGGCGAAATTTCCCAGCGTTGAGTATGCAGTGGCCATCTCAATCCAGGTGCGGGTATCGTCCGGCGCGATGGCAAGGATTCGTTTGTGTAGTTCAATGGCTTCCGCCGCGCGCCCGTGCGTCCGCAACAAGTTGGCATAGTCCCGGAGCATGTCCCAATCATCCGGGTAGGTGGCTAGATAGGAATGATAGAGACCATACGCTTCCTCCACATGATCGAGGTCGAGAGCTCTGTGGGTCTCGATGATCATTCTTTCGCGCTCCGTTAGTCGCGACCCAAGGGCCAGTGCCTTTTCATACTCCTTTCGCCCAAGGTCGGTCTGGTAATAGATGTAACTGCAGTACGCCCGTCCCAACGCCGCATGAGCCATGGCAAAATTAGGGTCAAGTTCGATCGCAGCTCTGTACAGGGCGACCGCATCATTGGGCCTCGTATGCACCCACCAAAGCGACGAGGCTTCCGTATATTCCTTCAACGCGGTCAACGAAGTGGTTGTGACCTGAGGCAGTGGCTGGTTGGCCTGATGGATTTCATAAAACGATTCGCCCAAATCGGCGCGCACCCGGCCGGCAATCGAGTCGAGGGCATCGAGAATATGATCCTCGCCGTAAGAGCGTTCTTTATAGGAGCGAACCGCGGCTCCAGTTTCAGGATCGATCAATTCTGTCGCCAGTTCGAATTCCTGTCCGGTCCGCGTGATGGTATTTGCAATCAATCCTCGGACATTCTCTCGAGTGCAAATTTCTCTCCCCAGCGGAACGGTGACTCGCTCAGTCCCGGACCTCCCCATACGCTTCAGCACCGATTCCAGGCGGCTTCGCGGAAATACATTCACATAGCGAGACTGGCCTATACTCACCGTGAATGCCGTCAGGAGTGCGTCATCAAAACGCGGATCCCCTGTCCGGTTTTCGAAGTCGGCAATCAAGACAGTGCCGCTGGCGCGAAGCGGAAGAGCCTGACGCCGATGGTTCAGCCACAAAGCCGCGGATGCAGCCAGCAGCGCGAGCACCACTGCTGAGAGAATCAGGAATTTCACGCGGTTGCTGTGCTTGGCAATCGGCACGAGTTGTGCAGTCAGGACTTTCGCTGACGCTTCACTCACCCCTGCCGGCTCTACTTCCATGCCCAGCCGCGATCCGTTTCCGTTCAAAATCTCTACCGGCGCCAGAAACCGGTAGCCGCGCTTGGGGACGGTCTCGAAGTACTTGGGATGGCTCGCGTCGTCCCGCAGTGCGTAGCGAATCTGGTGGATGCAGTAGTTGAGAGACTGCTCAAAATCAACATGGGTTGCTTCTCCCCAGACCGTGCGGCAGATTTCTTCCCGGGAAATGAGTTTCCCAGGTTGATCGGTCAGCATGACCAGCACGAGCGTAGGTTGAGGTTGGAGCCGGACGCGGAACCCGTTGCGAGTAAGTTCGCCGCAATCAGGATCGAACGTGAAGGGGCCAAATGTCCTTATACTGTTTTGGTTGAGACTCGTCGCTTCCATATCCAGGCACGACCAAAAACCGCGCTCAATAAGCCGATCAATGCCCACGCTCTGGCATAAGAAGAAGAAAAGGAAGGGGGAGACGCCAAAGCTTCTTCGGTCGACGATTCTACCCCGCGTCCCAAGGATTGGCAATTCGGATTTTGCCATGCCGCCGAGAATGCGAAATCAAACTAAGTGACAGATTAATCGGTATTTACATCCTCAGAAAAAACTAAGCTTCTTCTCCGGACGCCCCGCAGCGCATCCCTGCTATCGTACCTGCCCGTCGCATAGAATCGCGACCTAACATTCGCGCCGGGGAACGCACGATAAAGCATAGTCTCGCGCACATTTGGTGTGTGTCTGCTCGGTGTCTGCTGCCCGAGACCTAATTTCCGTAACGGCTTCTTACTTAAGTACCGCGCACTCTTCTTGGAAACAAGGTTCCGATTCACTGAAGGAGAAATCTCCCATGAAGCTCCGCGCCGCTTGCTTCGTAGTTGGATTCCTGTCGTTCGTTCTTTCCCTGGCCGCTCAGACGCCGAGCAGCAGCTCTGCCTCGGCCCAGGCGCCTCCGCCGCTGATCCAGTTCTCGAGCGTCGCGAGCGATGAAAGCGGCACTCCCCTCAGCGGAGTGGTGAATATCACCTTCTCGCTCTACTCCGCCCAGCAAGGCGGCGAGCCGCTCTGGACCGAGACCCAGAACGACATCCCCCTCGACCCCACCGGCCACTACTCGGTGCAACTGGGGATCACCCAGTCCAACGGCGTGCCCACGGCGCTGTTTACCACGGGCGAAGCCCACTGGCTCGGAGTTCAGATTTCCGGCCAAGCCGAACAACCGCGCGTCCTGCTGCTGAGTGTTCCCTATGCCCTGAAAGCAGGCGACGCCGCGACCATCGGCGGATTGCCGCCCTCGGCCTTTGTGATGGCGAACCCGGCTCAGGCCGCAATGGGGACAGCCGCGGCAACTTCGGCTGCGAACGCACCGGCGAGTGCGAAATCCAGCACCGTCAAAGCGAACACGATCACAGGGCAAATGGGTTTCATTCCCTACTTCTACGACACTACGGGCGATTTGAGCGACTCGAATATCTTTCAGAGCCCGTCGGGCAACATCGGCATCGGCATCGAGGACCCAGTCGCGACCCTTGACCTTTCTAGTGGGACAATCAATGCGGGCGCCTTCTACATCGGGAGGGGCCTGTTCGCCTACGCCGCCCGCGGAGGCGACGTATTCCTAGGGGGAGCGGGGGGTACGGCGGTCTTCGGCGGCGGCCTCGACACAGGCGTCGGCTCTGGGGCGCTCTCCAGCCTGTACGGCGCCGGCAAGGCCAACACCGCCGTTGGTTTCGATGCGCTCTGGCTCGATACCACGGGCAGCGGCAATAGCGCCAGCGGCGCCCAAGCCTTGTACAGTAATCTCTCGGGCGGCGCCAACACCGCTACCGGCTACCTATCGCTCTTCTCCAACACCAAGGGCAACTACAATACAGGCACCGGGAACCAAACGCTTTACAGCAATACTTCGGGCACCGAGAACACCGCCACCGGCTATCAGGCGCTACACGGGAACAAAACGGGAGAGCTGAATACCGCCAGCGGCTATGAAGCGCTTTACTCCAACAACACGGGCAGCAACAACACCGCCAGCGGCCCGCAAGCGCTCTACAGCAACACCACCGGCAGCTACAACTCGGCGTTGGGCTACCTCGCCGGGACCGACTCCACGACCCCTGCCCTCACCAACTCCACAGCCATTGGCGCCTACGCCGATGTCGCCGAAGAAAACGCCCTGGTGCTGGGCTCGATAAGCGGCACGAATGGCTGCTCGTTTCCTGCCTGCAAAAACACCATGGTCGGCATCGGCACCACCGCGCCACAGGCCACACTGGATGTCGAAGCCCCCACCGGGTTCACGCCCACCGTGAACTTCGGCAATACGTCAAATCCGGCAGCTTTCACCGTGAACGGCACTCTCAGCGTCGGCGGGCCCAGTGGAATGTCGATTGCCAGCGACGGAATCATCACCTTCGCACCCGGGCAATCGCTCGGCGGAGGCGGCGGCATCACTTCGACGGGAACTGCGAGTTATCTGCCTCTGTTCACTTCTCCCAGTTCTGTCGCGAATTCCAGCGTCTCTGAGAATGCGAATGGCAACATCGGCATCAGCACGTCTGCCGGGTACGTTCCGAATTCCACGCTTGACGTAAACGGGACGGTCAATGCGGCGACCGCATTCAATCTGGGCGGAACTCTCTTTGCCTTCGGCTCTCCCGCCTCGGGGAATTCGAATGCATTCCTCGGTTTCGCCGGAAACACGACCATGACGGGATCGCAAAATACCGCCGTCGGACTCAACTCGCTTGCCGCCAATACCACCGGCAATAACAACGTCGCCCTCGGCTTTGCGCTTTCCGGCGTCAACACCGGTAACGCCAACGTTGGCATCGGCTTTAACACCCTGAATAACGTAAGCTCAGGCGCGTTCTATTCCGCCCTGGGCTTCGATTCCGGACAGATCCTCGATAACACCAATGGCACAGGGATCGACAATACGGCCTTGGGCTCCGGTGCAGCGTTCTCTACCGGTACTCTCAACAATGCTACAGCCGTCGGCTCCAACGCAGAGGTAGCCGAGAGCAACGCCCTGGTGCTGGGCGCCGTCAATGGGGTGAACGGCGGCACCAGCGTCAATGTCGGCATCGGCACGACCACGCCGACATATCCGCTCGACGTGGCCGGGATAATCCGCTCGTCTATCGGCGGCTTCATGTTCCCCGACGGTACTACCCAGACGACGGCATACACTGGCGGTGGTGGAGGCGGAATCAACAGCGTGACCGGGACCAATGGGGTCAACGCCGTAACTAACAATGGCACCGTCACGCTGAGTGCGAATGAAGCCGTGGTTGCCTTCCAAACAGACCTCACGAATGGCATCAACACGGCGGAAACCTTCGCCACGAATGCCGCGAATACTGCCCAGACCAACGCTGAAACTTATGCCAACAGCACCTTTGTGCCGCTGGTTTCAACCGGCAACGTAACGGAGACCGTGGGTCAAACCTTGAATCAGAGCGCGACCGAACTGAATCAGAGCGCGACTGCGAGCCTCAACCTCACGTCGAACGGAACGGCACAGGTCTCGGCCAGTGGCCCGCTATCACTTTCTTCGTCCTTGATAACTCTCCGGGGACCAGTGGTCCTCGGCTCAGGGCCAAACGTCATCCAGGGACTCACCACCATCGCGGCACCGGTGCAGATTCCTGCCACCGGAACGGCCACGGCCTCTCAGGGCTATGACTCGAATCCGCTCAGCTTCACCGCGTCGTCCTACAACTCCGGCACCGGCCAGGTGAACCCGCAGTTTTTCTTACAAGCCGAACCGAGCGGAAACGGCACCGCGAACGCGTCGGGTACGCTCAATCTCCTCTTTGGCAGCGGAGGGACTCCCACGGAGACCGGGTTGTCCATTGCCAGTAACGGGATCATCTCCTTCGCGAACGGGCAAACGTTCCCCGGCGGCGGTGGTGGTGGAATCACCAGCGTGACCGGAACTAACGGCGTGAATGCCGTCACTAGCGGCGGCGCCGTCACGCTGAGTGCGAATGAAGCCGTGGTCGCGTTCCAAACCGACCTCACGAATGGCATCAATACGGCGGAAACCTTCGCCACGAATGCCGCGAATACTGCCCAGACCAACGCCGAAACTTATGCCAACAGCACGTTCATACCGCTGACCGAGTCCGGCGCATTCGCCACTCTCCTTTCGAACTCGTTCAACGGCAGCCAGAGCGTCACCGGGAACATCAGTCTTACCGGAACGCTCACTCTTCCCAACACGACATCGAGCACGGCGGGCGTGATCATTTTTGGGAAAACGCCGTTCGTGCACAACTATCCCGGCGGTCTCAACAGCTATAACACTTTTGTCGGATCTTCGGCCGGAAACATGACTATGAACACCAGTTCCGCGCTCGAAAACACGGTCGTCGGCGCCAGCTCTTTCACCGATAACACGACCGGCTACGATAACTCGGTCTTCGGCGCCTTCGCCCTCAGGCTCAACACGACGGGCTACCAAAACAACGCCTTTGGCGAAGCCACGCTCCAGTTGAATACGACGGGCTATAACAACAACGGCTTCGGCTTGAGCGCGCTCGGGGCCAACACGACGGGCAGCGGCAACTCCGGTTTCGGCAACAGCGCCCTGGCCGCCAACGAGACGGGTACCAACAACACCGCCGTCGGCAACGCGGCGCTGTATCAGCTCGGGGTGACCGGCGCAACGGGAGGAAGTTCCAACATTGCGGTCGGTTTCCTCGCCGGTGGCAATTACACCGGGACGGAAAGCAACAACATCGACATCGGCAACCAGGGGACGAAAGGCGAGTCGGGCATCATCCGCATCGGCACCCCGGGAACACACACCGCGACCTACCTCGCAGGTAACGTAGCGGCGACCGCGTACACCGATTACGCCACCGGCATAAACGTGGGCCTATCGACCTCGTGCACGTCGAACCAAGTCATGCAGTGGAACGGCTCCGCCTGGGCATGCGCAACTGTCGGCGGTAGTGGTGGCATCACCAGTGTGCAGGGAACGGCGCCGATCGCCGTTTCGACGAGTGGGGGCTCGGCCACGGTGTCGCTGAACCCTAGTGATGCGATCACCGCGGTTTCCGTCGACGGCGACTCTAGCAGTGCGGGCGCAAACGGCGTGTATGGCGACAATTCGGCCACAATGGGACAGTCAAACGGTGTGTACGGATCGACGTACAGTCCCGCAGGCACTGGAACCGTCGGCGTGAATTTTGCCGCTACCGGCCCTGCCTATGGCGTCTATGGCCAAAGTAATGCTGGAGTCGGTGTGTATGGTACGGGTCCTACCGATGGCGTGGTTGGATCTTCGTCCGGTACGGGTGTATATGGGTCAACCACCAGCGCCACGGGTTACGGAGTGCTCGGAATCAACAACAACACCGCGTCCGGGGTTTCGACCGGTGTCTTCGGCCAAACCGTAAGTACCAACGGTTACGCAGTGGTGGGGTTGAGCGGTTCTACAGACGGGGGCGTAGGCGTGTACGGCCAGACATCCAGCACCGGCAATGACGGGGCAGGGGTGACCGGGTTATTCTCTGCGACCACGGGAACAGGTGCAGGCGTCTTCGGCCAGACGAACAGCTACTACCCCGGTGCGGCCGGAGTTTTTGGCACCGCGACTAATTCGAGCGGCCCAACGTATGGGGTTGAGGGAGCAACCTCGAGCAGTGCGGGTTGGGGTGTTTACGGCCTTGGGCAAAGCCCTAGCGACTTCTACTTTTCGGAAGGTAGCGGCGTTTGGGGTGACTCGTATTCCGGGGCCGGGGTAATAGGGACCTCCGCCAATGGCGTGGCCGGTGTCTTCTCTAACGAAAGCAATACAAACCCGACGCTGAGTGTCACTAACTATGGCAGTGGCGGGACTGGGAATGTGACGAAAGCGCTCCTCTTGTCAGCCTTCGGCGGAAGTACCCGCCAAGGATGCACGATTGACGACAGCGGCACTCTGAACTGCGAAGGCACAGTCAACGCCGTAGTCCCAACCGACAACGGCGCGCACAAGGTCGCTCTTTACGCTGTCCAATCGCCGGAGAACTGGTTCGAAGATTTCGGTTCAGGGCAGCTGGTCAATGGCGCTGCCGCCGTCGCCCTCGATTCCGTTTACGCTCAGACGGTGAGCACAGATGTGGAATACCACGTCTTCCTGACTCCCCGCGGCGAGTGCGAGGGTCTGTACGTTGGCGCCACGACGGCAAGCGGCTTTGAAGTGCGCGAGCTTCATCACGGGACGTCCAACATCAAGTTTGACTATCGCATCGTCGCTCGCCGCAAAGGATACGAAGCCATCCGCTTGGCCGACAAGACGGAGCAGTTCGACAAAATAATGCAGCAGCTTCCGCGAGCTCATGAGCCCGGCCAGGGCGCGAAGCCTCGGCCTGCACTTGCGCCGCACGCTCCGATAACGCCACTGACACCGGTCGCACACCCGACACCGGTCGCGCTGAATCTCGCTCCCAGAGCTCCCCAGCAGGCGCAACCGCCTCGCATACCGCCGTCGAAAAAGCCACTTACCCCGCCGCAGTAGCGGAGCCGAGCAGAGGAAATTAGCCACTCCACCACCCACAGGCGAATCCGGGTGGAGGACAAGCCGCCACAGTAACAGAGCGCTGCCTCGACCCGGAGTTGTTCGGAGCAGGGTCAGAACAGGCGATCGGCTTCCCGCCGCCGCCGACGACGAAGCCCGCCATGCAGGCCGGGACCGCCGCCCATGTGTCGTCGCTGAAAACGTCAGATGATGCAGCGACGAACGAAAAGCATTAGAAATGCCGCTCGGTTTCGGGCCGGCTTTTCTTGTGAAAGACCGCAGTCAGGGTGCGCGAAGCGGCAGCGATTTCTTTGGGACGGTTCTTCTTGCCTGTCGAGGGTGACGGTTTTGTTAGGCGCTCTAATGCTGTACGAAGGACGGCAGTTTGGGTCGTCGGGAAAGTAGAGGAGCAGGTCGAGCCTCCAACAAACGCACGCCCCTGTGAGTCAACTGCGGCGGCGTTTGCGCTCGATCGAAAGTTTCCGCCGATGAATGAGGAGTACACAAGGCGGTCACCGTGCGGACTGATCCTGCTGACGAACCCGACCCAATCATTGTTATTAACGTTTGTTTTTGTGGAGAACGCGCCCGGCGTGACGGGAAAGGCCGGAGACGGAGTGCGACCGACGATGTAGGCGTCTCCGGAATGACCAACCGCAATACCCGTGGCGCATTCCTTATCTCGACCACCGAGATACGTGCCGTAGACAATTTTCGGTGCATCCCGCCGTGCATGTACACTGGCGACCAACAGAAACGACACGAAGAACGTCGGAAGAGTTCCACCTTTTGGCACGCAAGATATAGACCCGCGCATTTGTGTTTTTGTTCCCCTGCAACTTGAATCGCAATTCCACCGGATGCACCCGACACTCGCGGAGGTTACCACGTGCCAGTGGTTCGAATCTTTACTGGCTGACCATCGCCCACCGAGGCAAAACAGGGGGCGAAAGTCCGCGAAAAATGAGGTTGCTGGCGCACCCCTTGCAAACCACCCCGTCTAAGTCCTGCGAAACCACATATCGTGCTCCGGCTGGCACATTTGGAATCTGGAATAGCAATCGCGGTGTCATCGACACCCGCCCAGATCAGAGCTATGCGTGGAAACCACGCAAAGCTCCTCGGTACAATTTTCTATCGATGCAAAAGCACGTCTACGTCTACTCGTTTCAATCGGCGGTCGGTACATTCTGGATTCGCCCGGAACGGGACAAAAGCTGGGGTCTCTACATCGGCGGCGAGGGCATAATCGAGCTTCTTGGCTACTACGGCTCCGCTTTCGCTGCCGCCGACAGCGTTTACATGCAGACCACAGGCTGGGATGAATGGGACAGGCACAAGCGGACTGACGCCCCGCCAACCTTGCTGCTGTGGTCGAAGAAGCCTGTGAAGTGAACCAATGGGCACCGGAATCGATTTCGGGGCAGGCAAGCGGACGAATCGCCCCAGCAGTGGGAACCTCACGACAATTTTGTCGTGAGGATGCTAAGCGGTTGCGCTGGGACGCCACACCTGTACTACGATTATGTGCGATTCGAAGGAGGCAAATATGGCTAAGGCACAGGACAGTCACCATCAGCCAGATTACGATCAGCGGATCAAAGCACTCGAAGATCAGATCAAGAAATTACAGAACGAAGTCGGCGATTTGAAACACAAGTTGGAAACGCACGACCATCCGCACACTCATTGATTCAGGAGGAAACCATGAAGTTCTTGGTGCTTTGGCGTTTCGACCTCACGCGCCTCGGCGCGAAGTGACCAACGCGGTTATGCAGATGCCGGATTGTGCCAAGAAACTGGGGGACAAGCTGGAGTGCGGCTCTGTGAAGGAGTGACATAAGAGATTTCTGAGCAGCTTCGTGCTCTGGAAGCCTACACCAACGAGCTTCTGGAAAAAGTCGCCTGAATTGCCGCTTTTCGAGCGTGAGTGTGGCGACGATCCCCATTTCACTTTGACAGTCGGCCTATTTTGCTGATGCTACGAAAACTTCCGAAGTGACACCCCAGCTTGTCACTTTGGTGGTGTGGTCGGGCTTCCACCCATCGGACTGCAAGTATTCCAAAACTTCGATGGGATGGCACCCGCCCACTATGCCCGGACGGAGAAGCCACAGTCGTTGCCAGCCCCAGCAGACTGCACGGGAGAGGGGAGACGCACCGAACGTCATGCTTACCAGACAGAGCTTGCCTCCGGGAACGAGCACGCGGTGCGCCTCTGACAAGAGTTGATCGATGAAGTCGGGAGCGAGCAGATCGAATACGTAAGTGGAAACGAAGCGGTCGGCGCTTCCATCTGGCTCAGATATACGTGGGGAACCGTCAGTCTGATATACACGTGCGCGTCCTGACCACGACTTCACACGCGACAGCGCAAGCGAGACCATTGTGCTGCTGATGTCAACACCGACGTAGCGGGCGTCTGCGGGCAATTGAGCCTGCAACAGCCTCGATGCCAATGCTCCCGTTCCGCATCCGAATTCAAACACCGAATGCGCAGTGTCTAACGCAGCATACGCAATCAGTTCATTGATCGCTGGATTCTCGAAGAAACTCTGCCAATCTTGCCTAGAACCAAGGCGGTCATAAAAACGCTTCGCCTTTTCCGGCGCGAGGTAACGATTGGATGGTTCGCGAACGCTCACACGCGAATCTTACCAGCGACGGATTTCATCGCGCTCAGGCAGTGGGTCTAGCGAACTGGTTGTACAGCCAAGCGAAAATCGCTCCGGCGATAAACCCGTCCACGAATCCATACAGAGTCCCAACGATGACCTCTGCAATGCTGCGAGTCGCGTGGTAGCCGGGGTACGCGGACGCCATCGTCTGGAGGAATAGCTGACCATAATTAGCCCAGATCAAGTTCGCCAGACCCATGCCCAGCATGGCAACTCCCCAAAGGATTCCAGATGCGAGCGCCAGACCTTTTACGCTGAATTTCATGGCTTGCTCCTCTCTTCAATTGTAGGATTCCAGCGAGCCCATTCCTGATCCTAATTTTGACTGCCAATCTGCTGCGAGAGATAGTTGGCTATACCCAGTTCCTTGATTGCGTGAAGTTGTGCTTCCAGAAAGTCCGCGTGCCGCTCCTCGTCTCGAATCATGCTTTCGAACAAGGATTTCGAGCCATCGTCTTTCGCTTCGGCGCACACTTTCACAGCATCGTTGTACTGGCGCACGGCGTCGGTCTCGTCCTTCAGGTCGATTTCCAACTGTTCCTGCACTTTGCTTCCGAGTTGGGGCTTCAATCCGACCTCGATGCCGGGAACTCCGTCGAGAAAAATGATCCGCTCGATCAATCCCTCGGCGTGCCTCATCTCTTCGATAGCTCGCTTTTTAGTCAGGTCACCGAGCCGTTTGTATCCCCAGTTCTGGCACATCTCGGATTGCGTCATGTACTGCACGATAGCAGTCAACTCCGAACTGAGTGCCGCGTTTAGCTGATCGATCACCTTCTTGTCGCCCTGCATAGGTATGCCCTCCGTCCTCCTATACTGCGGTCCGGCCAAACAGGGACGCTGTGACCCAAAGCACAGAATGCTGTGTGGCTGCTATTCGAAGATGAGATCAGCGGCTTATTAGCGGCTTATCGAGGGGGGAGTGGTATGACTGCCATGCCGAAATCTCGGAAACCTCGCTCACCGAAGCCTACCTCTTCGAGCGAGATCGAGGAACGAATCCGCCGACGCGCCCACGAGTTGTACGAGCAGCGCGGAAGGGTAGACGGGCTCGCATTGGACGACTGGCTCCAAGCAGAACGCGAAGTTCTCGGAGCGCAAAAGCAAGGGACAGCCAAAAGAGCGAGTGCATCCCTGTGCTGACAGCCATCAAACTGTTACACACTGTGATCTGGGCGTTTCTGGCTGCGAGCATTCTGGCTTTGCCTGTCTTAGCCATGTTCCGTCGATTTCGCGGGGCTGCAATCCTCACTGTGATCGTTTTGCTGGAATGTGTGGTGCTGGCTGCCAATAAAGGCAGATGCCCGCTGACCGATTTGGCAGCCCGATACACGGTTGATCGACGGTACAACTTCGACATCTACTTGCCGAACTGGTTAGCCGAGCACAACAAGCTTGTTTTCGGGCTCCTCTTCGTCGCTGGCGAATTGGTTGTAGTCGGATGTTGGCTCCGGGGAAAGGTTTTCCACTTCAGTTCGACCCATTGACCGCGTATCTCATGGAGACAACGAAAGCGACCACCATCATGAAGGTGTTTGAAGCGGGTGCGCTCTATTTCGCTCTCGTGTTCGCAGTCGGCTTTGTGCTTGGAGCCATCCGCACAACATGGATCGTTCCCCGCATGGGTGCAAGAAGAGCCGAACTGATGGAAATGCCTATCATGCTTCTGGTTACCATCATCGCCGCACGGTGGGCGGTTCTGAAGTTTGCAGGGCCGCCCGTGCTGTCAGCCCGAATTGGGATGGGTTGCATCGCACTCGTCCTCATGCTCGTTGCGGAATTCGGACTCATGCTCTCGCTTCGAGGGCTGTCGATCACGCAATATCTCGCCACGCGAGACCCTGTGTCAGGGACGGTCTATTACGCTATGCTTGTGGTGTTCGCTGCAATGCCGCTGCTTGTCGTTCGCCGCTTTCAATAAATACCCGGCAATAGCCGCCATGTGCGAGCGCAGTAGGCGTCGTATGCGGCTCCGAAGTGTGAGCGCAGCAGGCGCTCTTCGGAAC
>Ga0335072_10000931_pt1 | contig 50541 bp, 38 predicted proteins | sample Lox_Sample_21_FD_206725 | JGI IMG/M metagenome (GOLD analysis project Ga0335072, IMG submission 206725) | Soil microbial communities from Loxahatchee National Wildlife Refuge, Florida, United States - Lox_Sample_2.1 | ecosystem: Environmental > Terrestrial > Soil > Wetlands | place: USA...
CGCCCGCGAGCCGGGCCAGCGCCGCCTCGCCACCGGGGTGGGGGAGGCCGCGGCGGTGCATGTGGCGGCCGAGGTCGAAGCTCTTGTCAGGCTCCCAGCGGGGGCCGCTCAACAGGCTCTCCCGCACCCGCGCCCGGAAGCGGGGGTAGCGCTCCACGAGGCGCTCCCGCACGATCTCCGTCAGGCGATCCCAGTCCAGCGGCTCCGCGAAGAGCAGGATCGAGTTGATCACCATCAGGTTGCTCGGCCTGTCCATGTGCAGCCACGCGGCGTCCGCCCGGGAGAAGCTCTGGCGTTCGCCGCCGCTCGGTCCTGCCAAATCGCCGCCACGCCCCGCCGCGCCGCCCATCGCCGCTCACCCCGCCGGCGACGGCTCGTCGTAGAGCGCCGCGAAGAAGTCCGCGTAGCGCTCGTAGACCACCGCCCGCTTGACCTTCGCCGTCGGCGTCAGCTCGTTCGCGCCCTGGCTGAGCTCGTGGTCGAGGATCCCGAAGCGCTTGACCTGCTCGATCCGCGCGAAGCGCGCGTTGGCGGCGTCGACGTCGGCCTGCAGCGCCGCCTGCACCCGCTCGTCGCGGGCCATGCTCGCGACGTGTGCCGGGATGCCCAGCTGCTCGGCCAGCTTCGGCGCCTCGTCGGGGTCGAGGGTGACCAGGCACACCAGGTAGGGGCGGCGGTCGCCGTAGACCACCGCCTCGGAGATCCAGCGCGTCTCGCGCAGCGCGTTCTCGATGTTGACCGGAGTGATGTTCTTGCCGCTGGAGGTGATGATCAGCTCCTTCCTGCGGCCCGTCAGCGTCAGGTAGCCCTCGGGCGACAGCTTGCCCGTGTCGCCCGTGTGCAGCCAGCCGTCGGTCAGGGTCTCCGCCGTCGCGTCCGGGTCGCGGTGGTAGCCGGCGAAGACGTGCGGGCCGCGCAGCAGCACCTCGCCGTCGCGGGTCACCATCACCTCGCTGCCCGGCAGCGCCCGTCCGACGGTGCCGAAGCGCGGGGCGTTGGCCGGGTTCAGGGTGGCCGTCGCGCAGCTCTCCGTCATCCCGTAGCCCTCCAGCACCAGCACCCCGCAGGCGTCGAAGAACTCCAGCAGCTCGTGGTCGATCGGGGCCGCGCCGACCAGCGCCAGCTTCAACCCCGGCCCGAACAGCTCCCGCACCTTCGCCAGGCCCAGTCTGTCAGCCACCCGCAGCCGCGCCGCCGACAGCCGGCCCGGGGTGCGCCCGGCGCGCTGCGCGCTGCGCGCCCGGCGTCCGACCTCCAGCGCCCAGGCGAACAGCAGCCGGGCGTGCGGGCCGCGGTCGGCCAGCGCGCTCACCACGCCCGTGTGCAGCTTCTCGTAGATCCGCGGCACCGCCACGAAGTGCGTCGGCTGCGCCTCTGCCACCTCTGCCATGATCCGCGCCGGGTCGCCGCTCCAGTAGACCAGCGTCCCGCCGACGTCGAGCACCACCGTCTGAGCGATCCGCGCCAGCACGTGGGCCAGCGGCAGGAACATGTAGATGACAGGCTGAACGTCGTCGAGCTCCAGCTGCCCCCGGTACATCGCCGTCGCCGCCAGGAAGTTCGCGTGCGTCAACGCACAGCCCCTCGGCGGACCCGTCGTGCCCGACGTGTAGACCAGCGTCGCCACGTCGTCGGGCTGCACCGCGCGCACCCGTCGCTCGACCTCCCCGCCGTCCACCGGCTCGCCGCGCGCGCAGACCTCCGACAGCGACAGCGCGCCGGGCGCCTCGCCTTCGATCACCACGACGTGCTCCAGCTCCGGGCAGCGCTCGCGCACCTCCGCCACCTTCGCCGCCTGCGCCGCGTCCTCGCAGAACACCAGCCGCGCCCGCGAGTGGGACAGCACGTGCAGGCACTCGGCGGGGGAGTTGGTGTGGTAGATCGGCGCGATCACCGCACCCGCGCAGAGCGCCCCGTACTCGCACAGCGTCCAGTCCGCCCGGGTCTCGCAGAGGATCGAGACGACGTCCCCGCCCTCCAGGCCCAGCCCGATCAGGCCGCGCGCGATCTCATGGCAGCGCTCGCCGAGCTCGCTGTAGGTGATGTCGCGGGGCTGGCCCGTCTCGTCAGGGTGGCCCGTCTCGCGGGGGTGGCCGGGGCGGGTGGCCTCGCCGGGCCGGCCGGCCTCGCCGGGCCGACGCAGCGCCGGCGCCTCGCCACGCTCGGACGCCGAGAGGATCATGCGTCCGAGCGTGGTCGCCCCGGTGATGCGCTCCGCGACCGGGGCGAGTGGGGCGCTCGTGGCCACCGTCGCCACCTCTACCTCACTTGCACTTCGACGAGCTCGACTTGGACACCGGCGAGCCCGTGTAGTAGGTGAAGCTCGATTTCACCGTGAACTTGCCCTTCGTGCACTGGCCGGCCGTGACGAACGCCTGCTTGCCCGAGCCGACGGTTTTCACTGTGACCTTGAATTCGGTGATCACGATGTTCAGGCCCCCCGACGAAAGCGCCGGCACTGGCGTCGTCAGCTTGTTCCCCGAGACAGCGCCTTCCAGCGGCAGCGGAGTGCCCACCGGGCCCGTCGGCACCAGCATGAACAGCAGCTTGCCCTTGCCCACGTATACCGTCGCGTTCTCCGGGATCGTCGGGTACACCGGCGCCCCGTTGGCCACCGCCGTGCCCGAGCCGATCCTGCTCTTCGCCGGGCACGCCGCGCCCTTGGTCGCGACCAGTTCGGTGGGGCTCGCCGTGCACTGCTTCACCGCCGTGCTCTTGAAGTTGAAGCGCGTGCTCTTCGGGAACGTCACCGTCAGCACCTTCAGAGCCTGCGGCTGCCCGTTGGGAGCGCCGGGGTCGGAGGAGGCGATGTTCACCTTGAATCCGGTCGGCGCGCCCGCCTTGGTCGCCGTCAGCGCGATGTTCGAGCTCTGTTTGAACTGGGAGCTCGCAAAAGCCACTCCGGCGCCGGCCAGCGCCGTTATCGCAACCAGTGCGCCCGTGATATGCAGCAGCTTCTTCATCGCCCTGTCTCCTTATTCCGTCAGTGTCATTTCAACTCTGCTGAGGCGACTCTAGGCTTGGCGCCGCCGCCGCCCATCGGGACACTCTGCTGTTTGGATCTCCGTACTTGTCTGCACTTCGTCGGCCACCAGGCCCGCGGGCCGAGCGCCTCCACGGCCGCCGGCAGCAGCACCGGGCGCACCAGGAAGGCGTCGAGCGCCACGGCAACCGCCACGCCGACTCCGACCTCGCGGATCGCGATCAGCGAGCTCGCCGCGAAGGGGACCAGCGCCGCGATCATCAGCAGTCCCGTCCCGGTGCTCGCCGCGGCCGTCTCGCGCAGAGCTTTGTCCAGCGCGGCATCGACGTCGGAGCCGTTCACGAGCTCCTCGCGCGTGCGCGTCAGCAGCACCGTCAGATAGACCAACGACACGCCGAAGACGATCGCGAAGATCCCCACCACCGACATCGGGTTCAGGTAGCCCGGCCCGCCCAGCGGCGGGTTGGCGCCACTGAACAGCAGGCTCAGCACGCCGAACGTCGCCGCCGCCGTGAGCAGGTTGAAGAGGACCGCAACCACCGGCAGGCCGACCGCCCGCAGCGCGATCCCCAGCGTCAGGGCGACGGCCACCGCCAGCGCCAGGATCACCCACGGCAGGCTGGCGTTGGTCGCGCTCGCGTAGTTCTCGAGGTTGCCCGCCGGGCCGCCCAGCGCCACCTCCAGGTGGTTGGCCAGCGCGAACCGCCGCGCCTGCGCTTCCAAACGTTCGCCCAGGCGCGCCGTGCGCGGGTCGCTGGCCGGGTAACGGGAGATCACCACGATCTGGCCCGCCGTCCCGCCGCGGGCGACGTTGACCGCGAAGCTCGCTTCGTTGCTCGCCGACGCCGGCGCCCCTTCGATCGCCGCCAGCAGGAAGTAGCCGGAGTTGAACAGACCGGGCGAGGCCTTTTTCAGTTCTTCCAGTTCTCGCGGCGAGGGCAGCTGACCGCTGAACTTCGCCACCGCCGCCTGCATCACGCCGAGGCCGCTCACCAGCTGGCCCGTCGGGCTCACCCCGCCGGCGAGGCCGCTCTGCAGCTCACCGGTTCCCTTTTCCAGCGCGCCGAGGCCGGTTTCCAGTTCGCCCGCCCCGTCGCGCAGCCGCGTCAGGCCGGCCGTCAGCTCGCCGCCGCCGCTGGACAGCCGGCCGATCCCGCTCGCCAGCTGGGCGTTGCCGGCGTGCAGCTTCGCCAGGCCCGCCTCCAGCTTTTCCGAGCCGCTGCTGAGCTGGCCCAGGGCGCTGGCCAGGAAGGTGTCACGGGTAGCCGCGCTGGACGCCAGGCTGGCCGCGCTCGAGGCGTTCGGCGCCGCGCTGTTCAGGCCGCCCGACACCGCCCCCGTCGATTCGCTGGCCCGCCGCAGCGCCGCCACGGCTTCGGCGTAGTGGGGATCGGCCTTGACCGCCGGCCCCGCGCCTTCCAGCGCCGCCAGCGCGCTCGCGACATCGCCCGTCGCGCTCTGCGCCTGGCCCTGCAGCGCGCCGACCGCGCTGTTGGTGTCCGCCGTCAGCGTCTGCAGCTGCTTCATCGACGGCGTCGCCGCCGCCGCCGGCGCGTGCACCGAGCTCAGGCCGCTCGCCAGCTCCACCGAGCCCGCCAGGGCCTGGGTCGCGCCGGTCTTCAGGGCATGCGCGCCGGCGAGCGCTTCGCCGAGCCCTTTGCCGAGCGCCGCCGAGCCCGCCTGCGCCTTGGCCAGACCCGTGTGCAGCTCGGCGGCGCCGCTGTGGGCCGCGCCGGAGCCGCTGTGCAGCTTGCCCGCGCCGGTGGTCGCTTCCACGAGGCCGCCCTGCAGCTTCTTCGCGCCCGAGCCCGCTTCGCCGAGGCCGTTCGCCAGGCGGTCGAGGTCCTTTTTGCCGCCGTGCAGCAGCTTGCTCGATTCCTGCAGCGACTTCGGCAGCCTGCCCAGGGGCTTGGTCTGGGCGCTCAGCGCGCCCGGACCGGCGACCGAGGCGACGGCCGGGTCGTGGGAGATCCGGGTCTGCAGCTTTTCCAGGCGTTCCAGCGTCGGCGCCGTCGTGATCGGCCCCGACGGGCTCGCCACGATCAGGTTGTACGGGGTCGGCCAGCCCGGGCCCATCACCCGCGCGACCTCTTCGTAGGCCACCCGCGCCGAGTTGCCCGACGGCAGTTCGCTCGCGCCCGGCGGGCCCGTTTTCAGCGACAGCGCCGGCACCGCCAGCGCCAGCAGCGCCGCCGTCGCCACCGCGCCCGCCGCCACCGCGTTGTGGCGCACCCAGGCGCCCGCCCCGACCAGGCGATCCCAGTCGCGCACCAGGCCCGCCGGTGCACGCCGGCCGACGGCCACGTCGCGGCCAAGCAGCACCAGGGCCGCCGGCATCACCACGACCGCCGCCCCGACGGCCAGCGCCGAGCACAGCAGCACCCCGATGCCCAGGGAGGTGAGGATCGTCGTCGGCGCGATCGCGCTCGCCAGCAGCAGCGCCAGGATCAGGCCCGTGCCGGCGAACAGCACCGCCCGGCCCGTGCCCGCCACCGCCGCGCTCGCCGAGGCCGCCGCCTCGCGCAGTTGTGCGGCGTCGCCGCGCGCTCCCCGGCCGTCGATCGCCGTCGGCGCCTCGGGGGCGGCTGCCGATGCGGGGGTTGCCGCCGGCGCGGGGGAGGCCGCCGCGGCCATGCGCTGCAGCTCCTCCCGGTGGAAGCGGTCGAGGATCAGCAGCGAGTAGCCCACGCCGAGCGCCAGGCCCGTCATCGAGGCCAGGCCGACGGCGAGGGGGTCGGTCGCGATCGCCTTGCCCAGCAGCGTCATCAGGCCGAAGCCGGCCAGCACCGTCGCCTCGCCGACGACCGCCACCAGCAGCGCCGCCAGCGGCGCCCGCAGGCCGATCAGCAGCAGCACGAACAGGATCGCCACCGCGATCAGCTCCGCCCGGCGGGTCTGCGACAGCGTCGTTTCCTTCAGCGCCCGGTCGATCGACGCCTGGCCGGTGACGCTCGCTCGCACCGGAGAGGCGATCTGGCGCCGCACGAGCGCTTCGATCTGCGGCTGGTCGTAGTCGACGACGTCCTTTTCCGGGCGGTCCACCGAGACCACGATCATCGCCGCCGTCCTCGACGGGCGCAGGCCCTGCGCCGCCGCGCCCGTGTCCCACGCCGAGAGCACCCGGGTGTGCGGCCGGCGCGCAAGCGCCCGTACCAGCGCCGGTCCCTGGCTTTCCAGCTTCGCCACCTCGCCGGGCGTGCTCTGCAGCAGGATCGGGACCAGCTCGCTCGGGCCGAAGCGCGCCTCGTAGAGGTGCGCCGCGCGCGAGGACTCGCTGCCCGGGACGATCACGATCGAGGGGGAGAGCGAGTGGTCGACGCCGAGGCCGATCGCGGCCAGCGCGACGGCGACCACCGTTGCGACGATCAGCGCCGCCAGCGGCCTGCGGATCGAAAGAGAGGCCAGTCGCAACATCCCAAAGCGACCGTACGCCGGGTCGGTTCCGGGGCCATCGGGAGAGGCTCCCTGTTCGTCTCAGTAGTTACCTGCGATCGGAAGACGTGACGCCCGAGGCCCGACGCCCCAGGCCGTGCCCGTGCCGACCGACGTCGCCCGCGGCACGCACCGTGCGGGCGCCGCCGCCCGGCTCAGCCGCCCTCGACGCGCCGCTTGAGCTCGCCGGGGCGGCCGTTGATGAAGACCGCGCGCGTGGCATCCTGCACCGGGCCGCGGATGATCAGGCCGAGCACGCGACCGGGGTCGGCGTCGAGGCGGTAGGTCGCCCGGGTGCGCCCCTCGCCAAGGTCCTCCAGCTCCCAGGCGCCCTCCACCGACCTCATGTCGCCCTGCTCCTGGATCCAGGACAGGCGCGTCGGTCCCTCGTAGTGGAAGCGAACCCGCGCCTTGACGCGCCTGACCTTGATGTCGTTCTCGGTCTCCACCAGCGTCGCCCGGCCCTCGGCGTCGTGCTCGAGCGCGGTCATCGCGTCCAGGCCGCCCTGCCACAGGGGCGCGCCGAGGACGTCGCGCACGACCGCCCACACCTCCGCCAGAGGCGCCTCGATCTCGACGCTGGCGCTGCCTGAGATGTGTGCCATCGAGCCTCCGATGTTAGGGGAGGGTCGATGCAAGCCGAGTTCGTGCGTTCCGCTACGATCCGGACAACGAAATGAGGGTGCTCGTTCTAGGCGCGGGTGGAGTCGGAACGGCGTTTGCGGCGATTGCGCAGCGCCGGCCCGCGTTCGAGCGGGTGGTGCTCGCCGACGTCTCCGCCCAGCGCGCGCACGACGCCGTCGCCCGCCTCGGCGAAGCCGATCGCTTCGGGGCCGAGCAGGTCGACGCCTCCGACCGCGAAGCCGTCGTGGAGCTGATCCGCCGGGTGCAGCCCGACGCTGTGCTCAACGCCTGCGACCCCCGGCTCAACGAGCCGATCTTCGCGGCCGCCTTCGCCGCTCGCGTCACCTACCTCGACATGGCGATGACGCTCTCCCACCCGCACCCCCAGCGCCCATATGAGCTGCCCGGGACGATGCTCGGCGATCTCCAGCTGGCCCAGAGCGAGCAATGGCAGCGGGCCGGGCTGCTGGCGCTCGTCGGGATCGGCGTCGAGCCCGGTCTCTCCGACGTCTTCGCCCGCTACGCCGCCGAGGAGCTCTTCTCGGAGATACAGGAGATCGGCATCCGCGACGGCGCCGACCTCGTCGTCGAGGGCTACGATTTCGCGCCGACCTTCTCGATCTGGACGACGATCGAGGAGTGCCTGAACCCGCCGCTGATCTGGGAGCGCGCCCGCGGCTTCTACACGACCGCCCCGTTCTCCGAGCCCGAGCTCTTCCAGTTCCCCGAGGGCATCGGCGCCGTGGAGTGCGTCAACGTCGAGCACGAGGAGGTCGTGCTGATCCCGCGCTGGGTCGACTGCGAGCGGGTCACCTTCAAGTACGGGCTGGGCCGCGAGTTCATCGAAGTGCTGCGCACCCTGCACAAGCTCGGCCTCGACTCCACCGAGCCCGTCCAGGTCAACGGGGCCAGGGTCGCCCCGCGCGACGTCGTCGCGGCCACCCTGCCCAATCCCGCGACGCTCGGCGAGCGCATGACAGGGCGCACCTGCGCCGGCACCTACGTCACCGGCACCGGCCGCGACGGGCAGCCGCGGCGCACCTACCTCTACCATGTCGTCGACAACGAGCACACCGTGCGCGAGTACGGGAGCCAGGCCGTCGTCTGGCAGACCGCCGTCAACCCCGTCGTCGCGCTGGAGCTGCTCGCCGACGGCAGCTGGAGCGGCGCCGGCGTGCTCGGGCCCGAGGCATTCCCGCCGGCGCCGTTCCTGGAGCGCTTGGCCGCGCTGGGGGCGCCGCACGGGCAGGTCGAGATGGGGTAGGCGCGGCAACTGACTGGCGCACGGCGGTAGGCGCAGCAAGGGACCGCGCGCGGCGTCCCTGTCGCGCGCGGCCCCTCTGCCCCCAGGGCAGCTTCGTGTAGCGCTCAGAACTCCACGCGCTCGGGCACGGGCCCGGTCGGCAGCGGCTGCTCGAGCAGGCCGGGCGGCGCCGTTTCGGTCTTGCGCGCGAAGAACTCTTTGAAGAAGGGCCGCGACACGAACATGACGACGCCGCCGAGCAGCATGCCGCCGATGCCCATCCACAGTGGCAGCGTGATCCCGAGGATCGGCTTGGAGGAGACGTTTTCGGCGTTGGCGTAATAGAACGCCGCCTTCACCCCGATCCCGAACAGCATCAGCCCGCCGAGCAGCGGACCGAGGCCGAGCATGAGGAAGTTGCGCGCGCTTTCCAGCAGGTCGTGGCGGTAGTACCAGCCACAGGCGACGCCGGTGAAGCCGTAGTAGAAGCAGATCGGGAAGCCGATCGCGGTCAGCGAGTCTTCCAGCACGCTTTCGGAGAGCAGCAACAGGGCGATCGTGATCGCGACCGAGAGCAGGCCGAAGCCGAGCGTCGAGACGGTTGGCGTCAGGTAGCGTTTGTGCACCCGCGCCAGCAGCGCGGTGACGGCTTTCCAGTGAGCCATCGAGAGCGTGGTGCGCGCGGTCGGCAGGATCGTCGTCTGCGTCGAGGCCGACGCCGAGGTGAGCACCGCGATGATCAGCAGCTTGTCCAGGCCGCTCCCCAGCACCCCGCCGCCGAGCGCGTTGAGGATGTCGGCCTGGTTTTCTTTGGTCGTCAGGAAGCCGGTCCCGTGGAATGACTGGGCGGCCGCCGTGACGACGACGTAGATCAGGACGAGCAGGATTGTCGAGACCACCGCGGCCTTGCCCGGTCCCTCGGCGGGGTCCTCTGACTCCTCGTTGACCGTCACCCCGGAGTCCCACCCCCAGTAGATGAAGACCGCCAGCAGCAGCGCCACGACGAGGTCGCCGAAGCTCATCGCGAACGGGTTGATCCACGAGAGCGAGGGCTTGATCGAGCCGCTCGGGGGATGGCTGCCGTAGACCTTGACGAACGCCACCACGGCAAACAGACCGAGGATAAAGACCTCGGCGCTGAGCAGGAGCTGCTGGATGCGCGCGGAGAGCTCGATGCCGCGATAGCAGATCCAGGTCATCAGCCCGATCCAGACGATCGCGCCGATGATGATCGCCGCTTTGGATTCCCCCAGTTCGCTGAAGCCGAAGAGCTTGAAGGTGTAGATCGCCGCGATGTCCGCCAGCGAGGCCATCACGATCACGTCGGAGAGGAAGATCGCCCACCCGTTCATCCAGCCCGTCATCGGGCCGAACGCGCGCGTCACCCAGGCGAACGTGGTGCCCGCATCGGGGTCGGCGCGGTTGAAGTATTTGTAGGCCGCCGCGACCAGCAGCATCGGGACGAACGCCACGAGCATCACCGCCGGCGCGTGCACCCCGACGCCCTTCACGGCGACGATGAAGCCGAGCGTCGCCGCAAGCGAATACGCCGGCGCGGTCGAGGCGACCCCGATGACGATGTTCGAGAGGTAGCCGATCGCGTTCTTCTTCAGGCCCTTGTCCATCACCCCCGAGGAGGGGAGGGGGGCATCTTCTGCGCCGGCGCCGATCGTTGCCATCGTGGCAGACGTTACGACCAGATCTGTCAAGGTACAAGTGGCGCGATCCCCAAAGATCGGTGGGTCTCCTGGACGTTTCGTACAACTCTCAGGCGATCAATTGAACCAGCAGCCGATTGATGCGTGTGTTGTACCGCCCTACGATTGGACTCAATGGCTACCGACGAGCTCCTCGGAAATACGAGCGCCGCGCGCGGCGGCGACCTGCAGGAGCTCGCCCGTCGGCATCTGTGGATGCACTTCACGCGGATGGGCGCCTACGAGGACCACGAGATCCCGGTGATCGTGCGCGGGGAGGGCTGCTACGTCTACGACGAGCACGGCAGGCGCTATCTCGACGGCCTCTCGGCGCTGTTCTGCGTCAACGTCGGCCACGGTCGCAGCGAGCTCGGCGAGGCCGGCGCCCGCCAGTCGGCGGAGCTCGGCTTCTACACCAACTGGAGCTACGCCCACCCGCGCTCGATCGAGCTCGCCGCCCGCATCGCGGCGCTGGCCCCGGGAAACCTGGAACGGGTCTTCTTCACCTCGGGGGGCTCGGAGGCGGTGGAGACGGCGTGGAAGCTCGCCAAGGCCTACCACGCGGCGCGCGGGGAACGCGGCCGCTTCAAGCTGATCTCGCGCCAGCTCGCCTACCACGGGACCTCGATGGGAGCGCTTACGGCCACGGGCCTGCCGCCGCTGCGCTCGCCGTTCGAGCCGCTCACCCCCGGCGGCCACCACGTGCCCAACACGAACTCCTACCGCTGGAAAGAGGACCGCGACCCGCTGTGGGCCGCCGACGCGATCGAGGAGGCGATCGTCTTCGAGGGTCCCGAGACCGTCGCCGCGGTGATCCTCGAGCCGGTGCAGAACAGCGGCGGCTGCTTCGTGCCCCAGGACGGCTACTTCCAGCGGGTGCGCGAGATCTGCGACCGCCACGGCGTCCTGCTGATCTCAGACGAGGTCATCTGCTCCTGGGGCCGGCTGGGGCACTGGTTCGGCTGCGAGCGCTACGGCTACCAGCCGGACATGATCACGACCGCCAAGGGCATCACGTCGGCCTACGCCCCGATGGGCGCGGTCATCGCCGGCGACCACATCGCCGAGCCCTTCCTGCACGGCACGGCCTCCTTCAATCACGGCTTCACCTTCGGCGGGCACCCCGTCAGCTCGGCGGTGGCGCTCGCCAACATCGACATCATGGAGCGCGAGGATCTCTGCGCCCACGTCCGTGAGCAGGAGCCCGCGTTCCGGGCCATGCTCGAGGGGCTGCGCGACCTGCCGATCGTCGGCGACGTCCGCGGGGCGGGCTACTTCCAGGCCGTCGAGCTCGTCAGGGACAGGGAGACCAAGGCTACCTTCGACGCCCAGGAGTCCGAGGAGCTGCTGCGCGGCTTCCTCTCCGGCGCGCTCTACCGGCATGGGCTGATCTGCCGCACCGACGACCGCGGCGAGCCCGTCATCCAGCTCTCCCCGCCGCTGATCGCCGGCCCGGAGCAGTTCGCCGAGATCGAGGCCGTCCTGCGGCCCGTCCTGACCGAGGCCTGCGAGCGGGTCGCGAGGCGGTGAGGGGCGTGCCGGGCGAGCGGCGAGGATCGAGGGCCGGGCGGTGAGGGGCGTGCCGGGCGAGCGGCGAGGATCGGGGGCGCGGCGGTGCTGACGCTCCAGGGGCTCGTCGACGAGCTCGGCCTGACGCTGGTCAGCGGCGAGGACGCCGCCGGCCGGCACGTGCGCTGGGTGCACAGCACCGAGCTGCTCGACCCCACCCCGTGGCTGCGCGGCGGCGAGCTGCTGCTCAGCACGGGCCTGCAGCTGGACACCGCCGAGAGCCAGCGCGAGCTCGTCCAGCGCCTCGCCGAGCACAAGATCGGCGGGCTCGGGCTCGGCACGGGCTTCGCCCACAAGCGGCTCCCGGCGGCGCTGGTGGCGCAGGCCAGGGAGTCCTCGTTCCCGCTCTTCGAGGTCCCCTACGAGCTGCCCTTCATCGCGATCACCGAGCGGGTCTTCGCCCAGCTGCTCGACGAACGCTACGAAATCCTGCAGCGCAGCATGGCCGGCGACGTGCTCGCCGACGCCCTCACCGGACGCCTCTACCCCGAGGAGCTGCAGAGCCGGCTGCGGCCGTTCGGCATCCGCGACCAGGCGGCGGTGCTCGCCTTCACGCCGCCCGACCCGACCGCGGCGGCGCCGCTCGTGGAAAGCATCCTCGCCCAGGAGCAGCTCGCCGGCAGCCTCGTCGCGATCCGCGCTGGCCTGCTCTGTGTCGTCGTCGACGGCGGCGCGGAGAACGGCGCCGCCGGTCGCGCCGCGATCGACCCAATCGCCCTCGCGCGGCGCATCCGCGACGAGCTGGCGAGCCGCGTGGGGGATGTGCGTGCCAGTGCCAGCCGCGTCGCGCCGATCCACTCCCTGCGGCTCAGCTTCCACGAGGCGCGCTGCGCCCTGGAGGCCGTCCGCCTGCAGAACGGCAGCGGCTCGCCCGAGGTCATCGCCTCATACGAGGACCTCGGCGCCTTCCAGCTGCTGCTCTCGCTGCAGGACGACGACGCCCTGCTCTCCTACTGCCGCAGCGTCCTCGGTCCGGTGGAGGCGGGGGAGGGGGAGTACGGCGACGAGCTGCTGCGCTCGCTGGACGTCTTCATCGAGCACAACGGCCACTGGGAGAAGGCGGCGAGCGCGCTCTACTGCCACCGCCACACCCTGCGCTACCGGATCCGCCGCGTCGAGCAGCTCACCGGACGCGACTTCTCCCACGCCCGTGACCGCATCGAGTTCTGGCTGGCCCTGCGGGGCAGGGAACTGGCCAGATGATCGTCGGGGTCCCCAGCGAGATCAAGCTCGACGAGTACCGCGTGGCGATCACCCCGGCCGGGGTGCGGGAGCTGGTGGGGCGCGGGCACGAGGTGCTCGTCCAGGCCGGCGCCGGGCTCGGCAGCGCGCTCCCCGACGAGCTCTTCGTGGCGCAGGGGGCGCGCATCGCGACCGACGCCCGCGAAATCTTCGCCGCGGCCGAGCTCGTGCTGAAGGTCAAGGAGCCTCAGCCCGGCGAGGTGGCGCTGCTGCGCGAGGGGCAGACCCTCTTCACCTACCTGCATCTCGCGGCGGCCCCGGAGCTGACGCGCGGCCTGCAGGCGTCGGGGGCGACCTGCATCGCGTATGAGACCGTCGAGGACGAGCGCGGGCGCCTGCCGCTGCTGGCGCCGATGAGCGAGGTCGCCGGCAAGCTGGCGACCCAGGCCGGGGCGTTCATGTTGGAGAAGCCGCTCGGCGGCCGCGGCATCCTGCTGGGGGGAGTTCCAGGGGTCGCGGCCGCCACGGTGCTCGTCATCGGCGGGGGCGTCGTCGGGATGAACGCGGCGTTCGTCGCGATCGGGATGCAGGCCGACGTCTTCGTCTTCGACCGCTCCCTCGACCGCCTGCGGGAGCTCGAAGTGGCCTTCGGCGGGCGCGCCTCGACGGTGTACTCCTCGACGCTCGCCATCGAGGAGATGCTGCCCGCCGCGGACCTCGTGATCGGCGCCGTCCTCGTCCACGGGGGACGGGCGCCGCACGTCGTCACCCGCGAGCAGCTGGGCCTGATGCGCCGCCACGCCGTGCTGGTGGACGTCTCGATCGACCAGGGTGGGTGCTTCGAGACCTCGCACCCCACGACCCACTCCGATCCGACGTTCGAGGTCGACGGCGTCACCCACTACTGCGTCGCCAACATGCCCGGCGCCGTCCCCATCACCTCGACCTATGCGTTGACGAACGCCACCCTGCCCTACGTCCTGGCGCTCGCCGAGCACGGCGTCCAGGAGGCGATGGAGCGTGACCCCGGGCTGCGCCTGGGACTCAACGTGCAGGACGGCCAGATCACCCACCCCGCCGTCGCCGAGGCGCTCGGCGCGCCGGCGTGAGCGATGCCGGGGAGGCGCGGACGGATGCGGGGGAGGGGCGGACGGATGCAGGGGAGGCGCGGATGTGAAGTTGTCTTTCGGCGAGGTGTGCGCGCGCGTACGTGCGCGCACGCGCGCGGGCGCGCGCACACCTCGAAAAAATGGATAGGAGGAGACTCCCGATGGCCATCTCGCTCGGAACCCTGAGCAACTTCGTAGACGGCGAGCAGACCCCCTCCGAGGGAGAGCCCGAAGCGATCCTCAACCCCGCCACCGGCGAGGAGCTGGCGCGGGCGCAGAACTCGACCGGCCTGGACGTCGACCGCGCCGTGCGCGCCGCCCGCGCGGCCTTCCCGGCGTGGTCGCAGACGACGCCCGCCCGGCGCGCCCAGGCGCTGCTGGCGCTGGCCGACGCCGTCGAGGGGCACGGCGATGAGCTCGCCCGGCTGGAGGCGCTCAACGCCGGCAAGCCGATCGCGGCCGTCGGCGGCGACGAGATCCCCGTCATCGCCGACAACCTGCGCTTCTTCGCCGGCGCCGCCCGCTGCCTGGAGGGACGGGCGGCGGGGGAGTACATGGAGGGCTACACCTCCTTCACCCGACGCGAAGCCGTGGGCGTCATCGGGCAGATCACGCCGTGGAACTACCCGTTGATGATGGCCGTCTGGAAGATCGCCCCGGCGCTGGCGGCGGGCAACACGATCGTGCTCAAGCCCGCCGAGACGACCCCGATCACGACGCTCCGCCTGGCCGAGCTGGCGTCGGAGATCCTGCCGCGCGGCGTGCTCAACGTGGTCACGGGCCGCGGCGAGCCCACCGGCGAGGCGCTGATCTCGCACCCCGACGTCGACATGGTCGCGCTGACGGGCTCCGTGGAGACCGGCAAGCACGTCGCCCGCACCGCCGCCGAGACCCTCAAGCGCGTCCACCTCGAGCTCGGCGGCAAGGCGCCCGTGCTCGTCTTCGACGACGTCGCCCTCGAGAGCGCCCTGGAGACGATCGCCGCCACCGGCTACTACAACGCAGGCCAGGACTGCACCGCCGCCACCCGCGTGCTCGCCGGCGACGGGGTCTACGACGACGTCGTCAACGGTCTCGCCGAGCAGGCCCGGGGCCTGGTCATCGGGGACACCCTCGACGCCGCCACGACGCTCGGCCCATTGAACTCGGCCCGCCAGCGGGAGCGCGTGGAGGGTTTCATCGAGCGCCGGCCCGAGCATGCCGAGGTCGTCACCGGCGGTGCGGCCCCCCAGCGCGAGGGCTTCTACCTGGAGCCCACGGTGATCGCAGGAGCCCAGCAGGAGGACGAGCTGATCCAGCGGGAGATCTTCGGGCCCGTCATCACCGTCCAGCGTTTCTCCGACGAGCCCCAGGCGATCGCCTGGGCCAACGCCACCCGCTACGGCCTCGCCTCCTCGGTGTGGACTCGCGACGTCGGCCGCGCCCTGCGCGTCTCCAGGGCGCTGCGCTTCGGCTGCGTCTGGATCAACGACCACATCCCGCTCGTCTCCGAGATGCCCCATGGGGGGCTCAAGGAGTCAGGCTACGGCAAGGACCTCAGCGTGTACTCCCTCGAGGACTACACCGTCGTCAAGCACGTCATGGCGAACATCCAATAGGTCCTACGCAGTTCCGGCCGGCGCATGCGCCGGCCGGCCGGGCCGCGCATGCGCGGCCCGGGGAACGGCCGCATGCGGCCGTTCCCTCAAGATCGATCCCCGGCCGGCTGGACCTCGCGCGCGAGCACCTGCAGGAAGACCTCTGTCAGCCGCGGGTCGAATTGGCTGCCCGCGCAGCGCCGCAGCTCGGCCCGCGCCGCCGCCGGGTCCAGCGGCGTGCGATAGCTGCGCGCGCTCGTCATCGCCTCGTAGGCGTCGCAGATCGCGATCGCCCGCGCCGCCAGCGGAATCTGCTCGCCGGCGAGGCCGTCCGGGTAGCCGGCGCCGTCGAAGCGCTCGTGTGTGCAGCGCACGATCGCCGCCACCGGGCCGCCACTGGGCGCGGCCGCGATGATCCGCTCGCCGATCGCCGCGTGGCGCTGCACGAACGCCCGCTCCTGCTCGTCCAGCGGCGCCGGCTTGTCGAGAATCGCTTCCGGGATCGCCGCCTTGCCGATGTCGTGCAGCTCGGCCGCCGCCACCAGGTTGCGCAGCTCCAGTCCACCCATGCCCAGCTCGCGGCCCAGCAGCCCCGCCAGCCGGGCGACCTCCTGGACATGCGTATCCAGGCCCGGGTCGCGTTCGCGCAGCAGCCCCAGCAGCACGTCCCGCCACTCCGGATGCGAGGGCTCGCTCATCACCTCCTTCTGTGCGTACAGCCGCCGGTCGGCGATCCGCAGCGCCGCCGTCGGCTCCCGCGCCTCGACGCCCAGCAGGACCTCGCCGTAGCACGCCCCGATCGTGAACCGCTCGCCGCTCTGCAGCAGCGCGCCCGCCAGGTCCGCCGCGAGCTCCTGCGGCTCGTCGCCGAGATCCTGAGGCGTACGCGCGAGATCCGGCGGCTCGCCCCCGAGACCCCGGCGCTCGCCCGCGAGATCCAGCAGCGCGCAGAACTCGTCCCCCCCGAGGCGGTACGCGCGCCCCCTTCCCGCCGCGCGCTCGGCCAGCCGTCCGCCGAGACGGGCCAGCAGGGCGTCGCCCGCCGGATGCCCGAAGGTGTCGTTGTAGCGCTTGAATCCGTTCAGGTCGAACAGCAGCAGCAGCTTCGGCTGCTCCGCGCTGGCCTCCGCCGTGGCCCGCTCCAGGTCCCGCAGCAGCGCCCGTCTGTTGCCGAGCCCGGTCAGGGCGTCGCGCTCGGCCAGCTCGCCGCTCGCCGCCAGCAGGCGCAGGTTCTCGCCGCCGGTCGCCAGCAGGCGCGCCAGCACCACCACCAGCGTCGCCACCGCCAGCCACGTGCCGGCGCCCGCGATGCCGCGCACGCTCCCGTAGGCGAGCACGCCGATCGCGACCAGCCCGCACGCGATCGGCGCCGCCATGATCGCCGCCAGCGAGTGGCGCTCGTTGATCGTCCTGCGCTCCGGCTGCCACGCCGCGAACGCCAGCAGCGCCACCGACAGCAGCCACAGCGAATCCAGCGCCGTGCCCGCCACGTAGCCGCCGTGCGCTTCGCGGTAGATGTACGCCGCGTCCGCGCCCGCCATCACCAGAAAGCCGAGCGCGATCGTCAGGAACGTCCGGTACACCCGCCAGCCGCCCAACGCCAGCATCGTCACCACCAGGCCCGCCAGCAGCGTGTCCAGCAGCGGGTAGGACACGTCGAGCGCAGTCCTCACGCCGCCGCCCGCGGCCGACAGGAAGCCCGGCGTCGCCAGCGCCGTCGCGCCCAGCGCCGCCACCGCCACCCCGCCGATCACGCCGTCCAGCCACATGCTCAGGTGGAAGTCCCGCACCTGGCGCCGGCCGAGCAGCACGATCGCCACGTACGCCCCCACGTAGAAGCACAGGTAGAGCGCCTCCTGTGCCGTCGGCGCAAACGATTCCCCGATCGACGACAGGACTTCGCCCGCCGCGTCGCAGCTCAGCCCGACCCCCAGGCACAGCCACGCCGGGCGCGCCTCCGGCCGCGCGATCGCCCGCGTCAGACACAGCGCCGCGCAGCCCACCGTCACCGCGTCGTACACCCACGTGTCGAAGGCTTCCGCCGTCGCCTCTCCGCCGAACCCGGTGACGGCGTGCGCGAAATGCGCCGCGATCGCCGCCGCCACCGCGCCGAGCGCCACCCGAATCCCGTGCGGCGCATCGAGATGGGGCAGCCGCCATCGGTAACGAGCGCTCATCAGTTTGATATCGGCGCCTCGCGCCGACTGTTTGAGGTCTACGAGCGCCCCCTCAGCACGACCCGCGCCCCCCGGTCCGGCGGATAGGTCACGAACCGCCGCCGCGGACGCTCCGGGCGGGCGTCGGGGACCTCCAGGGCGCAGCGGGAGAAGACGCGCTGGACGATGATCTTCATCTCGAACGTCGCGAACGCCGCCCCGATGCAGCGGCGCACGCCGCCGCCGAAGGGAATCCAGGTGTACGTGTCCGGCGCGTCCTCCATGAACCGCTCCGGGCGGAACGCCTCGGGATCCGGGTAGAGCCTGGGGTCGCTGTGGGTGAGGATCATCGAGCACGTCAGCAGCGCCCCCGCCGGCGCCGTGTAGCCGCCCACCTCGAACGGCTCGATCACGCGCCGCGCCGCCAGGGGGACCACGGGGCGGGCGCGCAGGCTCTCCTTGATGACGCACTCCACGTACTCCTCCTCGCCCTCCGCCACCGCCTCCCGCAGGCGGGTGTGGACGGCGGGCGTGCGCAGCGTGCGCTCCAGCAGCCAGGCCAGGCCCGACGCCGTCGTCTCGTGGCCGGCCAGCAGCAGCGTGATCAGCTGGTCGCGCAGCTCCTCGTCGCTCATCGCCCGGCCCTCCTCGTCGCGGGCCTGCAGCAGCATCGAGAGGATGTCAGGCCGCTGTGTCAGGTTGGGGTCCTCGCGCTTGCGCTCGATCTCCTCGAAGAGCATCTCGTCGACCCGCTCCCGCAGCGCCGCGAAACGCCGCCACGGGCTGCGCGCCCCGAGGTCGTACTGCAAAAACGGCCACAGCAGCGCCGGCGAGTTGAGCAGCTTCGGCAGCAGCCGCTCCAGCTCCGCCCGGCGGGCCTCGTCGTCGACGCCCAGGACCGCCCGCAGGATCACCCGCAGCGTGATCGCCTGCATAGACGTGTGCGCCGCGAACGGCTCGTCCACTCGCCAGCGGTCGATCTCCTCGTCGGCGATCTCCGAGATCAGCTCGCCGTACACCGCCATCCGCTCGCCATGGAACGGCGGCAGCATCAGCTTGCGGCGGTTCAGGTGCCGCCCGCCGTCGAGCAGCAGCACCGACTCCGGCCCCGCCACCGGCTCCATCACCACGTTGCCCTCGCCCGCCCGCAGCCGGTCCGGGTCGCCCGTGAACACCCGCTTGATCTCCGCCGGGTCCGCCACCACCACCACGAAGCCGATCGGCCACATCCGCAGCGAAAACACCTCCCCGAAGCGACGCCGGCTGCGCTCCAGCAGGTCGTGCTCCGCCGCCAGCCAGTACGGGCCGAGGATGTGGCGGGGGATGCGAGGACCGGGCGGGGCGTTCGTCGTCTCCGTCGGCAGCGGGATCCGCCGGCGGCGGGGCAGGGTGTCCCAGCGCGAGGCGCGGGGGGTCGTCGCGGCGGGCGGTGCTCCTGCGATCGAGCTCATCTGAGCCTCCTCAGTCGGACGACTCCCCATGCCGTCCGCGGTGCCGGGAAACGGAATGCCCGAAGAACAGACCTGATGTTATACCCGCTGCCCCAGCACCTGGAAGATCGACGTGAAGCCCGTCCGGAAGCCGTTGCGGGCCGCCCGCAGGTACAGGCGCCAGACCCGCACCCGCTCGCCGCCCGCCAGCTCTTCCGCGCGCGCCTGGTTGGCGTCCAGGCGCTCGATCCAATGGGTCAGGGTCTGCGCGTAGTCCTCCCGCAGGCCCTCCACGTGCAGCGGCTCGATCCCCGCCCGCTCCAGCGCCAGCGTCACCCGCGACACATGCAGCGGCGCCGCGTCGGGGAACACGTAGCGCTCGGAGAACGGGCCCGCCTCGGGGTCGCCGTGGCGCAGCCGCGCGATGCCGTGGTTGAGCAGGCGCCCGCCCGGCTCCAGCAGGCCCGCCAGCTGGCGCGCGTAGAGGTCGATCTGGCTCGCCCCGACGTGCTCCACCATGCCGATGCTCGCGATCGCCTCGTAGCGCTCGCCCTCCGCCCCCAGGTCCCGGTAGTCCGCCAGGCGGATCTCGACGCGGTCCGAGAGGCCCGCCTGCGCCACCCGGCGGCGCGCCTCCTCCGCCTGGGCGGGGGAGAGGGTGATGCCGACCGCCCTCACCCCGTGGCGCCGGGCCGCGTGGATCACGAAGCTGCCCCAGCCGCAGCCCACGTCGAGCACCCGCTCGCCCTCCCGCAACGCCAGCTTGCGGCAGATCAGCTCCCGCTTGGCCTCCTGCGCCTCCTCCAGGGTGAGCGGCGGCCGCGTCGGCAGCGCGGCGGTGCCCCACGACTGCTCCAGCGAGTCCAGCTCGCGCGTGAACAGCGCGCAGCTGTACGTCATCGACTCGTCCAGGAACAGCGCGAAGAACTCGTTGGAGACGTCGTAGTGGTGGCGCACGGCGCGCGCGTCGCGCTCGCGGCTGTGGCGGCGGCCGCGCGGGCGCAGCTCGCTCGCCGGGACCCGCGGCGGCAGCATCGGGCCGGCCGCCCGCAGCGCCGCCAGCATCAGCCGCGCCCGCGTCGCCCCGTCGATCGGCGGCGCCCGGAACGTGTCGAGCAGCCCGATCACCAGGTCCAGGTCGTCGGCCTCCAGCACCCCCGCCGCATAGGCCCGGCCAAGGCCCAGCTGGCCGGGGGCGCGCAGCAGGTGCCCCACCGCCGCCGGCGATCTCGCCGTGAAGACCGGCCCCCCGGGCTCGGTCGGAGCCAGTGACGTGCCGTCCCAGAAGCGCAGCTCGAACGGCCGGCTCGGCAGCGCCTTCTCCAGTTCGCGCCGCAGCGGGCCGCTGTCGCGGAGGCTCATCGTCGGGGTCGGGCGCAGTCGGGGGCGGGGGCGTTCATCGTCGGGCGGAGCGGCGGTCGGGGGCGCTCATCGCCTCGACAGGCTACGCGGCGCGCTGGTACTTTGCGGCTAACCCGCGCGTGACCCGCGGGTCCGCACGTCTTGCCGCCGGCCCACCGGCCACCATCCTGTATACACCCCACAGCCTCCCCCTCAGCCAACACCCGCGTCCACCCCACGCTCCCCGGGTCACCCCAAGCAACATGCCCGATACCCAGCTGCTCGCAGCGCCAAACGCGCAGCCGCCCGACGCGGTTCACGCCCAGCCGGGCGCCGACGACGTCAAACCGCGCGCCGACGACGTCCAGCCCGTCGCGAACGAGACCCGCGACCGCATCATCACCGCCATCGTCACCATCGCCCCGATCGCCGCCCTGGGCTTCGTCGGCTGGCAGATGTGGGACGGGCTGCTGCACCGCTCCGACCTCATCGTCTTCGCCATCCTCTACCTCCTCACCGGCCTCGGCATCACCGTCGGCTTTCACCGGCTCTTCACCCACCGCAGCTTCAAGACCTCCCCGGCAGTGCGCGCCGTCTTCGCCGTCCTCGGCTCCGCCGCCATCGAGGGGCCCGTCATCTCCTGGGTCGCCGACCACCGCAAGCACCACGCCTTCTCCGACCGCCAGGGCGACCCCCACAGCCCCCACGTCGACCACGGCGTCGGCTGGCGCGGCGCCCTGCGCGGGCTCGCCCACGCCCACGTCGGCTGGCTCTTCATCCACACCCAGCGCGGCTCCCGCGAGCGCTACGCCCCCGATCTCCTCGCCGACCCCGTCGTCGCCTTCGTCGACCGCACCTTCCTCGTCTGGGCCATCGGCGGGCTCGCCGCGGCGTTTGGGCTGGGCTACGCGATCGGCGGCACCTGGCGCGCCGGACTCACCGGGCTCTTGTGGGGCGGGGCCGTCAGGATGCTCGTCCTGCACCACATGACCTACTCCATCAACTCCCTCTGCCACTTCTTCGGCCGCCGCGACTACGCCACCGAGGACCACTCCCGCAATGTCCTCTGGCTCGCCCTGCCCACCTTCGGCGAGGCCTGGCACAACAACCATCACGCCTTCCCGACCTCCGCCAGCCACGGCCTCGGCTGGCGCCAGCCAGACGTCTCCGCCCTGGTCATCCGCGGGCTGGAGAAGGTCGGGCTCGTCTGGGACGTCGTCACCGTGCCCGACGAGCGCCGAGCGCGCAAGCGGGCCGTCGCCGCCTGAGCGCCGCAGCGCCTGAGCGCCGCAGCTCCGGTCCGCGCACGGCCCGTCGTACGCTTAGCGCGTGCCGCCGCAGCCAATCCCCACCGTGCGCGAGATCATCGCCAGCCGGACCGGGGAGGAGCTCGCCCTCAACGATCGGTATCTGAATCCCCAGATCGGGCGCATCCTGCGCACCCTCGGGTTCGACAAGACCTGGGTCGGGGGCGAGGGCGCTCACCTGATCGACTCCGACGGCCACCGCTACCTCGACCTCTTCGGCGGCTACGGCGTCTTCGCCCTCGGGCGCAACCACCCCGAGGTCATCGCCGCCCTGGAGGAGGTCATGGCCGCCCGCACCGGCAACCTGCCCCAGCTCGGCGTCACCCTGCTCAGTGGGGTCCTCGCCGAGCAGCTGCTCGCCCGCGTCGGTGCGCGGGATTCCAAGAATCTCGGTGCCATGGTGCCCGCCAACACCGGCACCGAGGCCGTCGAGGCCGCCATCAAGATCGCCCGCGCCGCCACCGGGCGACCGCGGATCCTGTATGCCGAGCACGCCTTCCACGGGCTCACCCTCGGCTCGCTCTCGCTGAACGGCGACGAGATCTTCCGCGACGGCTTCGGGCCGCTGCTGCCCGGCTGTCAGGCCGTGCCCTTCGGCGACATCGACGCCCTGCAGCGGGAGCTGGAACGCGGCGACGTCGCCGCGTTCGTCGTCGAGCCCGTCCAGGGCAAGGGCGTCAATCTCCCGCCCCCCGACTACCTCGCCGGCGCCCAGGAGCGCTGCCGCGCCGCGGGAGCGTTGTTCGTCTGCGACGAGGTCCAGACCGGGCTCGGGCGCACCGGCCGCTTCCTCGCGCTGGAGCACTGGTGTCTCGAGCCGGACATGGTCTGTCTCTCCAAGGCCCTCTCCGGCGGGCTCGTCCCCATCGGAGCCGTCCTCGTCTCCCGCGCCGCCTTCGATCGCGTCTTCGACGGCATGGAGCGTGCCGTCCGCCACGGCTCGACCTTCGGCGGCAACGACCTCGCCGCCGCCGCCGGCCTCGCGACGCTGCGGGTGCTCGAACGCGAGGGGCTCGTCGAGCGGGCCGAGCGCATGGGGGAGCTGCTGCTCTCGCTCACTCTCCCGTTGAAGGAGGAGCACCCCGTCGTCCGCGACGTCCGCGGGCTCGGGCTGATGTGGGGGATCGAATTCGGGCCTCCCGAGGGACGCGGCGGACGGGCGCTGTGGAACGCCGTCGAGCGCGGCCAGCCCGGGCTCTTCTCCCAGCTCGTCACCGTCCCCCTCTTCCACGAGCACCGCATCTTCTGCCAGGTCGCCGGCCACCGCATGAACGTCATCAAGGCCCTCCCGGCGCTCGTCGTCGAGGAGTCCGAGATACGGCGCTTCGCGGCGGCGCTGGAGGAGGTCGTCGCGCGGGCCGAACGGATGCCCTCGGCGCTGACCCGCTTCGGGGTGCGGGTCGCGCGGCAGGCGGTGGCTGGACACGGCCGCTGAGACTGGCGCCTGAGACGGCGCCATCTGTGGCGCTAATATATGGCTATGGCGAGTGAGACGGCAACGATTCGTGTCGCCCGGGACACCCGCGACCGCCTGGCCGAGCAGGCCCGCGAACAGGGCGTCTCCCTGGCCGCCCTGCTCGCCGAAATCGCCCACCAACGAGAGCGCGAGCTGCTCTGGGAGTCGGAGCGAAAGGCCCGAGAGCTCGATGCGCAGGATCCCACCGCCGTCGAGGAGATCCGGCTCTGGGAGGCCACCCTCGAAGATGGCATCGACTGAGCCGCGCCGAGGCGAGGTGTGGCTGGTCTCGCTGGGAGCCGCCCGACCCGGCGAGCCCGGCAAGAATCGTCCCGCCGTCGTCATCTCCGCCGACCGGCTCAGCGCCCGGCTGCCCCACGACCTGATCGTGGTCGTTCCCCTCTCCAGCTCTCTGTCTCCCTCCGGCCTGCGGCCGGAGGTGATCACCGGCGAGGGGGTCCTGCGCCCCAGCCGCGCCGTCTGCGGCGCCATCCGCGGCATCGCCCGCTCGCGTCTGCTGCGGCGACTCGGAGAGCTGCCGCCAGTCAAGCTCGCCGCGATCGACCACGCGCTCATGGTCGTCCTCAACCTGCCCGGCCCGCGCTCCCCGGCACGCAGCGAAGCCTGAGCCGCGCCTCGCGCCAAAACAGAAACCGGGCACGTCACCCGGCCACCGTCCACCCGCCGCTACCCTGTCGAGCCGTGCTCCAGCCCCGCAACGACATCCGCAACGTCGCCATCGTCGCCCACGTCGACCACGGCAAGACCACGCTCGTGGACGCCATGCTGTGGCAGTCGGGCGCCTTCCGCGAGGGCCAGGACGTCGCCGATCGCGTCATGGACTCCATGGACCTCGAGCGCGAGAAGGGCATCACGATCCTCGCCAAGAACACCTCCCTGCACTACCGGGACGTCAAGCTCAACATCATCGACACCCCCGGCCACGCCGACTTCGGCGGCGAGGTCGAGCGCGGGCTGACAATGGTCGACGGCGTCCTCCTGCTGGTGGACGCCTCCGAGGGGCCGCTGCCGCAAACCCGCTTCGTCCTGCGCAAGGCCCTGGAGGCCCGGCTGCCCGTGATCCTCGTCATCAACAAGGTCGACCGCTCCGACGCCCGCGTCGGGGAGGTCATCGACGCGGTCTACGAGCTCTTCCTCGACCTCGACGCCGACGAGGAGCAGATCGAGTTCCCCATCGTCTACTGCAACGCCAAGGCCGGGCGCGCCGCGCTGGAGTACGACGAGTCAGCCGACGGGCCCGAGCGGATCGCCTCGCCCAACCTCGAGCCGCTGCTCGACCTCCTGCTCGAGCGCATCCCCGCCCCGATGCACGACCCCGAGCATCCCCTGCAGGCGCTCGTCACCAACCTCGACGCCTCCCCCTACGTCGGGCGGTTGGCGCTCTGCCGCGTCCGCCACGGCCACATCCGCCGCGGCCAGCAGATCGCCTGGTGCCGTGCCGACGGCTCCATCCAGCGCGCCCAGGTCTCCGAGCTCTACGTCACCGAGGCCCTGGAGCGCGTCGACGCCGCCGAGGCCGGGCCCGGCGAGATCATCGCCATCGCCGGCATCGCCGAGGTCACCATCGGCGAGACCCTCGCCGACCCCGACGACCCCCGGCCGCTGCCCGTCATCACCGTCGACGAGCCCTCCCTCTCCATCACCATCGGCATCAACACCTCCCCGCTGGCAGGCAGGAACGGCGCCACCAAGCTCACCGCGCGGCAGATCCGCCAGCGCCTGGACCAGGAGCTGGTCGGGAACGTCTCCCTGCGCGTCGTCGACACCGAGCGGCCGGAAACCTGGGAGGTCCAGGGCAGGGGGGAGCTGCAGCTCGCCATCCTCGTCGAGATGATGCGCCGCGAGGGCTACGAGCTCACCGTCGGCCAGCCCCGGGTCCTGGAGCGCCAGATCGACGGCAAACGCCACGAGCCCGTCGAGCGGCTCTCGATCGACGTCCCCGAGGACTACGTCGGCGTCGTCACCCAGATGCTCGCCCTGCGCAAAGGCCGCATGGAGCACATGACCAACCACGGCACCGGCTGGGTGCGCATGGAGTACCTCGTCCCCGCCAGGGGGCTCATCGGCTTCCGCACCGAGTTCATCACCGAGACCCGCGGCACCGGCATCATGCACCACGTCTTCGACCGCTGGGAGCGCTGGGCCGGCGAGCTCTCCACCCGCACCAACGGGGTGTTGATCGCCGATCGCCGGGGGTCCACCGTGCAGTACTCGCTGATGAGCCTCCAGGATCGTGGGACGCTGTTCGTCGGGCCCGGCGAGGAGGTCTACGAGGGGATGATCGTCGGCGAGAACGCCCGCGCCGGCGACATCGACGTCAACCCCGTCAAGGAGAAGCATTTGACCAACATGCGCTCCTCCACCGCCGACGTCCTCGAGCGGCTCGTGCCCCACCGCCAGCTCTCCCTGGAGGAGGCCATGGAGTTCGTCGGCGCCGACGAGTGCGTCGAGGTCACGCCGGAAAGCGTCCGCCTGCGCAAGGTCGAGCTCGGCAAGACCGAGCGCCTCAAGGCCGCCCGGCTGGCCCGCAAGTAGGCCTCGACCGGGTGGGGGCGATGTTGTTTTTTGGCGAGGTGTGCGCGCGTGCGCGGCGGGTATACAAGGACTGAGTGTTAACTGCCGCCGCGCGCGAGCGAGGCGGCAGGCAAGGGGCACCGTGTCATCGCTGGGCGCCGCTAGCATGGGCCGCCGACCATGGCCAGTGCCATCGCAGCCAGCCAGCTCCACAAGCGCTACGGCGAGATCCACGCCGTGCGCGGCATCGACCTCGCCATCGACACCGGCGAGACCGTCGCCCTGCTCGGCCCCAACGGCGCCGGGAAGTCCACGACGATCGACATGATCCTCGGGCTCGCCGACCCCGACGGCGGGACCATCTCGGTGTTCGACGGGGCGCCCACGGCGGCGATCGACGCCGGCTATGTCGGGGCGATGCTGCAGAGCGGCGCCCTCATCCGCGACCTCTCCGTGCGGGAGCTCGTCGCCATGGTCGCCTCGCTCTACCCCGAGCCGCTCGCCGTCGACGACGCCCTCGACCTCACGGGTTTGAGCGAGGTCGCCGAACAGCGCACCCAGAAGCTCTCCGGCGGCCAGTCCCAGCGGGTGCGCTTCGCCGTCGCCCTCGTCAGCAACCCCCGGCTGCTGATCCTCGACGAGCCCACCGTCGCCATGGACGTCGAGGGCCGGCGCTCCTTCTGGAGCACCATGCGCGAGCTCGCCGCCCGCGGCAAGACCATCCTCTTCGCCACCCACTACCTCGAGGAGGCCGACGCCTACGCCGACCGCGTCATCCTCATGGCCCACGGCAGCCTCGTCGCCGACGGGCCCCCGACCGAGATCCGGGCGATGGTCGGCACCCGCACCATCCGCGCCACCCTCCCCGACGCCGACCTCGACCGGCTCGCCGCCCTGCCCGGCGTCAGCGGCGCCGAGCGCCGCGGCGAGGCCGTCGTGCTGAGCTGCGCCGACTCCGACGCCGCCATCCGCGCCCTGCTCGCCGCCGAGCCCGAGGCGCGCGACATCGAGATCGCCGCCGCCGGGCTCGAGCAGGCGTTCCTGCAGTTGACCTCGGCTGCATGAACGCACTCGCCTACACCCGCTACGAGCTGCTGCGCACCTTCCGCAACCGCCGCTTCCTGCTGCTCTCCCTGGGGTTCCCCGTCGTGCTCTACTTCTCCGTCGCCGGCTCCAACCGCCACGCCCACGTCGAGGGTCTCTCGTTCCCCCTCTACTACATGATCGGCATGGCCAGCTTCGGCACCATGGGCGCCATGATGTCAAGCGGCGCCCGCATCTCCGCCGAGCGCGCCGTCGGCTGGAACCGCCAGCTGCGCATCAGCCCGCTCTCCACGCGCGCCTACTTCCGCGCCAAGGTCCTGACCGCCTACCTCACCGCGCTGCTCAGCCTGGTCGTGCTCTACCTCTGCGGCTCCTCGCTCGGCGTCAACCTCGCCGGCGAGGATTGGCTGAAGATGACCGCGCTCATGCTCGTCGGCCTCATCCCCTTCGCCGCGCTGGGCATCCTCATCGGCCACCTCCTCACCCCCGACTCGATCGGGCCCGCCATGGGCGGCGGCATCTCGCTGCTCGCCCTGCTCGGCGGCGCCTGGTTTCCGCTGCACGCCGGGACCCTGCGCGACATCGCCGAATACATCCCCTCCTACTGGCTCGTCCAGGCCAGCCACGTCGCCGTCGGCGGGCACCCCTGGGGGACACAGGCCTGGGCCGTGCTGGTCGCCTGGACGCTCGTCCTCAGCTGGCTCGCGCGGCGTGCGTATCGCAACGACACCGGGCGGGTGTAGCCCTCCGTGCTACGGCTCGGGATGGCTCTCGTCTAGGGTGTCGCCGATGACCCACCCAACCAGAGCTTCTTCCCTGCGCGCGCTATGCGCGGCGCTTGCCCTGCTCGTCCTCGCCGGCACCACCGCGGCGCCCGCGCCGGCGAGCACCGCCGTCCACTTCCAGCCGGAGAGCTACGCCGCGCTGCTCGTCCAGGTCCACAAGGGCGAAGTCCACGCCGTCGTGCTTCACCCCAGCGGCCCCAAGGCCCACGTCGTGCTCGCCGACGGCGCCCACTTCACCGTCGCCTATCCGGTGAGCGAATCGACCAAGCTCGGCGCCGAAGTCCGCGCCCACGGCGGGACCTTCGCGATCTCGACCGTCAAGCACAAAAGTGGGACCGTCCACCACAAACTGCGCTACATCGCCGGCGGGATCCTGATCGTCGTGATCCTCGTCGTCCTCGCCGTCCTGCTCGTCGGCCGCCGCCGCGCCATCGCCGAGGACGAGGAGCCCCGGCCCGGCGGCGACGCCGCCTCCGCCCGGTAGGCGCCAGGCGGCGCCATCGCCGTACGGCCGGGGTCGTCCGGCGCGGGCCGCGGCGGTCCAGCGCCAGGGCGACCGCGCACGGTTGCCGGCCCAGGTTGGCGACCGCGCGCCGTTGCCGACCCAGGTTGGCGTTACCGTCCGGGGGGTGAGCCGCACCCATGCCCACCCGCACGCCGGGCACGCCCACGCCGGGCACATCCACGGGCCGCCCGCCTCGCGGCGGCGGCTCGCGCTCGCACTCGGTCTGATCCTCGGCTTCATGGCGGTCGAGGTCGCCGCCGGGATCCTCTCCCACTCGCTGGCCCTGATCTCCGACGCAGCCCACATGCTCACCGACGCCGCCGCCCTCGGGCTGTCGATCGTCGCGCTCGCCCTGGCCGCCCGCCCCGCGCGGGGGGCGATGACCTACGGCTTCCAGCGCGTCGAGGTCCTCGCCGCCCAGGCCAACGGGATCACCCTGCTCGTCCTCGCCGCCCTGATCGTCTACTCCGCCATCGGGCGGCTCGTCTCCCCGCCGACGGTCTCCGCCTGGACCATGGTCGTCGTCGCCCTCGTCGGGATCGCCGTCAACGGCGCCGCCACCTTCGCCCTGTCCGGGGCCGGGCGCGAGGCGCACATGAGCGTCGAGGGCTCCTTCCAGCACATCCTCACCGACCTCTTCGCCTTCATCGGCACCGCCGTCGCGGGCGCCGTGATCCTGCTCACCGGGTTCCAGCGCGCCGACCCGATCGCCTCGCTGCTCGTCGCCGCGCTGATGCTGCGCTCGGCGCTGGGGCTGCTGCGCGACTCCGGGCGTGTCTTCCTCGAGGCCGCCCCGCGCGACCTCGACCCCCAGGAGGTCGGGCGCGCCCTCGCCGCCCAGCCGGGGGTCGTCGAGGTGCACGACCTCCACCTGTGGGAGCTCGGCGCCGGCTTTCCCGCGCTCTCCGCCCATGTCCTCGTCGCGCGCGACGCCGACTGCCACGCGGTCCGGCGCGAGCTGGAGGCGCTGCTGCGCGAGCGCTTCGCCGTCGACCACACGACGCTGCAGGTCGACCACGAGGGCGGGCAGCTGCTCGAGCTCGAGCTGCCCCGCGAGAGTCGCCGGTAGGGCCGTCGGGGGCGTGGGGCCGGTCGGGAGCGGCTCTCGGTCTGGGTCTCCCCCGAGCGCCGAATGGGCGTCAGCCCAGCGCCCAAAGCAGGATATGTACCGGGATCAGGGCGTAGCTCTCGGCGAAGTCCAGCGTGTCTTGGGTCGCCAGGACGACCGGCCGGCCCGGGTGGGCACGAACGACCCCCGTCGCGGTGCGCCGATCGATGTGTCGGCGGTACTTGACCTCCACCACATCCCGCGTCCTGCGCGGCCCCGCGACGAAGTCCGTCTCACGGTCGCCCGCCGTTCGCCATGCGTGCAAATGGTCGGGCGACACAAACGACTCGATTAGCCGCTGTGATCGCTCGTAGCGGCGATAGAGGGCGAGGCCGACGGCGTTCTCGACCAGTGCCGCCGCGTCGGGGCTCAGGCCAGGCGCGAGCTCGAGCGCGATCGTGTGCAGCAGGGGGTCGGCGAAGAAGACCTTCTTCTCGTTGGACAGGCTGTTCGTTTCGGAGTCCGCCCGCCAGAAATAGAGGATGAACAGAAAGTAGCCCCCCGCCAGCAGCTCTATGTAGTCGCGCAGGGTGTGATGGCTGGTCGTGCCCCCCCGACGCCCCAGCGGCACGTCCAGCTCGCGCGCCAGCTTGCTCCAATCGGTATTCGAGCCCAGCGACCGCAGCACCCGCTCCAGGAGCGCGTGCGCCGCGGGGATGCTCGCGCCGCGCCGCTGGATCTCCTTGATGAGCGAGTCGTACAGCACTCGCCTCACGCGCTCCGACGGCTCGATCCCACCGGTCGCCGCCTCGGCGACCGCCGCCGGCAATCCGCCGAATCTGAGGTACAGCGACAGGGCGTCCCTCAGCGCCCGATCGTGCAGACGAGCCTCATGGATCGCCGCCTCGCCATCGGGCGTACGGAGCTCCCCGACCGTCAGGCCCGGGGAGGGCGGCAGCGAGCTGTGCACCGCGTGCGCGAAGGATGCGAACGTCTGCGGCAGGATCAGATGATCGACGCCCGCCCCGCGCCTGCCCGGGAGTCGCTCGGCGGCTCCACTCTGCAGGTCGATCGCCGAGGAGCCCGTGCACAGCACCACGTCGTCGCCGATCGTGCCGTCGTCCCAGCACGCCTTCACCGCCGTCTGCCAGCGCGGGACGCCGGTGACCTCGTCCAGCAGCACCAGGCTGGGTCCGGCGTGGCGCGCGAGCGCCTTCGCGCGCACGACGGCGTCGGCGAGCGCCGCGTGCTGCTCTCCCTCGATCAGGTCGAGCGTGAGATAGACGACGGCGCGCGGAGGGTATCCCTCGGCCAACGCGCGCTCCACCAGCAGCTTCAGATCGGTGCTCTTGCCGACCTGGCGCGGACCGCGCAGGACATGAATGCCCGCCCTCCTCAGCTCGATCGCGTCGACCGGCCGCGCCGGCAGGCGCATCGGCTGGGCCGCGAGCCGCGTCAGCTGACGGTCGCGCACCCGCCAGCTCGGGTCGCCCCACCAGGGGTTCTGGGCGATTATTTGGTCGTTGGAGAGAGGCATATGGTTAGCATTTGGATGAAGACTTCCAAAGATACCATGCTAACTTGGAGATATAGATCCAAAGAAGCATTCAATCACCTCTACAAGAACAAGACTTAGTCTTATAATAGGTTTCCTCGGCCAACACTTCGAATGCCGGGATCGGGCTCGCCGCCCTCTTCCCCACAGATCTCCCACGTCGGAGACCACGAGCCTCCAACAGCGCTCGCTATACGCCGGCCCGCTCCCGCTCCCGCTCGCGGGCGTCGGCGACGCGCAGCGCCTCCGGCGTGCGCTCGGCGGTCACCGAGCGGCCCTCGATGTTCAGCCTTGGCAGGACGCGGTCCAGGCGCGCCGGCAGCCACCACGTGCGCTCCCCGACGACGCTCAGCACCGCCGGCAGCAGCAGGCAGCGCACGACGACGGCGTCGAGGAAGACCGCGCTGGCCAGCGCCAGGCCGAACTCCTCGATGACGCGGCTTTCGCCGAGCATGAAGGACATGAACACGCAGACCATGATCGCCGCCGCCGCCGTCACCACCCGGCCGGTCAGCGCCAGGCCTTCGCCGACGGCGCGGCGGTGATCGCGGGTGCGCGCCCACTGCTCGTGCATCCGCGAGACCAGGAACACCTCGTAGTCCATCGACAGGCCGAAGACGATCGCGAACAGCATCACCGGGATGAACGACTCGATCGGCCCCGGCGCCACTCCCAGGATCCCCTGCACCCAGCTCCACTGGAAGACCACCACGATCACCCCCAGCGAGGCCCCGATGCTGAGCAGGTTCATGAACGCCGCCTGCAGCGGGATCACGAGCGAGCGGAACACCAGCAGCAGGAGCAGCGCCGAGACCAGCACGACGACGCCGATGAACAGCGGCAGCTTGTGCGCCAGCGTCGTCGCGAAGTCCACCGCCCCCGCCGTCACCCCCCCGACGTAGGCCACGATGCCGGTGCGCGCCGCGACCGGCGGGATCACGTCTTCGCGCAGGTGCGACACCAGCTGGCTCGTGGCGTAGGCCTGCGGCGAGGTCGTGGGGTAGACCGAGATCGTCGCCACTTCGCCCGTCGGGTTCAGCCTTGCCGGCGTCACCGAGGCCACGTCGGGGGTGTGCGCCAGCGTCCTGCTCAGCTGCCCCAGGGCCGCAGCGTCGTCGCGATGGGGGAGACGGACCACGATCTGCAGGGGACCGTTGTAACCCTGGCCGAAGCCCTCGGCGAGCAGCTCGTAGGCGCGGTAGGTCGTCGTCGAGGTCGGGTCGTTGCCGGCGTCGCTGGAGTCCAGCCGCAGCGCCATCGCCGGCGCCGCGATCACCAGCATCAGCACCGTCGATCCCAATGCGATCGGGCGCGCGTGGTGCTGGACGAAGACGCTCCAGCGCAGCCACACCCGGCCCGCGTGGGGGGCGCGGGGGTCGCCGTGCGGCGTGTGGGGGCCAGCGTCGGGCGTCTCGGGGCCGCTTCCGGCGGGTGCCGCCGCGCTCGCCGCCGCCAGTGCCGCGGCGGCCGCCCGCTCCCGGCGCCGCGCCCGGCGTCCGGGGCGCGCCAGCCGCGGTCCGGCCAGCGTCAGCATCGCCGGCAGCAGCGTCAGCGAGGCGAGCATCACCAGCAGCACCCCGATCGAGGCCGAGATCGCGACCCCGTAGAGGAATTCGACGCCGAGCAGCATCATCCCGAGCAGCGCGACCACGACCGTCGTCCCGGCGAACAGCACCGCCCGCCCGGCGGTGTCCATCGCCTGGACCACCGCGGCGCGGACGTCGCCGTGGGTCGAGCCCGGGCCCATGTAGGCCTCGCGGAAGCGGGTGAGGATGAACAGGGAGTAGTCGATCCCGACGCCCAGTCCGATCATCGCGGCGAGCTCCGAGGAGAAGTCGGGGGTGTCCACGACGTGGGTGAACAGCGCGATCAGCCCCAGGCCGGTGCCGAGGCCGACGAGGGCCGTCGCGATCGGCAGGCCCATCGCCAGCAGCGAGCCGAAGGTGATCAGCAGCACCACGATCGCCGCCATCAGGCCGACCGCGGTCGGCAGGCCGAAGCCTTCCTGCTCGGTGCCCTCGATCGCCTGGCCTCCGAGCTCGATCTGCAGGCCCCTCCGGCGTGCCGCGGCGGCGACCGCGACGACGCGCTTGGCGGCGCTGTTGGGCAGGAGGTTGGCTTTCTCGTCGAAGACGACCGTCGCGAAGGCGATCCGCCGGTTCGCCGAGATCGCCCTCCCGGTCGCCGGTCCGGCGTACGGGCTGATCACTCCCGACACGTGCGGCAGGCGCGCGACGCGCGCGAACAGGGCGCCCATCTCCGCCCGCACCGACGGTTCGAGCACCGTGCCGCGGCTCACCCGGAAGACGATCTGGTCGCGGTCGCCGGCCTGGGCGGGGAAGCTCCGCTGCAACAGATCCGAGGCCCGCTGCGCGTCGGAGTTGGGCAGCGTGAAGTTGTTCGAGTATTCCGTGCCCGCCGAGCGAGCCAGGGCGTTGACGGCGACGATCAAGGCGACCCAGCCGAGGATCACGTAGAGGCGATGGGTGGTCGACCAGCGGGCGAGCTTGAGCATCGGGCGATTGCAAACGCGGGAGACCGGGTAGGAAAGGAGTTGCCGGTGTCTCCCGGAGGGGCGAGGCTGACCTACAGGGTAGCGAGGGCCGCGAGCGCTGCCCGGCGGTCGAGATGTCGGCGTTCCGCTACATCCGCCCTTGTCGGAAGGTGGATGTCGGCGTTTGGCTACATTCGGGTGTCCCCGGTGGTCGATGTCGCTGTTTGGCTACATTAATGCGTGGCGAGCGGTTGATGTCGCCGTTTGGCTACAATCTGTCTCTCGGGGATCGCTTTGTATTGGATCGACGACATCGATCGGCGGGCACCGGCATGATCCTGCGGGACGCCGACGAGCTCGTCGAGGCCATGCGCGCCCGGCGTCGAGAGCTTGGCCTGACCCAGGAAGAGCTCGCCAATCTCGCCGGCATCCACCGGACCCAGGTCGTCCTTTACGAGAAGGGCGAGAGGACCTTCAGGGTCGACGTCGCGCTGCGGCTGCTGCACGCCCTCGGGATGGATCTCGAGTTGCGCACCCGCGGTCGATGAGCGAGCTGATCGTCCGTCTCGGCGACCGCCGCGTCGGCCGCCTCATCCTCAAGGGCAATGGCAACATGCAGTTCCGTTACGACCCCGGATACGAGGGGCCGGCCGTCTCACAGGCGCTGCCCGTGCAGTCGGGCGCTCATCCCCATGCCGTCTGTCACGCAGTCTTCGGCGGGCTCCTCGTCGAGGGCGACGCCCGGGCCGTCCTGGCGCGCAACCTCGGGATCGCGCCCGGCAACGACTACGCGCTGCTGCGCGAGCTGGGCGGCGACTGCGCCGGCGCCCTCACGCTGCTGGCCGACGAGGAAGATCCGCCCGTCGCGCCACGAACGATGCCGCTCGACGAGGAGCGCTTCGACGCCCTCCTGCATGAGCTTCCCCGCCGGCCACTCGGGGCCGACGCCGAGGCCGGGGTGAGGCTGTCGCTCGCTGGGGCCCAGCCGAAGCTGCCGATCATCCTCGACGAGGAGGGGATGGCGCTGCCCCTGAACTACCTGGCCGCCACCACCCACATCGTCAAGCCGGAGCCCCCGCGCTTCCCCGGCCTCGTCGACAACGAGGCCTTCTGCATGGCGCTCGCCCGCGCCATCGAGCTGCCGGCCGCCTCGGTGAGCAAGCGCCGCAGCATCTCGGGCCTGCCATACCTGCTCGTCGAGCGCTACGACCGCGACCCCACCACCGACCCCATACGGCGGCTGCACCAGGAGGACTTCTGTCAGGCGCTGGGCCGGCCCTCCGAGCGCAAGTACCAGTCCGAAGGCGGTCCCTCGGTCGTCGACATCGTCAAGCTCCTACGGCTCTGCTCGGCGGTGCCCGCGCGCGATCAGACGATCCTCTGGCGCGCGCTGGTGCTCAACTGGCTGATCGGCAACTGCGACGCCCACGCCAAGAACTTCTCCCTGCTCTACGACAAGCGCGACCCCACGCTCGCCCCGCTCTATGACCTCGTCAGCACCGCGGTCTACCCTGAGCTCACGCACCGGCTGGCGATGAGCATCGGGCCGGCTCGGCGCATCGACGAGGTCGACGCCGCCGCCTGGGAGGCGTTGGCGGGCGCCGCCGGTCTCAGTCGCCGCTTCGCCGCCGCCACGACGCCGCCGACGGTCGAGCGCGTCCTCGCCGAGGCCGAGCGCCTCGTCGGCCTCCCGGAGCACGACAACGCCACCGCCAGGGCGATCGTCGAGGGCATCGGGCGGCGCGTCTAGCTCACGCTCGGGTCGAGCGGCATCCGCGCCACCGGCGCATAGGCGGGGTCGACGTCGCCGAGCAGCTGCACGCCGCGACAGTCGCCATCGCCGGGGAGGTGCCGATCGGCAGGCTCTGGCACGCCGTGCCGTGCTTCCCGACCCGCAGCGAGGTCTGGCTGCGGCTGCTCGAAGAGTACGGGCTGTAGCGACGGCAGCCCCGGGAGCGGGCCGGTCGCGGCTTCCGGCTCGCCGAGGATGGCCCTGCCCGACGCCCCTACCCGACCGAGAAGAGGTCGAGCGTTCCGCTGGTTTCGTGCGCGTTGGCGTTCCCCTCGGGCTCGACGATGTGGCCGTCGACGACGATCGGGCTGTTCCAGTGTCCCGGCGAGCCCGGCAGCTTCGCCAGCGGGTGGGGCGAGCCGGGGCGGTAGACGTCGATGCCGCCCTCGTTGGGGTCGTAGACGTAGACCAGTCCCCCCGCCACGAGCGGGCTCGTCCCGGCCGTGGCGTTGGTCCACAGCGGGTGCAGCCGTCCGCCGCGCAGGGCGTAGGCCCCGGTCCCGGCGAAGCCGGCGACGAAGACCGTGGTGCGCCCGCCGTGACGCCAGACGGCGGGCGCCGTGAACAGCTGCCCCCCGCCGGGGATCGGCAGGCGCTGGACTTCGCCGCCGAGCACCCTGTGGTCACCGGAGGGCGGGTGGCCGTCCAGGCGGGAGAGCGCGAGGACCCGCATGATGCCGTCCTTGCCGGCCAGCACCGCCCGGTCTTCGCCGAGCAGCGCCGGCGCGCTGGAGCCGAGGTCGGTGTCGCTGGTGTTCAGATACTCCTGGTTGGCCGGCGTGAACGACTGGCGCAGCCGCAGCCCGGGGAATGTCAGCTCCAGGACGGAGTCGCCGAAGTCGGTGGTCCCGTTCCACGGGGCGTTGCCGGTGTCGATCAGGATCCGCCGGCCGCCGGGCTCGACGACGGGGCCGCCGCGGGAGAGGATCGCGGAGTCGCTCGCCGGGCAGCTCGACGGCACCATCAGCTCGCGGCGGTCGGCGCACAGTGTGTTGAAGATCCCCCGGATCGTCCCGTGGGCGCGCGAGATCAGCACGAGGTGACCCTGGTAGGGCGGGATGTCGCCGATGTAGCCGCCGGTGGCGACGAGGACGTCGGGGCCGTCGATGTTCAGCGCCGCCGCCAGCTTCTCGTGGGTCGGGTCGCGGGTCACCGACACCGGCCACGAGCCGCGCCGGTCCTCGGCGCCACTCGCCAGCGAGAGCTTGTGGACGAGGCCGTTCGGCGAGGCCGCGTAGACGAAGCGCCGGTCGGGGTCGGCGATCGGGCTCGCCGTCGTGATCTGGGCGCTGCCCGCCCAGCCCGAGTAGCCGGGTGGGGTGAAGGTCCACAGGATGCGGCCGTCGGAGGCGTCGATCGCCAGCGTCCTGCCGTAGGTCGTCGTGACCACGATCACGTCGCGCACGGCTCCTGCGACATTCACCCCGTGGAGGTAGATCGGCGAGGAGTCCACGGTGCCGGGCAGCGCGATCCGCCGGCGACGCAGGTGGGGGAGGTCGGCGGCGTCGATGCCGGGGCTGGCGTCGGTAGCGTCGGAGCGCTGCGGATCGAGGCCGAACTCGGGCCAGTCGCGCAGCGAGGCGGACACCGTTGCCGCTGCTCCTCTCTGCGGTCGCGCCATCGACGTCCCTCCGCCGCAGGCGCAGGCCAGCAGCGCCGAGACGACGGCGGCGAGCAGGAGCGGGGTGGCGAGGCGCAGCCTGGGCAGGCGCATCAGCAGCCGTTGTAGCGCACGCCGCTGTCGCCTGGCGCCGGCCCGCCCGAAAGGCCAGCGGCGGTCACGCAACTCAAATCGACGGCCATGGCTGCCGATGGATCCTGGAACCGATGCGACGATCTTCCCCTGCGTCCTATCCCGGCGAGATCCAGGCCGCGGTGCCGTCCGCCGTCGCCGGCCACCTGACGGAGCTGCAGGCGCGCTCCCTGGTCGAGCGGCTGCCGGCGATCGTGTACGTCGCCGACGCCGGCATCGACGGCCGCTGGCACTACGTCAGCCCCGCCGCCGAGGCGATGCTCGGGTACACCCCGGAGGAGTGGTTGGCGGACCCCCATCTGTGGGCCCGGCTGGTGCACCCCGACGACCGCGCCAAGGTCTACGAGCGCGAGGCTCGCCTGGACGAACCGGCGGTTCCCGAGGAATACCGGATGGTGCACCGCGACGGGCGCACGGTGTGGGTGCGCGACCACGCGACGCTGCTCGCGGATGAGCTGGGGCGGCTGCGCTGGCACGGGGTCCTGTCCGACATCACCGACCGCAAGCTCGCCGAGGACGAGCTGCGGTCGGCCGAAGAGGACATCCGCCACCAGGCGCTGCACGACGCGCTGACGGGCCTCCCCAATCGGACCCTGGTCCTGGAGCACCTGGAGCGCGCCGGTGGCCACTCCGGCAAGCAGCTGGCGGTGCTGCTGCTCGACCTCGACCGCTTCAAGCTTGTCAACGACAGCTTCGGCCACGCCGCCGGCGACGCCCTGCTCGTCGAGATCGCCCCGAGGCTGCGCGAAGCGCTGCGGCCCGGGGACACCATCGGCCGGCTGGGGGGCGACGAGTTCGTGGTGGTCCTCGCGGACGTCGCCGACGAGCGCGTCGCGGTCGAGGTCGCGGAGCGGATCGTCCACGCCCTGCGACGCCCGTTCCTGCTGGAGGGCATCGAGCACTTCGCGACGGTCAGCATCGGCATCGCCCTGGCGGGGAGCGACCGGGCGCGTCCGGACGCCCTGATCCGCGACGCCGACGCGGCCCTCTACCGGGCCAAGGAGCGGGGGAGGGGACGCTACGAGGTCTTCGACCGGGCGATGCGGGTGCAGACGATGCGGCGGCTGTCGCTGGAGAACGACCTGCGCCGGGCGCTGCAGGGGCAGGAGCTGCGGGTGCGCTACCAGCCGATCGTCTCCCTGCGCGACCGCTCGCTGCTCGCGGTCGAGGCGCTCGCCCACTGGGAGCACCCCAGGCGCGGCCTGATCGGGCCGCAGGAGTTCATCCCGGTGGCCGAGGAAAACGGCCTCATCGGCCCGATCGGGGAGTGGGTGATGCACGAGTCCTGCCGCCAGGCCGCCGCGTGGCACGCCGCCGACCCCGACGCCCCGCCGCTGGGGATCTCGGTCAACATCGCGGTGCGCCAGATCACCCAGCGCGACCTTCCCGGGCTCGTGGCCCGCACGTTGCGCGACACCGGCCTGGACTCGCAGACGCTGCACCTGGAGATCACCGAGACGGCGCTGCTCGACGACTCCGACGTCGCCGACCGCGCGCTGCACGCCCTGCTCGGACTGGGGGTGGGCGTCGTCCTCGACGACTTCGGCACGGGCTACTCCTCGCTGGCCTACCTCACCCGGCTGCCGATCGCGGGGTTGAAGATCGACCGCTCCTTCGTCCAGCGCCTGGGCGTCAGCGAGCGCTCGACGGCGATCGTGACCGCCATCGTCCGCATGGCCGAGGCGCTCTCGATCGAGGTCATCGCGGAGGGCGCCGAGACCGAGCGCCAGATCGAGCAGCTCAAGCGGCTGGGCTGCCACCGCGCCCAGGGCTACCACTTCGCCCAGCCGCTCGACGCCGCCGGGGTGGGGGAGCTGCTGACGCGGCCCGGGCGACGGGTGTAGCGTGTGGGCATGGCCAAGACGCCGAACGTCGGGGAGGTCGCGCCGGACTTCGAGCTGGCGGGGACGGAGGGGACCTTCAAGCTCTCCGACCATCGCGGGGAGCGGGTGGTGCTGCTGTTCTACCCCGGGGACAACACGATGGTCTGCACCAAGCAGTTCTGCTCCTACCGCGACCGGGCGGGGGACTTCTCGGCGCTGAACGCCACGGTCGTCGGCATCTCCTCGCAGAGCCTCGAGTCACACGAGGAGTTCGCCGCCAAGCACAGCCTCAACGTGCCCCTGCTGGCTGACACCGACAAGGCCGTCGCCCGCGCCTACAGCGCCGTCATGCCAGGGGTGGGGTCGACGAAGCGGGCGGCGATCGTGGTCGACGAGGACGGCGTCGTGCGCTACCGGCACGACCACATGCTGGGGCTCGACTTCCAGTCCGTCGACGACCTCAAAGCGGCGCTGGAGGGGCTCGGCGCACCGGCTGCCGGGTAGGGCATTCGCGCCCCCGCGCGAATGAGGTGTGACACCGGCTTGGCAGTGGTACACTGATTGCCATGCCGACGACGCGACCCCGGTATGCGATCACCGAGACCGACGAGGTCGGCGATGCGCTGCGGCTCGCCGCCCGGCGATGGCCGCAGGACGCCGAGCGCCCGAGCCGGCTGCTGCTGCGACTCGTCCAGGCCGGCGCCGCGGCGATCGCGCCCGAGCAGCGGCGCTCGCGCGAGCGCCGGCTACGCGCGATCGAACACCACCAGGGCCAGTTCACCGGCGTCTACCCGCCCGGCTACCTCCGGGAGCTGCGCCGCGAGTGGCCGGACTGACCGTCCTCGATGCCAGCGTCCTGCTCGCCTACTTCGACGCCGGCGACGCCCATACCGATGCCGCCCGGGCGATTCTCGTCGAGGCAGACGCCCTGGCGGCCTCGGTGCTCACGCTCGCCGAGTCACTCGTGGGCGCCGCCCGCGCCGGCCGCCTCGACGAGCAGCTGCAGGCGCTCGCCGATCTCGAGGTCCGTCCGGTGCCGATCGGCGACGACGCCGCGCCGCGGCTGGCGCGGCTTCGCCAGGAGACGAGCCTGAAGCTGCCGGACTGCTGCGTTCTGGACGCCGCCGAGACGGTCGGCGCTGAGGCGGTCGCCACGGGCGACGGGGCGCTGATGAAGGCGGCCCGGGAGCGGGGGTACGCGACGCCCTGATCGCGCACCCGCGTCGTGATGGCCCGAGAAAACCATCTGATAGAATTCCTGCCTCAATCGCCGGGCCTCGGATGGGCATGGGGGAGTGCCGTCGGCGCCGCCTGATCTACCAGCGGAGCGCAAGGAGGCCCCACCATGGGCAAGTCCGAGGATCGTACGCGCAGGATTACCCGCGGCGAGCTGCTCAAGGCGGCGGCCGTGGCGGCGCCGGGGGCGCTGCTCGCCGGCCGGCTCGGCGCCGGCGCGCAGCCGGCGCAGGCAGGCGAGCCGAAGCCCAGACGGTCCTCGGGGGCGGCGACGCCGGCGGGGATGAACGCGATCCTCTTCCTCACCGACCAGGAGCGGGCCGTGCAGCACTTCCCGCCGGGGTGGTCGCGGCGCAACCTCCCCGGCCTGACCCGGCTGGCGCGCCACGGGGTGAGCTTCGAGAACGCCTTCACCAACGCCTGCATGTGCTCGCCGGCGCGGACGACCCTGATGACCGGCTTCTTCCCGGCCCAGCACGGCGTGAGGTACACCCTGGAGGAGAGCATGCCGGCCAGCGAATACCCGCAGGTCGAATGCCCCCTGGACTTCGCCAATCCGGCCTCGGTGATGGCCGCCGCCGGCTACCAGACGATCTACAAGGGCAAGTGGCACCTCAGCAAGCCCGAGGGCGCCGAATGGCAGCCCTCCGACGTCGGCCGCTACGGCTTCGCCCGCTGGAACCCGCCCGACGCGGGCGCCAACCAGGAACTCTCCCAGGCCGGCGGCGGGGTGGCGGACAACGACGGCCGCATCATGGACTCCACGGGCAGCTCCGCGGAAGGCAGGGAAGGCGCCCTGGAATACCTGCGCTCGCGGGCGGCCCAGGAACAGCCCTTCTTCCTGGTGGTCTCGCTCGTCAACCCCCACGACGTCCTCTTCTACCCCAACACGTACGGCGAAGGCGGCTACGACGCCTCGTGGCTGCGCGGCGAGATCAAGGCGCCGGCGACGGCCGGCGAAGACCTCGCGAGCAAGCCGCGCGTGCAGGAGCAGTTCCTGCGGCTCTTCGACGCCGGCAGCGGGCGGATCTCGACGCCGGCGATGCGGCGGGCGTACCTCAACTTCTACGGCAACCTGATGAAGGCCTCCGACGAATACCTCGTCCAGGTGCTGGACTCGCTGGAAGGGACGGGGCTGCTCGAGAACACCCTGATCGTCCGCACCTCAGACCACGGCGAGATGGGGCTCGCCCACGGCGGCCTGCGGCAGAAGAACTTCAACGTCTACGAGGAGTCCCTGCGGGTCCCGCTGGTCTACTCCAACCCGCGGCTCTTTCCCGCGCCGCGGCGCAGCGGCGCGTTGGTCTCCCATGTCGATCTCCTGCCGACCCTCGCCGGCCTCTTCGACGCGCCGGCGGCGGCGCGGGCGCAGTGGCAGGGCGTGGACTACTCCGAGAAGGTCCTCGACCCGCGCGCGAGGCCGCCCCAGGACTACACGGTCTTCACCTACGACGACTGGCAGTCGGGGCAGCCCCACGGCCCCTACCCGACGCCGCCCAACCACATCGTCTCGATCCGCGAGCGCCGCTGGAAGATCGCCCGCTACTACGACGCCGAAGGCCGCCGGCCGCCCCAGTGGGAGCTCTACGACCTCCAGCGCGACCCCCTGGAGCGGCGCAACCTCGGCAACCCCGGGACGAGGCTCACCCGCTACCAGCAGAGCGAGCTCCGGCGGTTACGGGCGAGGCTGGCCGAGGTCGAAAGCACGCGGTTGCAGCCGCTGGCGTCGAGCTGAGCGGGGTCCCCCGGATCTCGTCGCGTAGCTCGGATTGCCGGCGGCGGGGCGGGTTGTCGGCTTGGGCGTTTGTGATCGTCCGCGCGGGCGCCGAGGGGTACCCGGGCGCGGGGGCGCGAGGCATCCGGCCTCGCTACGGGGGTTGGGGCTCGGAGAGGCGGGAGGCGGCGCTGGACGCGTTGCGAGGCTTGGCGGGATACGGCCGTGTCGGGATCGTCGTCCGGCGGCCCGAGGGTTGCCGACACGGTGGTCCCGGTTCGGCTGCTCGACGCGGCAGTCGGGCCGGCGGACGACGACCCCGCCCCGGCTTGTGGCGGTGGGACGGCGGCCGCAGTCTCGTGTGTGACCACGGGCGAGCGTCGCTTCTCAGAGACGCGTCTCATCGCGGAGGCCACGACGCGACCAAACGACCAGATCGACATTGATGAGTTTCATGCTTGTGTATCGTGCTCGGATGCTCGGCGAGTGGACCGATCCTGGGCGTGTAGCCGAGTATCTCTCGCGCGAGATACCCAACAGAGACATCGCCGAGGAAACTTCTGCTGGAGGCGCTTCCGCCACGGGTCGAGCGGGTGCTGGATCTCGGAACGGGGGACGGGCGGATGCTCGCGCTCGTGTGTTCCCACCACCCCGATGCCAGGGGTGTGGGGATCGATTCCTCGCCCCCCATGCTCTCACGCGTCGCGGAGCGCTTCGCAGGCGATACTAGGATCGAACTGGCTGACCATGACCTCCGCCAGGCGCTCGCCGTGTCCGGTCCGTTCGATGTCGTGGTCTCGGGATTGGCGATCCACCATCTCGAGGATCAGCGAAAGCAGGCGCTGTCTCGTGAGGTCCACTCGCTGCTGCGGCCGGGCGGTGTCTTTGCCAATCTCGATCTCGTCACCTCGGCCACCGCGGAGCAACACGAACGCTTCCGCCGGGCGATCGGCTCGGCAGAGGACGACCCGGCGGATCTCCTCGCCGATCTGTGCCCGCAGCTCGCCTGGTTGCGCGACGCCGGCTTCCAGGACGTGGACTGCCCCTTCAAGTGGATGGAGCTGGCGCTCATCGTTGCCGTCAAGCCCGATGGTCCTGCAGACCTCGACCCAAGCCTATCCACCATCTAAGGTACGTTGCCGGTCAGCGCGCACGACCCGGCGTAAGCGGTGCTGGGCCTCAGCGCTCACCATCTTCTGCCACCCAGAGCGCCGTCGACGTCGAGCCGCTCCGTCAGAAGCAGCCCGAGTTCACCCACGTGGTGCGTGCGCGCCTCGCCGACGAGCGCCTCCCGGTCGTGGAGACCACCTACGGGCCAGGCCCCGGCCCTCCCCGCACAGGCCGCACGCGCAGCAAGTTTTCCGCGAGGACGGCGCGTGGATCTGCTCGCGCTATCGTCGAGACGCTCTGCGTCTGAACCACATCACGCTTCCGGTCGCCGATGTCGAGAGCTCGGCGCGCTTCTATGCACGCTTGGGCCTCGTCCAGATCGTCGCCGCCTATCCGGACTACGCTCGCTTCGTGGCGCGAGAAGGCGATACGACGCTCTCCCTACACCGTGCCGAGGACCGGCCGGCGCCCCGGCCGGGTACGAGCATCCATTTCGAGGTGGATGACGTCGACCGCTCCGTCGAGCAGCTCAAGCGAGCCGGCTTCGACTTCGCGTGCGACCCGGTCGACCAACCGTACCTCTGGCGAGAGGCGATCCTGCTCGACCCCGACGGGCACCGCATCTTCATCTACCACGCCGGCCGCAGCCGGCTCGACCCGCCCTGGCGCGTCCGCGCAGAATGAACGTGTCGGGGCGTGCGAGCACGCGCCCGATTTTACCCCGGCCACCCATCGCGCAATGGAGGGCTCGCGCGGAAGTGCGCCGCGTTTGCAGCTGAACCGTCGTGATCCGCGGTGTCAGACGCCGCAGCCGCCGGTTGTACTGCGACTGGTCGGGCAGGGCAGGGAATAGCCGGGCAGCAAGCCCCCGATCGCGCCGAGGAACTGACGGTCAGATACCAAGCCCGTGATGGCCTGCGCGACCGCCAACGCGATCAGCTCCTGGTCGCTGACCTTCCCCGCCGGGCCGGGGCGAGGAATCGACAACGAGCACGCGAATACGTAGCCTGTGACAACCCCTTTGGGGAAGTAGCGCTCAAATGTGAGAAGCAATCCGTAAATTCGGGGTGCGACGGTCGCTGACCCTCGACGAGTATCTCCGGCTCTTTCGCGCCGAGGGCTAACTGCCGCGAGTCCCAGGAAAGAAGACCCAAGTAGACAACGCCACAAGCCGGGGCGGGGTCGTCGTCCGCCGGCCCGACTGCCCCGTTCCGCCGCCAAACCGCGCCCACCGTGTCGGCAACCCTCGGGCCGCCGGACGACGACCCCGCCCCGGCCGTAGGCCGCCAAACCTCGCAACCGCGCCCAGCGTCGCCTTCCCCGCTCGTCTGAGCCGGGAGCCCCGTAGCGAGGCCGGATGCCTCGCGTCCCGCGCCCGGATACCCCTCGACGCCCACGCGGACGATCACAAAAACACAATCCGGCGACCGCCGGCGGGGCCTGCGCCGGCGGTGAGTCCCTACAGCAGCTCGCCCGTCTCCCGCTCCGACCGCCGCTCCTCCGCCGCCCGTCGGGCGTGCAGCTCGATCAGCTCCAGCTGCAGGCTGCGCGGCTCCTGTCCCGGCGCCGGGCTCAGCCGCCGCCAGGTGCCGTCGGCGCCGAGGTCCCACGCGTTCTGGTTGTCCGCGAAGGCCCGGTCCAGGGTGTCCAGCAGCTCCGCCCGCAGCTCCGGCACCTGGATCGGCACCGCCAGCTCGACGCGGTGGTCCAGGTTGCGCGGCATCAGGTCCGCCGAGGCCATGTAGACGATCTGCTCGCCGCCGTGCTCGAACGCGTAGACCCGCGAGTGCTCCAGCAGGCGCCCCACCACCGACACCACCCGGATGTTCTCCGAGACCCCCGGCACCCCGGGGCGCAGGCAGCAGATGCCGCGCACGTTCAGATCCACCTTCACCCCCGCCTGGGAGGCCCGGTACAGCGCTCGGATGCACGGCCCGTCCACCAGAGCGTTCATCTTCATCGCGATCCGCGCCGGCCTCTCCTCCGTGTGCGCCGCGATCGCCCGGTCGATCTCCGCGATCAGGCCGTCGCGCAGCTGGGCCGGGGCCATCAGGACCTTGCGGTAGTGAAGCGGCCGCGCGTAGCCCGTGAGGTAGTTGAACATGTCCGCCACGTCCGCCCCGATCTGCTCGTCGATCGTGAACAGCCCGAAGTCGGTGTACAGCCGCGCCGTCGTCGAGTGGTAGTTGCCCGTCCCGATGTGCACGTAGTTGCGCGCCCCCTCGCCCTCCCGGCGCACCACCAGGACGCACTTCACGTGCGTCTTCAGCGCCGGCTGCCCGTAGACGACGTGCACCCCCGCGTCCTCCAGGGCCTTCGCCCAGTGGATGTTCATCCGCTCGTCGAAGCGCGCCTTGAGCTCCACCAGCGCCACCGCCTGCTTGCCGCCCTCCGCCGCTTCGATCAGCGCCGGCACCAGCGGCGAGTCGTCGCTCGTCCGGTACACCGTGAGCTTGATCGCCAGCACCTGCGGGTCCGCCACCGCCTGCTGCACGAAGCGCTCCACCGACGTCGCGAACGAGTCGTACGGGTGGTGCACCAGCACGTCGCCGTCGCGCATCGCCGCCAGCACGTCCGGGCGCTCCCGCTCGTGGCGCAGCAGGCGGGGGTGCGTCGTGCCCACCATCGGCGGGTCCCGCAGCTCCGGCATCCCTCCCAGCTTCACGATCTGCCACAGCGAGCCCATGTCCATCAGGCCGCGGACGCTGAAGATCTCGTCCTCCGCCATCCCCAGCAGCTCCGCCAGCTCCGTCCGCAGCGCCCGCGAGCAGCGCGTCCCCAGCTCCACCCGCACGATTTCCCCGAAGCGCCGCCGCCGCAGCTCGTCCTCGACCGCCTGCAACAGGTCCGCCGCGTCGTCGGAGACCTCCAGGTCGGCGTCCCGCGTCACCCGGAAGACGTCGTAGTCGACGATCTCCATCCCCGGGAACAGGGCGTCCAGGTGGTGGGCGATGACGTCCTCCAGCGGCACCAGCGTCGTCTCCGGCCCCACCGCCACGAAGCGCGGCAGGATCTCCGTCGGCACCTTCACCCGCGCGAACACCGTCTGGCCGGTCACCGGGTCGCGCACCAGCACCGCCAGGCTCAACGACAGGTTCGAGATGTACGGGAACGGGCGCCCCGGCGCCACCGCCAGCGGCGTCAGCGCCGGGAAGACGACCTTCGCGAAGTGGCCCGCCAGCTCCGCCCGCTGCGTCCCGTCCAGCTCCTCGAAGGCCACGATCCGGACCCCCTGGTCCGCCAGCTCAGGGCGCAGCCGCCCCTCGAAGCAGTCGCTCAGGCGCTCCCCCAGCTCCCGCACCCGTTCCCGGATCGCCACGATCGTCTGCGACGGCGCCATCCCGTCCTGGGAGGGGTTCTCGAAGCCCGCCGCGATCTGGTCCTGCAGGCCCGCCACCCGCACCATGTAGTACTCGTCGAGGTTCGTCGTGTAGATCGCGCAGAACTTCACCCGCTCCAGCAGCGGCACCCGCTCGTCTTCGGCCAGCGCCAGCACCCGCTCGTTGAAGTCCAGCCACGACAGCTCCCGGTTGATGTACAGCGCCGGGTCATCCAGGCGGACCCCCGACGCCCCCCGGGCCCTCCCGGGGTCGCCACCACGCCGTCGCCCGTCCCCGCCGGGCTCGCGCCCGGCCCGCTCTGCCTCCTCGCCGGACTCCCCCAGCCCCGGGCCGCCCTGACGCTGCTCAGTGCTCATCGGCTCCCAACGCTAACACCACCGCCGCCTCGCCACCGTGCGGCGCGCCACAGCCCGATCGTTGGCCCGCGATCCGCGCCGCCGCCTGTCGCCGGCCGACGCGTCGAGGCCCGTTTAGGACACCGACTCGATGCGCACGATCCACACCGTAGGAGAGAAGAAGCGAGCTGTTCAGAGCCCGGGACCCGAGGCTCCCGTGAGCGCCTGCTGCTCGCGGCTTGCCAGGAAGTAGTTTGCGCCTTCCGCGCTGAGGAACGCGGTGACGAGCGCAATCAGAATGGGGAAGGTCTGCAATGGCCCCACGCGGGTCAGCAACGCGGCCATCAGCACCATCGCAAACGGTGCGGCCGCGAACGTCCCCAGGACGGCGGTGAGCAGGCAGCTGAACGCCAGTCCCAGCGGGACGCCGGGGATGGCCTGATGGACGACGACCCCGGCGGTTCCGCCGATGAACAGCGACGGGAAGATCGGCCCGCCCACGAATCCGCTGCCCTGGCTGACCGCCCAGGTGAGCATCTTGGCGATCAGGACTGCGAAACACAGGCCCAGGCCCAGAGTGCCTGCGCCTTGCAACACGGACGCGAGCTGCTCGCCGCCTGAGAACATCGTCAGCGGCAGCGCCACGCCGACGATGCCAAAGATCGTGCCGCCCAGCGTTGACTTCACGATGGCCGGAACTTTCAGCCGGGCGAACAGCCGCGAAGCCAGCATCACGAGCCCAGCCGCCAGAATGCTCACCGCCGCGCCGAACAGGCCGAGGGGGATGCCGGCGAGCAGTTGCCAGTCCTCGAATGTGTACCGCGGCACCCTGTAGGCGCCCAGGAACACGGCGCCGGCGATGGCGAAGTAGATCCCGAAGGAGACGCTCGCCGCGACGATGTCCGTGACCAGGGTCTTGCTGAAGCGGTGTCCGCCCGGGCGGACGACCTCCAGGATCAGCATCACCACGATCACCGGGCTGGAGAACAGCCCACCGAAGATGCCGGCGATGCCGGCGAGGGTGTTCACCTGGGCATCCTCCTTGCACAGCCCCCGTCGCCGGGCCATCCAGCTGCCGACGCCGCCGCCCATGCTGGCAAGCGCCTTCTCTGGCCCGACGCTGGCGCCACCAATCAGCGACACCGCCGAGACGGCCACGGTTCCCCGCACGAGTCCGGGGTCGACGTGTTCGGATCGCAGGTCCTCGAACAGGCCGGGAACCTCCTCGGGCAGGCTGGTCAGCCCCCGCAGCAGGCCAACCACGATGCCGGCCGCGGCGGTGGCAGCCACCCACCACCAGTGCCCGCCGAACCAGCCTGGACTGGAAGCGGTGCTCCACCGTTCCCCGAACCTGACGATCCCCAGGGACACCAGTCCGGCGAACGCCCCGAACACTCCGAGGGCGGCGGCGTAACCGGCGAGCACCCAGAGCTCCCGCCTGTGGGTCACCGGGGGATCTGTGCTTGGCCCGGGCATGGCGCCTACAAACGACCGAGCACTGCGGTGGCGCCGAGCCGCTGCACTAAGCCCCGCTTCGCGATGGTCCTCCGCGCCGTCGCGGCGCGCGTCCGGCGGGCTGGCTGACCTTCTCAACGGCTGGTGCCGCTGGGATCGGCCGCGTCACGGGTCGTTTCGCGTGGACCGTCGCCTGCTCGCCATGATGGACGATCTGAAGCGTTGAGCCTCGCAGCAGTGAGTAGGTCGCCTGCTCGTGACCGACCTCGACGAGCAGCCTGCGGCCGCGTACGCAGAGGCGGAACGCCAGCCGGGTCAGCGCCTGGGGTAGGCGCGGGTTGAAGCTCAGGATCCCGTCGTGATCGCGCATCCCGCCGAAGCCCGCGACGGCGCCGATCCACGTCCCGGCCAGCGACGCGATGTGCAGGCCGTCGCGCGCGTTGTGCTGGATGTCGTCGAGATCGATGAGCGCGGCCTCGCTGAAGTAGTCGTAGGCGAGCTCGAGCTGGCCGACCTCGGCGGCGATGACCGCCTGGGTGCACGCCGACAGCGAGGAGTCGCGCACGGTCAGCTGCTCGTAGTAGGCGAAGTCGCGCGCCTTCTGCTCGTCGCTGAAGGCATCGCCGCGCAGGTGCAGCGCCAGCACGAGATCGGCCTGCTTGACGACCTGCTTGCGATAGAGGTCGAAGTACGGGAAGTGCAGGAACAGCGGGTACTGCGCGGAGCTCGTCGCGGCGAAGTCCCAGACCTCGTGTTCTGTGTAGGACTGGGCCTGCGCGTGCACTCCGCGCTGCTCGTCGAATGCGATCAGCATCGCCTGGGCGGCGTCGCGCCAGCTCGCGGCCTCCTCCTCGTCGACGCCCAGCTCGGCGGCCCGTTGTGGGTGGCGTCGGGTCGCGTCGAAGGCCGCACGCAGGTTCCGCTCGGCCATCAGGTTCGTGTACACGTTGTTGTCGGCGATCGCGCTGTACTCGTCGGGCCCGGTCACCCCGTCGATCCGGAAGCTGCCGGTGTCGTCGTGATGCCCCAATGAGCGCCACAGCCGGGCCGTTTCGACGAGCAGCTCGACGCCCTCGGCGCCCGCGAACTCCTCATCGCCGCTGGCCGCCTGATAGCGCAGAACGGCATCGGCGATGTCCGCGTTGACGTGAAACGCTCCCGTGCCCGCGGGCCAGTAGCCCGAGCACTCCTGCCCACGGATCGTGCGCCACGCAAACGCGGCGCCCTTCAGCCCGAGCGCGCCGGCGCGCGCTCGGGCGAGCTCGAGGGTGGACCGCCGCCAGCGCAGGGCATCGCGCGCGGCGGGCGGGACCGTATAGGTCAGCAGCGGTAGGACAAATGTCTCGGTATCCCAGAACGCGTGCCCGTCGTATCCCGGCCCCGTCAGGCCCTTGGCGGCGATCGCTCGCCGCTCGGCTCTGGCGCCGGCTTGGAGCGTGTGGAAGAGGCTGAAGCGAGCCGCCTGCTGCAGTTCGGCGTCGCCGTCGATCTCGACGTCCGCGCGCTCCCAGAAGTCGTCGAGGTATTCACGCTGCTCGGTGAGCAGACCCTCCCAGCCGCGGTGTCGCGCCTCGGCCAGCGCCCCCGCGACCTGGTCGAGGATCGCCGGCGGCGAGCGCTCGGCGGACCACCCGTATGCGAGGAGCTTCACCAGGCCAAGAGGCTTGCCCGGCACGAGGTCCGCGCTCACGAGCAGGCGGCCGATGTCCTCGAAGCTCTCCGCGCTGGCCTGGACGTGTGGCGGCCCGTCGACGATGTGATCCATGGCGGCCGCCATCGTCAGCCCGCTTGCATGGGTCGAGTGCTCCAGCAGCACGCGCGAATCCCGGTCGCCGGAGTACACCGAGTGCAGTGGCGAAGCGAGTGCGGCGGCGGCACGGGGATCGCTCTCGGCGACCGGCGGCTTCTCGTTGGCGACGAGCTCCGATTGCACCACGACCGGCGTGGGGCCGTCGAGTGTCTCGACTTCGTAGCGGATCGCCGCGACCGCCCGTTGCGCGAGCGAGACCAGGCGCGTCGAGGAGATCCGGATCGCGCGGCCCGTGGGCGACACCCATTCGAGCTTGCGTCGCAGCACGCCGGCGCGAAGATCGAGCACGCGTTCGTGGCTGCGCAGCTCGCCGTAGCGGATGTCGAGCGGCTCGTCTTCCACCAGCAGGCGGATGAGCTTGCCGTTGGTCACGTTGATGACCACCTGGCCGGCCTCCGGGAAGCCGTAGCCCGCCTCTGCGTAGGGCAGCGGCCGCGCCTCGTAGAAGCCGGCCAGGTAGGTGCCCGGCAAGCCGGCCGGCTCGCCCTCGTCGAGATTCCCGCGCAGGCCGATGTGTCCGTTGCCCAACGCGAAGATCGACTCCGTCTGCGCGAGCCGGTCCAGCTGAAGCTCGGTTTCGTGCACAGACCACGGCTCGACCACGAACGCGGGGTGGTTGATCACGGCGCCTCCAGCAGCTCGACGAGGTCGCCCACGACGACGTCGGCGCCGTGCCTGCGCAGCGCCTGCGCCTGCCCGACCCGGTCGACGCCCACCACGCAGCCGAAGTGACCCGCGCGCCCGGCTTGGACACCCGCCAGCGCGTCCTCGAAGACAGCCGCCTGAGCGGGCTGCACACCCAATGCGCGCGCACCCGCGAGATACGTGTCGGGCGCGGGCTTGCCGCTCAGATGCTCGCGCTCGGCGAGCACCCCGTCGATGACCTCCTCAAACAGGCTCATGATGCCCGCCGCGAGGAGAACCTCACGGCAGTTCTCGCTCGACGAGACGACCGCGCGGCGCAGCCCCGCCTCGCGAACAGCCTTCACGTAGCGCACCGAGCCGTCGTAGGGCTGCACGCCCTGCTGGCGGATCAGTCCCAGCACGATCTCGTTCTTGCGATTGCCAAGGCCGTGGATCGTCCGCGCGCCCGCCGGGTC
>Ga0335072_10000932_pt1 | contig 50500 bp, 37 predicted proteins | sample Lox_Sample_21_FD_206725 | JGI IMG/M metagenome (GOLD analysis project Ga0335072, IMG submission 206725) | Soil microbial communities from Loxahatchee National Wildlife Refuge, Florida, United States - Lox_Sample_2.1 | ecosystem: Environmental > Terrestrial > Soil > Wetlands | place: USA...
CATGGGATTTGCAGCAACTGCTTTTTCGCTTGGCGGCTGGCGAGAGCCTGGGCCCTCAGTTCGACTCTTGAAAACCGCCCTTGTTGCGTCGTTTGCGGCGTTGCGTGCACGCGCTGCTCCCGAAAGCGCTCGAGATCCGATCTGAGAAAGCGAATGTTGCGGCCCATTACACGCAAATGTGGAATGCTCCTTCGTTCAACCCATAGATAAACAGTCTGAGGGCTAACCCCGAGGAACTTGGCCGCCTCTCTGACTGTCCAAGGATTTTCGTCTGCCGACTCGACGGTTGGTTGACCCGTACGCACGTCTGCACTTTGAGAGCCCACTTACGGATTTACGCGCCGATCGATGTATTTGTATCAAGTCGAAAATAGAAGACCAAATTCGAACGGCCATTCGCGTGAGCAAGTGTTGGAGTCAGGGTTGGGGTGCAGGATGCGAGCTCAAAGCTCGACTCTGTTTTGGCGGCTGGTATTGCAAAGCAGCCGCTTGACATGGAATTGATGAGACGAAAGCACCTGCCTGCTGAGCACACGATCGGGGCTCATGTATTAATGGGGGTCGCATGCCTCGGAGCCCGCGGCTCGTCGTCCCGACGATTACGCGAATTTGAAAGCGCGAGCTAGGTTCCTGAGTTCCGGTCCAAGGTCCTTTCAGGAATGCATCTACACTCGCGGTTCGCTACGGTCTATTGCGAGCGTTAATGAAGTCCGATGCCGTACCTTGCGTCTCCGGATGAGACGCGAGCGATAAGGGTTCGGCGCCTTTTGGGCGGGTCAAAGCGTCCACCCCTTGCACGATCTCGTGCTGCATCGAATCAAGCCCATATTGGGCTTGGTTGACCGTGATGCCGGAAATGAAGGTTCTCGGTGTAGCCACGTGCTTCACACTTTTAATCGTCTTGGGAGTATCAGTACGAGGAGTCGTCTCAGAAAACAGCCCGTCGAAGGTTGCTGCCGTCGCCACGCGGTTGGTGAGCTGTCCACGCAATTCGAACATCTTCATAACCGTCGCGAGCACTGAGGTATGTCGATATTCCGTCGATTCAACCCTGCAGGGCGAGACCCACGGAGACACAATGAGGGTTGGCACGCGGAGCCCTAGCCGGTCGAACTTGAACTTAGGCACCCAGCTGGCTGTATCTCCGGGAGGCGGCGAGGAGAAGGTGTCGAGACTCTTGCCGGTTAACCTGCGTGGAACAACATGATCGTAGAACCCGCCATTCTCGTCCATGGTGACAATGAGAACAGCCCGCTCCCACACATCTCGATTCGCTCGGAGCGCATTGTATGTATCGGCCACTAATTGATCGGCAGGCCTGACGTCATACGGGCCATGCATGGAGTTCACTGGGCCGGTTTTTGCGAAGAATCGGGGGATGATGAACGAATAGTTCGGAAGCTTACCCGACTTCACGTCCTTCGCGAAGTCATCCTCAAATCGTTTGAAAGATGCGGTATGGCTCTTCAATGCCGGAAACTGCCTCACTTCATTTTGGTCAAAGTCGTAGGTCGCCCACGTTTTCCGGTTCTGCTGAAGCAGTTCGTAAATAGTTTTGTCAGTGAATTTGTGCGTCCAGACATTGTGCACGTAGCCGCCAGACGAGCCCATGTGAATGAACATCCGGTTCGGCATGGTGGGGCCGGGCACATCGCAAAACCATTGATCGCACAAACAAAAAGCGTCCGCTAACGCTTCGAGCGCCGGAAGAGTTCCCGGGGCGAAAGCCTCCATGACGACCCGGATCTGATCCGTCGTTGGATTTGCGACATGATCCTCGTTAAGCGATTCGCGGTAACTCTTTACGAAGCCGTCGTTCTCTCCCACGCTGGTTGAAGTGGGCGCTTTTGTCCCGAAGATTTGGGTCGTGACGGCATTGAACGAATGAGAAGGACCCTCTCCTGCAGAAATGCTGTAAGGTTCGGCATTGCTGACTTTTACCTCCGGATTCGTGGGTGATGGCGGTTTCGATGGATCTAGAAGGTTGGATTCAGTCCCCTTCAGGCCGTTAACGCCTTTTCTGAATCCGAAAATATGATCGAACGAGCGGTTTTCCAGCATGAGGACAACAAAGTGTTCGATTGTCGGGCTTGCCATCTTTTTTCTCCTTAAAAGGCGCCACGCCGTTTTTTTTCCCCGACTTCAAGAGGACTCGTCCCGGTTCGACGGCGCTGGCGGAAGTGCCTGCCCACTCTGCAACTGCACATACTCGAAACTTGGTCCCACATTGAAGCCAGGCTTGGTTGGGTCTGGGGTTTGCATCAGGGATGCCGCGGAAGTGCGCAAGCCATACATCAGGCCCACCGCGGCATCGAGTTTGTCCGGTTTTCCATTGAATACATCGTGCAGCGCATTCAGCATGCTGGAGTAGCCGTAGGCAAATTGCGTGATGCGCGTTTTTGCCGGGCTGCCGTCGGGATAGTCGGCGATTCTGCAATTCGGCCGCAAAGGCCAAACGCCCGCAGAGTCGAACGGAATCGGGGGCTCGCCGAAGGCGAACCCCGTCGGGGTTTTCGCTATGGTTTTTCCCTCGGCGATTTCCCAGAACTTGTAGTAATGCGCCAGGTCGCCGGGCGTATCGAACGGACTACTGGACGTTCCCTCCCCTTGGGTCTTAATAATGTCGATGGCGCTTTCGGCATCGTCCGGCCCGGTGATTGCAAACAGCACGTTTGCTGGGAAATAGTCGCTCACGAGTACCTGAGGCGGAGCTTGCTTGTTGACGAAAAGCTGGGCCCCGAGTTTGCGGATCTGCTCTTTGACAGCGTCGTAGAAGTCCCCGATGGTCGCGAACTTTTCCTCTTCGATCGCCATCGCGCTGGTGACGGGAATGGGGTGCTCCGGTTCTTCAATGGTCTTGAAGACGTTTTCGACCAGCGGGATCGAGAATGCCTCGATGCCCACGCGAAGGTCACCGATATTCATGGGCAGGGGCCCCGGATACTCGGGAATGAATCCCTTCTCATTGATCTTCGGATGACCACCGATGGCGATGAGGAGATTGGAGACGATCGTCATATGCTGCATTTCTTCGATGACGATCGTTCGAATCAAGTCGGCGATCGATTGATTGGTACCAGGTTTGAGCGAGAGCAATGCGGTGACATACGGCGGGATGGTGCTGTGTTCGAGTTCGATGGCATTCTGCAGATGTATCCACAAATCCGGGGCAGCCTTTGCGGATTGAACCGCAGCGATGAATTTTCGGTCGATCTTGATCATTGTTTTGTCTCTTTTTGGGCAGCCCGTTCGTATTTCAGGATGACTTCTGTCTTACCCGCTTTCTGCAGGGGATCGAGATCGAAACCAGCGGTTGTCGCTCCAGGCGGTTTGACGGGCTCTGCTGGCCCGGCCCGCGGTTTGCCTAACAAAGGCAGACCGTCGGCGCCCTTTGTGCTCAGCCAGTCTAAAATCATCCGTCGGTCGGCCGATCCCATATCGCGTGTGACCGGCATGTAGTTGGGGTCGCTCAGGGGCAGGGAGAAGGCTAGGCGCAGGGCACTGAGACGGGTCACCACGGAGTGATAGCTGGAAAGATCGACAACATACTTTGTCATGATGGGATACAGCTTGGCGTACTTCGCGAGAAGGGGCTGGACGTCATCGTACCATGTGGGAGGAGCGTTGTCCGGATTTCGCCTGCGACTGTAAGCGAGGACAGTTACGAAATTCCCCGGATTGGACACGTAGTTGGCGGGCTCTTCCTCGAGCCGATATCCAAGGGCGTACAACTGACCTGCAAGATATCCGCGGGGCCAAGGATCGCCGTTTAGTGTAGGACCGCTCGGGTTGGCTTGCAGCGAAAAGCGGGCGTGCCCGCGCAGGTCAGTGCGAATGAGTTGCGGTGGCCCTGAAGTCGGGGGAATGTTCACGCCGTTCGCGGGAACGGACAGATCAGGTGGCGTACCCCCCAGTTGGGCCAGAAATGGACCCATATTCGACAGCGCGATGGAGGCGTCGACCAGAGGCGCTCCAAAACGAGTGGCGTAAAAGTCAATGAACTGGGTTTCGCCCGGGTCGATGCGAAAGACGAACTGATCCGCTCGAAGGTAGAGGCCGCCAATGGACTCCTGCAATCGCACGTTATAAACGCCTGTGGGAGCAACGCTGGGCGATACCAGCGCGAGTGGGCAGTTCGGAACATACCGCGCCGCGGCGTCCCCGAAGAGATGGAACGTTGAGACTCCTGCCGTCTGGGTGTACCAGTCGCCGTTGGTGTATGGGACCTCACCGATAATGGCAATTCCGGATTCCGGGACGGTCTTGTTAACGCTATCGGGGTTGGCCGTGAGTACGCCGAGAAACAACTTGCCGATGTCGACCAGACCGCCATCGGCAGATTCCACCTGGAAGGAATTGCTGAAATCGACGGTTACGGAACGGTTGTCCGCGGCGACCTGCGCCTGTAGCGTTGCCACGCCACCGGGTGGCGTCCCGAACGGCGGCCCCGGCGCGATCATGTGGCGCCCCATGACGAAATGATCGGGCTCACCAGCCTGCCACGGGCCGATTGTGCCCACAACATGGCCAAACGTGTACCGGGGAATTTTCGGATCGCGCCCATAGCCGAACAACGCGAATTCGATTGACAACTTTCCCGATTGCGAGGCCTTCCGAAGATCTCGTATCAGGGGCGACTCGGTTTCCGCCGGCCACACCACGTCTTCGAGTACCGATTGGTACATCGCTCCTAACTTCTGGTCCATGCGCAGGCCGGTGATCTGACGTTGCCAGAGGTTGGTGAACGGCGTCGGTTTGAATTCACCGGCCAGAATCGTCTGGAGCGAGGAAGAGACGAGTCGAACCTGCATGCCGAAAATCATGGAGACCATCTGCTGCTGTGGGTCGAGGTCAACCAGCTTTCCGGGCGGCCGATCGTCGGCATTCTGGATTGTCATGTGCATGACAGGATCAGCTGTGCCAACGAGCCTCCTTCCGTTGAGAAATCCGCCGGTTACGACGCAATCGACAAATCGGAAGAGGCCTGTGCCTTCGGGATTCCAGCCGGGATCGGGAGAACCGGAAGAAGGGCCGGTGTCAAATGCTGTCACATCGTTATTGATGGTCGAAACATCGGCCTGGAACCAGCCGCGGAAATGCAGCCGTGGGGAATCGAGGTAGCTCAAGCAAATACCTCCCGGACCCGCTGCGAAACGTCGGGTCGTCAAATCAAATCGACTACTCCCGATGGTTTTCCTTTCGCATGCGCAATGGCGCAGGAATTTCGTTGTAACTAACTGTGTCCGGCCCTTGCCCGCGCGAGGAGTTGAGACCCGGTTTGCGTAAGACCTACCGCCCAGAAAAAAACATTGATGTAATCCTGCAAAGTTCCAAAAGAAAGCTTTCCGAACCAGAACGTCAGATAAGCCACGCCAAGAACCCCGACCCAAACGACCAAACGCTGTAACCATTCCATCAGCCTCATGCGGCGCCGAATGGCGGCCAGCTGTTTCTCCATGGCATCGGAATCGACCGGAAGGGAGACAACCGTTGCCAGTCCCGCGGTGGCCAGGCTCCTTGATCGTGCGGACTGTTCGATGGTTTTCTCCAGCTCCTTACGGTAGGCCGCAAGATCCGAACCCGGCTCGATGCCATCGAGAGCTCGTACGGTTTGCAATCGCTGATCGGCATTTTGAATTTTCTCGGTGGCAACCTCCGTGGCACGCCAGAGGGCCTCATAAAAGGGAAGGGTTTGCTCAGCACGTGCGGCGACGTCCGCTAATTGAGTCTGCGGAACCCCATCCCCGCGCGCCAACAGGTTCATAATCTCCTTGGTGAGCAAGTCGCGCCGGACGTTTGTGTTGGTAAAAGCGGAGCCGTATTCGCTCTCCCAGTCGCGCATGTGCTCGGCTATGATGTCGAGATTGTGAAGCGACCCGTAGAGCGCCCGGATGGCCGTGGCTCGCTCGAGCCCGCCCCCAGCAAACCAAGCCTCCAGCAGAAGTGAAACGCCGTAGCCAATCATCAAAGTCAGCAGAAACAGCAGAGCCGGAAGACCGACCAGATATTCAAAGGGAGCGGCACGAGACAGGATCGGAATCGCATTAGGTCCGCGGGTCCTGAGCGTGAGAGCCACGTGCTTCGGAACGCGGTCGTTAACCAAGACATTCAACTGACCGGCAAATGCGCCAGCCAGCACTGGGCGCGGCAATAAGACAGTAAACTGCTTTTCCTCTCCGGGTGCGAGAGGGACAACCGCCAGGTCAGTACCTGAGACTGAAAAAGGACCGACAGCTGCGCGCGTCGTCGGGTCCGTGAGTCCAGCGCTGGAAACGAAAATCTGGGTGATTGCCGTGCGGCCGGTGTTTCGGATGCTCAACCGCGCCTGATCGGGCAGGTCCGGACCAATGGCCACATCCAGCGTTTCAGGTTCGACGCTGTACTCAGCCGCAGGTTGCGGCTTGATCCTAAAACCGAAGCTGACATTTGCAGCGGAGTCGCTCCAGAAACAGAGGATCGAGCCGGAGTAGTCAACCCCTGGTTCTGTTAAGGACGTTGTCATGACTTGAATGACCAGGGTTGCCAGTGTCCGCTTGCCAGCGGATGGATACCCGCCGGCCCAAGTCAACTTGATGTCCGCAGACGGGATTGTGTTTAATGGTCCTTTTGCGTCGGTCGCAACACATTGTGGCTCGGGTGAGCCAGCTTCAACGAGGAAGGGAACGCGAGATGAACCGGCGCCGTCGGCGACGGGAATTGAAACCTCTTCCGCGGAAATTCGATTCAGACGCGTCTCGCCAGTCGCCCAGGCTGGGCAAAGGATGGATAGAACGGCGACAAACACTAAAGGCAAGCGCCACATGAGCTGGAGCCCGTTGCCTAACGGGGCTGTTACCTTAATAAGAGCCACAAATAAAGTCAACAACTGGTTGGTACTTTAAGAGTTGTGTTCCAGACTCAGCTACCCAGAAGCGAAATGGCGGTCTGCCGTTTAAGAACGTGGAAGGCACCGGCGGTGCGCGGAGTGGAGATGGGAAATGTCTTCGACTCGCCAGTGTCGACAGGACGGAATTCCCGACTGGTAAGGTTAGATCGTGCAGAGTTCCGTTGAACTCGCTGTTGCTAACTAAGTGTCGGATCCGGTGTCGGTGTCACCGGGTGAATGAAGGACTTTCTTGCGAGTGTCGGGAAGCGGCACGTGTTGCTCCGGGAATAGGACCCAATTCGGCATGTTATCGACAGCGGCGCGGAGATCGTCCTCCGGTCCATCGACGAGCATCATGCGGTCGGACGAGGAATCGAGAATGGTGGTATGGGGAAGCGCATGTATTCGGCTAACGTCTTCGGCTTTTGCCGAACCCGACCCGCGATAGCGCAGTATGAAGCGGGGCATCACAACTCCACAAGCAGAGTAGCATTCGCGGGAGGGAATATCTAGGAGACTTCGGCTCCGCTGTTGTCCAGCGTGCAGTTCTAAGAGGGGAGCCCCCGTCCTTCAAATGTCACCCCAAGTCCCAGCGGCTTTCCTGACTTCAGAAGGAATTGCGCAATGGCGTCGGAACGGGACGCATCTCGCGGCATCTGAAGCAGGTCGGGGCGGGTAGCGAGAAGTCGTGCGGCGACCCCGGTCACGGCAGGAGTAGCCATGGAGGTGCCATCCATCACAGCGTAGCCCCCCGGGAAGGTCGAAATAATTCCATCTCCCGGACCGGTAAGAGCGATTTCAGGGCCAACGTTTGAAAAGGACGTGATGTAGTAGTTCGCGTCGGAGGACGCGAAAGGGGCCATGACGTCTCCCACTTCGACCGCATCAGACGGATAAGTACCTTTGCGGCCAAGCGCGGAAATGGCAATCGACAGCGGATCGGAACCCGGGAAACTGACCGGCTGTCGATCATCGTTGCCAGCGGCCACGATTACGACGCTTCCCGCATTGCGAGCATCGGCGATAGCAGCCCGCGTCGCGTCATCCGCAGAGCCGCCGCCGAGACTCATGTTTATCAGATCGCAGCCGTTCTGTACGGCCGCGTCAACGCCTTTGGCAATCGCGTAGTTCGATGCACCAGGTTGGCCCTTACCGAAGACGCGGAAGCTGAACAGCCGGACGCCGGGCGCCATGCCGCGAACACCGTTCGGCGCGGTCCCGTGCGCGGCGATAATTCCGGCGACGTGCGTGCCATGTCCCTCACCATTGTCTCCATAGTCCGACGCGTTTTCGCCAACGACCGTGTTCTGACCTCCGGCGATGGTTAAATCCGGATGATCAGCGATCCCTGTGTCCACGACGCCGACTGAGACGCCAGTCCCCGCAGTGAGCGCGATGTTAGGATAGACATATCGCAATTCATCGGTGTAGCTGAGGTCGATCGGGCGAAGCGTGAACTTCGCGCCGTTCGCAAGCGTGAGGTTTCGCTTTAACAAGTTCCACAAGGCACTCTGCGCGTAGACGTAGAGACGATCGATCTTCACGGTCCCTCCGCCCAGAGCGAGCGACACTTTGCCGCTACCGTCGGTTTTCCCCTGATCTCCGGCTTTGGTGTCGAAATCCGTGAAAGCTACGACCGTGGCGTTGGCGACTGGCTTTTCCCCCTGGGCAGAGACCACCTGAACAGCAAGAGCGCCTGCAGTCTTCCTCGTGCCTTTCGTAGTCACAGCAATCGTCTGATGACGTGCAATCGCCGGATAGTAATAGACGACTGGAACGATGCGCAGACCGGGTTGTGAAGCGTGGAGTGCAGATGCAGTTTCGGGAGTCATCTCCACGAGTTTCGCTCCGTCTTCGTGGATCGAATCGAGAACACGCATGTCCGGCGGCAATTGGATTGCATCGGATGCCAGAGCGTCGGGATTTAGGATACGCTGATTGAGAGACAGCAGCGCGGTACGAACAGCCGGGCTTGAATTGGGCTGTCGCGCCTGCAGTCCTCGTGTCGGGAGTAGAACAAACTGCTGTCGGGCGGACTTCTTCTTCGCCCCGGTACGTCTCTTTGTGACGCGATTACGTTTAGGCATAACTTGGCATTCCATCCCCACTTATTTCGGCAGGGCGGTTTTCGCCGGGCCGCTCATACCAAGAAAGAGTTAGGAGCCATCGATTATCGGTGGCTCGCTGTCAATCCCCGTCAGTGGTTCGCCGGCTCCGCTGTTTTGCCTGCCCCTTTCGCCGCGTTCGAGCACGACTGCAACCCTCCGCCATTCTTCACTGTTGGACACGCCAGCCCGAGTGACCATACGAAATCGCGCGCTATCCAGCTCGGAGGGACTTGATACTGCGAGCCCACCTGGCTGTTGATTTTCGTGATTCCATCGGTCCCATCATTCTTGATCGAGGAGACGGAATGGCAGGTGATGCAGGAGGCAGTGTCCTTCGTCATCCCGACGTTTTCTCCTTCGATAACGGAGTTACCAAGGTAGGTAGGTTTTCCATCCGGCGCGGTGAACTTAATTTGCACCCCGTCGAGACGATAGTTCGCGAATTCTGGAAAGAGTTTGGCCTGCTTCACGAGGGCGGCGAGGGCCGGAGTTTGGTTCGTAAATCCGCTGGGACCGCCGTTGCTGGTCGAAGGGCTCGAACCCCAAGGATCCGTGCACGGCGCGAATGTGATGCAGCGGAGTGGGTTGGTGAGCATGCTCTGGGGCTCGAAGGTGGCCCATACCCAATCCTTCAGCAATTTGGAACTGATGTGCATGCCAGCCATTGCATAGCAGGTTCCGGCAATCGTCTCGACGTGCAGGCCTTGAGGTGGGGTGGTGCAATTAAACGGCGGCTCGAAATCGGTGGCTGGAATCCAATCCACTTTCACCTCGATTGCCGGCACCGGGAATTCGATGTCGGTTCCCTGCTGAGCGGCCTTGGTCTGCAGAGGGCGCGTTCGGTACCCGTTATCGGAAACAAACTTTTGTGCTGCGGGGTTGAGCCGGGCCTCCTCACAAACGGTCGAGTTGGGTTTGACATTGGGAGGTGGGCCGTTCATCGCGTTGCATTGCGTGCTCGGGATGAGTTCGGCGGCCACCCCTCGTCTTTGCGCCGTCATCGCGCGCGCCAGCGGACTGCCGTGTAGACGTCTTGACGAAACCGGCGGGCGAAGAGCCTGCGCCGTGGCACTCCCGTTCGCCGGATAGAGTTGATCTTGTTCGATCCATGTCTCCCACACCACTTGGGTCTTGTTGGCTGGGCAGTTGGCCGCGACGAACAGACGCCATGCCGTTTCTTCCGGAGTCGAGGCTGGGGAAGAAGGAAAAGCACAAGCGTCAGGTGGGTCGGGTGCGGCGCTCACGGTTGCGATCAGAGGCGGTCGGCCAATCCGGTGTGTAAGAAGGACACCCAGGATCACGGTGCTCACAAACAACCATATCGACGGTACGCGGGTTCGGTGTCGCATGATTGCCTCCTTGAGACTGTGCGAGCGACGGCTAAGGTTGGTATCCGCCGGCAATCCAAGATCGAAACAGGGCAATGTTGGCCTGACTCCAAGGCTGGGCCGGCTTGGGTGGCATGATGGGCGGTACGGACCCATCAAGACGTCCCAACACACTTTGCGCATTCGCGGGTACAGACATGTAGGAGTAGTCCGCCAACATCACGCCAAATTTAGCCATGTGCGGGATATCGGTTGTCTTGCTAAACAGCGGGAGAATGTCGGAGGAGAAGGAGACGGTACTCATAGGACACTCCCATCTGCTCTGCGATGTTGATTAACGAGCCATAAACCTATAGATCGTCTCCAGTTTTGTCAACTAGTTTGATGAACGGAACGAATATCGCTGCCGAGACCGGTGATGTAAATGTCGTGGCCAGCCTCGCGGAGTCACAAAGTATTCATTTGCCTGTCTTGTTGAGGAAGTGATAGCGTACGCGGCCAATAACTCAAACGGGCAATAGACGGAACTACCTCATGAACGAGATCAGCTATCGAGTTCGCCGGTCGCTACGGGAACTGCAAGACGACTATTTGGGCGGCCAGAAAAAGCCGTTGGAGGACTTGATGCGTGCCTGGAAGGGCATCAAGGAACTTCCTCCCGATGATCCGCGGTCCTTTTTCGTGCTCGGCGGGTATCACGGCGAGCCCTTTCGTGGAGCGGGGTGGGGAAGCGCTGCCTACTGGGGAGGATACTGCAATCACGGGAACGTCTTGTTCCCGACCTGGCATCGCGTGTATCTGTTGAAACTCGAAGAGTCCTTGCAGAGCATGCCCGGTTGTGGCGAGGTGATGCTGCCCTACTGGGATGAGACGAGCGACGAGTCTCTGAAAAATGGTATTCCATGGGCTCTGACCCAAGAAGATTTCGTGCTCGACGGCCAAACGATACCCAATCCACTGCGTTCTTTCGTTTTTACCAAGAGCATCAAGGACAACATCAGTGAGGATAATCCGGATTATAGCAAACCCAAGGGATACGAAACGGTTCGCTATCCTCTCTCAGGTTTGGTCGGCAACGAGGCCGAGAGGGATAAGACAAAGCAACACAACGATCAATACCCCAACTACGACGACAATGTGAAGCTTCTGGATCGGAACGTAGTCGAGTGGCTTACCTCGCAAATCGTCGCGCACGATAAGGTCATTCAAACCAATGTAAAAGAGAAGTATGAGACGTGCCTAGACGCCCCGAATTACACGGTGTTTTCTAATACGACCTCCGCCGCTGAGTGGCGTGAGAATAACGACCCATCGGTCGTATCTCTTGAGAGTCCGCACAACAGCATTCATCTGGCCGTGGGTGGATTTGACGCGCCGAGCCAGGACGATTCGCCGATCGAGGGCGCAAACGGCGACATGGGCGAGAACGACACGGCTGGTCTCGATCCAATCTTCTTTTTTCATCATTGCTTTGTGGACCGAGTCTTCTGGCTCTGGCAGCAGAGACATGATGCAACCGACAGACTCGAAATCATCGCCGAGTATCCGGGAACGAATTCCGTGGACAGCCAGGGGCCCACGCCGGGGACAGTCCCCAACTCGTGGCTGACACTTGAGTCGCCGCTGAATCCCTTCAGGAAGAAACAGAGGGGCAGGGTCTATACGTCCCTTGATTGCATCAACATTGAAAAGCAGCTTGGCTACACCTATGGCCCCGGATCCCTGGAAGGAAACAGACTTGCTGCGGCATTCGAGCAGGGGCACAACTCAAAGGTGATTCGAGTGTCAGGGATCAATCGAGCGAGTATCCGAGGATCGTTCCTGATTTCTGCATACGCTCACATCGGGGGCAAGAGATATCACGTGGGGACGGAAGCCATTCTGAGCCGCTGGAATGTTCAAGGGTGCGCGAACTGCCAGACGCACTTAGAGGCGAAGGCAGTCTTCGGCCTTCAGAGGTTTCAGGAACAATCGCTCGAGAGTGCGAGATATGAAATCGAGGTGCGCACTCGTGATGGGCTGCTTGGCCAAGCGGAGCCTTTAGCTACCTTTCAGAAAAAGCCATTCCGCTTCGACGTGGGGTAGGTTGGGCGACGTCCCTCGAAAGGGGTCAGGCACCCTGATTGTGACAGTCGCACCTGCCGTCAGCGGGCGGTTCGGCGGTAATTTTAGGTAGGGAGCGAGCCGAGGCCTCTGCGCGGTTGTGGAGGCGGACGAGCCGATCGGTGGGTAATACGCTTAGGGGGAGTTCAAATATGTCGGAAGTATTTCCTGCAGTAGGTCACCGCTACCTTGTGGATTTCAAGGCGTTTCGAGTGGAACTTTCTTTCCAGTCAGAGTCGCTGCTGACGTACACGAGCGTCAACCCGGATGGAAGTCACGGCGGCTCTGAGACCGTGTCGATAGGCGTAGAGTCGATAAGGGATCAACTTTTTCTGGTGAGGTGGCAGGAGTCGGATAAGACGACTGTCGTACACCTAGAAGATTATAAGCTCAACACAATCATCACGAATATTACTGAACCCGAAAACAAGTTTTCAGAGTTTCATGGGCAAATGAAACAGATTTCCTAGCAGGTAATGACGGTCAGCATAAAGGCGGTTGCGCCTCTCCAACAAGCATCAAGGCACGGGATGTTACGCATCATGGACTCAAACACCCTGCGTCTTTGCGGGAACCGCCAGTCGCTTGGTGTGAGAGCCTGCGACCATTTCTCGCTGCTCCCCGCTATCCGTCTCGTGCTTTTGCCCAAGTGCCTCCAAGCTTTTGTCGAGCCGTCGTCATAAATTGCTGATGCTACTCTGCTTGACGCTTGCCCCGGCAAGATTTGATTAAAGTACTTTACTGACTTCTTGGCAGAGGGAGAGGTCTCGGCGGCTTGCAAAGCAGGAGTCAGTATCCCGATCTTTCACGATCAGCAGAGGTACGCGAGAGGTCAAAACCGAGCGGTATTTAGGCCGCAGGGTGTGTGAGCCGCTGTTACAGTTCCCAGAACAACGCCCAAGCTCCAAATTGTGCGATTGCAATCGTTTGAGTGATGAATTGAAGTTGAGTGTGTGACAATCAAGTGCGCGAGGGGGTTGAAACCCTCTGCTGTCACCGATTTGTCACTAAAACTCGTGCAAAACAGGCCAAAACGACGCAAGTAGGGAAAACTCAAAGTGTCGCTATCTGACGGCTGGCAAAGGGATTTAGTTGGATTTTGTGTCAGATAGCAAAACGGCGATTTATTTTTTCAAGACCGCCGCCTTCAACCACTCGGCCACCCCTCCGTTTTTCAGTCGTTTGAACATTGTACCTTGCGGACGGGAGTAGTGACAATTTCGCCCTATTTTGGTGCACTCGTTTGGGCACTGTCACCAAATTGTCACCAAAACCGTCGAGTTTTTCGACCGCTGCTCGCTTACTGTCGAAATTTGTGTGGGCGTAGCGCATCGTAACGCTGATGCTGGAGTGTCCCAGCAATTCCTTGACTGTCACTATGTCCACGCCACTTCCGACGAGGCGAGACGCAAAGGTGTGCCGCAGCGTGTGCCACGTCACATCCGAAATTCCCGCCCTTTTACACGCGAGTGAGAATCCAGCCTTCAAATCAACGAACGGTTTGCCGGTCTCGGGATTGTAGAAAACGAATTCGTTCTTCTTGCCCAACTGCCACGCCTCAAGAACTTTGCGGGTTTCGGCGTTAATCGGAACCTCGCGGATTCTTCGGGTTTTGGGTGCAAAGACACTGAGAATTATGTCGTTCTCTAGTTCATTTTGAATGCCGATCGGTTTATATTTGAGCTCTAATGCGATGCATTTTCTGCAAGAGAGATTCGAGTTCGTCGCGGAGTGTCGAGCATATCGTTCCCGAGTCTTTGGGTGGCGTTAGCCACACGCTGCCGCCAGGGGTGGTTTGCGATCACTGCAATAACTACTTCTCTCGCGAGGTAGAAAAGCCTTTCCTTGAGTACGATGCAATCGCACTCCTTCGATTTCATCAAGAAATTCCGAGCAAGAGAGGTCGAGTTCCGCCGGTGAAAGGAGTTCTGGCTCCCGGATATATCCCGGTAAGTGTCTATAAGCGGCCGGGATTCCCGACTGACATTCTCATTGACGTACCTCCCGAACTTGTTGGCAACGCCTTGAGAACCGAGCGGCTTATCATTGCGACTGACTTGTCTATGCCCACGGGCTTAGTGGTGTCACGCTTCCTCGCGAAAGTTGCCGTTGAAGCAATGGCGACGAAGCTCATCGCACATCCCGATGGTCTTGAGTATCTGGTGGACGAACAACAACTAGACGCAATCCGGGACCACGCTAGGACTGGCCGCATTCGTGACTGGCCTGTTCATTTCAGACAGATCTACGATACAGACGCGAAGTGGTTTGACCATTCGGGTTCCCCGAAGCAAGTGGTGAACGAATACGATATTCTGGTCACTGAGAAAGGTGAATGGTATTTTGTATTCGCCCTTTTCGGAAAAGAATTCGTGATCAACTACGGGGGTCCCGATATCGAAGGGTATCAGGAGTGGCTCGACGAACGCGACGGTGTGAGTCCACTGTACTCTGGGAAAAACGCGAACGAACATCAATTGCGGCGGTCGGCCTAGCCGTGCGCATAAAAGCAGGATATCTCGAAGAGCCCGGAACCGGTCTTTTCAGAACGACGTCTATCGGGCATTCACCATGGCACACGACAATAAGCAACGTAGTTCCGGACTCTGCCCCGAAAGCCGCTTGAAGAATTGAGGAGGATGGAAGCGTTTTGAAGTTCGACGGAGGTTGTTGAGCCTTGGTGCGGGCCTGAGCGCTCTGATATCGCGCAGCAAAATTGCGCATCCAATTTGCACACCTGCGAAGTAAGACTTGAAGTCAGACGGTGTAATTGCCATACGTGCCGCGTATCGCTTCCACAAATCGTCAGGGGACGATGCTACGATCGCTTCGGCAATAGCAACAACCTCTATCCTTCCTCTAGGCATTTTGCTGTACACCCATACTTGGGTGCCAGGTTTGATATGAAGTGGCCTACGTCGCATTTCTGCAGTCTTTCTCCCATTCAGCATATTGAGAACATGATCGTATTCGACCGAGATCAATATGTTATCTGCCTGTGCCACTAGAGCATGCCCTCTTCTAGTATTTGAACCAGTCGCTCAGCTCGCAATGGTCGCGCCGTGACGAGGTTAGCTCCGTCGACAGCGCCCATTGACCGCAGTCTTTCAAGCCGTACTGGCGCCCTGAAGGTCATTATGCTGTCGATTGTCGTCGCGACAACGGTGTCCGCCAAACAAATATTCTTCAAAATTTTCCGATCTATTACGCCCCGCCTGAGTAGCTCAGTACTTGCGCTGTTCTTTGACACAATTTCTACCCTGGCCACGCGAGCGACGGCGATTGCGCTTGCACAGCCTCCCGCCCGCGCCGATTCATAGAAGACGACCGGAATGCCTTTGGTGAAGACACCTGCGGTCCGGGGATGACTGAAATAGGTTCGCTCTCGGAGCAACACCGCCTCTGGCCCGGCCAAAAGTTGAAGTTGTCTGCCCCCACCAATCAGGTCAGCTGCATAAACTCTTCGAATAGGCACGATAGCACCGACCCTGCCTGTCAGAATGAAGAGCGCAGGCGAGAGCAACGTCTCAAGCTCCAAGAGTGATAGATGGACAATCTGACCAGTTGGAGTCCTGATGGCGAACGTCTGTCGGATGGATTGAAAGGTAGGCATAGAGTCAGGCAACTCAAGATTCATTCCTGTTTTCAGCTGTTGACGCACATTCACCCAATTCTTGGAGGTAACGCTTTGTCCCAAGGAAACCTTCTGCAGAGTGGTACTAGATGCTTCATTTGCAGCTGGCCGGAAGCCGTGAGAAATGGCAAGACGCCTCGTTATCACGTGACCTGGCAACAGGCGAAGACTCGATTGAACTGGATAATCGTAAAGCGATTCTTTGCTCGCGGAATCGAGAAGGAATTCAACGGCCAGTGTCACCGCCCTATGGTCCTCATCGACGCAGAGGAACACCTGTAGATGTGGGCGAACTGCAGAGGGAATATCCCAAGAACCAAAGGCAACGACAGCTCCTTCGCACGTGACGATCAGCTTCCGATGTGGACGTCCCGGATCGTTACGCGCCGCATCTTGCACTAGCTGTCGTGGGCACCCCATTCGGTCGAGGAACTCTGATATTTGGCACTGATCGTCGTCCGGGACTATCTTTCCTTGGAGCATTTGCCCTTCGAAGAGAGCTTGGATCGACTGAGTTTCACTTGAGTATGATGGCTCAACCGTCTCTGCAAGCTCTTCCGCGCCAACAACGTCGATTGAATACTTAGTTTGAAGAAGCGTCCGTGCTCGAAGGATAGCCTTTTCGCCCGTTACGAAACCCGAAGCTTGGTGGTAAATGGCTGTGGTCAAGTGCACCAAATCCGATAGATCCTGTTGCCTGAGTGTTCCATGCGAAACCTGATCGGGAAAGATCAGCTTTCCGAGGTCCTCTACGATGTTCTTGATTGATTCCGAAGGCGGCTTCTGCAAACGCGGCAACCTAAGGGCAAACTCCAGGATCGGGTCATTAGGGTTTGGGACTGAAGTGCGCTCCAGTTCCCGGATGAATTCGTCGGCAATGGCCAGACGGACCAGATTATTGAAACTTGCCCGCACAATTCGGCCAACCTCGTCGAGGTTCGCTCTTTTCTTGACCAGGTCAAACAGAATGTTTATGTCGAGCAGATAAGTAGGGGAGACATCAAAAAATCTAGATATGAGCTTCAAATCTTCGGGCGACGTCGCGTCTGTCGTTGCTAGTCCGAAAAGCTGGAGCGTATTCAATTCCCTAATGCGAACGTTTATTTGCCGACCCGTCGTGCGACCGCCGAGTTTCTTACGTATTAACTCAAAGCCTAAGCGTTCCCAAAACCTGTTCGCACCGAGATCATCTGCCACTTGAGCCAAAACACTCATGAACTGATGCGTCTCGGCTCTCCGGACAATCTCCTCTACTAACCGACGACCGATACCGCGAGAACGAAATTTAGGCAGCGTAAAAACCTGGAAGATCTTGGCGTAGGGGAAAACACCTCCGTGTAGGAGGTGACCTCCGTAAGTTCGACGTTTGGAGCGCATTACAACCGCAACGAGCAGTTTTCCTTGATCTGCAGCTTGTTTGAAGGCTTGGTCTGGAAGAAAGCCTAGAGCTCGCTTTTCAGTGTCCGCCGCTCTTTGCGCTTGCTCGACGAACTCAGCCACATCGTCAGGCCGGGAAAGAATTTCAATTTTGAACTCCAACTTGCTCAAAACACGCTCCATCGAACGCATCCAGAATTCAAGGTATAAGCCGGACCCACCCCCTGCAACGTAGCAATGATGATAATCATCATCGCATACAATTCTTTCGAGTGTTACCTTACGAGGTTGTGCTGCGTCTTGGTGCAATGCTTTCCTCGCTGTCACGTTCTTGTCACTATGAGCGGTTGGCGTTTCGGCCTGCTTCGGCCTCCTGGAATCGACACTGTGTGCGCTTGGCGTTGTGGCTTTGAATGTGGTCGAATACGGGAGACCCACGGATTCGCGGTGTCGATAAGGGGAACCTGAGAAATGAAGGTGCTCTACGTGGTCACCACGGGTGGCACGATCGAGAAAGTCTATTCCGAGCAGAATGGCGTCGTGGCGAATCTCGATGGCAAGATCGACCGCTATCTTCGGCTGCTCAGGCTTCCCGAGTCCGATGTGCGCGTCGTCCCGCTCATGAACATCGACAGCCTGGAAATGACGGATTCCGATCGTGCCAGAATCCTCGAAACCGTCAAAGCCCTGCTTCAGGAGAAGGCGCCGATCTTGATCACTCACGGAACGGACACGATGGTTGAGACGGGCTTATATTTGCAGCACGCTTTGCCCTCGTTAGAGGTTCCCATCGTAATGACCGGGGCCATGGCGCCCCTCGGTTTCGAAGGCAGCGACGCGCTGCAGAATTTGACCGAGAGTCTTTTTGCTCTCCGCGTCCTTTTGCCCGGGATCTACGTGGTAAGTCATAACCAGGTTTTCCCGATTTCCAACGTCCGCAAGGACCGCACGCTCGGCCGGTTCGTCAAAATCGAAGACAAGCCTTCATAAATGGCGTCTAGTGCCAAAGCTCCTGGCTCGCGAGACGTGCGCCGGCGACCAAAGCTTCGAATTTCGCCCACATCACCGATGGCGGTACGCGCCGCACCATTTCCGCCTGAGCGAAGCCGCAATCGGTTCCCGCGATCACGTTCTCGCGTCCCACGATCCGCGCGAAACGCACGATGCGCTCCGCCACGAGACGCGGGTGCTCCACGGTGATCGTGTGGTGCGTCACCACGCCGGGAATGAGGATTTTGCCGTCGGGCAGTTTTCGCGATTCCCAGACGCGCCATTCGTGCTCGTGTCGCGGATTGGCAGCTTCGATCGAATACGCGCCCGCCTTGACGCTGAGGATCAGATCGATCAGCTCTTCGAGAGGCGCGTCCGCCATATGCGGCACGTGCCAGCTGCCGAAGCAGATGTGGTAGCGAACGCGGTCTTCGGGTATCCCCTCGAGCGCGTGGTTGAGAGCTTCGATTCGGAGCCCGGCCCATCGGCGATAGTTTTCCGGGCCCTTCTGCACGAGATGGTCGTACATATTGGCCAGCACGGCGTCATCCACCTGCAGCAACAGGCCTGATTCGTAGATCGCTCGATATTCCTGCCGCAATGCGTCGGCCATGGCGTACACGTATTCTTTTTCGCTCGGATAATACTCGTTGACGCCATCGTAAGCAGCGCTGGCGGGCGCAACCACGGGAAGGAACGCCTCTTCGACCGCAACCGACTTCAGCGCGGCCTTGAGATTCCGAATATCCCGTTGAATGCCGCCGGTGTCGCGGTATTGAATCGGGCCCACGCAGGCCCGCGTGGGCAGCCCGGCTTCGAGCGATGGAATCATCGGAAACTCGGCCTTCATCACCTCAGGGAACCGCTGAAGGTCTCGCCCGAGCCACAGCACGGGCCGCAATTGATCGGGGCGAAACTCAAAACCGGTGACGCGATCGACGATGTAATTCGCCCAATTGGGTTTTCCGTATTCGCCGTCATCCACGATGTCGATGCCGGCGTCGGCTTGCATCTTCACAACGTCGTTTACGGATTGCCGCAGGAAGTCTTCGTAGCGCTGCGCGCTCTCAGGCGAGGCCTGGGCCGCGGTCGCGAGTTCTCTCAGTTCCTTCGGGCGGATCAGGCTGCCGACGTGCGTGGTCAGAATACGACTCTCGCTTCGCTTCATGGGCCTCTGCTTTTAAGGGATCTGCCGCGGTCCTAGGATCGCGAAATGGCCATCGCAGGAGGCGTGATCGGCTCGAGCCCCGCGAGAATTTCCTTGCGGCGGTCCTCAAACCACGGCGGCAATAGAAGCCTGGCGCCAAGCTGGTCGGCCGGCTCATCTCGCTCGAATCCGCCGCCGGCGTTGCAGCAGCACTCCACCAGAATTCCACCGGGCGAACGCACGTACATGGAATGAAAGTAATAGCGGTCTTTTATTTCGGAGGCGTCCGTATAACCGAGCTCCTCGTAAATCGCCTTCTGCGCCGCCATCGCTTCATCGTCCGCCACCCAGAGGGCGAGGTGATGAACGGTGCCTGCGCCAAAGGTCCAGCTGCCGGGTGCGCGATCCGGTTCGTGCAGCAGTTCCAGAGTCTTGTTCGCGCCGCCCTCCGCAATTTCGAAACGGTGATACGCGCCATCCACACCCGTTTTCCGGAAGCCCAGGGCTTCGGTGAGAAATCGCTCCTGCTCGCCCACATCGCGAACGGATAGGACCGCGCCATGAAATCCGCGCACCGACTCGCCTTCGGCGATTTCATCCGTAGTCCAGCCCACCCGCGCGTCCTTCTTGTCTTCCAGAACTTCGAAGCTCAAGCCTGCGGGGTGCGTAAAGCGAATGAAACGCTGCCCGAACCGCTCCCCGATCGGGCTGTGTTCGATCTTGTGGCGCTCGAGGTGTTCCTTCCAGAATGGCAACGCCCCTTTGGAAACGGTATACGCGATCGACTGAATCTGCCCCGATCCGCGCCGGCCCATCAGGCGATTGTATGGGAAGGTCGTCATCACCGAGCCGGGCTCGGCGTTCGCGTTCGAGTAGTACAGGTGGTAATGCGGAAACTTGCCATCCATCAGGACGGTCTGCTTCACCAGTCGCTGGCCCACGATACGTGTAAAAAAGTCCACATCTTCCTGCGCGCCAGCGGCGCAGGCCGTCATATGGTGATACCCAGTCGCAGGATAGTTGTAACCCATGCTGCCCCTCCGGCAGTTTCAGAAGCTCGCAGCGTCGGCGTTCTTACTACGTCAGCTCCAAAGATGTCAACGCAAAATGTATACACGAACAGGCGGTTTCAGGTGCGGCGGAAATCACGCAACTTGGCCCGGATCGCCGCCGACGATCCGATGAGGGATCGTCATCCTGAAGCCGGCGCCTTTGTCTTTTGCCGGCTGAAGGATCTCTCTTCCAGCCTAAGCCCACTTGTCGATCGAAACGCTCCGCGCGTAGCTCAGATTGCCCACCTGGTAGTATGGGTTCGTCTGTCCGCCCACCACGACCGCATTGATCATCTCCTTGTTGGGCCAGCGCGGGATCAGGTCGTCATCCTTCAGGTCCTTGCCCTGCGGTCCTCGCAACGAAAAACCGCCCGTAAAGAGCATCGTCTTCGCATCCGCCACGGTCAGGGTTGCATTTTTCTGCAGCCAGTCGTAGAGCTTCTCCTTGGTGTCGTAGCCCAGTTCGACAAGATCCTTGGCGACGAGCGGGTCCAGCACCGCGAGCGCCCCGAAGATCGATGTCAGCGGCGTGAAGTTGTAGAGCAAACCTTGATCGAATTGCGGCACCGGCTTCACGGCGCTGCCCTTTCCACCCTGTCCTTGAGCGATGCCGTAGCCGAAAAACACGCTGACAACGTTCTCCTCCGGTTTGAAGCCTTTCTGCACGTGGAAAGGCGTCCAGGGACTATCCTTCTCATTTTCCGGCATGATCAGATTGTTGAAGTTGATTACGTTGCCCTGCGTGCCCATGTACGTCTCGCCCGGCAAGCCGCAATTTCCCAGATTCCTCGAAAGCATGGTCCAGGCGCGTCCGATCGAAGCGTTCACGTCGCTAAACGGGCCCATGGCGCCGATCCCGTAGTTCATGTTCAGCTTGTCGCGAATGGGACCGTTGATCACGGCCGCCACCGCGAATGAATTCGTCGAGCTTGATAGAGACGGCAAGCCGCTTGCGGAAATCGCCAGAATGATCGGAAGATATTCCGGTTGAGCTCCCGCCATCACCGCGTTGATAGCCACTTGCTTCACGGTAAACTTCCACGCGGGAAACGATCCGCGCGCCGGCGTGAGCTCGCCGATCACTTCTTCCGGATCGTGGCTCGTCCCCTTCAGCATCGCGTCGACTTTTTCTTTGGTCGGGATCACGATCGACATGAAGTCGGTCATCCCGTTGTTCATATAATATTTCTGCAGGTTGTCCTGCGTATCCACGAAGGTCGCCGGGCCCACCGACGGCGTGATCGTGCCCGATTTCTCTTCGTCCGGTACGAGCGGATCGGTCAGCGCGCCGATCACTTCCTTCATCAGCGGCTTTCCGGTCACGGGATCGTCGCCTTCGAGATACGCGTACATTTCCGCGTCCGTCTTGCCCCAAACCGGATGCGGCGTGAAGCAAATCCGCAGGTTTGGCATGCCCCTTTTTGCCGCCGTGGATTTCGCCAGATCCTTGAACGCAATCGTCACCATCGGAGCCGTCGGGATTCCCATCTTTTCAAGCGATATGCAGTGACTCACGGTCGCTGGTGTGCACGTGCTTCAATGCCCGATCGCCATGATAACCCCGTTCCCCTTGGCTTTGATTTCAGCCCAGAGTTTCGGATCATCGTCGGCAAACGCTCCAGCCTTCAGGCGATACACGGTGGTCACGCTGGGCATGTTCTTCTTGAACCAGATCGCGATCTGATCGAGGAAATGATCGGCGCCGGGAAATCCATCCGAGACGAGGTAGATCGTCTTTCCATCGAGCGTCGAGAGGCGCGGCGCCATGGGCGCGAGCTGCACGGAGGGCGGCATGCCGCGCGGATTCAGTCCTTCCACCTTGATTGTGTTGATGTCTACCGGCGCGGCCGCTTCCGATTCGTTCTTCTTCTTATGAGCTGCAGCTTGCGCCGAACCAGCCAAAAGTGCGGGAGAAGCTCCGAGCAACGATAAAATCTTGCGTCGATTGATATTCATGGCCCTCGCCTTCTGGTCCCCATTCTTCGCGAGCGCCCGGAAAACTCGATCCCCATATCGCTCGCGGTCTGTGGCGGACTTCCGATAATTCCAAAGGTCTGGCCCGCGCACCGTGAATGCGAGGGCGAAATCCTCCCACCATTAAATTGTACTCCTGGTCAGTTGTATGTATCCATTACGGGCCGAATGCACGCATAACCTCCGCTTAAGCGCAGCGTCGAATGTCCTAAACCGCACGATAATCACATAAATTCTTTGTGCTACGAGATAGCTCGGCGGCGCCAAGCCGTCAGATGCCAGCCCAGCCATTCACTTTGTATACATATTTATATTGACAGGGGTAGGCACTCGATAGTAATACCCCTCGCCATCAGTGTCCTTTCTGACCGGTGCAACACCTGACTTCGGGGAATGGCGGTAACAAAGGGGAGGTGGGGAATGGCGAAGGGGCTTCGCTCTTGCGAGCATGTTCTGTGCTTCCTGTGTATGAGTTTGTTCGTTCTTTCGATCGGCGCGGGGCGCGTGCGTGCGCAAGCTCAAACCGCGACGATCACCGGCACCGCGGCGGATACCTCGGGCGCGGCGCTCGCTGGCGCCAAGATCAACGTCACGAACACCGAAACCAACGTGACGCAGTCGACGGTTACCGACGCTCAGGGGCGATATACCGTACCCGATCTGCCGGTCGGAATGTACAAGGTGCAAGCTTCTCAGTCAGGATTTCGGACCGTCATACAAGCCGGCGTAACACTTACCGTCGGCAGTACCGTAGTCGTCAATCTCTCCCTGCCTGTTGGCGAGGTCTCGCAGGTTGTCACAGTCGAAGGGAATGTCTCTCACGTCGAAACTCAAACGACGGAAGTTTCTAACCTTGTTTCCCCGACGCAGGTGGCGAACCTCCCGTTGAACGGCCGCAATATTGAGCAGCTTTTGACCCTCGCGCCGGGTGTCGTAGCCACGGCCCCGACTCTAAATTTCGTCACCGGCCGCATGTATGGCATGCAGGACAATTATTCCATCTCGGGCGGGCGTCCCACTGGCCAAATGTTCCTCCTCGACGGCACTGATATCCGCGACTTCTGGGAGCACGGTATCGGCTCCGGATATGCAGGAACTGAAATTGGCATCGATTCGATTTCACAGTTCCAGGTGATTACCAGCAATGGCAACTCGCAGTACGCAGGCAACGGCATCGTGAGCCAGGTTTCAAAGTCCGGTACCAACGATTTTCATGGCGCTGCCTACGAATACCTCCGCAACAACGATTTGGATGCGAAGGATGTTGCTGACTTCCTGGCCGGCTTGCACCACCCGCCGCCGTTCCGCCAGAACCAATTCGGCGGTGATCTCGGCGGCCCGATCAAGAAGGACAAGCTGTTTTTCTTCGCGAATTACGAGGGCCTTCGCAATAGCCAAGCCATCACGATTGGCAGTCTCGGCGTCGCCGAGCCGTATCTTGCTGCGGGCATGCTGCCTTGCTACGACATTTACGGAAACGCCGCAAATACCGCTCCTATTGGCACCTGCCCCGCCAGGCCGGCCACTTCACAGGCTGCTGGTGGGGATACCCCGGTGCCGGTCGGCAATGCGACGATCGATCCGATCCTCCCCGTGGCAGGTGCGAATACCCAGGCGCAGGAGATTGCGTCGCTCTACACCCTGTGCAAACAGTGCAGACCCTTTGCGGAGACCACTACTTTCGGGCCTGCTCCACCGCCTCCGCCGGCAATGCCTCCGCCGACACAAACGCTCATTGAGCCGGCCGGTACGGACTACGGCGGCTACAGCTACGTTTCAACCTCCCCGGCCTTGGTGAACAACGAGAACTATGTCCTCGGTCGAGTCGACTACACCGTCTCCTCAACCGATTCTCTGTTTGGCCGCTATGTCCTGGATCACGCCAACGTCCTCAACGGCGATCAGGACACTCTGGGCATCTTCCCCGAGACCGACTACACTCGAAACCAATATTTCACCCTGGCAGAAAACCACATCATTTCTTCGACGATGGTCAACGTCCTGCGTTTCGGCTTCGTTCGCACAAATGAAAGCATGAACACGGAACTCGGCCTCTCGTCAGCCCAGATATCCGCGGCGTCCACGTACTCAGTCGCCAACGGCGGTCCCAGTTTCTCCACCGATCCCCTCGACTTTGTGCGGACCGCATACGGCGAGCCGCAACGCGAAGACGGTTCGACTGCGGTGCCCGGAGGCGCGCTCGGAGACGCCCCTCTCGGCCCGGATCCCAACCGCCCCAACATTTTCATGAATAAATTCAGCGGGGGCGACGATCTCTCTTGGACTCACGGATCTCACACCCTGAAGATCGGCGGCGTGATCACCAGAGATCAAGTTAACGTCCGCCAGGAGTCCTACTCGGCCGGCGAAGATTACATCGCGTACCTCAATTTCGCCTCGCCGAATAACGCCGAGGCGTCTTTTCTTCAAGGATCTCCTTTCTTGGCCTTTGCTGACCCGCCAGGGTACGCCGATGCCAGCCGTTATTTCCGGGAAATCGACCTGGCTCCTTACTTCCAGGACGTCTGGAAAGTTACGTCCCGATTGACCCTGAATCTCGGCATACGCTACGACTACACGACAAATCCGGTCGGATGGTCGGGTGGAAACCAGCCCTTGACCGTGCTCACCGGCTCGTTCCTGCCTCCAACCGGCCCGCTCGCGCCAACCCCCGCTTGCGCTAGCAGCATCGTCGGGTCCCTCAGCGTGCTCGCAATTGCGGATTGCACCTTGCAATACTACTCGCCGGTGAAGCACGCGTTCGCCAGCAACCCCAACGCTCACAATTGGGAGCCGCGCTTCGGCTTTGCCTACTCTCCCTTCAAGGACAACAAAACTGCCATCCGCGGCGGATTTGGCATCTTCGACGATCCCACGGCCGCTCGAATCTATCAGTCCGGGTTTGGCGCATCGCCCCCGGCGTCCAACTTCTTGCTCTATTTCCCGTCCTTCCCGGACGCCTTCACCCCTTCGAGCATTTGCTTTCCAGGCCTCTGCCCTCAGCCCAGCGAGTACGCTGGCGTAACCTATCAGGACAACTGGGGCTCGCCTTATACGCTGCAGTATAACTTTGACATCCAGCGGCAGATCGCTCCAGGAACTATCCTGACGGTCAGCTATGTCGGCTCCCTGGCGCGCCACCTCTGGAACCAGCGCGACATCAACCCACCGGAGTGCTACGGGCCGTCCGGTAGCCTGGGAAATACCGGCTGCACCGCGCTGCCGCAAACCCCGAAGTCGTATCCGACTGCCTCGAACGCCACCTACACGGTCAATACGAATAACGGCAACTATGCCGATCCCAACTCATGCGTTGAGGCAGCACCCACGTATGCCTCGCCTCAGCCCACGTGTTATGGCAGCGGCGTTCGCTTCCCGTACACCATATCGGGGGGCCAGGAGGTCGTAGCCAACAGACTCAACCCGACGTTCGGCGAAATGGTCACGGAGGCGCCGACGGCTGCATCCAGCTATAACGCCTTGGAAGTGGGTTTGAATCATCAATTCTCGCGATCACTTTCCTTCCAGGTCAATTACACCTACTCACACTGCATCGACGACGGGTCCTTCGCCACCAGCCTCGAGGAGTTTTCGCAGTTGCAGACAGACAGCTACAACCAGGCCTACGACTATGAGAACTGCAACTTTGACGTTCGCCACAACCTCAACGTCAATGGCATCTACGCTCTGCCGTTCAAGGGCAATCGGCTCGTCTCGGGATGGCAATTCTCCACCATCCTCACCGTTCACAGCGGCTTGCCGGTCAACATTTCCAACGAGGGGGCGGCTTACGACCCGGCTGACATCGGCAGCGAGTGGGACTCCCGGCCGAACTACAGCTTTGCTCCCGGATGCCACCCGAACCATATTATCGACAAGGAGGTCCTTACGGCCAGCGGCCAGCCAACCGGCTATATCCAGTGGTTCGACCCCTCGTGCTACGAACCGCAGGCGCCCGGTTTCTTGGGGAACGTCAGTCGTAACAGCCTCCCGGGACCCGGCACCCTGGACCTCGACTTCTCGGTTATCAAGAACACGAAGATCAACGAGAGGCTCAATATGCAGTTCCGGTGCGAGGCCTTCAACGTGATGAACCACTTCAATCCCGGCCCGCCAAGCGGTGATGTTGATCTGGTCGGAGCTGGGGCGGGCCAGACAGGATTCTCGCAAGCGCCCATCGTAACTCCGCGCCAGATACAGTTCGCGCTGCGGCTCCAGTTCTGAGCTTCTAAACTTCCGGCCTTAACCGCGGCGCCTTGCGTAAGCATGGCGCCGCCGTTCTTTTTTCGCACAGTAGGGAGGTGCGCCAGCATGAGATTTCAATGGGCAATACGAATCGGCATGTTGTTCGCCGCTGTTACGCCGTTTGTGTTCGTTCCTGCGGTCGCTCGAGCCCAGGCAGGAGTGTCGGTTCCGTCCACCGGCCTGAACAACTCGTCCACCCAAACGCAGGCAACCAGGCAAATGGAAGAGGTGCAGCAGCAGCAGTTAGGCGATCCCAAAACCGCAAGCGCCTACGACTCGTTCGTGAAACAAAAGAATCCAGACAAGAAAATCAAACAGGGAAAAGATTTTATCAACCGCTATCCCTCCGACTACCGCACCCAGGGCGTGTACGAGCAACTCGCGCAGCTCTACAACTCGCAGCACGACATGGCGGATTTCTATTCCTGTACCGATCGCGGAATCACGCTCTATCCGAATGATGCGACGCTGCTTTCCTTGGCCGGTTTTGTGATCACGCATGAGTACAAGCCGGCCGATGCGGACGGCGCGAAGAATCTGGAAAAAGCAGAGATGTATGAGAATCGTGCGCTGAATTCGATCGGCACCATGAAAGCGCCCGAGGGAATGTCCGACGAGCAGGTCGCCGCTTACAAAAAGCAGGTTCTGGGCCTGGCGCACGGCGCACTCGGCCTCATCTACTTTCGCCAATCGAAGTTCCAGGAGTCCGTAACGGAAATGCTGGAGGCCACCCAGGCCGAAGCCAGTCCAGACGCAACGGACTACCTGGTCCTCGGAGCCGACTATCAGAACCTGGACCGGTTCAAGGACGCCGCCGACGCATTCAACCATTGCGCGCAGATCGACGGCCCTTTGCAGTCCGGCTGCAAGGAGTACGCGGATAGTTCGACCAAGCAGGCAGCCGCAGGCAAATAATGCCTCCGGAAACCGCCCGCCCAAACGCGCCGGCCAGACTTCCCGGGCCGCACACAATTCTTCTTGCATACACAGTGCATAGTTGTGTATACAGTACGGCCAACTCGGCGCTCCACCCCCCGACTTTCTAGGAACGCCGTGCGCTGCCCGGCGGAGGTCCACCACCCTCTCTGCCGGGCAGCTTTTTCTTTCTGGGCCGCCGCCGCCGGCGCGACACGTCGCGAAAATCCGCCCAATTTTGTTCTTTTTCGGCCATTAAAGGCCGGTTAAACCGCCCGCTAGGGGCATGCTCCATGCACCTCTTATTGCGCACAACGATCAACGATTTGCCTGCGCCATCCGGAGTTGATACCATCCGCGTGATCTAGCGTACCGAAATGCTTCCTCTGCAATAGACGCAAGGGCGCAACGCGTGTTTCCGCGCCGGTCGACGGGATTGGTGGCAAATGGCAGGCAAGAATGCACGAGTAGTCGTCAGAATTCGCGAGATGATTCTGCACGGCGAGCTCCAGCCCGGCCAGCGAGTGCGGGAGGTCGAGCTGGCAAGCAGCCTCGGAGTTTCCCGCACGCCCGTTCGCGAGGCTCTGCCGATTCTCGCGCAAGAAGGCATCCTGATGCAGCTGGATACGCGCGGGTTCGTGGTGCGCGAATTCACGCCCCAGGAGATCATGGACGCGATCGATGTCCGCGGCGTGCTCGAGGGCCTTGCCGCGCGTATTCTGGCCGAGCAGGGACCGCCGCGGCGTCTCATTCAGTCCCTTCACGACTGCCTCCGCGAAGGCGACGAAATTTTCGCCAAGCGTCACCTCATCGAATCAGATGAAGACCGCTACGGAGACATGAACAAACAGTTTCACGTACTGATCGTTCATGGCTCGGGCAGTAAGGTGATTGCGGATGCCATCGAACGCAATAGCCGCATCCCATTCGCCGCCGCCCACGCGATCGCTTTTGACCGCGTGGAGCTCCGTCGCATGTACGATTTGCTCTGGTATGCGCATCGCCAGCATCACGCGATCGTGCAGGCCCTTGAGACGGGCGAGGGAGGAAGAGTCGCGGCCCTCATGTTCGAGCATGCCTACACGACGAAGACCAGCATCAACATGGAGCGAAAAACATGGCGATCAACCGGTGAAAATGGCGAGCCGTCCGCGGAGCCGCCGCCGGGAAATGCTCCGCAGAGCTGACCGCGCCGACTGCGCTGATCGCGGAGATATGTGCGTCCCGCATCCGCGCGCGCGAATTTGTTGAGCGCGCTTTCGAGCGCGCGATCGAATGAGAAGCGCTTGGCATCGAAGTGATTTGCGATGTTTCTGTTTTCGTTGAATCTGCGCGCGCACCTGGCGGCCAATCCCGCGCGATCCTGCGCCAGCCTGTGCATACTCTTGTACACAATGTAGGTAGCGCGTATACTTTGCGGGGAATTTGGCGGGTCGGGCCGGCGGCGCTACGATTTCGTTGGCTTCTGATTCCTTCCAGGAGTTTCTCGGTGTAAGGCATTTGTAGCCGGATGATTCGCAACGGCTTGATCGCTTACTGGATTGTGCCCGTTGAGATTCCGGCGATTGGCTGAGGAGTGTCGAGCTGTCGAAAGAAAATCGCGCAAGAAACTGCGTGTTGCCACCGCCCTTTCTTGTCGAATAGCATCTGATTTGGAGTTCTGGGCTGTGCCAGCTTGTGAAAAATCCAGACACTCCTTCCATCAAAGGAGAACGAACCAGTGGGCCACAAGAGCTTAGAGGACGTGCTACAAGCCGCCGGAAATCCTGTGAAGATGCTGCGCAACTCGCAGACGGGGCCCTATGTCTATCCCGTCGTCGCCAGCGAGTACTCGAACTGGAGGGATGAGCAGCGCGCCTGGCAGCAAACGTGCGTTCTCTTCAATCAGTCCTATCACATGACGGACATGTACGTTCAGGGTCCCGACGCTCTGAAGTTGCTGACCGATCTTGGCGTGAATAGCTTCAAGGGATTCGAACCCAACAAAGCCAAGCAATTTGTCCCCTGCAGTTATGACGGCTACGTGATCGGCGACGTGGTTCTCTTCTATCTCGAGAAAGACCTTTTCAATCTTGTGGGCCGTCCTTCCGTGCACAACTGGGTGCAATTCCACTGCGAGACCGGCGGTTACAACGCCAAAGTGGAGCGGGACGAGAGATCGGCCAGCAGGCCGGGCTCGTTCACCCGCAAGGTTTACCGCTATCAGGTGCAAGGCCCGAACGCGATGAAGGTGATCGAGAAGGTGACCGGCAAACCCGCTCCCGATCTCAAATTCTTTAACATGACATCGATCTCGATCGCAGGACGCAGCGTTCGCGCGTTGCGCCACGGCATGGCCGGCCAGCCTGGCCTCGAGCTTTTCGGCCCGTGGGACGATGGCGAAGCCGTGAAAGCCGCGATCGTCGAAGCCGGCAAAGAATTCGGCCTTCGGCTGGTGGGGGCGCGCGCCTATTCGTCGAACACCCTCGAATCCGGCTGGATTCCTTCTCCGATGCCCGCGATTTACAGCGGCGAGAAGATGAAGAAGTACCGCGAATGGCTGCCCGCGAACTGCTACGAGGCGATTGCTTCTCTCGGCGGGAGCTTCTATTCCGACAACATCTCGGACTACTACCTCACGCCCTGGGATCTCGGCTATGGACCCATCGTGAAGTTCGATCACGATTTCATCGGACGCGAAGCGCTCGAGAAGTTGGCGACCAAGCCCCATCGCAAGAAAGTGACGCTCGCGTTAAACGACGAGGACATGACCCACGCCCTCGGCACGATGTTCCAAAAGACGAATCGAGCCAAGTATTTCGATTTTCCGTCGGCCGTTTATTCGACTCTGCCGTACGACAAGGTGCTGAGCAACGGCAAGACGATTGGCATCTCCACCTGGTGCGGTTACAGCTCGAACGAAGGCAAGATGCTGACTCTGGCGATTCTCGACGAGCCATACAGCGATCCTGGCACGGACGTGACTTTCGTGTGGGGCGAGGAAGGCGGCGGATCGTCGAAGCCGACGGTCGAGCGCCACGTCCAGACCGAGATTCGCGCTGTCGTCAGCCCCGTTCCGTACTCGGAAGTGGCTCGCACCTCGTACGCCGAGGGCTGGCGCACGCATCAGAAAGCCGGCGGAGCCGAGGTGGCGGGACACAAATAGGGATATGATGGCGGAGGGGCCGTCCCGCAAGGCGCGCGGCCCGCTCCGTGGATTTAATCGCATCCCAGGGTGGATAGCTACGAACGACGCGTTTTCGCGCTGAGACTGAGTCGTGGCCCGGCGCCCATTTCAAGGCTGGGTGAAAACGCCGCTTCCGCAGAGAAGAGTCGCGCACAATTAAGCCCGCAGAATTCGACATCGGAGCTTTGGCGGAATTCGCCAACGAACCGGGCTTTGTCCTCATCCGCGAGGATTCCGGTTGGCGCATGTATCGTCGTCCAGCCCGCATCATCGCGGCCAGCGATTCTGAGACCCTCGCGCACGCGCTGGCGGAGATCGACCGGCACGTGAAGTCAGGCGGAGAGGCCGCCGGTTTCCTCTCCTACGAAGCCGGCTACGCGCTCGAACCGAAGCTCCATCCTTTGCTCGGCCGCGAGAGCGGCCCACTATGCTGGTTCGGCCTTTACGATACGGCGGCCACGCTCGAGGAACTCTCGTTTCCTCCCGGTGACTCGGAACAGCTTGTCCAGCACCGCCATTCGACCATCGCTCGCGGCCAATATGACGAAGCTTTGAGCGCGATCCACGATTGGATCTCCGCGGGCGACGTCTATCAGATCAACTTCACCTATCGATTGGCTTTCGAATCCGGATGCCGCCCATGGCGCCTCTTCACTTCGCTGTGTCACCGGCATCCCGTTCCTTACGCCGCCTTCGTGAATACGGGGCAGGAACAGATCGTTTCGCTCTCGCCGGAACTATTCTTCAGCATTCGAGAGAAGCACATCACGGTGAAGCCGATGAAGGGCACTGCGGACCGCGGCCTGACGCTCGAAGACGACGTCCGCCGCGCCGGCGAACTCCAAGTGAGCGAGAAGAACCGCGCCGAAAACGTGATGATTGTCGATCTGATGCGCAATGATCTCGGCCGTATCTGCTCCTCGGGCTCCGTCAAGACCACGCGGCTGTTCGATGTCGAACGTTTTCCATCCGTTTGGCAGATGACATCCACAATCGAGGGCCATTTGCGGGAAGAGTGCACGCCGGATTCGATCATCCGGGCCTTGTTTCCCTCCGGATCGGTCACCGGCGCGCCCAAAATCCGCGCCATGCAACTCATTTCGGCGCTGGAGACCACTCCGCGCGGCGTCTACACGGGCGCTATCGGTTATTTCGCCCCGCACCAGGCTCAATTCAATGTCGCAATTCGCACGGCTGTTTTACGGGGCGCCGAAGGGCTCCTCGGCGTAGGCGGCGGCATCACGTACGATTCGTCCAGTGCCGAAGAATGGAAGGAATCCCAATCGAAAGCAGCTTTTCTCACCCAGGACGCGCCCGACTTCAAGATTATCGAAACGATGCGGTGGGAGGGAGAGTACAGCCTCCCTGAGGAGCATCTCGAGCGCATGCGCGGCTCCGCTGAATACTTCCTCTTTCATTTCGAGAAACGCGCGGCCCGCGAAGCGCTCGCGGCCATCATCCCGAAGTTCGGCGTCCGCCCTCACCGCGTCCGGCTTCTCCTCGCTCAAGACGGCTCGCTCGAAATTGATTCAAGCGAGATCGCCGGTGCGCCTCCTTTTGGCCGCGTCCGGCTATCCGCGCAAACGGCGCTCAGCTCCGATCGTTTTCTCTACCACAAGACGACGCGCCGCAAGATGTACAACGATGAACTGGCTGCCGCGAGAGCCGCCCATTGCGACGATGCGCTTTTCTTCAACGAGCGGGGCGAGCTCACCGAAGGCGCAGTCCACAATGTTTTTGTGGTCGAGGGCGCTCTCTGGCGTACTCCGGCAATCGCGTGCGGGGTTTTGCCGGGCACGTACCGCGCTTTCATCCTGAAGACCCGTAGTAACGCGCGAGAGGACGTGATGACCCTCGACGACCTTCTTCGCGCCGACGCCATCTATTTGTGCAACAGCGTCCGGGGAATGTTTCCCGTGCGGCTGTCGGAAGATCAGAAAGCCCCTCCATCACACAGGGATCATCCGCTGAGCTACAGCACACGCTGACCTGAGTGAAATCTGAATCTTCGCCGGAAACTGCCGGCAAATCCCGGCGCTGCCGGTGACAAGAGGAAACTGAATATGCTTCGCAAATCAATCCTTGGCCTTGCTGCTGTCGCGATCCTATGTTCGCTGCCTTGCCCTTCCGCCAGGGCGCAAGCCGCTGCCGATTGGCCGATGTACAGGGGCTCTCTCAGCGGCATGGGCTATTCCTCACTCAAGCAAATCAACGCGGAGAATGTCGCGAGCCTCAAGCAAGTGTGGTCCTACGAGCTTTCCGGCCGTGGAGGCCTGGAAGTTACGCCCATCGTCGTTGCCGGCGTGATGTACGTTCCGGGTCTCAATAAGGTGCTCGCGCTCGACGCAGATACCGGAAAGCAGATTTGGGAATACGACGTCACGCTGCCATCCACGCGCGGCGTTGCCTACTGGCCCGGCGACAAAGACAATCCGCCGCGCATCGTCTTCACCACATTCAGCCGCAAAGTGATCGAACTCGACGCCGCCACAGGAAAGCCCGTTCCCACCTTCGGCAAGGATGGCGTCGTCGAGTTGGCCGTCGGCTACAACGGCGTTCCCACGATCTACAAGAATCTCGCCTTTCTCGGCGCCAGCGTCGGCGAGTTGCCGGTTGGTCCTCCGGGCGACACGCGCGCCATCGACGTTTTGACCGGCGCTCTGGTCTGGGATTTTCATACCGTTCCGCAGCCCGGCGAAGTGGGCCACGATACGTGGCTCAATGACGGATGGAAGGGCCGTTCCGGCACCAACGTCTGGGGCTGGTATATGACGGTCGATGCGAAGCGCAACCTTCTTTATATGCCCGTCGGCGGGCCATCCCCGAATTATTACGGGGGCGATCGCCCCGGCGACGACCTCTTCGGCAATTCCGTTGTTGCCGTCGATGCCGATACGGGCAAGCTGAAGTGGTACTTCCAGACCGTCCATCACGATCTGTGGGATCAGGATCTGCCGCCCGGCCCCGGATTGGTCGACATCAAAGAGCATGGCAAGGAAATTCCAGCGCTCGTTGCCATCGGCAAAACGGGATTGATGTTCATTCTCAATCGCGAAACCGGCAAGCCGGTGTTCGGCGTTGAGGAACGCCCCGTTCCCAAGGGCGATGTCCCCAGCGAGTGGTATTCACCCACTCAGCCATTTCCGTTGAAGCCGCCTCCGCTCGCTCGCATGAGCTACAAGCCGGAGGACATGGTCACCGCCGAGGACACGACTCCCGAGCATGTAAAGGCTTGCCAGGCGATTCTTGCGAAGAATGGCGGAAAGTTTTACAACGCCGGTCCCTTCACTGCGTGGCTGTATCACCCGGACGGCGCGCCCCCCGATCCGACGATTCAATTTCCCGGAGGAACGGGCGGCACGAACTGGGGCGGCGTCGCAGTCGACCCGACGAATGGCTATGTGTTTGTCCAGACGCACGACATGTCTCTGATCGGCTGGATCGAGAAGCGCAAGGCCGGCGGAAACTATGGCCGCGGCAACGCAGGTTCGACGCAGCTCTACGACCGTGGGGGAGTCGATGGCCCCGGTCCCTATTTCAGTTTCAGCGCCGTGATGAAGGACAAAAGCGGACACGTCATCGGCAGCTGGCCCTGCCAGAAACCGCCCTGGGGCCGCCTCTACGCCATCAACGCGAATACCGGCGACATCGCCTGGGAGTCCGTAATCGGCATCACGCCGGGCCTCCCGCCGGATAAGCAGAATACCGGCGGCGGTGGCAGCGCCGGCCCCATCGCGACGGCCGGCGGGCTGGTATTCATCGGCGCCACGCCCGACGACCGCTTCCGGGCCATCGATTCAAAGACGGGCAAGGAATTATGGGTCGCCGATCTCGGCAAGAATGCCAACGCCGACCCGATGACCTATCAAGGCAAGAGCGGCAAACAATATGTCGCGATCGTCGCCGTGGATACGGTGTACGTCTTCGCACTGCCGGACGCCCCGTAAGCCCGGAAAAGAAGCAGAACCTCGGCTTGTCGCCTCGGGCTTTCCCTTTGCGACAAGCCTTCGAACGCGTCGATTGACTCAATCTGCAACGCCCCGTACGCTTGAATCTCGCCTTTTTTCGGATCCCTATGGCCACTGTCGACGACGATTTGAGCCAAATCGAGCGTGACATCCGCACGCTCAAAATCGAATACGAGCAGTTCTTCGGCGGTGGACGAAAGCGCCCTCCTACCGACACGCAATGGCGCGTCGATTCGCTTGTGCGCCGCATGAACGAGCGCATCAATGAGTTCAACTTCGCGCAGCGCTTTCGCCTGAACAATTTGACCCAAACCTACGCGAAGTATCAGGAGATGTGGCGCAAGAAAACGACCCAGAAGGAAACCGGGGCCACGCAGCACCATTTCGGAGCCGCCGCGAAGGCCATCGAATCCGACCGCGCCCGCAAAGCTGCTCTCGAAGCCGGCACGCGAGCCGTGCCGCCCGCCGGGTCCATCGATCCCGCTGGGCGCCCAGCGCAGCGGCCGCAGGAGCCCGCCGCGTTTGCCCTGGCCCTATCGAGCCCCGAGCACGAAAAGGAAAAGATCTACACGCTCTACGAAAAGCTGATCGAGGCGCGTGGCGAAACGGGCGAAAAGGCCAACGCGCCGACCCTGAAGGATTTCGAGCGTTTCGTGAAGCAAAAAACCAAAGAGCTTCAGGATAAGGGCGGGCGCGAAGTCGAATACACCGTCGGCATCGAAGGCGGCCGCGTTCGCCTGAAGGCTCGCGTTTCCCGCTGAGCCGGTTTTCCGGCCTCCGCAGAACTCCTCTTCCGAAATCTTTTCCAAACGCATACACTGGCTCGCGGCTTCTTTTCGGATCCCCTTTTCTGCCGGAGGCATTTCCCGTGGCCATCGAGCGCGCGCTCATCAGCGTTTACGACAAAACCGGCATCGCCGAATTCGCGCGCGATCTCGCGTCGCTCCGCGTGGAGATCGTCTCGACCGGCGGGACGGCGAAGCTGTTGCGCGACGCCGGGATCCCCGTGCGTGACGTCTCCGATCTCACGGGCTGGCCGGAAATGCTCGGCGGGCGCGTCAAGACGCTGCATCCCAAAGTTCACGGCGGCATTCTTTTCCAGCGCGGCAAAGCCGAAGACCGGGCGCAGGCGGCTCAACATTCCATCCTTCCGATCGATCTCGTCGTCGTGAATCTTTATCCTTTTTCGGCGACCGCCGCAAAGCCCGGCGTCACCGCCGGCGAGCTGATCGAGAACATCGATATCGGCGGGCCGGCCATGGTCCGTTCGGCTGCGAAAAATTTCCAGAGTGTGGGCGTCGTCACCGATCCGGAAGACTACGCCGCAATCGTGGCGGAGCTTCGCGAGAACCGCGAACTGAGCCTCGCGACGCGCCTTTCGCTCGCGCGCAAAGCCTACGCGCGCACTGCGCGGTATGACGGCGAAATCGCGACGGAGCTGGAACGGCTGGCGGCCGCCGACGGCGCCGTGACCATCGGCGCGCTCGAAAAATTACCTGAGAGAATCCACATCGCGCTCGAGCGCCGCCAGTCCATGCGCTACGGCGAAAATCCGCATCAGGCCGCCGCTCTCTACGTTCCCGCTGGGCGCGCCGTTTCGGGTCTTGCCGGCGCGAAACAGCTCCAGGGCAAGGAGCTTTCCTACAACAATCTTGTCGATCTGGATGCGGCCTGGGCGCTGGCGCAGGAATTCAAGCGGTCCGGAGTCGCAATCATCAAGCACAACAATCCGTGCGGCGCGTCTGAGGAGGACTCTCTTCGCGACGCGTATGTGAAGGCGCTCGCCTGCGATCCGGTCTCGGCGTACGGCGGCGTGCTGGCCTTCAATCGCGCGCTCGACGCCGCGACTGCCGAGGAAGTCGCGAAACTGTTCGTCGAATGCATCGTCGCGCCGGGCTATCGGCCCGCCGCTCTTGCGGCATTTGCGTCGAAAAAAAATCTTCGCCTGCTCGAATTTCCGCCTGCTCTGGCCGGCGCGCCGCCTTCCCCTCTCGATGAACTCGCGCTGAAACCGATTTCCGGCGGGATGCTGGTGCAGGAGGCGGATCGCCATGAACTGACGGATGCGGACCTCAAGGTCGTCACCGAGCGCGCGCCCACGGAATCCGAACGCCGCGGCCTGCTTTTCGGCTGGAAGGTGGCGAAGCATGTGAAATCAAACGCGGTCGTCTTCGCGCGCGAAGGCCAGACCGTCGCCATCGGAGCCGGACAGATGAGCCGCGTCGATTCAGTGAAGATCGCCGCGATCAAGGCGGCGACGGCGAACCTCTCGCTCGCCGGCAGTTCCGTTGCATCCGACGCCTTCTTCCCGTTTCCCGATGGCGTGGAAGAAGCGGGAAAGGCCGGCGCGACTGCTGTGATCCAGCCCGGCGGCTCGGTTCGCGACGCGGAAGTGATCGCGGCAGCCAACAAGCTCGGCATGGCGATGGTTTTCACTGGCGTGCGCCATTTCCGGCATTAGACTGAATCCATGACAGAACAGACCAAGCTCAGCGGCCTGCGCGTCCTTGCGCTCGAAAGCCGTCGCGCCGGGGAAATGGCAAAACTGATCGCCGCGTACGGCGGCAAGGGCACCGTCGCGCCCTCGATGCGGGAAATTCCACTCGAATCGAATACCGAAGCGATCGCCTTCGCGCACACGCTGGCCGAGGGCGGCTTCGATATGATGATTTTTCTCACCGGCGTCGGCACGCGTGCGCTCGCGCGCGTCGTTCAGACGGTCTACCCGATCGAGCGGTTCGCCGAATCGCTTCGCCGCATCGCGATCGTCGCGCGCGGGCCGAAGCCAGTCGCCGCGCTCAAGGAACTCGGCGTGCCCGTTACTCTCGCCGTGCCGGAACCGAATACCTGGCGCGATCTTCTGCGCGCGCTCGATGAAAAGCGCGATTCGTTGCCTCTCGCGGGCCGGCGCGTCGCCGTCCAGGAATATGGCGTGTCGAATCCCGATCTTCTCGCGGGCCTTGCCGAACGCGGCGCGCAAATCACGCGCGTCCCCGTCTATCAATGGGCGCTGCCCGAAGATACCGGCCCGCTGCGTGCTGCGGTCCACGCGATCGTCAAAGGCGAAATCGATATCGCCGTTTTCACCACCTCGGTTCAGATCGTCCATCTGCTGCAGATCGCGCGCGAAATGAATCTCGAGCAGCAGGTTCGCGAAGGCCTGGCGCGCATCGTCGTGGGCTCGATCGGCCCGGTCACATCCGAAGAGCTGCGCGAGCAGGGCATTACGCCGGATTTCGAACCGGTCCATCCCAAAATGGGATTCCTTTTGAACGAAGCAGGCCAGCGGGGAAGGGTGTTGCTCGAAGAGAAGCGCCGGTTGGCTTCCGGTTAGTTCTTCGGAAGTTTCGGCGAGCGGTCGGGCGACGGAAGGTTTGGGTGGGGGGGAATGCCGCGGCCCGACCGCTTCGGCGAATGGGCAGATACTAGCAGGGCTTCCCAAAATCCGGTTCGTCGATTTATCGATTGAACCTATCGGCGATCCCGATTCACACAGAATTCACGCGGTATCTATACGTTAGACACGCAATTTCCCCTGCTTTCGCCCCAGGAATTTCTCGAACGAAGCCTCGCTCGCAAGCTGGTGAAGCAGCGCGCGCCGCCGCTCGGGCGTGATTTTTTTCGCGAAGAGGCGCTTTCGAATCTTCCCCAGTTCTTTCAGCCACTCTTCGTATTCCGCGCCAAATTCCTTTTCCATTTTCTTCCGCAATCGCTGCGCGAGCGCGGGACTGTGTCCGCCGGTCGAGATCGCGATCTGCAATTCGCCGCGCCGCACCACGGAGCCGTAATAAAAATCGCAGTGTTTGGGATCGTCCACCACATTGCACAGCACGCGCTGCCGCTGTGCCTGCCTGTAGATTTGCGCGTGAAGGGAAGGAGAAGACGTCGCAGCCACCACGAGAAATATTTCTGAGAGATCGGATGCGCGGTAGGCGCGCCCGTCCCAGCGAATCTTTTTCTTGCGCGCGAGTTCGCGAATCCGCCGCGTCGCTTCGGGCGCCACCACGCGCACATCGGCTCCCGCGCGCAGCAGCCCCTCGATCTTTTCCTCCGCCACCTTCCCGGCGCCCACGATCAGGCACCGCCGTCCGGCAAGCTTCAGAAAAGCGGGGAAGAGAATCATCGCAGCCGCACCTACACCGTTTCGCCGCGCACAAGATCCTCGTACGTCTCGCGCCGCCGCGCCACGCGAAAGCGCCGCCCCTCCACCAGCACTTCGGCCGCGCGCCGCCGCGCGTTGTAATTCGATGATTGCGCGAACCCATACGCGCCCGCCGTCCACACGATCAGCAGATCGCCCGCATTCACGGGAGCGAGCGGCAAGTCCCGCGCCAGAAAATCCGCGGACTCGCACACCGGCCCGACTACGTCGACAATTTTCTTCCGCGCGGACGCCTCACCGCGCGCCGCCGGCGTGATCGCATGCTTCGCCGCGTAGAGCACCGGCCGGATCAAGTCATTCATCGCCGCGTCCACAATCAAGAACGTTTTTCCGCGATTTTCCTTCACGTAGAGCACGCGCGTGAGCAGCACGCCCGCCGGCCCCACAATCGCGCGCCCCGGTTCGACCAGCAGCCGGCAGCCAAGCGGCCGCACGATCTCCGCCAGCGCTCGCGCAAAGGCCGCCGGCATCACCGCGGCCTCATTCGTATAGCGCACGCCGAATCCGCCGCCGATATCCACGTGCTCGAGGCGAATACCCTCGCGCGCCAGGTCGCGCACGTATGACGCAAGCCGCCCCAGCGCCTGCCGGTAGGGCGCGACGCTCAGAATTTGCGAGCCGATGTGCGATGTGATTCCGCGCCATTCGATCCAGCGCGAATTCTTATGCGCCAGATACAGGCGCCGCGCTTCCGCCCAGTCCACGCCGAATTTGTGATGATGATGTCCCGTCGAGATGTGCGGATGCCCACCGGCAAGCACGTCCGGATTCACGCGAATCGCAAGCGACGGCCGCGCGCCTCCATTCCCCACATGGCGCGCCGCTTCGCTCATCAACACCTCGAGCTCCGCGCCCGATTCGATATTGAATGCCAGAATCCCGCCGCGCGCTCCCGGATACATCAGCGCCTCGCGAATCTCTTCGCGCGTTTTCCCCACGCCCGAAAAGACGATGCGCTTGCCGGGAACGCGCAGCCGCCGCAGCCGGTCGAGCTCGCCGCCCGATACGATGTCGAAGCTGCTTCCGAGCCGCGCGAGAATTTGCAGCACCGCGAGGTTCGAATTTGCCTTCACCGCGTAGCACAGCGTGTGCGGCAGCGCGCCAAACGCGCGATCGAGCTGCCGGTACGCGCTTTCGATGCTCGCGCGGCTGTAAATATACGCAGGCGTGCCCACCGCCGCGGCGATCCGCGAAAGCGCCACATCTTCGCAGTAAACTTCGGATTCCCCTCGCGCGCCCCGATAGGCATAGTTCGGCGTGTACGCCGTCGGATCCGCGCGCGATGCATTTTCCGCGCGCCGCACCTTCTTTCGCGCGAGCGTCATCGCCGCCCGCACGCGTGGCGCGCCTCAGAATCTCTCAGGAAAAACATGGCTCACCATCATACAAATTCTGCGGGCAAAAGCCACGAAGCCTCGTGCGCGCGGGCGAAGGCTAGAAATTGAATCGGTAACCCAGGATCATCTTCGCGATCAGATGGTCGGTCGAGCCGGTCAGTCCCCAGCCGATCCCGAAATTGATCTCCCATTGCGGCGCGAGATTCAAATCGATGGCGGGAAAAATCTGGTGTTGCTGCTGCGAGACGGCATCGAAGCCCGTCACCGGCCCCACCGAGCCGTAATATTCCAGCCCGCCCGCGATCTTCGGCGTGAAATCGTAGCTGAATTTGAAATTCGGCGAAAAAACGACGCCCTGATTCACGCTCTCGCCGTGAAACGACCGGTCGAGCGTCGGGTTGATCGACCAATACCATCGCCCGTACTTCTGATCGACGATCGGCCGGATCTCCCACGTCCACGTGTCCACCGAAAATTGCCGCCGCTGGTAGCCGATCTCGTTCGAGATGCTCACGCCCACCGGCCAGTGCCAGCTTTCCGGCACGCGAACGCGCGGCCGGATGTGATCGCCCACCCATTGCCAGCCCAATCCGTCGCGCGCCGAAGTGAAAATATAGAATCCCACCTCGAACCAGTCGGTGAACCCGTGCGTGATTTCGATCGTTTCGTGCTCGGCGTGGTTCGTCGGATAGACGCCGTCGATCGTCTCCTTCGAGCCTTCGATCGTGAAATTGCTGTGGAGCTCGACCATCGTGTGCCCCGGCTCCACGGTATCCGCGCCGTACACTTGGATCTCGTAGTTGTCCTGCGCCGCCGCCGGCCGCGCGCAAAGTGCCGCGCACGCCGCCGCCGCAAGCGCGCAAACGAACACGATGGGCCGTCTCATTGTTTCGATGTCCTCGGATTCAGGCGTGCGGATGCGCTTTGTCGTACACGTCCATCAGCTGCCGGATGCTCGCCTGGGTGTACCGCTGCGTCGTCGAGAGCGACACGTGCCCCAGCAGTTCCTGGATCGCCCGCAGGTCCGCGCCATCGGCCAGCAGGTGCGTTGCAAACGCGTGCCTCAGGGAGTGCGGATGCAAATCCCAGTTCACGTTCGCCAGCCGCGCGTATTTCTTCACCACGTTTCGCACCGACCGGTCCGTCAGCCGGGCGCCGAAATGATTCAGGAACACGGCCTCTGGATTTACCTCCGCTCGCGCCCTTGCCAGCAGTTCCCCGCGCACGGGCCAATACGCCTCGAGCGCCGCCTGCGCCTTCGTGCCGTACGGCACCACGCGCTCCTTGTTCCCCTTGCCCAGCACGCGCAGCATCTGCCCGGCCTGGTCGATGTCGCCGAGATCGAGCCCCACGAGCTCGCTCACGCGCAGTCCCGAGGCGTAAAGCAATTCCAGGATCGCGCGGTCGCGCTTCAGCACCACTTTCTCCGTGTGCTCGGATTGCGCGCTGGCGGGCCGCTTCCGCCGCGATTTCTTCCCGCCCGTTTTCTGCCCGAGCGTGTCGAGGAAGTCGTTCAATTGCTCCGCAGTCAGCACACGCGGCACGCGCCTTGCGAGCTTCGGCGTTTTCACAAGCCGCGCCGGGTTCTGTTTCGTGTGCCCCTCGCGCACGCAGTATTTGAAAAAGGTCCGCAGCGACGCCAGCCGCCGCGCCACCGACGCCCGCTCGAGCCCGCGGTCGTACATCATCCCCACATATTCGCGAATCACCCGGTGATCGATCGTGCTGATCGCCGGCGCGTCCTCGCCCGGCGGCGTTATGAAATCCGCAAACTGCTGCGTATCCCGCCGGTATTCCCGGATCGTCTGCGGAGACGCATTGCGCTCGAAGCGCAAATATCCGATGAATCTCTCAATCACATGTTTCATCTCGGTCCCAATCCACCGCCGTGATTATATGCCGGCGCGCGGGCGGTCGCGCGACCCAACTTCAGGCTGATTGTGCGATCTCTGCGGAGGGCGCTCGATCTGCGGGCTCGCTTACAAATTCGGCGAGCCTCCGCTTCTGCAGCCACGCGAAGACAAGTGCGGCGGCAGCCTGCAGGAAGAGCGGTATCATCCATACCCGCATGGCAGGGCCCCAAAGCCGGTCGTTGAGCGCGAAGAAGGCCGACGGAATGAAAGCGGCCGTGAACGCGGCGCCTCTGGCCGTGTCGTAGAAGTTGAACGTGCTGAAGAGAATGGTTGCGCATAGGTAGAAGATCACGAGGTATAGCACGGCGGATCCCAGCGGGTATTTGGCCCGCCTCAGGTACATCCACTGCAGGTAGAGCGCGTCCCGCGAAAACCACAAGACCAGAAACACAACATAGTAAGAGGCAACGTGCCAGTTGTTCCCTGGTTCGCGATGGTAGGCGGCAAACGCTACCGCTCCTCCGCCTGTAATCGCCGCTCCCAGTGCGATGTAGGGAGCTGGCCACAGCGCAGCCCACCAGTTCGCCGCGCCTCCGGCCAGTCTCCGGCTTCTCCGGCGCACTTGCTCGCGGTTCCGCAGTAGGATCAGCGCAAGCAAACAGAGGGACCACCAACTCATCGCGATCAACTCCGGCACCGTAGCCGTGGCATCGAAAAGCACGTCGGCGCCCTGCCGGATCGTCGTCCCATTGATCTCGCCCCACGACACGAACCCCAACATCAGCAGGTTCACGTACATCACGAATCCAAAGAGCCCCGCCGCCGGCAAAATCTCGTACTCCGAAGAATCGCGTTTCAGGTTCCTGACGACGGCCAGCAGAAACCACGCTGCAAACGTGACGTACAGCACGATCAATACCTCTGCGTGGTCCAAGCGGACTCCAAAGAAACGGTCCGTCCAATCCGAATAATGGGAATTGAAGAAGGGATCGACCGCGGCGAAGGGGCTCAGCCGATGCACGCCCCACGGGCTGCGCGCATCCAAAAAGTCGATCGAGGTGAAGCCCACCAGCAGCAAAAATAGCAACATCGAGACCGCCTGACCGCTTCGCCCCAGCAGCATCGAAACGAGAAGCATCAGGGCGTGAAAGGCGATCGAGCCGAGCACAAGGATCACATAAGCCTCCGCCACGAAGAGGCCTGGCAGGTGTGCGGCGAACGCGCCCGCCAGCGAAACGGGCGTCAGGCACAGCACCACGAAATACATAAGAATCGGCGCGCCGAAAAGCTTTCCTGCAGCCAGCTCGAGCGACGTTAGTCTTGTCACGCGCTGGTAGTCGAATGTATTGAGTTCTTTTTCGCGGTGCACCGACTGCAGGCAGAAGATGCCTCCCCCGATCAGCAGAATTCCCACCTGAAGATAAAGAATCAGCGCGAACACCACTCCTGCGCCGCGCAGCCCATCCATCGACAAATCCCCGCTGGCGTGGAGAACGGAGACCCATACCGTGACGGAAACAATCGCGCAAATCACGGCGGCGGCAATCATCCGTCCGGGCCGCAGCTGAATCCGCGCATTCCGAATCAGTTCCGGATTATCGAAAAGCAGGCTCACATCACCTCTCCGCTTGAGACGCGCGAATACAGCCGTTCAAACGTCTCGGCGAGCTCCTCGACCCCGCAGACTGCGGCGCCCGCAGCCACAAGTTCTCTCACGAGAGCCGCAAGCTCCGCGTCGTCACCCGCGAAGCCGAACCGGGCGCCGGTCGCCTCGGCGGCTACCTCCACTAGCCCCGGTCTCGCAGCCAGCCAACCAGCGAGAGCGAATCCTTCTGCCGCGAGCTTGACCCGGAAGCGGCGCACCGTCTGGCCTTCGCGCATCACGTCTTCCAGCCGGCCGGCCCGGAGCAACCGGCCTTTTTCCATAATCGCGATCGACGTACAGATTTCTTCGAGGTCCGCGAGGATGTGCGACGTGATGAAGATCGTTTTTCCGTCCGCATGAAGGGTCTTCAGCAGGTCTTTTAATTCAACCCGCGCTTTGGGATCGAGCCCCGCGGCCGGCTCGTCGAGAACCAGCAGCGGCGGGTTGTGAATGATGGCGCGCCCGATCCCGAGCCGTTGCTTCATGCCCCGCGAAAGCCCGCTGATCAGCTCGTCGCGTTTGCTCTCGAGATTCATCAACCGAATCACCTCTTCGAGGCGGGAGGGAATCAGAGCAGGGTCCATCTTATAGGCGTGCGCGAAGTAATCGAGGTATTCCCACACTTTCAAGTCGTCGTAGAGCGAAAAGAAGTCCGCAAGATAGCCGATGTGGCCCTGCGCCTTTTCGGGTTCTTTCTGCACGTCGATTCCGTTCACCGTGATGCGGCCCGCGGTCGGCGACTGCAGCCCGCAAATCATTTTCAGCGTCGTCGTTTTTCCGGCGCCATTGGGCCCCACCATGCCGAAGACCTCGCCCGCCGGCACGTCCATGGTCAGCCGGTCGGCGGCCACGATCTCGCCGAGCTTCCCCGATGGCAGGTCATACTGCTTCGTTACGTTATCGAGATGGATCATACCGGTGCGCCATGTTCCGCCATGGGCCCGACAATGTCAACGCGCACCTTGGCGCGTGGTCGCGTGTGCAACGGCAGATTCAGCTTTGAGAAGCCATGCCCTGGAAGGCATCATGCTAAGGCGTTATCGGGAGGCATGATGGATCTCGTTGGCTGGAAGGGTAGCTCGACTGTGGGGAAATGGTCTGCGCGCCGCGGATCGGGCGCTCGCGTGTCGGTTGCTCTGCGCATCGCGTTCTGCGTTGCGTTCGCACTCGCCGCAGGCGCAATGACTACTGCCGCGCGCCCCGGCGGCTCGAAAATGCTCACCGTCCAGCGCATATACAGCGCTCCCAGCCTCAGTGGCGATATCACCGAGGGACTCGAGTGGACTCCGGACAGCAAGCGCGTCTCTTATTTCGGCCGCGATAGCTCGGGTCTGGAATTGTGGATCACAGATGTCGCCACGGGGCAGAGCAGTATCCTTGTCAACGCGGACGTGCTCAAATCCGCCATGCCGCCCGAGAAGAACTCGGCGATTCAATCGACCGGCCTCGGCCGCGTGCAGGCCGCCAGTTACATCTGGTCGCCATCCGGCACTTCGCTGCTTTTGATCGGCGGCAGCGACCTCGTTCTTCTCGATCTGAATACGATGACGCCGAAAACGATCGTCTCCGGCGCCTCCGACATCGACGATCCGAAATTCTCGCCCGACGGCAAGTGGGTCAGTTTCGTGCGCGAGTCGAATCTCTGGGCCGTCGATCTCGCTACAGGTGACGTCAAGCCGCTGACCACCGGCGGCAGCGAGGATGTCCTCAAGGGCCAGCTCGATTGGGTCTACCCTGAAGAGCTCGAAACGTCCACCGCCTATTGGTGGTCTCCGGATTCGTCGAAGGTCGCTTACTACCAGATGGACGAGCGCCCCGTCACGCGCTATCCGATCATGGACATGAGCTCGCCCGTCGGTGCAATCGAGTACGAACGCTACCCGCAGGCGGGTGAAGACAATCCCATCGTCCACGTCGGCGTCGTGCCGGTTGCCGGCGGCGCAACCACCTGGATGGACACCGGCGCGGATACGGACGTCTACCTGGCGCGCGTCGCATGGCTCCCCGATAGCCGCCGCGTGGCCATCGAGCGCCTCAACCGCGCGCAAAACGAACTCGACCTGCTTTTGTGCGATGCCTCGAGCGGCGCGTCGTCGAAGATCCTCACCGAAACGGACAAATATTGGATCAACATCGCCGACGACCTCTATTTCTTTTCGGACGATAAACGCTTCCTTTGGTCGAGCGAGCGCACTGGTTTTCGCCACTACTACCTCTACGACCTTGCGGGCCACGAACTGGAGCAGCTCACCAGCGGCGATTGGGGAATCACCGGCAACGGCGGCTTCGGGCCGGGCGCTTCGAGCCATCCCGCCGTCGACGAGGCGCACGGTTACGTCTACTTCGTATCGAACAAAGATAATGTTCGCGACGCTCAGCTCTACCGGCTCTCGCTCGCGGATAAGAGCATCACCCAAGTCACCCGCCGCTCCGGCTGGCACGATCCGCTGATCGCGCCCGATAACTCGGCCTTCGTCGATACCTACTCGAATGCGATGACTCCGCCCCGCCAGGATCTGTATCGCATGGACGGATCGCGCGCGGCCGTCATCAACGAGGACCGCGTGCCGGAGCTGGCCGATTACGCCATTTCTCCCGTCGAGTTTCTGACCGTCAAGGCGAACGACGGCACCCAGCTCTACGCCAGGATGATCAAGCCGCCCAATTTCGATCCCTCGCGGAAATATCCCGTTCTCGTGGAAGTCTACGGCGGCCCGCAGGATCAGGAGGTGCAGGACGATTGGGGCAGTTCCGATTTTCTCTGGTTCGAGATGATGGCCGAAAAGGGATTCATCGTTTTCACGGTGGATAATCGCGGCTCCTATCGCCGCGGGCATGATTTCGAGATCCCTGTCTATCACCACCTCGGCAAAGTGGAGCTGGAAGACCAGCTTTCCGGCGTGAAATATCTCAAGTCGCTGCCTTACGTCGACGGCTCGCGGATCGGCATCTGGGGATGGAGCTACGGTGGCACGATGGTGCTCAACGCCCTGTTCAACGCACCTGGGGTTTTCAAGGCGGGTGTCGCCGTCGCGCCCGTCAGCGATTGGCGCCTCTACGATACGATCTATACCGAGCGATACATGGGTCGCCCGCAGGATAATCCCGAGGGGTACAGGGATTCTTCGCCCGTCAATCAGGCCAGGCAACTGCGAGCCAAGCTTATGATCGCCCACGGCACGGGCGACGACAACGTTCACTTCGCCAATACAACCGAGCTGATCAACGAACTGATCCTCGCAGGTACCTATCCCGATGATTTGATGATTCTTCCCGGCCGCGGACATGGCATGACCGATTGGCAAGCTCGCGTGCAGCTCTATCAGCGAATGAGCGACTTTCTGGTGAGAAACCTTTAGACACCGGTTCGCAATGCAACCAAGCCCCTGCCGCAACACTCGAATAAACTGGGGTAGGTAGATACAACAGTAGACATGGCGGGCCGATAGAGTAGAATCGGCGTCCCGGGGTGGCTTTCCGGAGATCAGATGAAGATGCGCAACACAGTGTGCAGGCGGCGCAACGAAATCGCGATTCAGGTCGCGGCCGTTTGCACTCTTTGCTTCCTCGCCGTTGTGTCGGCCGGCGCACAGGAAGAACCCGCGAGGCCGCCTGGCGTTACCATAGAAGCCGATCCCACCGGAGCCCTCCTCGAAACGGGATTTCACCAGCTCTACGAACTCAATTTCCAGGGTGCGCGCGAGCAGTTTCTCAAGTATCAGAAACTGAAGCCGGCCGATCCGATGGGCAAAGCGGCCGAAGCGGCCAGCTATCTGTACGAGGAATTCAACGCCAAGGGCGTCTTCACCTCTGAATTTTTCCTGAACGACGACAAACTCCTGGGCGGCGTCGAAGGAAAGGCCTCCGCCAACCGCAACGATGCCTTCGTCGACGCCAACCATCAAGCCCGCGAAATGGCCAAGGAATTGTTGAAGTCGAGTCCCAACGACAGCCATGGACTCCTCGTCCTTACGCTCACCGACGGGATGGAATCGGACTACGACGGGATCATCGAAAAGAAGCAGCTGCCAGCCCTCAACATGATGAAACAGGCCGAGCATGAGGCGAGTGCGCTGCTGGCGATCGATCCCGATGCGCAGGATGCCTACGTGGCGCTCGGCGCGAGCAACTACATCATCGGCTGCATGCCGGGATTCAAGCGCGCGTTTCTCTGGTTCGGCGGCGTCCATGGCGATCGCCTGAAAGGCATGCAGGAAATGCAAATGGCCGCCGAGCACGGTCACTATCTCCAGCCGTTCGCGAAAATTCTGCTGGCCCTGGCCTGCGAGCGCGAACATCAAATGGACCGCGCCCGCAAGCTCCTCACCGAACTCGCCGCCGAGTTTCCCGCGAACCCGCTCTACGCGCATGAGATCGTGCTGCTCGATCATCGCGTGGCCGCCGCGGCGAGTTGATTTGCTTCCTTTCGCTACCACTTCACTCGCACCCGATAGTCGAGCGTGGAAGTTCCGTCCTTATCGACCGGGATTTGAAATCCGATCGTTGTCGCATCGAGTTTCGTCCACTTGTAGTTTGAGTTGAGCACGTCCCAGTCGCCTCCGATCGGCTCGCGCACCTCGACCGTCACCGGTCCGTCCTTGTGGTTCCGCAACGTGATCTGGTACTCCATCTCGAAAAGATCGGGCGCCAGCCGCTTGAAGTCGGTCTGCTTCCGTTCGCACACCACGTCGAACGCGTTGCCCACGTAGATGCGCAGCATCTCATCCTTTGGCGTGTGGCTGATCGTGTCCTCTCCCGCGAATTGCGTGCCGCCCTTCGAGTCCGCCTGATACACGCGCACCGTTCCCGCGGGCAGCGGCATGCCGAGCCCCGACTTCTCGTCGTTCTTGAACCGGTAGAAGACTTTCACCGGCTGCGGGATCGGATTCCCGATTCCCTGTGGGTTGCGGTAGTAGTAGGGCTCGCCTTCCACCTCGAGATACTTCTCCACCGGTATGTTCATGCCGCTGAGCAGGCTGATCTGCTTCGATTCGTTGTTCTCGATCGACGTGCGCCGCTGCAACGTGTACAGGTGGTATTCGGAAAATCCTTCCTGCTCGAATGGTTTCGGGGGCGCTGCGGCCGCTTCGTTCGCCGCCATTGCCTTCACCATGTAGTCTCGCAGCTGTTCGGTGCGATGGACTTCGCCCGCAACGAGCTGCAGCTTCGCGTTCTCGTACGCGGCCCCGCTGTTGTTCACTAGCGTTACCCAGCCGTCGAGATCGGCTGTTTTTTCGTCGCGCGCCACGTTGAGCACGTAGTCCGCGCTCCAGTTCACGTTGTTCGTCAGGTAGGAAGCCTCCACGCGCTGCGAATCCGCGCCGCGATTGTCGAGCGTCCAGACGAGCGTCGGTTTACTGTAGAGGTTCGCGGGCAGGTCGGGAAAGCGGTACGAATCCGCCGTCATTCCGGTGACGATCTCGTCGCCGACCTTCCACACGGGTCCGCCGTTGTCCGCGAGCAAAAGCGCCTTCGTCTCCACCCATTTCGTCGAGCCTGAATCCGACTCGCGGCGCACCAGCGTCACTTCGCGGCCCGCGTATTTCTGCAGCAGCTTTTGCGGGTCGAGCAAATCGTATTCGTAGTTTTGCTCGACCACATTCACCTGCGCTGGATCGGTGAGCGATCGAAAATGCACCGTGGCCGGCATGATCGACGCGGCGACGTCTTCAAACCGCAGCGGAAACACGCCCGATTGCAGATGAATCTGCCGCACGTCGCGGACGAGCGCCAGATTCGAGTTGTAGACGGTGACGGAAAGATCGGTCTGGTCTTTTTCCGTGGTCGACGCTGTCGTGGCGGTCTCGGCTTTCGCCGTCTGTTCGCCGGCCGGCGCCGCGGCGTGGGCGATTCTCAGTTTTCCGGCGAGCGGCGCCAGCAGCAAAACAGCCGCGAGCGCGCACGAACCGGGAATTCTTGTTCTGCGTGAGGGCATGGTATGTCTCCTTTTGTATGGCAACGCTTCAAGGTTAGAACGGCGCGGGCCGGGTTTCTTGCAGTGGATCGGCGCCGAAATCCGTGGTTATCTTGCGGGGGTCCAGCTCTCGCCCTGGTTGGTGGTCGTGAATTTGCGGCCGTCGGCCGTCGTCACGGTCGCGGACCATGCGTCGCGCGCCGCGACGGCTGCGAAGTTTGTCCGCACCGGCGGCGGAATCGTTTGCCAGCTTGTTGCGTCTTGAGTGAGAAGAATGATTCCATCCTTGCCTACCAGCCAGCAGACTTTCGCGCTCGGCGCCGATCCTGCCGTATAGTGTGCGTTCTGTTTGGGCAGCGTTCCGTGCCAGGTGAGGCCGCCATCTTCGGATCGTTCGATGAAACCGGCGTTCCCGATGCGCCACAGAACGTTTTTGTCCGGCGCGCGAACGGTAAATGAAGGGGCGCGCTGTTCCTGCGTCGTCGTCAAGATTTCAGCTTGGGTTTGAAGACCGTTCGTTGCCACGCGTTCCTGCTTGGCTCTCGCAGAATCAGCGGCAACCGCGCCTCCCGCGACGCCACCCACGAAGCCAACGCCATAGCCGTTTCCCGACGCCGCACCTGTGGACGCGACCGGTGCAGGCGCCGGCGGTGGCGCGGCGGTAGCCGGTGCCGCGGATTCCACGGCGACGCTTTCATTGGCACTCGCGAACGGCGC
>Ga0335072_10000933_pt1 | contig 50477 bp, 45 predicted proteins | sample Lox_Sample_21_FD_206725 | JGI IMG/M metagenome (GOLD analysis project Ga0335072, IMG submission 206725) | Soil microbial communities from Loxahatchee National Wildlife Refuge, Florida, United States - Lox_Sample_2.1 | ecosystem: Environmental > Terrestrial > Soil > Wetlands | place: USA...
CCGGTCCCGCGTGATCACCTCCGGCTGGCCATCGGGCCAGAACCCCGCGGGCGCCACCAGCACGTCATAGCCGAGGAGCCGCCGGTCATCGTCCGCCTTGTCTGGGGTGGCGAGCCGTAGCCGGAGGCGCACATGAGGCGCGACCTCGCGGACCCGCCGCAGCAGCGGCTCACCGAGCACCGTCATCGAGCAATCGGACAGTCCGAGGGTAAACAGGTGCTCCCCGGCCGGGGGCCGAGATTGCGCGGGAATGAACGCCTGCGCGATCAGCCGCGTCGATTCCTGCACCGAGGGAAGCAGCGATCGCGCCAGCGGAGTCAGCTCGTAGCCGTTCGCCGTGCGCACCAGCAGCTCGTCCTTGTAATGCCTGCGCAGCCGGGCCAGGGCCGTGCTCATGGCGGGCTGCGGCATCCCCACGCGCATCCCGGCCCGCGTGACGTTGCCCTCCTCAATCAGCGCCTGCAAGATGACCAGGAGGTTCAGGTCGATGCTACCGAGGGCCATGGGCGTGACTCCCGCCTATTCAGGGGCCAATATCAATTTACTGGTATGATTGGTATTTGCATGGATATGCAATACTTCGTCCTTTTTGTGGCATTGCAAGCGAAGGGACTTCGATGGCCGGCGTAAGCGGCATCGACCTCAACCTGCTGGCCGTGCTGAGTGCGTTGCTCGAGGAGCGCAACGTGACCAGGGCGGGCGCGCGGCTCAGCCTGAGCCAGCCGACGATAAGCGGCGCGCTGGCCCGGCTCCGCCAGCACTTCGGCGATGAGCTGCTCGTCAGGTCGGGGCGTGAGTACCAGCTCACTCCGGTGGCTACCCGGCTGCTGCCGGTCGTGCGCGAGGCCCTTGAACAGGCGGAGCGCACGCTGCGGGTCCCACCGCAGTTCGATCCCGCGACCAGCGAGCGGCGGTTCTCCGTCGCGATCTCCGGGCAGTCGCTGGTCTCGCTGAGTGGTCTCATCCAGCGGCTGCGCCAGGAGGCACCGCGGGTGCGGCTCGAGACCTGGCCGGTCACCACGGCGCTCATGGAGATCGGCCGGCCAGGCTGGCCCGGCTATGACGTGCTGGTGGCGCCCGCGGGGTTCTGGCCCGATGGCCAGCCGGAGGTGATCACGCGGGACCGGCTGGTGTACGTGGCCGACCCGGCCAACCCCCGGCTGCGCGACGGCACGCTGACCCCCGACGACCTGCAGGCGCTGCCACACGCGGCCGCCCGGCTGCCGCACCCCGGGGCCGACCCCGCCACCGCCGCGCTCCAGCGGCTCGGCGTCACGCCCACCGTCGTGGTCACCACCGGCGGCTGGCTGCCGCTGGCCTTCCTGGTCGCGGGCACCGACCTGGTCGCCGCCATCCCCGCGCGGCTCGCCCGCCGGGTCTGCGCCGCGGCCGGGGTCACCATCGCCGCCATCACCGACCCCTCGCTCGCCAGCATCGAGCTGGTCGAGGCCGCCTGGTGGCACCCCATGCGTACCACCGACCCCGCCCTCACCTGGCTCCGCACCACCCTCCACGAAATCGGGGCACAGCTCGATGGTGAGTCCCTGGATAATCCCGTAAGTGGCTGGTTATGACTGCCCGACGGCAAAAACCCGCGACACTTGCAGGATCTCTGTGCTCTCGCCCCCGATCATCTGCGGCGGATTTGCCTCGCTGACGCGACGGGAGAACTCGGCGGCGAATTGCTGTGCTTCTTCGGGCGCCAGCGGCGCAAGGGCCGGCCGCAGGACCGAGCCTGACCAGTACTCGAGCAGGCGGTCGCCTCCGATGAGCGGATAGGCGTAGTGGGTTTCCCAGGCCTCCGTGCGTAGCCCGAGCTCACCGAGCAGGGCGATGTACCCGACCGGGTCAAGCAGGGCGTGGTCGGGGTAGACGTCGCTCAGCTTGTCCCGCCATCGCGGCTCCGCGGTTATCTCGCGGGCGATGTCCACCACGGCGACGGCCGCCGACCCGGGCCGGCCAGGCATCTGGAAGGCGAGCACGCCGCCCGGTGCCAGCAGGGCGGCCAGCCCGGGAAGCAGCGCGGTGTGGTTGGGTATCCACTGCAGCACCGCATTGAGCAGCACGATGTCGAAGGGCTCGGCTGGCTGCCACTCGGTGAGGTCGGCCTGGCGGAACTCCAGGTGACCTGCTCGCTCGCGCTCGCGCGCGGCGCGGATCATGTCGGCTGAGCTGTCCACGCCGATCACCAGGGCCTCGGGCCAGCGCTCGGCGATCAGCTCCGTGTTGTTGCCTGGCCCGCACCCAAGGTCGGCGATCAGGCGGGGCTTGGGGTGCCGGACTCGCGCGAGCAAGTCGAGCACTCCCTGAGTGCGCGGCGTCGACGCGCGAAGATAAGCGTCGGAAATCCAGATTTCGGAGGACACGGTGTCACAATAGCAGCGTCCTGCCATTCCGGACGTCCGTTTCCTGCGCTTATGTCACGGCAAAAAGCGTTGGCCTTTTTTAATATTCAAGGGCAGGCTTCTGTCGTTTACGCCGGGCGGGCGAAGGTCGCGCGTGATTCGCTCAGCCATTCGTGCAGCGGGCGAGGCCCGGTGCCCGTGAGGTCGGCGACCGCGCCGGTCAGGGTACTCGCGCCGCCCTGCCTGATCCAGTCGGATCGCTCGATCACGCCATCGGCCTCCCACGGGTCAAGGCCCCGGGCCCGCAGCAGCTCGCGGGCCTCCTGCGGGGGCAGGTCCAGGTACTGGACCTGCCAGGCGAAGACCGCGGCGAACCGGGCCGCGACCTCGGCGTAGCTGAGGGCTTCTGGTCCGGTAAGCACGTAGGTCGCGCCCTCGTGACCCTCGGTCGTGAGGACCCCGGCGGCGGCCAGGGCGACATCGGTGGCGGCGATGAACCCGGCCCGCCCGTCGCCGGCCGACGCCCTGATCTCACCGGTGCGCCTGATCTCCTCCGCCTCGTCGAGGAGGTCGTCCATGTAGGTCGCGGCGGCCAGGTAGGTGACCGGCAGGCCCACCGCGTCCAGGTGCAGCGCGACCTGCCGGTGGGCGCGCATGAACCGCACGTCGCAGTCGGGGTCCTGGAACCCGTCCGGGCAGATCTTCACGATGTGCGGCCGGTGCCCGGCCGCGGCCACCGCGTCGACGAACACGGTCTCGAGCGCGGCCTGCTCCTCCATCTCGGGGCTGAGCAGGAAGATCCGGTCAAACTGCCGCAGCACCTGGGCCGGCGGCGGCTGCTCAAGCGATGCGACCAGATGCTGGGGCGTCCCTGGCAGGTCCGCCGCCCTGGCCTCCACTCGCACCATCGCGGTCGCCTCCGCGTTCGCGTCGGCGAGCGCCTCCATCAGCTGGTATCCCACTCGCCCGGTCGCCCCGGTCACCAGAATCACGTCGCCGCCTCCTCGGAAGCATCCTTCAGCTTTCGGTACCCAGGTGGCTCCCCGCGCAAGCCACTGGCCGCCGCGTCTCCGGGCCCGGGCCAGCCCCGTCGGGTAGCGCTCACTGACAGGCGTGTGTGCTCGACTGCGTGACCGCGAGGCCAGGGTAGCCCTCGACCCCGATGGAGGCCAGGTGATGGCCGTCCAGCCAGGAGTTGTAGGCATTCTCCTCGATGGCGGTGAGGTGCGTGCGGATCAGGTAGATGGGGCTGCAGCCGTGCGCCTGTGCGTAGACGAGTGCCTGGTCAAGCGCCGCGTCAACCCCGGCGGGCATGCGGCTTGTCGCCACGACGATGCGGGGCTGGTCAGGGAAGTTGGCCTCGTACTCCTGGATGATGGTGTTGTTGGGCACGCGGGACGGCTGGCCGGTTGGCCAGTAATAGGCGAAGCCGAAGTTACTGTCCTGTGCCAGCACGACCGGGTCGCTCGCGGGGACGTGATCGGCGACGTAGAGGGTCAGGGCCTTCATGTCCTCGCTGGGAATCTCGTGGCTGCGCACGAACGGCGCCGCCGCCACCAGGAATCCCGCCACGGCCGCCACGGCCAGCCCGGCCGCTAGCGCGCCTTTCAGCCACGGCAGCAGCAGCGAGCACACTCCGGCCACCCCGATCGCGGCGACCACGGTGGTGACCGCGAACAGGAACGTCGAGGTCCGCGCGTCAACGAAGGGGTAGAGCCGAAGGGCGGAGATCACCAGCATCTCCGGCCACAAGATGGCCAGCGCGGCCCCCGTGACCGGTCGGCCCGTGCGGAAGATCGTCACCACGCCCACCACGAACAGCGAGGTGGCCAGCCACAGCGGCCCGAGACCGAAGTGGCTGTTCTCGAGTTCCAGGTGCGAGATGACGAAGCTGGCCAGCGCGTGCAGGTCGCGCCGCGGTGGATAGAAGCTAGCGAAATGCGGTGAATAGGTGAGGGAGGGCGTGACCGCCCGGGCGTCAAATCCCTTATACACGCCGAGGATGAGGATTCCCGTGACCAGGCCGGCCGTGACCGCCTCCGCGAGCCGCCGCCAGTTTCTGCGCACCAGCTGGACCAGGCACAGCGCGGTGAAGGCCGCCGCGCCCATGAACGCGACGGCGTCACTGAACAGCATGCCGCCCCCGGTGACTACCGACAAGGTGACCAGCACACGCCGCGACCACCCTCGCTCCAGTCGCGAGCTCACCGCAAGCACCAGCACCGCGAAGAACGCGTCGGTGGTGTACTGCTTCAGGTCATCGCGGATCAGCATGGCCGGGACCAGCAGCATGGCGATCCCGGCCAGCAGCCCGGCGCCGATCGCGACCTCACGGCGCGACCAGTCAAGCCCGCGCCCGAACCAGTAGGCGACCACCACGGCCGCGCCGGCAAAGGCGAGTGGCACGACGCGGGCGCTCTGCGTCCCGCCCACGGTGAAGAACCTGATCAGCACCGACCAGCCAATGGGCGTGCTGTTAGTCGTCGCTGGCAGCGCCGAGAGCGGGAACTTGGTGGTGAGCGCGACCCAGTCCTCGTCGGTCCAGTAAGGCTGGCTGAAGATGTACCCGACGTCGTGGACCGCGAGAACCAGCAGTGCCAGCCCGGCTACGGCCAGGTGCTCGAAGGTCAGCCGGCGCCTTATCGCTCGCGCCCAGCCGCGCGCGCCGCGTGCGCCGCGTGCACCACGCGGGACGCGCGGGACGCGGCTGGGGGCGCCGTTGCCTGGCCGGCCGGAAGCGGCTTGTCCGTCAGCGTCAGCATTCGCCTGGCCGGGAAGGATCTCGCGCGACGTCATGTCACTGGCCAGGGCATGAGAATGCCCGGAAAACAGCAGAACTCGGCATAGTTAGCGAAGTTAACAGTTGTATCTGAAGGCTCTCTTAACTTTTCCGGAGAGCCGTTCCCAGGAAGCGCGCACCGGCCAGCGCCGCCGGGGCCAGGGCCGAGTCCCGGCCCCAGCGGCACCATGGGTTACAGCTGGGTGGTGACCGCCTTAACCTCGGTGTAGGCCTCGAGGGCCTCGTGGCCCATCTCGCGGCCCCAGCCGGACTGCTTGTACCCGCCGAATGGCAGGGCGGCGTCGAACACGTTGTAGCAGTTGATCCAGACCGTGCCGGCGCGGAGCTTCTTGGCCAGGGCATGCGCCTTGGAGATGTCCTGGGTCCAGATGCCCGCGCCCAGGCCGTAGTCGCTGTCGTTCGCCGCGGCGGCGATGTCCTCGAGGTTGCTGAATGGGGCCGCGACCACGACCGGGCCGAAGATCTCCTCGCGGACGACCTTCATGTCGGGCCGGACTCCTGTGAGCACGGTGGGCTCGACGAAGTAGCCCTGGTCACCGTGCCTGCCGCCGCCGGTAATGGCGGTCGCGCCGTCGGCCTTCCCCGAGTCGAGATACCCGGTGACCCGCCGCAGCTGCTCATCGGACACGAGCGGGCCCATCTGGGTGCCAGGGTCCATGCCCGGGCCAAGGCGGATGGACTTGGCGATCTCGGCGACGCCCTCGACGACCTCGTCGAACCTGTCTTGCTGGACGAACAGCCGCGAGCCGGCCACGCAGCACTGGCCGTGGTTGAAGAAGATGGCGTTCGCGGCGCCGGTCACGGCCTCGCCAGACGCGTCGTCGAAGACGATGTTCGGTGACTTTCCGCCCAGCTCCAGGGTGACCTTCTTCAGGTTCCCCGCGGCCGCGGCGACGATGAGCTTGCCAACCTCAGTCGATCCGGTGAAGGCGACCTTGTCGACGAGGTTGTGCGCCGCGAGGGCGGCTCCCGCGGTCTCGCCGAAGCCGGTGACCACGTTCACGACGCCATCGGGGACGCCAGCCTCGGCGATGAGCCCGGCCAGCCGTACGGCGGTCAGCGGTGTCTGCTCGGCTGGCTTGAGGACCACGGTGTTCCCCGTGGTCAGGGCCGGGCCAAGCTTCCAGGCGGCCATCAGCAGCGGGAAGTTCCACGGGATGATCTGCCCGACCACGCCGACCGGCTCGCGCAGCGTGTAGGAGTGGAAGTTCGCGCCGGGCATGTAGGGCACCGAGATGTTGATCGTGTTGCCCTCGATCTTGGTGGCCCATCCAGCCATGTAGTGGAACAGGTCCGCGGCCAGCGGGACGTCCGCGGCCCGGGCTACCGCGTACGGCTTGCCGTTGTCCAGGGACTCCAGCTGGGCCAGCTCGTCGGCGTGGGAAAGGATCAGATCGCCGATCCGCCAGATGATCCGTCCTCGCTCAGAAGGGGTGATTCGGCCCCACGGGCCAGAGTCGAATGCCCGCCGTGCGGCGCGCACCGCCCGGTCGATGTCCTCGGCGTCGCCCTCGGCCACGTGGGCCAGGGGGCGCCCGGTGGCGGGGTCCGGGGTCTCGAAGGTCTTGCCGGACGCCGCCTCGGTCCACGTGCCGTCGATGAAAAGCTGCCGGGGGGTTGCGGTGAATTCCTCGACGCTCCTGTCCGCTGTGACTGTCATGGCTTGTCATCTCCCTTGCGGGTCCGGCACGCCCTTGGCCGGAACCAGGTAGTCTCAATGAGACAACATGGTGCCGGCCGACACAAGGCGGCGCGTACGAGGAGAAGCGGTGGCTCGTCCTCCGGTTCCCCGCGCCGGGCGGGCCGGCGCGGGTGCCTGGGGACCTCCTGTGTTCAAGGGTCAGAACGGATAGGGCGCGATGTCACCGCGTATGGTCACCCAGCGCGTTTCCGTGAAGGCTTCAAGGTTGGCGGTGCCGCCGAAGCGCGCTCCCGTACCCGAGTCAAGGACGCCACCGAAGGGCGTGTTGGCCTCGTCGTCTACGGTCTGCTCATTGATGTGGACGATCCCGGTGGGAATCCGGCGGGCAAGGTCAAGTCCGCGCATGACGTCCCTGGTGAGGATGCCGAGCGACAGGCCGTACTCGCTGTGCGCGGCGATCTCGGCAACGTCATCGGCGCTCCCGAAGCGCAGCACCGGGGCGACCGGGCCGAACACTTCGCTGGCGTAGGCGGGCATGTCCCTGGTGACGTCGGCCAGGACGGTGGGCCGGTAGAACAGGCCCTCATAGGTCCCGCCTGCCGCGAGCCTGGCCCCCGCGCCCGTGGACGTGGTGACCAGGGCGTGCACCTTGTCCCGCTGCCGCTCATCGATGATCGGGCCGATGGCGACCTGGCCGCTGGCCGGGTCGCCCACCGGAAGGTGCTCCGCCTTGCCCGCCAGGGCGGCGACGTAGTCGTCGTAGATGGCCTCGTGCACCAGGTGCCGTCCGGTCGTCATGCAGATCTGGCCCTGGTGCAGGAACGACCCCCAGGCGCCGGCCGACGCGGCCCGCGCGAGGTCGACGTCGTCCAGGATGATGAGCGCGGAGTTACCGCCGAGCTCCAGGTGGATTCGCTTGAGGTGGCGGGCCGCCAGTTCGCCGACGCGGCGGCCCGCCGTGGTGGACCCGGTGAAGGAGATAACCCGCACCAGCGGCTCGGTGATGAGCGCCTCGCCCGCGTCCGGCCCGCCCGGGATCACGTGCAGCAGTCCGTCGGGCAGTCCGGCTTCCTCGAAGACCCTCGCGATGGCGACGCCGCCGCAGACAGCGGTGCGAGGATCGGGCTTGAATATGACCGCGTTACCCAGGGCGAGCGCAGGCGCCACCGACCGCATGGCGAGCACCTGCGGGAAGTTGAACGGCGCGATGACGCCGACCACGCCCACCGGGACGCGCTCGATGAAGCTGAGCCGGGGACTCTCGCTGGGGATTAGCTCACCGTAGGGACGGGACGGCAAGGTGGCCGCCTCGTAGAGCTCGCTGGTGACCAGATGGGTCTCGAACTGGGCGGCCGGCCCGATCTTCCCGCCCTCGCGGATGCTCCACTGCTCGATCTCAGGGGCTGCCGCCAGCCAGATGTCAGCGGCCTTGCGCAGGAGCGCCGATCGCTCAGAATGCGGCCTGGCGGCCCACTCCCGCTGCGCGGTCGCCGCCTGCCTAGCCGCGCTGGCCATGTCAGCAGGACCGCCGATCCCGGTCCGGCCGAGCTCAGCCCCCGTGGCCGGCTCAATCACGGCCGCGTCGCCAGCGGATGGCGTCACCCAGCCGCCCGAGTACACCCGCCCCCGCCAGATCTGCTCGTCGAGGAAAGTCATTGTCTGCTCCTAAAAGATCAGCTCGCGGAGGCTCCGTCGCGATATACCCATCGGAGCCGACTGCGGCGACCCAGGTGTCCAGCCCCTCAGGCAAATGCGCCGCGCGGAGCAGTGTCTTCGTCAGCTGGGGCAGGCGGGCCAGCCGTGCCGCGGACAAGACGACCTGCCGGGTCTTGTCCTCGATGACCGTGTAGAGCACCAGGCCTCCCCAGTGGTCACATTGGGACTACTAGGGTCAAGGTAGCGGAAACGGCCCCGGGCCGCCATGGAAGCGGCGCGCGATCAGGCGTCCTCCTGCTGTGTCACGTGCTCAAAGGGGAGCGCGAATGAGCGTGCGCTGATCACGTGCTCGCAGACCAGGCAGACAGCGTAGACCGGGTAGTGCTTGCGTGTGAAGAGGTCGGCCTCGCGACCGTCAGCCGTGCGGAACGTACCCGCTTTGGGCTCGGCCAAGTGCCCTGCTTCTTCCACCATCGTGGCCCCCCTTGCCCCGCCGGTGCAGGCATGCAGCCTGGTGCTTGCTGGCGGGAACCCCCCATCGGCCCAGTCCCCGCCGGTTTTGCCTTATGAGTCGCGGCCTTAGTGGCGGACAACAACTTCTCGAGAGATTTCCTAGGATGCATGCCCAGGGCGGACGCGGGTAGCTGTCTTGACGGATTTGCGGCATTACTGGTAGGGCGTTCGGGAACTGGCGAGGTGCCCCGGTACGGCCGATGCTGGGAAGAGCTGGTGTCCGAGGCAGGTGAGGAGGGCATGGTGGTGAGCCGTGACCGCGCCGGGCCAGCAGGCCACGGGGCCGCCGCCCCGGCTGGCTTCTCGGTTCTTGAGCAGTACTTCGATAGCCGGTCTCTGCACACGCTGCGGGCCGCGGTCGCCGGCCACGCCGCCGCCGCCGGGCTGGGGCGGCAGCGTGTCTACGACGTCACCGCCGCGGCGCACGAGCTCGCGGCCAACGCGGTCCGGCATGGCCCTGGCCATGGGCGGCTGCTGCTGTGGGTGGCAGAGGCGTTCCTGTACTGCCAGGTCAGCCAAGACGGCACGGACGCGAGGGCAGGCTACAAGCGGCCGTTGGATCCCGTGTCCTGGCAGGCCACTCCCGGCCATGGCCTGTGGCTCATCGGCCAGCTCGCCGACGACCTGACCATCGACCGCGGCCCAGGCGGCGTCACCGCCGTCGTGGCCTTCGCCATCACCCCCGCGGCCGACGGGAAGCCGTAGCCCTCAGCCCCGGGATGCTCAGCCGATCATGCGGCGGCAACGCCGGGCCTGCGCCTGCTGGCTCGCCGGATATGGAAGCAATTCTCCGCACGCGACCTAGCTTCATTCGATATGCTCCGGCTCGTCACGCTGAGCTAGACGCGGCATGCCCGACCTTCCGCCCGGCCGCCTTTGAGGAGGCAGTACCGTGACTAACTCCCCAGTCTCGCCCGCGCCAAGCTCGGGTGCCACATCCCCGCGTCCCGGGCCCGTTCGCCTCTACGGTGAGCAGCTGGCCAGGGACCCGGCCGAGCTGTACCGGTCCATGCGCGCGGAATACGGCCGGGTCGCCCCTATCCTGCTCGACGGCGACATTCCCGCCTGGTTCATCCTCGGGTACCGCGAGGTGCACATCGTCTCGAGCAACCCGGCGCTGTTCGCCCGGGACTGCAGGCGCTGGAACGCCTGGGACCGGATTCCCGCCGACTGGCCGCTCATGCCCTACGTGGGCTGGACCCCGTCAGTGATGTTCGCCGAGGGGGCCGAGCACCAGCGCCGGGCCGGGGCGATCGGGGACGCGCTCGATGCCGTGGACCGCACCGAGCTGGCGTTCATCTGCCGGCAGGTAGCTGACCGGCTGATCGACGGGTTCGGCGGTACCGGCCAGGCTGACCTGGTGGCTGACTACGCTCAGCAGATTCCAATGCGGGTCGTCGCGCGGCTGTTCGGCATCCCCGACGCGCAGACGCCCGCGCTTGTCCAGGACATCGCCGACTCCCTCGACGTGGCGGAAAAGGCCAATGCCGCCCACCAGCGCAACTTCGCCCGCATCCAGCAGTTGCTCCAGCTTAAGCACTACCAGCCCGGGCGTGACGTGCCCTCGCGGATGATCGCGCACCCGAGCGGCCTGACCGACGATGAGATCCTCATTGACCTCCTCGTCGTCATGGCCGCGGCCCAGCAGCCGACGGCGAACTGGATCGGGAACGCACTGCGGCTGATGCTGGTCGACGATAAGTTCTCGCTCACCCTCCAGGGCGGAAGGAGCAGCGCGGGTCAGGCGCTGAACGAGGTTCTCTGGAAGGACACCCCCACCCAGAACTTCATCGGCCGGTGGGCCATCCAGGATTGTGAGCTCGGCGGCCAGCGCATCCGCAAGGGGGACCTGCTGGTCCTTGGCCTCGCTGCCGCGAACGCCGACCCGCAGGCACACCCCTCGTCGTTCATGGACTCTGGCGCCAACCGGGCGCACATGTCGTTTGGTCATGGCGAGCATGGCTGCCCGTTCCCAGCACCCGAGCTGGCGGAGGTCATCGCCAGGACCGCGGTCGAGGTTCTCCTCGACCGGGTTCCTGACGTGGAGCTCGCCGTGGCACCGGAGGAGCTGCGGTGGCGGCCATCGCTGTGGATGCGGGGCCTGTTCGCCCTGCCCGCTAAGTTCAGCCCTGTCGTGAGCGTCATGCCGCGACAGGCGTAAACCGGACGGGCACGCTGGCCGGCCCGCGGGTGAACACGCCTCGCTCGGCCGGCTGGAACCCGTCGGCGAGGCCGATGTCGGGCATCGCGTCGAGGAGCTGGTTCGCCGCGACCTCGACTTCCGTCTTCGCGAGCAGTGCCCCCACGCAGAAGTGCCGTCCCAGGGCGAAGGCCAGGTGATTCGCCGCTGCCGAGAACGCGTTCACCGTGTCAAGGTCGGTGCGGAAGATGTCGAAGTGGTCGGCGCCGGCATAGCGCTGCTCGTCGCGGTTGGCCGCGCCGATCAGGGCGGTGACCGTGCTGCCCGCGGGGATGGTCCCGCCTGAGACCGTCACGTCTTCGGCCGGCTGGCGCATGATCATGTGGACAGGCGGCGTGTACCGCAGCGTCTCGGCCAGCGCCCGCGGGATCAGGCCACGATCCTCGCGCACGGCGGCGAGCTGGTCGGGGTGCGTGAGCAGGTTGGAGAATAGGCTCGCCACGGCCTTGTCGGTGGTCTCACCGCCGGCGGTAAGCAGCAGGCTGCAGAACGCCTTGATGTCCTCGTCGCTCATCTGCGTGCCGTCGATCTCCGCCGCGCACAGGGCCGAGAGCAGGTCGCCGCCGGGAGCCTCGCGCCTGGCGCTGATGATTGGGATCATGTACTCCGCGAACTCGTCCTTGGTGCGCAGCCCCGCCGCGGTGACCTCGGCATCACCGCTCAGGTTGCCGAGGAAGGCAATTATCGACGTGTACCACCGGTGGAATCGCTCATGATCGGCCTTGTCGAGGCCGAGCATGTCGACTATCACGTTGACGGGGAAATGTGTCGCGAAATCGGTGACGAGGTCGGCGGAGCCGGAATCACGGAATGCGTCGATGAGCTGGCGGGCGTTGCGCTCTATAACCGGCAGGAATTTATCTTGGAGTTCGTTACCGCGGAATGCGGGGGCGACTAGCGCGCGACGCACGGAGTGCTCCCTGCCGTCGAGCTGGAGGATCGTGCGCCCGTGGACTGGTTCCAGTTGCCAGTCGTAGTTTGCGGTCGTGAACGCCTGCTCCCTGAAGGCCCGGGAAACGTCCTCGTAGCGCGAGATGATGTAGCTCTTCATGGACTCGTGCCAGATGAGCGGATAATCCTCTCGCATGATCTGGTAAGCGGGATAAGGATCCACGGCGAATTCTGCAGAAAGAATGTCCGGCATTTCCCGGGTCGTGCTCACGGGGGCGCTCCTGGGGATAGTCGCTGATACCGTCTACAAACGTTATCAAATGAGTGATTGCCGGTCTAGATCTCATGACTGAATATTTCCTGAAAGGTGCGGTAGGGGAGGCGGCGCGGTGCTGTGCCCGGCGAGCATGGTCATCGCGCTGGTGCCCGGGCCCCCGAGGGCCCGCGGGCTGGCCCGGCCCCTGGGGGCATACCTAATGAGGCATACCTCATTAGTTTATTGATAGATATCTAAATAAGGTAACTCCCGGCTAATGGTCAGATACTCTCCCCTACGGAGCTGGCGCCAAGACCAAGGACGTGACCTGCATGTCGGCACATCTGCCTCTCGAGCCCAGTAGCCCGCAGCCCGGCCCTGACGGTCCGACTGACCTCGTGCCCGGTCCGGCGAAGCACGCGGGGCTGCCTGGCTCGCTGATCGCCGGCGCCGTGACGGCCGCCATCGGCGGCGCTGGGCTGGCCTGGGCGCTCGCGGTCGCGCCCAGCGGGGCCTTCGACCTTGTCGCGGCCGGAGGCGGTACCGGGCTGGCGGTGACTGTCGCGTCTGTCGTGACGGCCGCCTACCAGATCCAGCTGGCCCGCCGCTACCGGGCGACCGCCGCGGGTGTGCAGGCCCAGGCGCGGCGCCTTGAGCGCAACTTCGCGGAAATGGGCCGGGCCCGCAGGGACGCCAAGCTGGCCCGGCGGGAGGCGGAGGAGGCGGTCGCCGACCGGGCCTCGGTGGAGACCGAGGCCACGCTGCTGTCTGGCGCGACGCTGCCGACCGCCTTCGCGCGGGTACGCGGCGGTGACCTGGTGGATCAGGTTCTGGCTGAGGCCGAGCGGCCCGCCACAGCACCGCTGGGCGACCTCCTTGACCTGGCGGTGGGAGAGGCGGCTTCCGCCGAGCGGCGCGGTGCCACGGCGATGGCCGCCTGCGCGAGCGCGGCCGCCAGGATCCAGGCGCAGACCACCCGCATGCTCGCCGACCTGCGCGAGATGGAACAACGGTACGGCGACGACAAGGTCTTCGCCGACCTGATCGAGCTCGACCATCGGGTCTCGCAGCTAGGCCGGCTGGCTGACTCGGTCGCGCTGCTCGCGGGCGGCCGGTCCGGCCGCCGCTGGACCAGGCCGATCCCGATGGAGTCGCTGCTGCGCGGGGCCATGGGCCGCATCGATGCCTACCAGCGCGTCCGGGTCCACTCGACCTCCGGCGCCGCGGTGGCCGGCTATGCGGCCGAGGGTGTCATGCACGCCCTCGCCGAGCTGATGGATAACGCGACGGCTTTCTCCACGCACGGCTCTGAGGTCCACGTCTACGTCGAGGAAGAGGACGTGGGTGTGGTCATCACGATTGAGGACAGTGGCCTCGGCATGCGCAGGCGCGAGCGGGCCAGGGCCGAGGGCCTCATCGCCCAGTCGCTGGACCTGACCACGCTGCCGGGGACCCGGCTTGGCCTTGCCGTGGTCGGCAAGGTGGCCGACCGGTACGGGCTGACTGTGAACTTCCGCCCGTCCTCACGCGGCGGGACCGGGGTCGTGGTCATGATCCCGCGTGCGCTCATCGCCCAGCCGAAGCCAGAGCTCGACCGCCCAGCGGATTCCTCCGATGGCGTGCCCGCTGAGCCGTACCAGCCCGCGGCCGAGGAGCCAGCCGAGACCTTCCCAGGCGACGCTGGCGACTTCGACGCTGACGACCTCGACGAGGGCCTGCCTGTCCGGCCGCGGGGCCAGACGCTGGCCGCGGCCCTGGCCCGTGCCGAGCAGCCGCAGGAGGCTGCACCCGTGCGCACGCCGCAGGAGACAGGGTCGCGGTTCGCCGCCTTCCGGCAATCGGGCAAGCACGCGCCGGACGTGGACGACGGCCCGCGGCTGGAGCAGTGGGACACCCAGACCGGACAAGAAGAGTAGGGGATAGGCAACCTTTATGAGCGCCCGCGGAGTCGACATCACGATGAGCACCAGGGACTCGGAGCATGACCTCGAGTGGCTGCTTGAGAGCCTGAGAGAGCGGACCCCTGGCGTCCGGTACGTTCTAGTGCTGTCCAAGGACGGCCTGCGGCTTTGCTACACGGACGCCCTCGACGAGGACCGGGCCGATCAGCTATCCGCCATCGCCTCGGGAATACAGAGCCTGGCTCTCAGCGCGTCGGCCGAGTTCGGTACCGCCGTCGGGTCGGGCCAGTCCATGGTGGAATTCCCTGGCGGCGTCCTGCTTATCGTGCCCGCGGGAGAGGGAGCGCACCTCGCGGTCGTGGCCGCCGACGAGGCCGATGTCGGCCTGGTCGGCCACAACATGTCTGAGCTCGTCGAGCAGATCGGCGGGCGCCTGACCTCTCCGCCAAGACAGCGCGAAGTCCGCCAGACATCATGAGTCCGCGGGCCATCGATCGGGAGACGCCCGACCGGCTCTACACCGTCACGCATGGCCGGGTCCTCGGCGATGAGGACCCGTTTGACCTCGTCTCGCTGATCGTCGCCGAGCGTGAGCCGGCGCCGGGGATGCAGTCAGAGCACGCGAAGATCCTTCAGATGTGCCATGCGCCGACGGCGCTGGTGGAAGTCTCCGCTGAACTGGAGCTTCCCGTCAGCGTGGTCAAGGTCCTCTTGCTTGACCTGCTCGACACCGGCGGCATCACCGTCCGCCACCCCCTGCCAGGCGTGACCCACACCGACGGGCCGACTGGACTGCAGATAGCCGATCATGACGTCCTGAAGCAGGTGCTCCTTGGCCTACAACGACTCTGACGCTGGTGTAGCGGCCGACCGTCCAGGCCCGGGCCTGGACAGCGGGCCAGGCCGGGTCCGCACGCCGCTGCGGAAGTCCGCGAGCCATGGCCTGAAGATCGTCATCGTCGGCGGCTTCGGCGTCGGCAAGACCACGATGGTTGGCTCAGTGAGCGAGATCAGGCCGCTGTCGACCGAGGAGGTCATGACCGAGGCCGGGCGCGGCATTGACGACGGGGGCACGGCGGGCGACAAGAACACCACCACGGTCGCGTTCGACTTCGGCCGGATCACCTTGGACAGCAAGAACGTGCTCTACCTGTTCGGCGCCCCCGGGCAGGAACGGTTCTGGTACCTGTGGGACCAGCTGTTCGCGGGCAGCCTTGGGGCCGTTGTCCTCGTCGACACGCGCCGGCTCAAGGACTCCTGGTACGCCATCGACCGCCTTGAGCATCACAAGGTGCCGTTCGTGGTGGCCGTCAACCGCTTCGATGGCGTCGCCAGCCAGCCCGCGCTGGCCCGCGTGCGCGAGGCCCTCGTGGTCGCGGACGGCATCCCGGTCATCGACTGCGACGCCCGGCGCAGGGAGTCATCAAAACAGGTGCTGATCTCCCTGGTTGACTACCTGACCGGGCTCTCTGGTCGCGTCCAGCCCGCCGGCACCATCGGCACGACCTAGGTCGGCCGGGCCGAGGCGAATAGCCTCAGGCCCGGCGGGTAGCGGCCGGGCATGAGTGGAATCGACCTCAAGAGCGCGGCGTTCAGCGATCACGCCCCGATACCCAGCCGGTACACCAAGGACGGCGATGACCTCTCGCCGCCGCTGGTCTGGTCCGGCGTTCCCGAGGACGCTAAGGAGCTCGTGCTGCTGTGCGAGGACCAGGATGCGCCCGCCGGCAGTTTCACCCACTGGCTCGTTACCGGCATCGACCCCGACAGCGGTGGCGTCGACGCCGGGCAACTGCCGCCCGGCGGGGAGCCGAAGCAGAACGGGTTCGGCGACCCCGGCTGGGGTGGCCCACGGCCCCCGGCGGGTGACCCGGCTCACCGGTACTTCTTCCGGTTGTACGCCGTCAGCGAGCCGCTCCCGCTGCCCGAGCAGCCGTCGGCCAAGGACGTGCACGACGCGATGGCCGGCCGGCAGCAGGCGAGCGGGACCCTGGTCGGGGTCTACCGGCGCTAGCCCCGAGGAGGACATGGTGGGTGGCAAGCCAGCAGTCCGTGTTGGTGGCATCCCTGTCCAGCTTTCCCACCTGGACAAGGTGTTCTTCCCCGACGAGGGGATCACCAAGGGGGACCTGGTCGAGTACTACCGTCAGATGGCGCCCAGGATCCTGCCGTTCCTGCGGGACCGCCCGCTGGTGATGGGCCGCTACCCGGACGGCATCGCCGGCCACGCCATCGTGCAGAAGAACGCTCCCGGGTACTTCCCCGACTGGGTGAGCCGGGCGGAGGTGGGCAAGAAGGACGGGACCGTTCGCCACGTCATCGGCGACAAGGCCGCCACGCTTGTGTACCTGGCCAATCAGGGCTGCATTGAGCTGCACAGTTTCCTCAGCAGGCTCGAGGCGCTCGAGCGGCCGGACCAGCTCGTGTTCGACCTCGACCCGCCGGACGAGGCGGGCTTCGGCCTGGCCTGCCAGACAGCGCTTGAGCTGCGGGAACTGCTAGCGCGTGAGCTTGAGCTCAGCGGGTACGTCAAGACGACAGGTGGCAAGGGACTGCACGTGCACGTGCCGCTGCGCCCCGAGCACGACTTTGACACCGTGCGGGACCTCGCCCGGGACGTAGCCGGCCTGCTGGCCACCCAGTCACCGCGGCAGCTCACCATCGACCAGCGCAAGGACCAGCGGGGACAGCGGCTGTACCTCGACGTCATGCGCAACGGCTACGCGCAGATGGCCGTCGCCCCGTTCTCGGTCAGGGCCAGGCCAGGTGCCACGGTCGCGACGCCCCTGCACTGGGCCGAGGTCGAGGCGGGCCAGCTCACCCCGCGGGACTTCACGGTGCGGACGATCGCGGGCCGGCTGGCAGGCCGGGATGACCCGTGGGCCGACATGCCCGCCCGCCGGCGCGGGCTGCCCGTCTCCCGGCTGGCCGCCCTGCGGGCCAGCCCGGAGGCAGGCGCGGGCTCATGAGGGCATCTCGCGGACCACGTCGCGCGGGTCCTTGTCGTCGCGGAGTCCCTGGAAGCTGGGGTGGCGCAGCTGCCCGTCTGCCGTCCACTCGGTGAAGGCCACCTGTCCGACCACGCGGGGCCGCACCCAGTGCAGCCCGCGCTCGCCCGATGGCCTGCCGCGGCCGAAGGGGCTGTGGTCTTGTTCCAGGCCGGCCAGGGTGGCATGCAGGCTGCGCAGCGTCTGCTGGCCGAACCCGGTGCCGACCTTTCCCGCGTAGACGAGGCTGCCGTCATGGGCGTAGTAGCCCAGCAGCAGCGCACCGAACCCGACCCGGGAGCGCTGGGGATCGGTGTAGCCGCCGATCACGAACTCCTGCGAGCTCTCGCACTTGAACTTGAGCCAGTCGCGGCTGCGCCCGCCGCGATACGGCGCGTCAGCCCGCTTGGCGATCAGGCCCTCCCAGCCGTCTTGGCAGGCCTGCTGCCAGTAGGCCTCGCCGTCCCGTTCCCGCTGCTCGGTGAACCGCAGCGGGCCGGTGAAGGCCAGCGCGCCCGCCAGCAGTTGCTTGCGCTCGGCCAGCGGCAGGGACCTGGTGTCGCGGCCGTCGGCGTACAGCAGGTCGAACAGGTAGTAGTAGACGGGAACGGCCGTCAGCAACTCGGGGGCTGGACTGGCGACGCCGAGCCGGCGCTGAAGCCGCCCGAACCGTGTCTGAGCTCCCTCGAACGCCACGATCTCCCCGTCCACCACGAGGTCGCAGCGCCGCTGCGCGGCCAGCGCCTGAGCTATCTCGGGGAAGGTCGCGGTGATGTCCCGCCGGTTGCGGCTCATCAGCCGGGTGCTGGCCTGGCTGACGAAGGCCAGGCAGCGCTCGCCGTCTAGCTTCCGCTCGAAGATCCAGCCAGGGGAGGAGAAGCGGTCCCTGGTCAGGGTGGCTAGCTGCGGCTCGGCCCATGATGGCATGGCAGCCGGGCACCGGCGCCGCTCGTTGTCCGCCATCAAATACTCACAGTCATTGTTGGTAACAGAATGGATTGCCATTACCGCCTGCCGCGGACCGCAAACCCGGTTTCCCTGACCCCCCCACGGGTAGGCGCGGTCACCCAGTACAGCGAAGGGGGCAGGGCATGGATCTGGATTTCCTGAAATCCCTGTACGAGAACGCGGAGGACCGCGCGGCGGCCGGCTACGTGTCGGTGTACGTGGACACGTCGCCCGCGACCGAGAGTGCCGCGAAGGAGCTGGAGTTGCGCTGGCGCGCCGACCGGGAGGAGCTCGCCGCCGAGGGGGTGGGCGCCCCCGTGCTTGACGCGGTCGGACGGCACCTGACTGACGGCAAGCCGACGGCTCCCGGCCAGGCGGTGTTCGCCGATGGCGGCATGGTCAGGCTGACCGCCGCGCTGCCGCGGCCACCGCGGCGGGAGATCAGCTGCTTCGCGGCACTGCCGCACATCATGCCGTTGCTGGCGCAGCTACCGCCGCAGATACCGCACGTGCGGGTGGGCGCCGAGCGGACGGGAGGCCGAGTGCTCACTGTCTCCGCCGGGGGAGCCGCGGCCACCTCGACGATCACCGGCCAGACCTGGCCGGTCCACAAGACATCCCGCCAGGCGGACTACAGCCGGCAGCGGTCAACCGAGGAGACCTGGGCCGAGAACGGGAAGCTGCTCGCTGACGCGGTTACCCGCGCGGCCGAGCAGGTGCGGGCCGAGTTCGTCATCGTCGGTGGCGATGAGTGGGAGCGCAGCATTCTCCTCGGCCTGCTGCCGGCGGCGCTGCGGGACTCCGCCGTGGTGGTGGACCGCGAGGTGGACCCGGAGGGCACCGTGTTCACCGCGGCCGCCGAGGCCGAGCGGATGCGGCGCGCGGAGCAGCACAGCCAGGCCCGTCTTGACGAGTTCCTCGTCCGGATGAACGAGTCGGATGCCACCGTGCGCCGTGCCGTCGAGGGACTGGACGCCACGCTGGCCGCGCTGCGCGACGGGCTGGCGTCGGACGTGCTCATCAGCGACGACCCGGCCCGGGACGGGGCGACAGACCCGGCCGCCTGGATCGGGCCCGGGCTGGGCGACGTCGCCACCACACGGGAGCAGCTGACCCAGCGCGGCGTGGCTGACCCGGTCAGGGACCGGGCCGGCGCGGCGCTGGCCCGGGCGGCGTGCGGGACCGGCGCGACGCTGTCCTTCATGCCTGGTGACGCGGACCTGCCCGCTGGCTGGATCGGCGCGTTGCTGCGAGCACCGCTCGCGGCCGTGCGCTGAGGCCAGCGCGGTTAGCAAACCCTCCCAGGGGTAACCGGCGGCAGGTCACCATTACCAATGAAGGAGGCCTCTGATGGCACAGAAAGTAGCCGAAGTGATGACGCCCGCGCCGGTCGCGCTGCGTCCGGACCAGAAGCTCGCCGACGCGGCGATCCAGATGCGCAAGCACGGCATCGGGGACGTGCTGGTCACCGACGACGGGCAGCTCAAGGGCCTGATCACTGACCGCGACATCGTGGTCAGGGCCATCGCCGATGGCAAGGACCCCCGGTCGACGTCGGTTGGCGAGCTCTGCAGCGAGGACCTCATCACGGTCACGCCCAAGGAGGACGCCGCCATCGCTGTCCGCCGGATGCGCGAGGCGGAAGTGCGGCGGATCCCCGTGGTCGACGACGGCAACGTGGTCGGCGTGATCTCGCTTGGCGACATGGCGATCGAGCGCGATGAGCGCTCGGCCCTCGCCGACATCAGCGCCGGGCGGCCTAACGCCTAAGACAGCAGGCACGCGGGCGGGGCAACCGTCCGCGTGCCCCGCCCCGGCGACCGGGCCACGCCATCTCCCGGCAGCTGGCCGGCCGCGGGCGGGAACCGGAGCGAGGAGAACGACATGAAGGCAGTCGTGTGGCACGACGTAGGGAAGATCTCGGTCGATGAGGTCTCCATGCCCACCATCCAGGACCCAGCCGACGCGATCGTGCGGATCACCACCAGCGCGATCTGCGGCACCGACCTGCACTTCATCCGGGGCACGATGCCCGGGATGCGGCCAGGGACGATCCTTGGCCACGAGGCCGTCGGGGTCATCGAGGAGCTCGGCCCGCAGGTGCGCGACTTCAACATCGGCGACCGGGTGGTCATTCCTTCGACGATCGCCTGCGGGAGTTGCGTCTACTGCCGGGCCGGCTACTACGCTCAGTGCGACAACGCCAACCCCAATGGACGGGACGCGGGCACCGCCTACTACGGGGGACCGTTGTCCACCGGACCGTTCGACGGGCTGCAAGCCGAGTACGCCCGGGTGCCGTTCGCGCACACCAACCTGGTCGCGATCCCGCCCGGGGTCAGCGATGAGCAGGCCGTCATGGTCAGCGACATCTTCCCCACCGCGTGGTTCGGCGCGCGCCTGGCCGAGGTCAGCAGTGGCGACGTGGTCGCCGTCCTCGGGGCCGGCCCAGTCGGCCAGCTGGCCGCCCTGTCCGCGCGCATGCAGGGCGCGGGCCGCGTGCTTATCGTCGACGGCAACGACGACCGCCTGGAGGTGGCGCGCCTGCAGAACGCCGAGACGATCAACTTCAACGTCGAGCACCCGGTGGACGCGATCAAGGAGCTGACCGCCGGGATTGGGGCGGACCGCGTCATCGACGCGGTTGGCATTGACGCCCAGATGCCGAAGGACGGGCCGGCGGCCATGGATGCCGAGCAGCTCATCGGGCGGTTCGCCACCGAGCAGGACACGGCGGCCCCGCGCATCGCCCCGGCCGACGGCACCTGGGAACCAGGGGACGCGCCCAGCCTGGCGCTGCGGTGGGCGACCCAGGCGGTGGCCAAGGCCGGCACGGTGGGCATCATCGGCGTCTACCCGCCGGAGCATGACGCGTTCCCGATCGGCAAGGCGATGAACGCCAACCTCACGCTCAAGATGGGCAACTGCAACCACCGCAAGTACGTCCCCGGCCTGCTCAGCCGGATCGCCGGCGGGCAGGCTGACCCCACCACGGTGCTGACCCAGCAGGAGACGATCCCGACCGCCCTGGCGGCCTACCAGGCCTTCGACCGTCGCAGTCCGGGCTGGACCAAGGTCACCCTTGAGCTTGGCTGACCAACCTGCTTCGATCATGAGCTGTGTCCTCCTTGCTGCTGCGCCGGGTCCGGGTGGTCCCGCTCGACGGGCCGGCCACCGCTGAGCCCGCCGACGTCCTGATCCAGGACGGCGTCATCACCCGGGTCGGCCCGGTCAACGCGGCCGGGCCGACCGGCGTTCGGCTGGTAGAAGGCGATGGCCGCTGGCTCGTCCCGGGACTGTGGGATGCGCACGTCCACCTTGGCCAGTGGGCACTCGCCTCGCGACGCCTGAACCTGTCGCCGACGTCGTCACCGGAAGAAGTGCTCGCCTTGGTCAGGCGGTCGGTTCAGCCGGGGCGCCCGGTCATTGGGACGGGCCAGCGGGCAGGCCGCTGGTCGCGCCAGGTGACCGTCAGCGAGCTCGACGCGGTCAGCGGCGACGTTCCCGTGGTCCTGATCAACGCTGACTTCCACCACGCCTGGCTCAACACCGCCGCGCTCGACGCCCTCGGCCTCGCGCGCCGGGACGTCGTGGTCGCCGAGGCCGAGTGGTTCGCGGCCTACCCCCGAGTGGCCAGCTTCGAGCGGCCCGCGGGTCCCGCCGACTACCGCCGGGTGCTCGCCAGGGCCGCCGCCCAGGGAGTGGTCGGGCTCGTCGACTTCGAGTTCGACGCGCCGTGGACCGACTGGGCCCAGCGCTGGCACGAGGGCTGCGATAGCCTGCGGATCCGCTGGTCACCCTACGATGGCCAGCTCGACAGCGTCCGCGCGGCCGGGTGGCGCACCGGCGTCGCCCTGCCCGGGGCCGGGGCCGGTGGCGGGACCGACGGCCGGCTGACGGTCGGCTCACTCAAGATCATCAGCGATGGCTCGCTGGGCACCCGCACCGCCTGGTGCCGGCAGCCCTACGCGGACACCGGCGGCTTCGGCGCTCCGAACCAGCCCGCGGATGAGCTGGTCGCCGTGATCGCCGAGGGGCACCGCCTGGGCCTGTCGGTCGCCACCCACGCGATCGGGGACCAGGCGCTTGAGGCCGCGCTGGCGGCGTACGCGGCGACCGGCGCCGGTGGCTCGATCGAGCACGCGCAGCTGACGACCGGCCAGGCGCTCACCGACCTGGCCCGACTTGGCCTAGTCGCCAGCGTGCAGCCTGCCCACCTGCTCGATGACCGCGAGACGATGGACCGGGTCTGGGCCGACCGGGCCGATCGCTGCTTCACGCTCCGCTCCATGCTTGACGAGGGGATCGGAGTCGCTCTCGGCTCGGATGCCCCGGTAGCGCCGCTCGACCCGTGGCTCGCGATCGCCACCGCGACGCACCGCGGGCCGCCAGGGGATGAGCCGTGGCACCCTGAGCAGGCGATCACCACCGCCGAGGCGATTGCCGCGTCCGTCGATGGCCGCCGCGTCGCCGCGGGCCAGCCCGGGGACGTGGCGCTCCTCGACGCCGATCCGCTGGCGGCTGACGCGGCCGGGCTGGCCAGCATGCGGGTCGCGCTGACGGCCGTGGCAGGCCGGGTCGTCCACGACGTGTACGCCCGCTAGCCCGCGTACAGGTCCGCCCGCCGGTCAGCGAGGAACGTCTCCAGTGACTCACCCGCCAGGTCCGCGATGAGGAGTTCCTCGCCGGTCGCGCTGGCCTGGGCGAGTACCTCCCCGCCTGGCCCGCAGATGACGCTCAGCCCGCTGTAGGCGAACACGTCATCGGCGCCACAGTAGTTGGCGTAGGCGATGCCGCAGCCGTTCTCGTAGGCTCGCGAGCGCACGACGAACTGCTGGACGGCCTCAAAGCCCGTCATGTTCGCGGTTGGCACGAGCACCGCCCGCGCCCCGTCAACCGCCAGGTGCCTGACGGCCTCGGGGAACTCGACGTCGTAGCAGATCAGCATCCCGACACGGGAGCCGTCGAAGTCGAACGCCGCGGGCGGCTGTGGGCTCGGGACGAACAGGCTCCGGTCCACCTCGCCGTACAGGTGGACCTTGCGGTGCCGTCCCCGGATCAGGCCATCGGGCCCGATGAGGGTCGCGGCGTTGTACACGTGCCCGCCCGGTGCCCGCTCCGGGTGCCCGTAGCCGATCGCCAGGCCGTGCCGCCTGGCGATCTGGGCGACGCCGGCCTCCGTCGGCCCGCCAGGATCCTCCGCCAGCTCCGCTACCTGGGCGGCGGTGAGCCCGTAGCCGGAGGTGAACATCTCCGGCGTCACCAGCACCTCGGCCTGTCGTGCGGCGGCGGCCCCGCAGGCCTCATCGAGCCGGCCCAGGTTCCCCGCGACGTCAAGCGGCCCGGGCCGGCACTGCCATGCTGCGATACGCATGAATTCAGTCTCCCAGATCGATGGGGGCTAGTTCGTCGAAGAGGTCCCCTGGGCCGGGATTGTCCGGGTGACAGGCCCCGCCGAAGTGCCGCATGATCCCCCAGACGGCGTTCAGTGCCGTCTGGACCGCTCCTTCCGCCCAGGCCGGGGTGAAGGAGACGTCGTCGCCTGCCATGAAGATGCCCCGCTCGCCCGATGGCAGCTTGTCCTGCATGAAGTGCGTGTACATGCGGTGGTTGTACCGGTAGTGGCCGGGCAGCGCGCCCTTGAACGCGCCGAGGAAGTTGGGGTCGTCCTCCCAGGAGATCGTCACCGGGTCACCGACGATGTGGCTGGCGATGTCGACGCCCGGGTAGATCTTGCTGAGGACGTCGAGCGAGAGCTTGACCCGCTGCTCGACGTCGTAGGGCAGCATCTTCAGCGCGTCGGACATCCACGAGTAGGTGAGGCAGATGACGGCGGGCCGGCCGGGGCCGTTGTCGAAGAGGTAGGTTCCCCGGGTCAGCCGGTCCGTGAGGGTCATGCCCATGACTGGACGACCGGTAATGTGATCTATATCCGACCAGAACGGCCGGTCCACCATGACGAACGTTTTAGATGACTGCATATAGCGGGTGCGGTCGAGTGCCATCCACATCTCGTAGGAGAAGAGGCTCTCCTCGCACTCGATCTGCGTCTTCAGCAGCCAGTTCTGGCAGGTAACCAGCACCGCCCCATGGGTCCTGATGGTGCCCCAGCGGTCCCGTACCAGGAAGGTGCGCCCGCCGCTGCGGTCGATGGCCGCGACTCCAGGCCGGGGAACGCCCCCGTGCAGGCTGGCCAGGGTGGTGCCTGCCGGCCACGGGCTGCGCTCGCTGACAGGCAGCGTCCACAACCGCCGGGGCAGCTGCTCGACGCCCCCGACGATCAGCTGCTGGTCGGTGTCACAGTTCGTGAGCACCACCCGGAGGATCTCCAGCATCGAGTTCGGGAAGTCGGAGTCCCATCCTCCGGTGCCGAAGCCGACCATCCCGAACAGCTCGCGGTACCAGAACGGCAGCTTGGAGAACGCCTGGGAGGTGCTGATGAAGTCGTAGAACGTACGACCATCCCAGTCGGCCACCAGCTCGTTCCACCGGCGCTTGAGCGTGGCGACGTCGCGGGCGCGGATCGCGTCCTGCAGGGGCGTGAAGCCGATCTCCTCAAGGGCCTCATCCCAGGCCCGCGCGACCTCAGTGAACTGCGGTGGCATGTCATCGATGACGCGGCCGTGGAAGGTCTCGCCCGCGATATCGATCACGGTGCTGCCCGCGGCCTCGGTCAGCGGGTTGGGGAACGGCTCACTGGCCAGGCCAAGCCGGTCCACGTAGTGGAAGAAAGACGTGCCTGAGACGGGGAACCGCATGCCACCGAGCTCGGCGACGACCCCGTCGGCCCCCTCGAACTGGTGGGAGCGCAGCCGCCCGCCGACCCGCCCGCGCTCGTAGACGACCGGTCGCAGTCCAAGTTCCATCAGCTCATAGGCGGCCACCATTCCGGCCAGGCCCGCCCCCACGACCGCGACCGTGGCACCACGAGAGGACTCGGGCAGCGACCCGAGGCCTGCGGGATGGTGCAGCCAGTCATCGTAAGCGAACGGAAAGTCAGGGCCGAAGATGGTAACCGGTCGCACAGTGGGTTCACTCATGTGTTGATGTTATGAGAAAGTCGGATCTTGGCTGGTAGATGTCCTGCTGTCTTGCTGGTCAAGAGCAGTTTGTCCCGTCAGCTGACTACGAAACGTAACGAGCGATCCGGCTTCGACGGCCTGAGCAGGCCGAGGTTGAACCCCGCCGCGACCGCGGCAGCCCGATCGGCGACCCCGAGCTTGGCGTAGATGTGGAGCAGGTGAGTCTTCACGGTCGCCTCGCTGATGAACAGCCGGGCCGCCGCCTCACGGTTGGTGGTGCCCGCCGCCACCAGCTCGAGGACCTCAAGCTCGCGCTGGCTGAGCAGCTCGGGCTCGGGCGCCCGCACCTTGCACATCAGCCGGGTCGCGACCGAGGGGGAGAGCACCGACTGGCCCGCGGCGGCCGTGCGGACGGCACGCAGCAGCTCGTCGCGGGGCGCGTCCTTGAGCAGGTAGCCCGTGGCGCCCGCCTCGATCGCGGGCAGCACGTAGCTGTCGGTGTCGTACGTGGTCAAGACGAGCACCCGGGCCAGGCTGCCCCGCCGGGCCAGCTCGCCGATCGCGGTGACGCCGTCCATCCCCGGCATGCGCAGGTCCATCAGGATCACGTCCGGGTTGACCGCCTCGGCCAGCCGGAGCGCGGCCGAGCCGTCGGCGGCCTCCCCGACGACCTCGAAGTCGGGGTCGGCGGCGAACATGCCGCTCAGCCCGTCCCGCACCACCGGGTGGTCGTCGGCGATCAGCAGCCGGATCGGCGAGTGGTCCGGGCCGGGGCTGTCCGGGCCGGCTGGGGCGAGGCTCATGAGCGGGCCGCCGCCCCGATCGTGGGCACGCAGGCCGAGACCGCGGTACCGCCGCCGGGCTCGGACTCGACCTGGAGCGTGCCAGCCAGGCCCTCGATCCGCTGCCGCATCGCGACCAGGCCGAAGCCGCCGTGTCCGGGCTGGGCCGGGCGGGGCGCGGTGGCCTCGAACCCGACCCCATCGTCGCGCACGTCCAGCGCCACCTCGTTCTCCATGTAGGAAACGGTCAGCCCGACCCTGGTGGCCCGGGCGTGGCTGGCCACGTTGGCCAGTGCCTCCTGGGCCGCGCGCAGCAAGGCGAACTCGACCTCGGGCTGCACCGGCCGCACCGTGCCGGTGGTCGTGACCTGGACGGGGATTCCGTTAAGGCCCGACCAGCGCTCGGCCACTCCGGCCAGGGCCTCGCTGAGCCGCCCCTTCTCAAGCGGCTGCGGGCGCAGCGCGTGCACCGAGCGGCGGGCCTCGGTGAGGCTGTCGCGGGCCAGCCGCGTCGCCGCCATCACGTGCCGCTGCCAGCGCCCCGGGTCTTCGGCCGCCTGCTGGGCCGCCTGCAGCTGGGTGACGATCCCGGTGAGTCCCTGGGCCAGGGTGTCGTGGATCTCCCGCGCCATTCGCCGGCGCTCGTCGATGGTGCCCGTCTCCCGGGCCTGGAGGAGGAGCTGCTGGTGAAGGCTCTCGTTCTCCGCGATCGTCGCCTCCAGCCGCCGGTTGGTCGCGCTCAGCTCGGCCAGCGCCGTCTGGTGGTGGGCGACCTGCTCGTCACGCTCCCACAGCAGCCACATCAGGCTGTCGAGCAGGAGCGAGTCAAGCACGATGGCGAAGACCAAGATCGTCACGCGGAACGGCAGCGACCCTTGGACGCCGATCACCTGGGAGGTGGCCGCCACGAAGGCGGTCGCCGAGGCGCCGGCCAGTTGCCACGGCCAGCGCAGCCGTGTGTGGGCATGGCCGAAGCAGACGGCGGTGAAGAACCCGAACCACCCGTCCCTGGCCACCAGGAACCAGGTGATCACGATCAGCCCGAAGACGAAGACCCGCGCGTTCTGCGCCAGCCGCGATGGGCGCCTTAGCGTGTGGAACGCCAGCATCCACGCGGCGGCGAGCAGGCAAAGGCCCACGTCGAGGGCGAGGTCGGCCGGACGGGCCTGATGCCAGGGGATCGTGATCCCGGCCAGGACCGCCAGCAGGGCATAGGGCATCCCCGCGGCCGACACGGACAGCAGGCCTGGCCGCTGCGGCCGCCATATCCAGGCCCCCATTCCCGCGCTCATCTGCCTTCCTCCTCCCTGCTTACGCTACCCCCGGCCCGCTCGGGCCGGGGGTAGCCGGCGTGGCGCGGGCCCCGGTCGCCGCGCCACCCGATCGCTGCGTTTACCGCTCGCTTACTGGGCCGCGATCGCGGCCAGCACGTCGAGCCGGGCCGCCCGGCGGGCGGGCCAGCTGGCCGCCAGCAGGCCAAGCAGCCCGGCCAGGATGAGGAACGCCGCGACGCTTGTCACCGGGACGGAGATCTCGGTGATGCCCTGCTGGCTCAGCGACGCCACCAGCGCCAGTCCCATCAGGGTGCCGACGATGATGCCGATGACCGCGCCGAACACCGCGAGGATCACGGCCTCCGCCCGGATCATCGCCCGGACCTGCGGACGGCGCATCCCGACCGCCCGCAGCAGGCCGATCTCGCGGGTTCGCTCAAGGACCGAGAGCATGAGGGTGTTCACGATCCCGATGAGCGCGATCAGCACCGCCAGGGCGAGCAGCGCGTAGACCAGGCCAAGCAACTGGTTGACGCTCGCCACCTGGGCCTTCTCGAACTGGGCCCGGGTCTGGACCTGGGCGGTCGGGTACGGGGCGAGGGCGCGGCTGACCGCGGCCTCGACACCCGGGCCGCCGCTGGTGGCCAGCAGCACCGCGCCGGGGTGCGGGTTCCTGAAGTGAGCGATGAAGAACTGCGAGCTGACCAGGTAGCTCTGAATGAGCGCGTTGGCCTGGTAGATCCCCCCGATGCGGATGGTGGTGGAGCCGGTGTCGACGAACTTCACGGCGGCTGTGTCCCCGACCGCGAGGTGATTGTTCTTCGCGGTGGTGGAGTCGATGAGCAGCTCGCCTCGGTCAAGGGCGGCGGGGCTGCCGGCCGTCATCCGCAAGATCACGGTGGCGCCGAGGCTGCCGGTGCTCAGCCCGGTGAGGGTGGCGACCGTGCCCTCGAATTCGAACTGGTTCCTGTAGATGGTGTCGGTCGCGGTGACACCAGGGACGGCCGCTGCCGCGCCGGGCACGGCCGCGCTGAGCTGGCCGCTCCCGCTGCCAGAAATGAGGATGCTGGCGCTGATCGCCTGGTCCACGCTGGCCGTGGCCGACTTCGACAGCGATGCGCCGAACACCGCCATCGCCGAGACCAGGGCCAGCCCGACCATGAGCGCCGCGGCGGTCTGCGCCGTGCGCTTCGGGTTGCGCATCGAGTTCTGCCGCCCGAGGCTGCCCGCCGTTCCCAGCCAGCCGGCCAGTGGCCTGCCGAGCACGCCCGCGAGGGGCCGGACCGCGGCCGGCGCGAGCACCGCCACGGCGATGAAGACGCAGGCGGCACCGAGGCCGACCAGCGCGACGACCGGCTTGCTCAGCCCGATGCCTGCCAGGATCACACCGATCACGACGACCGCCGTGCCCGCGATGATCCGCCGCCTGGCTAGGCGGCCTCCGTCGGCGTCGGCCGGGCGATCGGCTAGGGCGGCCACCGGCGGGATCCGCACGGCGTTCCTGGCCGGCCCGATGGCCGACGCCACCGTGACCAGGGTGCCGACGGCCAGCCCGACGATCGCCGTGCGCGGCTCGAATGTCAGCGGCCCGGTCGGCAGCGTGATGCCGAACCCGCTCAGCAGGGCCTCGATCCCGACCGCGGTGGCCACGCCCAGGCCGACGCCGACCGCCGAGGAGACGACGCCGACGATGGCCGCCTCGGTCAGCACGGAGCGGAACACCTGCCGTCGGCTCGCCCCGACCACTCGCAGCAGCGCCAGCTCCCTCGTGCGCTGGCCGACGATGATCGAGAACGTGTTGTAGATCGTGAACGCGCCGACGAACAGCGCGATGAGGGCGAAGATCAGCAGGGCCGTGTTGAAGAACGACAGCGCCTGGCTGACCGAGCTGGTGTTCTCGTTGATGATCGTCTGGCCGGTGACGACCTGCGCGTCGGCCGGCAGCACGCGCGCGATGGCCTGCTGGACCGCGGCCTTGTCCGCGCCTGGTGCGGCGACGACGTTGATGGCGTCGACCAGCCCGCCGTCCCCGAGTACCTGCTGCGCGGTCGGTAGCGTGAACGCGGCCAGCGTGGCGCCCGCGAGGGTGTTGGCCGTACCGAACTGGGCGATGCCCGTGATCGTGAAGGCCTGGGGTGATGGCAGGCCGGCGGCCAGGATCCGCACCTGCTGGCCGACGGAGAAGCCTCCTGCCTGCGCGGTCGCGGCATCCATCACCACGTCGTCCGGCCCAGCGGGCGGGCCTCCCGCGATGAGGTGGAGGCTGGAGATCTGCTGGTCGGGGTCGAAGTCGACGCCCAGGGTACCGGAGGTGCTCGTGATCGCCTTGCCGTCCTTGGCGATGAACTGGGCGTAGCCCTGGACCTCTCCGTAGGCCCCGGCCACCCCGGGCACGGCGCGCACCGTGGCCACGAGCGATTCGGGCAGCGGGTTGCGGGTCGCGCCCGTGCCGCTGCCCAGCTGGGGCACGCCCCGGACCTCGAAGTCGATCTTGTGGTAAACGCTGGTGAACAGGTTCGAGAAGGTGCTGTTGAGCGTGTCAGTAAGCACGAACGTGCCCGAGACGAACGTGACGCCAAGAACGATGGCCAGCGCGGTCAGCGCCAGCCGCAGCTTGTGGGCCAGCAGTCCGCGCAGGGTTACCTTGCGCATCTCATTCCCCCAGCGTCCGCATCCGCTCAAGCACGGAATCGGCGGTGGGCCCGGTCAGCTCGCTGACGACGGACCCGTCGGCCAGGAAGATGACCCGGTCCGCGTAGGCGGCGCTGCGCGGGTCATGGGTCACCATGACGACCGACTGGCCAAGCTCCTTGACCGACTGCCGCAGGAAGGCCAGCAGGCTGGCGGAACTGTTGGAGTCCAGGTTGCCGGTGGGCTCGTCGGCGAAGATCAGGTCCGGCTTGTTGATCAGGGCGCGGGCGCAGGCGACCCGCTGCTGCTGCCCGCCGGACAGCTCACCGGGCCGGTGCGTCAGCCGGTCGGCGATGCCCAGTTCCTTGGCCAGGTAGCCGACCCACTCCCGGTCGGCCTTCCGGCCCGCCAGGTCGATCGGCAGCGTGATGTTCTCCGCTGCCGTCAGCGTCGGGACGAGGTTGAAGTACTGGAAGACGAACCCGATCCGGTCCCGGCGCAGCCGGGTGAGGCCAGAGTCATCGAGTCGCCCGATGTCCTGCCCACCCACGTGCACCGATCCTGAGGTGGGCCGGTCGAGGCCGGCCATGCACTGCATGAGGGTCGACTTGCCCGACCCTGAGGGGCCCATGACCGCGGTGAACCGCCCGCGCTCGAAGGCGACGCTGACGCTGCTGAGCGCGCGCACGGCCGCTTGCCCCGCCCCGTATGTCTTGCACAGGTCTACCGCCTCCGCGGCCTGTGCTCCTGTTTCTCCCGTCATGCCTCAATGGTGGCCTGCCGCTCGCCGGGCGGAAACGGCCACCAGGGTGAGATGAGCCGTCGCCGGGCGGATTTGCTAGCCGGCCTGATGGCTCACGGCCATCCACCGATCGGCTGATAACTGCAGGCCGGTGCGGACGGAGGTGATGCGCTCGGTGTTGAATCCCAGCCAGTGCATCCGGCCCACGTAGCGGGCGTGCTCGATCTTCATGCAGCGGTCCACGATGACGGTCAGCCCGCCGTCGGCGGCGATCTGGTTGCCGTCGGCGTTGACCACCCCGAACTGGCACCAAAGCGTCCCGGCGCCGATCGCTACCGCGTCGCGCGCGATGGCTGGCAGTGCCGCGGGCGCGCGGAACACGTCCACCACGTCGACCGCAACGGGCACGTCGAGCAGGCTCGGGTAGCACTTCTCGCCGAGGATCTCGGTTTCCCTGGGATTGACCGGGATCACCTGGTAGCCGTGCCGCTTGAGGTAGTAGCCAACGAAGTAACTGGGCCGCAGCTCGTTGCTTGACAGGCCGACGATCGCGATCGTCCGCGCGGTGTGCAGCACCCGCTGGATCGCCAGCGGATCTTGGTACCTGGCCAGGTCGTCGCTCACTGGTGTGCCACCCTCCCCATGGAAGCCGCCACGAGGGCGAAGCCCTGCTCCAGGTCCCAGAGCAGGTCCTCGGCCGATTCGGTCCCAACCGACAGCCGGACCGTTCCCGGTCCGACGCCGGAGGCCCGCAGCTCATCATCGCTCAGCTGCCGGTGCGTGGTGCTCGCGGGATGGATGATCAGGCTCTTGGCGTCGCCGACATTGGCCAGGTGAGACCAGAGCGTGACGCCGCGGATGAGGTCCTGCCCGCCTTCGCGCCCGCCGGCGCAGTCGAATGAGAACACCGCCCCGGCTCCGCGCGGCAAGTACTTCTCCACCAGCGGCCGGTACTTGCTGGTCGGCAGGCCCGGATGGGTCACGTTCGACGCGAGCTCGTGGCGGTCAAGGAACGCGGCTACCGCCAGCGCGTTGCCGACGTGCCGCTCCATCCGCAGGCTGAGCGTCTCAAGGCCTTGCAAGAACAGGAAGGCATTGAACGGCGAGAGCGCGCCGCCGAGGTCGCGCAGGGTCTCGGCCCGCAGCTTCATCAGGTACCCGTAGGTACCGAACGTCTCGTGGAACTGCAGCCCGTGGTAGGCCGGCGAGGGATCCGCGATCACGGGAAAGCGCCCGTTGGACCAGTTGAACGTGCCCGCCTCGACAACCACGCCGCCGATGGACGTCCCGTGGCCGCCGATGAACTTGGTCGCCGAGTGGATCACGATGTCGGCCCCCCACTCGATCGGGCGGCACAGGTACGGCGTCGCGAACGTGTTGTCTACGATCAGCGGCAGCTCATGGGAGTGGGCGATGGCGGCCAGCGCCTCGATGTCAAGCACGTTCCCGGCCGGATTGCCGATCGTCTCGCCGAAGAATGCCTTCGTGTTCGGCTGGACCGCCGCGCTCCAGGCCTCCGGGTCGTCCGGGTCGACCCAGGTCAGCTCTACGCTCATCTTGCGCAGCAGGTGCTTGAGCTGGTTCACCGTGCCGCCGTAGAGCGCCGCGGAGGACACGACGTGATCGCCGGGCTGCAGGAGCGTGAACAGCGCCGCCGCCTGGGCGGCGATGCCGCTGGCGAACGCCACCGCGCCGGCGCCGCCTTCAAGGTTGGCCACCCGCTCCTCGAACACCGCCACCGTCGGGTTCATGATCCGCGAGTAGGTGTTCCCGTACTCCTGCAGGTTGAAGTAGGCCGCGGCGGACTCGGGGTCCTCGAAGACGTAGCTAGTCGTCTGGAAGATCGGGACGGCGCGGGCGCCGGTGTTCGGGTCGGGCCGCTGCCCGGCGTGCAGCTGTCGGGTCTCGAATCCGAACGCGCGGCCTTCCTCGCTGCGGGGGGGCTTTGCTGGCGTCATGGGGACGTTCCGTTCTGATTGAGGAAGCCGTGGATGAGGGGTGTCTGCCGTGCCTCCTCAAGCAGGAAGCAGTCGTGGCCGTACGGCGCGTCGATCACGTGGTACTCGACCGGCTTGTTGCCCTCGCGCAGCGCGTCGGCGATCTGCCTGGACGCCTCGGGCGGGTAGAGCCAGTCGGAGCTGAACGCGATCAGCTGCGTCCGTGCCATGATCTCGCTGAACGCCTGGGCCAGCGAGCCGGCCCCGTGCTGCCGCGCGAGGTCGAAGTAGGTCAGCGCCCGCGACGTGTACAGGTAGGTGTTGGCGTCAAAGCGCCGGACGAACGAGTCCGCCTGGTGGCGCAGGTAGCTCTCGACCTGGAACTCCGGCTCGGTGATCGTATAGCGGACGTCGCCAGGCTGCTGCAGGCCCCGGCCGAACTTGCCCTCGAGCGCCTGGGCGGACAGGTACGTGACATGGCCGACCATCCGGGCCAGCCCCAGGCCGGCGTCGGGCGAGCGGCCGGTGCCGTAGTAGCGCCCGCCCTGCCAGGCCGGATCGCGCATGATCGCGTCCCGCGCGATGGAGTTCCAGGCCATGCCCTGCGGGTGGAGGGCGTGCGTGCTGGCGATCGCGATGACCGCGTCAACCTGGTGGGGGTACAGGATCGCCCACTCCAGGGCCTGCATGCCGCCGAGGGACCCGCCCGCCACTGCCGCGAGCCGCTCGATGCCGAGTGCGTCAAGGAAGGCCCGCTGGGTCCGCACCATGTCGGCCACGGTGATCACCGGGAAGTCGGGGCCGTAAGGCTGGCCGGTCTCCTGGTTCACCGACGATGGTCCGGTCGTGCCGCGGCAGCCGCCGAGCAGGTTGGTCGAGATGACGAAGAACTTGCTGGTGTCGAAGGCCTTGCCGGGGCCGATCATCCCGTCCCACCAGCCCAGGGCCTGGCCGGCCGAGCCGTCGCGGTCGGCCGCACCGAATCCGTCGCGCGTGCCCTGCGGGGGCGGCGTCCTGGCAATGCCGGCCGCGTGAGCGTCGCCACTGAGCGCGTGGCACACCAGTATCGCGTTGTCGCGACGAGGTGACAGGGTCCCGTAGGTCTCGTAGGCCACCCGAACCGGGTGCAGTTCCCGCCCGCAGTCCAGCCGCACCGCCTTGGGCAGGTCAAGGTACTGGGTCTCGACAAGGCCCGCTGAGCCGGCTGAACTTGATGCGGGTGAGGAGCCGGCCGCATCGGCAGAGCCGGCCGCGAGCGTCGGGGCTGGCTCGGTCATAGGGCTATCTTAACCTGCCCGATTCGGTGTAATGTCAATCAACTCTATGGGGAAGCTGGGAAAGGGGCGAGATGACCGAGATCGACAACGGAGTGAACGTCAAGGCGCTGCTGGACGCGCGCGAGGTGCTGAAGGGCGCGCCCGAGGCGGCCGCGTTCACCTGGCGCGCCTCCTCCGCCTGGCGCAACGGCGTGCACAGCACGATCAAGATCCAGAACTACTTCGGCCTGGGCCAGGAGCAGGCCCACAAGCAGGAGTCGGTCTTCGAGGCCGACCACCCGGAGGTCTTCGCGGCCGACGACAACGGCATCACGCCGATCGAGTACCTCCTCGTCGGCCTGGCGAGCTGCCTGACGGCGGGCGTGGCCTCGGTGGCGCAGAACCGCGGCATCCAGCTGCGCTCGGTCGAGGCGACGCTCGAGGGCGCGCACGACATCCGGGGCATCCTCGGCGCCGACCCCGATGTCCGTAACGGCTTCGACGACATCAAGGTGACGTTCAGCATCGACGCGGACGCCTCGCGGGAGGACATCGAGGCGCTGGTGGCGCAGTCACAGAAGCGCTCCGCCGTGTTCGACGCGCTGACCAACCCGACGAACGTCACCGTCGAGGTCGCCTGAGCGCCCCCGCTCGGGCTCGGCGCCATCGAGAGGCTTGAGCCATAGAACGCGTCACTGCGGTCGTCATCGGCGCGGGGCACGCCGGCCTGGCCGCGAGTCACTTCCTCACCCGCCGGTCGATCGACCATGTCGTGCTTGACCGCGGCCAGGTCGCCAACTCCTGGCGGACCGAGCGATGGGACTCGCTGCGGCTGCTCACGCCCAACTGGGCCAGCCGGCTTCCTGGCCTTTACTACGCGGGCCCGGACCCGGACGGCTACATGACGGTCGGGGAAGTGACCGAGCTGATCGCTCGCTTCGCGTCGGCCCGGGGCGTGCCCGTCCGCACCGGCACCAGCGTCACGTCGGTGCGGCGGGCGGCCGACGAGTACGACGTGATCACGGCGGGCGAGGTGATTCGCTGCCGGGCGGTGGTCATCGCGAGCGGCGCCTGCAACACGCCGGTGGTGCCCGCGCTCGCCGCCGCCGTGCCCGCGCCCGTTGAGCAGGTGACGCCGTTCGACTACCGCTCGCCGGAGAAGCTGCCCGACGGCGGCGTGCTCGTCGTCGGAGCGTCGGCGACGGGGGTGCAGCTGGCGGCGGAGATCCGGCGCTCGGGCCGGCCGGTCACCGTGTCGGTCGGCGAGCACGTCCGGCTGCCGCGCACCTACCGGGGCCGCGACGTGCTGTGGTGGATGAACGCCTCGGGTGTGTGGGACCAGCGCTACGACGAGCTCGACGATCTCACCCGGGCACGCCGGCTGCCCTCGCCGCAGCTCGTCGGCAGTCCCGGGCGGGAGACCCTTGACCTGAACGCGCTATCCGCGCTGGGCGTGGAGCTGGTCGGCCGCCTGGCGGGCATCCGCGACGGGCGTGCGCTGTTCTCCGGCGGCCTGCGCAATCAGTTCTCGCTCGCTGACCTCAAGATGAACCGGCTGCTCGGCACCTTCGATGAGTGGGCCGCCGCGGGCTTGGCGGGGCCGGCTGATGCAGTCGGGGCGGTCGAGCGGTTCGAGCCGACCCGTGTTCCCGCCTCGGCGCGGTGGCAGCTTGACCTGGCCAGCGGGGAGATCGCCTCGATCGTGTGGGCGACCGGGTTCCGGCCGGACTACGCCTGGCTCGACGTGCCCGTCGTGGATGAGAAGGGCCAGTTGCGGCACGACGGTGGTGTGGTGGCCGACAGCCCCGGCCTGTACGCACTCGGCCTTCCCGTTCTGCGGCGGCGCAAGTCGACGTTCATCTACGGCATCGAGGACGACGCCCGCGAGGTCATCACCCACCTGGCGCGGTACCTGGCCGAGCGCCGGCGATCGTAGCAACCGCTGCTTCCATCCTGTGTCGCCTCAGCGGCATCAACAGCCAACCCGCCTCACGCAGGCCGCTCTGGGGGTCGTCCCGAGTGGCCCGGACAGCCGACCCATAGCATGAGTGCTGTTGATTATGCCGCGTTTTACGGCACAATCAACAGCTTTGACCGGTATCCGCCATCACGGGAGGCGACTACTGAGACGTGATGGATCCTTGTGGCAATGAGACGCCAGGGGTAAGCGGGATCCAGAAACAGAAGGCCTCCGGCACCTGGCCGAGCGCCGCAGAAGCTACCCACAAGTTTAGTTTTGTGTGATAATCGCCGTGCTCGTACCACATTGGCATGATTGCTGATCGTTAGTCCCGCCGGTCGCGAGAGTTTGGCGGGAAGGCAACCGGCGCCCGCATCCAGCGGACGCCATGTAGCGTCAGGAGTGTCCCCCGAGCATGGCTATCTTTGTTCGCCCGCGTCTTTGGGCTGGACTGGCCGCGGGTGTTCTTGCCGTAGCGGCCCCAGTCGCCGTCGCCGCAGGAACCGCCCAGGCCGCTAGCTCAGAGCAGATACCGACCGGATTCCTCGCGTCGGCGGTGCCGGGCGCGTCGGCGTTCGGCACTACCCCCTCAGATACCCCAGAGCAGGTCTCCTTCATCATGAAGGAGAACAACGTGGCCCAGCTCAAGTCGGCCGTCACCCGCGGCCTGACCAGCTTTGACACTGTCAGCCAGTTCGCCGCCAAGTACGGCGCGAGTCGCTCAGCGGTGTCGGGGCTGACCAGTTACCTGGCGTCGTTCGGCATTAAGACCTCGGTCTATGCCGGCAACGTGGACGTATCGGCGTCCGGTACCGCCGGCGAATTCGACTCGGCGCTCTCGATTGCGACGAAGAATTACCACGTGCCCGCGCGGCGCGGCACCAGCGGTCATGAAATACCAGCTCAGACCGTTTATAGCGCCACTGGTGCGCCGGACCTGCCCGCCTCGATCTCCTCGAGCGTGCTGGCGATCCTCGGCCTGACCAACTACGCGCCGTTCTCGAGCAACGCCGTTCACGAGAGCCGCCCCACGACCGCGACGCCGTCGCCCGACCAGCCGGGCGCCTACCTGCCGTCCGACTTCGCCTCCCGTTACGGGCTCGCCCCCCTGGACAAGGAGGGCGACGGGGCCGGGGAGACGGTCGGCATCGTCACGCTGGCCGCCGTTGACCCTGGCGCACCGCAGTACTTCTGGAGCAACATCGCCGGTGTGCCACGCACCGGCCGCACGCTGACCGTGGACAATGTCGACGGCGGCCCTGGCGCGCCGAGCGACGCGTCGGGCACCGGCGAGACCGACCTCGACATTGAGCAGTCCGGCGCGCTGGCCCCTGGTGCCAACGTGATCGATTACCAGGCACCGAACACCGACCCCGGCTTCATCGACGCCTTCTTCAGCGCCGCTAGCCGAAACGCCGACGACTCGCTGTCCACCAGCTGGGGCGAGTCGGAGACCTACGTCGCTGGCACGGCCGCGGCAGGCGCGGAGACCAGCGCCTACGAGGCTGCCTTCGACGAGGCGTTCCTCGAGCTCGCCGACCAGGGCACCTCGGTCTTCGACGCGGCAGGCTACCAGGCGGCCTACGACGCCTCTGACGACATCGAAACCACCAACCTGGCCGTCGACACCCCGGCCGACAGTCCTTACGCCACCGCGTCCGGTGGCACGACCACCCCATGGAGCGGCACGATCTCGGGGACTGACGGGACCGCGCCGGTCAGCGTCTCCAGCCAGCGGGCCTGGGGCTGGGACTACCTGTGGGCCCCGACCGCGACCGTCAGCGGTGAGACCTACGCGCAGGCGGCCACGGCCAGCGTGGTCGGTGGTGGCGGCGGCTTCAGCGTCGTCGAGGCCAGGCCGTCCTACCAGGCCCTGGTATCGGGAACCTCGAACTTCCACGCCGTGCGGTACCTGACACCGACGGACTACCAGGAGGTCGACCCGGGCTTCGTCGAGCCGACCGACTGGAACGTCACCGCGACGCCGCCCCTGGTGTCCGGCGGCGGCTCGGGCCGTGCGGTGCCTGACGTGTCGGCCGACGCCGACCCCTACTCCGGGTACCTGCTGTACGAGCCGTCATTCGCCGGCGTCAGCCAGCCGGTCCTTCAGTCCGGCTGGGGTGGCACCAGCTTCATCGGCCCGCAGTTCAACGGCTCCACCGCCGTCATCGACTCGGTCCTCGGGCACCGGATCGGCCTGTGGAACCCGAACCTGTACGCGTTCGCGGCCGGGTCCCACAGCCCGGTCACGCCGCTGAACCAGGTCGGCACCGGCAACGACAACATCTACTACACCGGCAACCCGGGTGAGCAGTACAACCCGGCGACCGGTCTTGGCCTACCGAACCTGGCCAAGTTCGCCGCGGACCTCGCCGTCGGCCGGTAGCACAAGCGCCTCGCGCCGCGGGCTGGCCCGTCCCCTGACCCCTGGGGGGCGGGCCAGCTTCGCTGGCCGCCGCGGCGTCCGCGCCGGCCTGTAGCCTTTTGTCGTGACAGATGCCACGCCCCCGGTCGATGAAGAAGACCTTGTCGCCGTCGCTGGCGAACGGGAAACCCTGGAGGGGTTCCTCGAGTATCACCGCCGAGTCGTCCGCGGCAAGCTGCGCGGCCTGTCCGAGCAGGACGCACGTCGGCGCCTGGTGCCCTCGCTGACCACCATGCTCGGACTGGTCAGCCACGCGACGGCCGTGGAGCGGAACTGGTTTCAGCATCACCTGGGCGGCAAGCCGCGCGAGGAGATCGCTGGGAACGCCCGCGGCGACGCCCCGAGCTGGGACGTTGCGGCCGGCACGACGATCGCCGAGGTCATCGCCGAGTTCGAGAGCGCCTGCGCGACTTCCCGGCAGATCGCGGCGAGCTTCGCGCTCGACCAGACGGTGCCGCACGACCAGCTGGGCCGGGTGACGCTGCGCTGGATCTACGTGCACATCATCAGGGAGCACGCCCGGCACATCGGGCATGCCGACATCCTCAGGGAGCAGATCGACGGCGTGACTGGCGACTAACGGCCGACGGCCTGCTCGATTGAGGCTCCGGTGGCGAGCAGGCGGCCCTCGCTGTCGGCCGGGCCAATGAGCTGAAGGCTTGCGGGCAGCGGGCCGGCGCTTGGAACCGGAAGGGCGAGCGCGGGCAGGCCCGCCACGTTCACCGGGGAGGTCAGGCCCCGGATCTGGCCGATGGTGTGCGCGTCATCAAGCAGCGGCGGGAAGCCAAGCAGCGTGGGAAGCGCGAGCGCGTCCACCTCTCGCCACAGGCCGTCGAGCGTCGCCTTCCAGCTGGCGATGGTGGCCTGGGCCGCGTTCACGTCAGCCCCGCTGATCGTGCTCGCCGCGCGCAGGCGCTCACGGACGCTCCTGCCGATCAGGTCGGGCGAGGTAGCCACGAGATCGGAGTTGCTCTGCCAGGCCTGCGCGTCAAGGACGGTCATCGACGCGGCGATGATCTGGCTGAGACCGGGGATCGCGATCGGCCGGATGTCGAGGCCGGCCGCGAGCAGTGCGGCCCGAACGGCATCGCTGACCGCCGGGTCGGCCTCCAGGGGCAGCAGTCCCACGGTCCGCACCGCGGTGCCGGCGATGGTGAACCCGGGCTCAAGCAGGGCCATCCCGGCCACGAGGCCGGCGACGTCCCTGGCCATCGGCCCGACCGTGTCAAGGCCGGGGGACAGCGGGCGGACCCCGCTGGTGGGAATGCGGCCCCACGTGGTCTTGAGGCCGGCGATGCCGCAGCAGGCGGCCGGGATGCGGATCGACCCGCCGGTGTCGGTACCGAAGGCAATGTCGGCCTCGCCCGCGGCGACCGCGGTGGCCGAGCCGCTCGACGACCCGCCCGGGACCCGGCGCGGGTCGAGCGGGTTGACCGGGGTGCCGAACGCGCCGTTGACCCCGCTGATCCCGTAGGCCAGCTCATGGAGATTGGCCTTGCCCGCGAACCGGGCCTGTCCCCGGCCGATCGCCGTGCGCAGGCCGGCCAGGCAGGCGGCGTCCCTCGCGGCGGGCCGGGCGGTGGCGGCCACCGCGCGTGACCCGGCGGTCGTGGGCAGCCCGGCCATGTCGATGATGTCCTTGACCGCGACCCGGGGCCCGGTGCCTGGCTCGCTGCTCGCGATGATGAAGGTGCTCACGGCGGCCTGGTCAGGACAGGGACTCGTCGAGGTCGCCGAGGCTGCGAATGAGCTCGGCGTTGGCGCTGTAGTCGACCGGGCAGGCGATCACCGAGACCGTGTCGTCGGCCAGCGCGCTCTTGAGCGTGGGGAGCAGCTCGTCGGCCGACTCGACGCGGTAGCCCTTCGCGCCGAAGCTCTCGGCGTAGGCCACGAAGTCCGGGTTGCCGAACGTGGTGTCGACGTTATGCCCGATCTCCATGTCCATCTTCCAGCTGATCAGGCCGTAGGCATCGTCGACCCAGATGAGGATGACGATCGGCAGGCGCATCCGCAGCGCGGTCTCGATCTCCTGGGAGTTCATGAGGAATGACCCATCGCCCGTAGCCACCAGAACCTTGGCCTCTGGCCTGGCGATCTTGGCCCCGATGGCACCGGGCACCGTCCACGCCATGGTGGACAGGCCATTGGAGATCAGGCAGGTGTTGGGGGCGTAGGTCGGGTAAAGCCGGGCCATCCACATCTTCAGGGCGCCCGTGTCCACCAGCACGATGTCCTCGCGGCCGAGGGCCGCCCTGGTGTCGGCCACGATACGGGCCGGCGCCAGCGGGAACCTGTCGTCGGCCTGGCCGCGTTCCAGCTCGGCCGCCAGCAGTCCCCTGATGCGCTCACCGCCCGAGGCCGTGCACCTGAAGCCGACCGCGGCTGCCCGCAGGGCGTTCAGGCTCTCGCTGATGTCAGCGGTGATGCCGACGGCGACGTCATAGAGGGCGTCCACCTCAGCGGGGAACCTGTGAATGTGGATGATCTTGGTCTGGCCACTCGGGTTGATCCTGACCGGGTTGAACTCCTGCAGCTCGTAGCCGACCGCGATGATGACGTCGGCCTGGTCGAAGCCGAAGTTGACGTAGTCGTGCCGCATGAACCCGACCGTGCCCAGGGCGAGCGGGTGATCGTCGGGGAACACGCCCTTGCCGTGGAAGGTGGTGGCTACCGGGATATTCAGGGACTCGGCGAAGCGGATCAGCGCGGCGCTGGCGCCGGCCCGCGCGGCCCCGTGGCCCGCGAGCACGACCGGGTTGCGGGCCGCGCGCAGGATCGCCGCGGCCCGGGCGACCTGCTCGGCCGAGGGGTCGTCCGCGCGTGGCACGTTCACCCGCAGGGGGCGCAGCGGGTCGGCTACCACCGCTTCCTCAACGTCCTCGGGAACAGCCAGGTAGACGGCTCCGGGCCGCTCCGTCTGGGCGAGCTTGAACGCCTTGCGGATCATCTCGGGTGCCGCGCCCGGGGTGGCCATCAGCGCCGACCACTTGGTCACAGGGGCGAACATGGGCACGAGGTCAACCCCCTGGTGGGACTCCTTGAAGCTGCGCTGCATCCCGACCTGCGCCGACAGGGCGAGCAGCGGCGTGGAGTTGGTCGTGGCGTCGGCGGTGCCGAGCAGCAGGTTGATCGCTCCAGGGCCAAGCGTGGCCGAGCAGACTCCGGCCTTTCCCGTCAGGCGCCCGTAGGTCTCGGCCATGAAGGACGCACCCTGCTCGTGCCGGGTAAGCACGTACTGGATCGACGACTTCGACAGCGCCTCGACCAGCCGGATGTTCTCCTCGCCCGGGATGCCAAAGACGTGCGTGACGCCCTCGTTCTCTAGGCACTCAACGATCAGCTCAGCGGCAGTACGCGATTCTTGACCCATAGGTACAACACTAGTCCGGTACCCCGTTTGCCCCGGTCCGGGTCGAACGTCTGTTACCTCACTCTGGGCGCAGACCCAGTGCCAGCCGAGGCGTCTGAGTGACGGAGACGTGACTTTGAGTGAATAGACGTTACCGGCGATCGGGCGATAGCTGGCATATGGCTTGTCAATTTCCCCGCCGCGAACCCGGCTTGTACTGTCCGGAACACGGCGCCATCAGGCGCGCGCCGGAAAGGGGAATTGCCTCATGGGCAGGCTGGACGGCAAGGTCGCGCTGATCAGCGGCACGTCACGCGGCATGGGCCGGGCGGCGGCCCTGGAGTTCGCGGCGCAGGGCGCGGCGGTGCTCGGCTGCGACCTGGACGCCGCGGGCAGCGCGGAGACCGTCGAGCTTGTTAGCAAGGCGGGCGGCCAGATGGCTGCCCTCGCCCCGGTCAGCCTCAGTAATGCCGATGGTGCGCGGCAGTGGGTGGCCGCGGCGGTCGACCGCTTCGGCGGAGTCGACATCCTCTACAACAACGCCTCGGCCCTGCGCAACGGCCCGCTGCTTGAGCTGTCCGACGAGGACTGGCACTTCACGATCAAGAACGAGCTCGACATCGTGTGGTACTCGGTGCGGGCCGCCTGGCCCGAGCTGATCACCCGGGGCGGCGGGGCGATCATCAACGTCGCCTCGATCGCGGCCCGGCTCGGTGCCAGGTTCGTGGGCCAGGTGCCGCACGGGTCGGCCAAGGGAGGGGTGCTGGCCATGACCAAGCACCTGTGCGCGGCCGGCGGCGAGTACCGGATCCGGGCGAACGCGATCTTGCCCGGGCTTATCTACACCCCGGAGACCGCCGGGTTCATCGACGACCCGCAGGGTCCGCTGCCAGGCATCCTCGCCAAGATCCCGCTCGGTCGTTATGGTGAGGCCCACGAGGTCGCTAAGCTCGCCGCCTTCCTGGCCAGCGACGACGCCGCGTTCATCACCGGCGCGGAGATCGCCATCGACGGCGGCGATGGATCGGTGGCGGCCTGAGATGAGGTTCGCGCGCTATGACGACCGGGGGACGGTCCGTTCGGGCGTGCTCGGATCGCCGATGAACGGCACGGCGGAGCGGCTGCACGAGCTCGCGCCCGGCGAGACCGTCGAGGCCGTCATCGAGCGGGGCGGGCTGACCGCGCTGCTCGCCGCCGGTCGGTCCGCGCTGCAGGCGGCGCCCGGGCCGACGGTGACCGGGGTTCGGCTCCTGCCGCCACTGCACCCGGCATCGGTCCGCGACTCGGTCTCCTTCGAGGCGCACGTCGAGGGGGCCAGGCGCTCTCAGGAAGGCGCCAAGGACTCGGTGCCCGGGCGCTGGTATGAGGCCCCGTGCTTCTACTTCACCAGCCCGCATGCCTGCGTGGGGGCGTTCGACGAGGTCGAGCGCTTCCCCGGCAGCGAGCAGTTCGACCTCGAGCTGGAGGTGGGCGTCGTCTACGGCGCCTACGGGAAGAACCTCACCCCGCGGGAAGCCGCGGCCGGGATCGTCGGCTACACGATCTTCAACGACTGGTCGGCCCGCGATATCCAGCGGCTGGAGGGGCAGCTGCCGTTCGGCTTCTTCAAGGGCAAGGACGGCGCGCATACCCTCGGTCCTTACCTGGTTACCGTGGACGAGCTTGAGCCTTACCGTACCGCCGACGGCTTCCTCGACCTGACCATGCGGGCCTGGATCAACGGTGACCTGCTTGGCCAGGACAGCCTGGCCAACATGGCGTTCACGTTCGAGGAGCTGGTCAGCTTTGCCTCGCGGGGCTCCTGGGTCGCGCCGAACGACCTGCTGGCCTCGGGCACCTGCCATCGCGGCTGCCTCACCGAGATCTGGGGCCGGGCTGGAGAGCGGGTGCCACCACCCCTGGTCCCGGGTGACGTCGTGACGCTGGAGGTCGAGGCGCTCGGTACCGTGCGCAACCGGATCATCGATCCGGCCCCGTGCCCGCCGATACCGGCCGCGCGGGCCGGCCAGCCGCGCGGCCCCCGGCACTAGGCTCCGGCCGGCCCCGGCGTGGCGGGCCGGGGCCGGCCGGGCCTGAACATCTCATCGACGATGGACTTGGTGCCGCCATGGGACGTGTGCCCCCCGTCGACGGGGATCTCGGCGCCAGTGATGTAGGAGGCGCGGGGGGACAGCAGGAACACCACCAGGTCGGCCACCTCTTCCGGCTGGCCGTCCCGGCCGAGCAGCGTCTGCCGCACGGTGGCCCGCAGGAACACGGGGTCGGCGCCCGCCGTGATCGGGGTGTCGATGGGGCCGGGGTGGACCGCGTTGACCCGGATGCCGCGGGGGCCGAGCTCAAGCGCCGCCACCTTGGTCAGTCCGCGCACACCCCACTTCGAGACCGTGTAGGCGAGCGCGTGGTGCGCGGTAAGGCCCGCGATCGAGCCGATGTTCACGATCGACGCCCCGTCGTGGCTGGGCATCAGCGGCACCAGAGCCTGGATGCCTAGCAGGGTGCCGGTCAGGTTGATGCCGATGACCCGGTTCCAGCCTGCGAGGTCCGCCTCAAGCAGCCGGGCCCGGTAAGGCACGCCGGCGTTATTGACTAGGCCGTGCACCACGCCCCCGCGCGCGGTCAGCTGGGTCGCCAGCCGGGCCCACTGCTCCTCGCTGCTCACGTCCAGGTGCCAGTACTCCATCCGGCCAGGTCCGGCCGCGGTGAGTCGCCCGGCCAGCTCCTGGCCGGCCTCGTCGAGGATGTCCGCCCCGACGACCGTGGCACCCTCGCGGACGAGGATCTCGGCCTCCGCGGCTCCCATGCCACGTGCGGCTCCGGTGACGATGACCGTCCGGCCCGCCAGCCCGTAATCCATGAGTCATGCCTCCCGGTCGGCGCCGGGAGCTTCCATCGGGTCGTGCAGCAGGCCTCCGAGCACGTCTTGGCCAAGCAGGCCGAGCAGTTCCCGCGTGAAGGCCCCGTCGACGAGGATGAACGCCATCCGGGCGGTCTGGCCGCAGCGGTTCTCCCACCGATGGCTGGTGCCGCGCTGCACGACGACATCGCCCGCCCGCAGCGTGGCCTCGCTGTCGTCCAGGACAAGCACCACCTCGCCGTCGAGGACGATGCCGTAGTCCACGGACTGGGTGCGATGGACGGGGGACGTGACGCCCGGCGGGAACTCGTTGATCCGGATCTTCGTGCCGTTCGGCCCCGGTGGCACGGTCAGCGTGTGCAGCGTCGGGTCGGGCTCGCTGGCGCCGACCGGGGCAGGCATCGCGCCCGTTGACCAGACCTCATAAAAGAGCGCGCCATCGGGCGCGGTCCTGACCACGGGAACGGGGCCATCGGTGCTGAAGACGGATACGCCGCGCTCGTCATGGCCGGTCACGACCCGGCGGGGAATGGTGGGCATGGGCACCATCCCAGCACGCCCAAGCGGTCTGGTCACCGTCATGACGATTGGGTCTGCGGATGCCTGGTATCGGTCAGGGTGTCACCATAGCGACCGGTGGTGGCGGCGCGTCCGCCGCTACCGGGGGCAGGGCGGCGGCGGCCTCGGTGAGGGTCCGGCGCAGCCAGGCGTGCTCGGCGGTCGCCGCGCGGGCCGGATGCCACCACAGGGACTCGATCAGCTCCACCCGGCCGAACGGCGGCTCCACCACCGTCAGGCCAAGGGGCACGGCCACCCGCTGGGCCAGCCGCTCGGGGATGGCCGCGACCAGGTCAGTGCCCCTGATGAGGAACGGCAACGGGAGGAACCCCACGGTGACGACCTGCACGTGCCGCCGGACGGACAGCTCATCCATGACCCGCTCGGTGGGCCCGACGTGGGTGCCCCCGCTGCTGCGAACCGCGTGCGGCAGCGCCGCCAGGTCATCCAGGGTCAGCCGGCCCGCCAGCAGGCGCGAGTTGCCCGGGTCGACCACGCACACGAACCGGTCACGGAACAGCGGCTCCTGCGAGCCGGGGAACCCGAACCCGACCGGCCCGATCAGCGCGTCGATGTTCCGCAGGTGGTGCTCGGAGTGATGCATGTCGTCCGGGATCGCCTCGAAGTCCAGGCGGATGCCCGGCGCGACGGCGGCGATCCGGCGCAGCAGTGGCTCGGCCAGCACGGTGATGACGTAGTCGGTCGCGTTGATCTGGAACGTGTGCCTGCTGCTGGCCGGGTCGAACCGGCGGCCCGTGTCAAGCGCGAGCTCGACGGCGCGCAGCGTCTGCTGGACTGACGGGACCAGCGCCTTGGCGAACGGGGTCAGCTCGTAGTCCCGGCCGACCCGGACCAGCAGCTCGTCGCGGTAGTGGCGGCGCAGCCGGGCCAGGGCGGTCGACATGGCCGGCTGGCTCTTGCCGATCTTGGCCCCGGCCCTGGTCACGTTGCCCTCCTCAAGCAGGGCCTTCAGCGCGATCATCAGGTTGAGATCGGTCCCGCCAAGAGACATGCCGGGCTGACTCCTCTCATCCGCCACGGTCGGCCAACGTGCCGTTCAGGAACGCTCCGACCTGCGAAGATGCGACAAAAGATATCACGGTGGTACGTAACGCTTAGTACCCTCGCTGAATGGCCGATGACCTGGAGATCGACCTCAACTTGCTGGTCGCGCTGGGCGCGCTGCTTGAGGACAGGAATCTCACCCGCGCGGGGGAGCGGATCGGCGTGAGCCAGCCCGCGATGAGCGCGGCGCTGGCCCGGCTGCGGCGTCACTTTGGTGACGAGCTGCTCGAGCGGGAGGGGCGCGGGTACCGGCTGACGGTGCTGGGGGAGCAGCTGCTGCCCACGGTGCGGGAGGCGCTCAGGCAGCTTGAGCTGACCCTGCAGCGCTCGCCCGGGTTCGACCCGGCCGACTCCGAGCGCGAGTTCTCCATCGCCGCCTCCGACTACGCGGTCTCGATCCTCGCCGACCCGCTGCTCCGCCTGGTCAAGCAGGCTGCCCCGCGGATCAGGCTGAACCTGCACTCACTGCCGCCCGGCCTCACGATGGCGAGCCAGGTGCTGTCCATGTACGACGTGCTGATCGGGCCGGTGGGCTTCGACTTTCCCGGCCGCCACCTGGAGCTGTACCGCGACCGCCTGGTGTGCGTGGTGGACCCGGTGACCAGCGGGCTGACTGGGGGAGCACTCAGCCTGGCCGAGCTAGGGCGCCGTCCGCTGGTGGAGCCGATGTTCGAGCCGGGCGGGCGGACCCCCGTGGACTGGGCGCTCGATGGCCTCGGCGTCGACCGCCGGACGAGGCTGCGGGTCTTCGGCTGGCTCACGGTGCCGTTCGCGGTCGCCGGGACGGAGATGGTCGCCATCATGCCCGAGCGGCTGGCCCGGCTGGCTACGCACAGTGCGCAGCTGGCGATACTCGAGCCGCCGTTCGGCCTCGTGGAGATGGTGGAGGCCGCCTACTGGCAGCCGAGCCGCAGCGACGACCCGGCCATCCAGTGGCTCCTCAGTGCCTTGTCCGAGGCGGCGAGCAGCCTCACGTAGGCGATATCTGCCCAGGTCAGAAAGCTATCGCCGTGGTGATGCCTGGCATCGCAAACAAGTATTTCCGCCCTGGCCCGCCCCTCTTTAGTGTCTCCCACATGACATCCGCCCGATATGCGCTTGGGGTCTTCGCCAGTCCCGGTGCCACGCCCAGTGACGCCTTCACCGGGCTGGTGCGGGGCGAGGAGGTGCGCGATGTCTCCGCGCTTGGCGGTGTCAACGACCTGCTGGCCGACTGGGACGACGCGGGGCGCCGCCTCGCCGAGCTGGCCGCGCAAGACACCGGCCCCTGGGCTCGCCTGGCCGAGCTGGACGTGCGCTGCCCGGTCGCGCCCCGGCAGATCCTGCAGTGCGGCGCCAATTACCGTTCCCATGTCGTCGGCATCGTGATGGCCGAGCGCCGGGCCGATGAGTCCACGACCGGCCACAATTCCGACGTTCCCGAGCCCGAGGTGCGCGCCTGGGCCGAGGCCATGATGGACAACCGGGTCATAACGGGCAGTCCTTATGTCTTCGCTGGCCTGCCCAGTGCCCTGTGCGGCCCGTACGACGACGTCGTGCTTCCAGGCCGCGGCGCCAACCACGACTGGGAGCTTGAGCTTGCCGCGGTGATCGGCAAGCCGGCCCGCGGCCTCACCCGGCAAAACGCGCTCGACTACGTGGCCGGGTACACAATATGCAACGACATCACCACCCGGTCCCTTGTCTACCGGCCCGACCTGAAGGCAATCGGCACCGACTGGTTCGCGGCCAAGAACGCCCCCACCTTCCTGCCCACCGGTCCCTTCCTGGTGCCGGCCCCGGTCGCCGGCCCGCCCGCCCGCATGCGGATCACCCTGCGGCACAACGGGATCACTCGGCAGGACGAGTCCTGCGCCGACATGCTCTTCGACCTGCCCGCGATTCTGGCCTACATCACCTCGGTCACCGAGCTCAGCCCGGGCGACCTGGTGCTGACCGGCTCGCCCGCCGGCAATGGCGCGCACTGGGGCGTCTACCTGGCCGAGGGTGACCTCATCGAAGGCGAGATCAGCGGCCTGGGCCGCCAGCGCAACCGTTGTGTCCGCATCACCTCGCACCCGTCAGCCAAAGAGCGGTCCTGACCCATGAGCGAAAGCCTCATCACTCACCTGCGCCACGTTGACCTAGCCGTGCCGGACCTCGCCCGGCAGCTTGACTTCTACGCGGGGACCTGGGGCCTGACCGCTGTGGCCGCCGACACCGGCATCGCGTTCCTGGCCGCTGAGGGATCCCCCGAGCGCTACGTCATCCGGCTGCGGCAGGACGCGGACAAGCGCCTCGACCTGGTCAGCTTCGGCGCCGCGAGCGAGGCCGACGTCAACGCCCTGGCCGAGCACCTGATCGCCGGTGGCGTTCAGCTGGTGGCCGAGCCAGGCCCGCTCGCCACCGAGGGCGGCGGATACGGTCTGCGCTTCTTCGACCTTGACGGCCGCACCATCGAGGTGTCCGCCGGGGTCGCGACCCGCGAGCACCGCAAGATCGAGGCGGGTGAGTCCATCCCGGTCCGGCTCTCGCACGTGGTGCTCAACGGCACCGACCCGGACCGGACCGCCCGGTGGTACTGCGACCTGCTCGGCTTCCGGCTGAGCGACACCCTGGCCGGACCGGAGCTGGGCACGGTCATGAACTTCATGCGGTGCAGCCCGCGGCACCACTCGCTGGCGTTCGCCCGTGGCCCGCATGTCTCCCTGCATCACGTGTCGTTCGAGCTGCGCGGCATCGATGAGTTCATGCGTGGCACCGGCCGGGCGCTGCGGGCCGGCACCCGGCTGGTGTGGGGTCCCGGACGGCACCTCGCGGGCTCTAACACATTCGCTTACTTCCTTGATCCCCAGCACAACACCGTCGAGTACACCACCGAGCTCCAGGAACTCGACGAGGACGCCTGGCACCCGCACGTCTACGACATGCACGACCCGCTGGTCCAGGACCAGTGGGGCACCGCCGACCCGATGAGCGAGCTGATCGCCCGCGAGTCCTTCAACGACCCCGACCCGGGGCTGTTCACCGCACCGCCGGCCTGATCCGGCCCGATTCGCACCGACATATATGCCCCCCTGTCGAAGGAGACAGAGATGAGAGCTGTGTCCACCGGCCGCGCTGCCGCCGCCCTCGCCCTCGTCGCCGGCCTCGGCCTGGCCGCCTGCTCATCGAACTCATCCAGCTCGCCCGGCGCGGCTGCCAGCACCTCACCGAGCTCCGGAGCGACCGCGTCGGCGTCGGGCAAGTGCGGCACCGTCCCCACCACGCTCCCCAGCGACCCTGACGGCGCGGTCGCCGCCCTGCCCGCTAGCCTGCAGGCCCTCTACAACGGCTACCCGACCCCGGTCTACAAGAGCGCCTTCGCCAGCTGGAAGCCCAAGTCCAGCTCCGGCAAGACCATCGGCTTCCTGCTGTCGGAGACCAACAACGGCTATCAGCTCGCGCTGCAATCCATCCTGTCCGGCATGCTCAAGTCGGCCGGTTACACGGTTGACCAGGTGACCTCATCCGATGAGGTGACCGACCAGGTGGCTGACTTCAACCAGATGGTGGCAAGCAAGGTCGCGCTGATCGTCTATGAGCCGCTGTCGTCCAGCGCGTTCACCACCGCCGCCGCCAGCGCCGAGGCGGCCGGCATTCCTTCGATCTCGGTGCTGAACCCGGTCGGCAGCGCCGACACGATCTCAGTCGGCGCCAACGACTGGCTGCAGGGAGCCATGATGGCCGCCCAGGTGGCCAGCGACATCGGCGACTCGGGCAAGGTCCTTGACGTGCACGGCATCTCCGGCGTTGGCATTGACACCGCGACGTTCGCCGGGGTCAAGGCCGTCTTCGCGAACTGCGGAGGCATCAGCACCGACGATTCCATCTACGACCAGTTCGCGGACTCCACCGCCAAGAGCGACGTGCAGACCTACCTGGAGACCCACCCGCAGAAGATCGCCGCCGCGATCACCTCGGGAGCCGGGGCCACCGGCGTGCTCGAGGGCTTCCAGGCCGCGGGCAAGGGCGTCCCCGAGATCGCCAACGACTCGATGGAGGACGGCGATCTCGCGTACTGGTACCAGAACCGGACCTCCTACCAGGGCGTGGGCATTACCACCACGCCACCGCAGCTCGCCTCGGCCGTGGCCACCCTGGTCACCGACCTGTTCAAGGGCCAGGGCGTGAAGATCTCCGCGGTCGTGCTCGACACGCCGCTGGTCACCGACGCCAACGTGGCCCAGTGGTACCTGCCCAGCATGACCTCGTCCTCCACCGGGAACGCGGGCGGGCCGCCCAGCCTCAACGTGCTGCCCGCGAGCGAGCTGTCCGCCATCCTCGGCAGCTCCGCAGGCTGAGGCCCGCAGCCATCCCGCCACGATGACGATGACGCATACTCAGCCGGTCACCGGCACCCAGGCCCCGCCCTCGGCCCTGCTCCGGGTCGAGGGAGTGGTCAAGTCCTTCGGCCCCACGGTCGCGCTGCGCGGCTGCTCGTTTGCGCTTGCCCCCGGCGAGG